>Ga0307372_10005678_pt1 | contig 18613 bp, 13 predicted proteins | sample OX1MG_FD_202533 | JGI IMG/M metagenome (GOLD analysis project Ga0307372, IMG submission 202533) | Soil microbial communities from Risofladan, Vaasa, Finland - OX-1 | ecosystem: Environmental > Terrestrial > Soil > Coastal area > Acid sulfate soil | place: Finland: Risofladan, Vaasa | collected...
GCGATCATCGTCTGATGCTGAGGCCGCGCGACAGCCACGATTTGCGCCTGCTCGAGACCAGACTCTCGATAGTGCCGGAGCCCTCGGCAATTCGCTGGCTGCACGACGTCTTCAGCAATTCAGTGGCAGTGGTTTCGTTCGACGCGCCTGCGGACGTTCTGTCGATCGAAAGTGCAATCAGGCTTGAACACTTCGAGACTCGCGATCCGGATTGTCCGCTGGATCCTTACGCCGAAACTCATCCCTTCAGCTACTCCGCCGAGGAGGTTCCGGATCTGAGGTGTTCCCTCGAACGGCACTATCCGGATTCGGAGCACGAGGTTGATCTTTGGGCCAGGCGCTTTGTGCAAACCGAAGGACCAACGAGTACCCTCGCGATGCTGGTACAGATGACCGAGGCCATCAAGCGGGACGGCTTCAAATACATCGCCCGCCCGGCGTCAGGCTGTCAGACTCCGGTGGAAACCCTGCGCTTGAACAGCGGGAGCTGCCGCGACTTCGCCCTCCTAATGATCGAGCCCATGCTCGCCGAGACCCCGTTGCAGTTGCTGGGTAAAGAGTTTTCTTCCTGAAACTGCGGGGCAGGACGGCGTCCTGCGCGAACAGTCCGAGAAGAGTGCCAAGAACCTTCTTTCCGGCGGACCATAACTCATCGCCGGGATATCCGCATGGGCAGGGTCATTTCGTCCGGGCCTTCGCGTAGCTGAGCGGCGGGCTCGGAGGCTGATGCTCAGGCCAACAGAAGCTCGGCTTTGATGAATTTTTCTCTACCCTTGTTCGTCCGTTGGTTATCCGGGACGTTCGGGCTTAAGTATGGGCTCATCGCTCGTCGAAGAAGAGGTCATAGACGTGAGGTTTCACGGTATTAGTCGAGTCCTGTAGAAAATCGACGAGGTCGGGCCAGTTTTTTCGTTACAAGCCCTCCTGTAATTCAGGAGGACAGTAATTGTCACTGAGTGAGCCCTAGTCGCAGGATTGAAACGAGCACGGCTTCGCGAGGGCAGATTATCGATGTGTTCGGTAGGATGAAACCAAGCTCCGGAGCCCGGCCCGCCGGGCTTGGGAGTTTCAACCCGAGATAGAGTTGCGGAATTGAGATTACCGGTGGCGTTCTTGTCACGCGGGTGGAAGGTGTGGGCGATTGCGTCGCTCGCCCTGATTGCCCTAATCGTCGGCATTAGCGCGCTGAAGCAACGGCGAGCGCGCGATCGTTGGGCGGTGGCGACCACCGATCCTTCGATGCTCGCGATTCGCAATATGGTCGTGCGGGGCAATCTCTCGCGGGCGGCCTACAAGCTCAATACGACTTACCGCTTCGATCGCGAGTCAGGGCTGATCGCGCTGCGGCAGTTTTCACTTCTCGTCTTGCAGCGCGGGCTTAAGGAGCACGATCTCTTCGAAAAGTGCTATGCGGCCAGCGCGCTCGCCGAGGGCGGCGAAGACCAGTCCCTGCAGATGATGGTCAATATTTTCCAGACCAACCCCGACCTCAGCCTGAAAATGGCGGTCGCCGACGGTCTGGGCGAAATCGGTGACCGCAAGGCTGTTGCCATCCTGGGGCATCTCTACTACCACGGCGAAGTCCTCGACCGCCGGTTCATTGTCGATGCTCTGTCCTCGGCGACCGATCCGAGCGCGATGGCTATCTTGAGCAACGCCGCGCGACAGTCCGACCCGACGCTCCGGATGGCCGCGCTGAAGGGCCTCGGTCGCCTGGGCGATCGCGGGGCCATGCCCCTGCTGAGACTGGCACTGGCCAAGGGGCAGATCTTCGATCGAGTAATGGCCGCCGAGTCGCTGCTGCGGATGGGCGACAACTCGGGCGTCGGAATGCTGCGTGCCACGCTGAACGACCATTCCGAGGGCAACGCGCGCGCGATGGCCGCCGTTGCCCTGGGGTATGCGCGTGACCCGTCCGTGGTGCCGACACTCCGGCAGGCGCTGACCGATGAGAATATCGACGTGCGACTCGGCGCGGCCGCCGCGCTAACGCACTACAACGACCCCGGCGGGATCGCATACCTGAGGGGCGCGATCCACGACCAGGATCAGGTTACGCGACGGCACGTGGCGCAACTGTTCAAAGACATGGCTTTCGACGCCGCCCATCCGATTCTGATTGAGGCGTTGTCGTCGCCCGACTCGGACCTGCAGTTGGCGGCGATCAAAACGCTGGGAATCTCGGGCGGAGATTCTGAGGTCGAGTTGTTAAGTGCTTTGCTACGCGAGAACAAGGATCCGATTACACGCGCCGAGATTGCCTGGTCGCTGGGCCGCATCGGCAGCCCCAAGGGGATCGGGATGCTGCTCGCAATGGTCCAGGAAACCGCTCCGGCGGTACGCTACACGGCGGCCGACGGGTTGGATCACACCGCGATACATCTGTTGGGAGGCCAGCGACTCGGCAGTCGCTGACGGATCATCAGACCGTAAGAAACGTTGGAAGGCTTCGCTTGGAAAGCGTTTGGAGTCCCCTGCGGGAAAACTGAAATGTAGACGAATAAACGGAAGGAGATGAACATCATGCGACACGGGCTAAACCCGCATGAGGGACGCCCCGCGCGGCCCTGGTGCATGGCATTGGTAGTCTTCGTATCAGTGGCGGGACTTTGCCTTGGCGGCGGTACCGCAAGGGCACAGAACATCAAGACCTATACCCGGGCCACGTTCGACAATTGGTTTGCCAAGTATGAGAATGCCAAACCCGATTTCAAGGTCGGCGATGTTCTGACCGCCAAGGATATGGACAAGATTCGTCCATTCGTCTTTCCCGGTTACGCTTATTTTTTGAACTTCCCCCAGTTCCGGATGAAGATCGGGGCGCCTGTGGATCACACTCCGCGCAAAGACTACATGGCGTGCACGGAAAAGTACCAGGACCAGGTTCGTCTGCTCCCCGATCATACTATGGGCAACTACGTCTGCGGCCAGCCCTTCCCGAATTCGGAAATCAACACGAAAGATCCCAATGCCGGATGGAAAGCGGCCTGGAACTTCGAGTATCGCTGGCAGAATTTCGGCTTTTTCGCGATTGCGCCCGCCAGCTGGGACAGTTTCGGCGGCACCCATCAGCTTCCGAAATGGGAGGATCCTCCCAGCGATTGGCTCGGGGAAGCAGGTGTCGGGAATCTCAATTACGCGCCGCCCTCGGCCGCAGTGATGAAGATGATCTACGGCGGCGGCGGAACCTTCGAGCGCACGCTGGGCGCTTTCTACAGGCGGCTCTATTACACGCACCTGGCCATGCTGCCGACTCATACCTTGCCGGTAGACGGCGCGTCGCAGTTCGAGTTCAAGGAATTTACCGGCTTCTACTCGCCGTTTGACATTCGCGGCACCGCGTTCATCATCTACCGCTACGCCGATCCGCATCGCGAAGACGACGCCTGGGCCTATATCCCCAACCTGCGCCGGGTGCGGCGCATCTCAGCCGAGGTCAAGTCGGACTCGCTGCTGGGCACCGAACATACGCTGGAGGACTTCTACAGCTTCTCCGGCCGCGAGCTCGAGTGGCATTGGCGCTTTCTCGGATGGAAGGATCAGCTCGCCGTACAGGATTCCGTCCACGACTACTCTTACCTGTATGGTCCCAACGGGGTTATCCCGAACGACACGTGGACGATGCGGCGTTTCGCAGTCATCGAGCGCACACCGGTGAGCCAGCGCCATCCGTACAGCAGCGTGGTCGAGGACTGGGACTCGCAGAACTACGATGCATGGACGATGGAAGCCTTCGACCATCATAAGAGGCTCTGGAAAGTTTGGGAGTTCCAGAAGAAGTGGAGCGAGAGTTTCGATAAGAACAACTGGCAATATCCCATAAATGAGGGCGCGTACTCGACCGAGTTCCAGTCGGTGCAGGTGATGAACGTGCAGGACGGTCGTGCAACCATATGGATCGTTCCGGGCGGCTTCCCGAACGCGAAGGGAGCCGAGGCCGAGAGACTATTCGACATCAATAACCTCGAACAGATCCATCGCTAGACAGGCCACCCAAGCCCTTCGCCCGCAGCATTTGAGCGGCTCTTCGCCTGCTGCGTGGCGTGGGGCGTGCGGTGGGATTATCCCACGATTCGGAAGCGGCACGAGCGCGCGGACCGCGCGCTCGAGCCGTGATGCGCCCAGCGGCAGGCGGGCGCGTTCAAATGGCATACCCCCTCCCCGCAAGCGGAGAGGTGACCAGCGCGGTTTAGGGCGCCCATCCAAGAGCGCTTAAACTCGGAAAAGTCTCGGGGGCAAATTCCACCCCATCTCCGCCCGGCCAGTTTTCAATTTTCGGCATTCTCTTGGAGAGAGGAGCGGAATCGCCCGTGGTTGACGCTTTAGCGGCTGCTGAGGTTACGAGACAGAGCGCGTTTATCCATAGGCAGTTTTTTTTACTGACAGTTGCGGAGTGTCGATCTTTTGTGTTAGCTGTGCGTGCGACGGATAGTTGTGATGGCGCGCGGGACGGCTCAAAGTTATCAACAGGCAGTTTTTTTTACTGTCAGTCGTGGAATGTCGATATTTCGTGCGAAGCATTCCGCAGTCTGCGCGAGGCGGACGGCAGCGCGGCGCGGCCGCCACGGTCAGTTCCAACCATCGCGGCTCTCATCGTGTCTGCTTGACCGGGGTCCGATTAAGTAACTGCGGAGCGAGGGGAAGGATCACTCGCCGACAGCCGACCCGCCAGCGGCTCGGAAATTGGAAGTTGTGCTACCCCAACGCTTTGAAAATCCGAAAAGCAATGAGCGCACCTCAGCGCGATCGGCTCGTTGCAGGCGGCAACCCTACCCACATGGAGGAAGCTACTCGAGATGGCAATCAAAATGCCCGGCGGCAAAAGGTTTGCGGTCTGTTTTTCGTTCGATGTGGACATAACCAGCCTGTGGTTGGGCTGTTTTAAATTTCACACCATGAACCCGCTGTCGCGTGGCGAGTTCGGGGTAGAGGGGCTCAGGCGAATCCTCAATCTTTTGGACAAATACGGAATCAAGGGCACGTTCTACGTGCCTGGGCACACTGCGCTTCATCATCCCAGCGAAATCAAAGAGATCGTGACACGCGGTCACGACATCGGCTCTCACGGCATGTATCACCAGCCCAAGGAAGTCGGGCTGCTGGGAACCAATACCACCGTCGAGGAGATGCGCGGCTATCTGCGCCAGCAGCTCGACGCTATCGAGAAGGTCACGGGAACGCGTCCGACGGGGTTCCGCTCGCCGATTGTCGACTACGGCGCGGACATGCCCCAACTTCTGCTCGAAGAGGGCTACCTCTACGACAGCTCGATGCAGGGGAGCGACTTCGTCCCATATCGCCTGCGGATTGGCGACAAATACCAATTCGAGGAGCCTTACGACGTCAAGTACGGGGACACGTCGAAGATCGTCGAGATCCCGTTCATGTGGGATCTCGACGACTTTCCTCACTATGAATTCATGTCCTATTACCTGGACCCGAAAAACGGCTGGTACGGTGCGGCGCCGCTGTCGAGCCCGGAAAAGGTCAAAGAGGTCTGGCTCGGCCATTTCGATTACATGTACGAAAGCATACCGGGCGGCGTGTACACCACCTGCCAGCATCCGCAGTGCACGGGTCGTGGGATGCGGCTCAAGTGCTTCGAGGACATCATCCAATACATGCGGAGCAAGCCCGACGTGTGGTTCACCACCCATCGCGAGATCGCCGAGAACTACGTCGATGAATGACAGCCGGCGCGGTTGCGCAATCGGATGAGCAACGCGGCGCTGACTCGAAGCGCCATCGGAGATAGCGAAAATGACAACCTCCAAGGCCGATGCGACATATGACGAGATCGATGCGCGGATTCTAGCCGACACGATAAAACCGCTGATTAGCGCCGAAATCATCGAAGAGCATAAGCGCAACCCAATCGGAATCCATAGCGACGCGCTGGAGCGGGTGCTGATTTATCTGCGGCGCCATGGCCTCCGAACCGCCGGCAAGTACATCCTGGTTTGCACCAGACCCCACCAGGAGTGGCGCATCGCCCGCCTTTCGGGCGTCCGCGGAGAACCGCCGACGATCGACGAAAGTGCGAGTTTTGCCTCGCGGGAGCAGGCCGAGCATGGAGTGCTGCTCAAGCGACTCGCCGATTTGGGCTGCATCTGAAGTTGCGCGCGGACGCAGTGTCCGTGCTGGGAAGGAAATTTTCGCATGGAAGTCGTCGGCTATTGTGACAAGCTCAGCGTTTTTCCCGGAGAACGGATTAAGTTCATGGTCAGCGTCGAGGATCACTCCCACTACGACGTTGAAATCGTTCGGTTGATCCATGGCGACACCAATCCGGCCGGCCCGGGCTTCAAGGAGCAGCCGATAAAAACCGCGGCAAGCGGCAAGTACCCGGCGCGCAAGCAGGAGATTCATGCGGGCTCATACGGCCTGGTGCCCGACAGCGCGGCCCTGCAAAATCTTGACAGCTTCGCTCTCCAGGCGATGATATGCCCGACGACGCCCGGGAAGGGCGCGCAGGGAATTATCACCAAGTGGGATTCCGCACGGAACCTGGGCTACGGATTGATAATCGACGAATCGGGATGCGCGGCACTGTGGCTGGCCGACGGCTCGGGCAAAGTCGAAAGACTCAGTTCGAGCAAGCCGCTGATAGCCGGCAGTTGGTATTTCGTCAGCGCCGCGCTGCAGGCCGGCCGCATGATGGTCAGCCAGGAACCAATCGCGGAAGCGATGAGCGGCCGTTGTGCGATGCTCGCTCCGAGCGACGCCGCGCCGGCCGCGGTTGAAAAAGCCATTTCGATCGGCCCCCTGGGCGCCAACGGCGCACCGCTGCTGATCGCTGGGTGGCTGGAGCACGCGATGGGATCGCGGCTCAAGGTCGGCGGCAAATATAATGGCAAGATCGACCGGCCCCGTTTAGCTCGGCGTCCGCTGCGGCGAGAGGCTATGGACAGTCCCAAGCCCGTCGATCTGATCGCGGGCTGGGATTTTGCCGCCGGCATTTCGCGCCAGGGGATTCCCAGTCGCAACTTCACCGATCTTTCTTTCAACGGGCTGCACGGCACTCTGATAAACCAGCCTACCCGAGCGGTGACCGGCTACAATTGGACTTCCGAGGAGCAAAACTTCATCCATGTTCCCGCACAGTACGGCGCGATTCATTTCCACGACGATGACCTGCACGATGCCGGTTGGGAAACCGATTTCGAGCTGCTGGTACCGGTCGGGCTCAAGAGCGGGATTTACGCGGCGCGGCTGCGCGCCGGCGACGAGGAGGATTATATCCCCTTCTACGTGCGGCCGCTGCGCGGCAAGGAGTCGCGGATCGCGCTGCTGGCTCCGACCGCCTCGTACATGGCCTATGCCAACGACCATCTGACCACCAACTCGAGCGTCGCCCAGCTCATGATCGCGCGCAACCCGGTTATGCAACGCCAGGACCTGTTTCTCGCGCAACATCGGGAATATGGCCTCTCCACTTACGACACCCATTCCGACGGCAGCGGGGTCGCCTACTCATCGCGTCTGCGCCCGATCCTCAACATGCGGCCCAAGTACCGCCACTGGCTGTCACCCTCGCTCTGGCAGTTCAATGCGGACCTGCATCTCGTCGATTGGCTTACCGAAAAAGGGTTCGACTTCGACGTGATAACCGACCAGGACTTGAACTACGAGGGCCCCGAACTGCTCAAGCCCTACAAGGCCGTGCTGACCGGTTCACATCCGGAGTACTACTCCGGGACGATGCTGGACGCGCTCGAGACATATCAGCGCGGCGGTGGCCGGTTCATGTACATGGGGGCCAACGGCTTTTACTGGATAATCGCCTATCATCCCAGCGACCCCAACATCATCGAGGTACGCAAGGAAAACGGCTCGCAAGCCTGGAAAGCGAAGCCCGGCGAACGCCATCTGAGCTTCACCGGCGAATACGGCACCCTGTGGCGTCATCGCGGACGGGCGCCGCAAAAGATCGCAGGCACCGGTTTCGTCGCCGAAGGTTTTGACGTTTCGTCGTATTACCGGCGAATGCCCGACAGCTTTGATTCCCGCGTGGCCTTTATCTTTGAAGGCATTGGGGCCGACGAGCTGCTGGGAAATTTCGGCCTGGTCGGCGGTGGTGCGGCCGGACTCGAGTTGGATATCTACGACACCGAGCTCGGCACGCCGCCCCATGCGCTCCTGCTCGCTTCCTCGGAAAAGCATACCGACGTCTACCTCGAAGTGCTTGAAGAGATGTATTTCAACGCGCCGGGAGTAAGCGGCACTCAGTCGGCCAGAGTGCGAGGGGACGTCGTGTATTATACAACGCCCAATGGCGGTGCGGTCTTTTCGGTCAGCTCAATCGCTTTTTGCGGCAGCCTCTCACACAACAATTACCACAACAACTGCTCGCGAATGATTCAAAACGTGCTTACCCGCTTCGTTTCGGAAGAGCCGCTGCCGTCGCTGGGGTAACAGCGTATTGACTACCGCCGGACGGCGATTCGATTGCGGTGGGTATCGGCCTCGGATGTCGCATGGATCGCGTTCGCATCGAAAGCGCCGGCCTCCGCCGTGGGACCTCTATCGTGCATCGGACGGTCGCGAAGTCGGTGGCGCCCATAACATGCCGCGCCGTCTGCCACGGGGGGAAATGGGCTCAGGGGCCGCGCTGCATGAGCGATGGACCACCGGAACTTAGCGCTTGCTCGAAAATATACGGTATAATGCTGGATTCCAAAGGACCGATGGTTTGTCGGACGAGCGCTCGATCGCCGGCGCCAATGAGGGCTACCGGCGCCGGATGGCCGATATCGGCGCATATCTCGAGGAACTGCCGATCTCAAGGTACCTAAAATGAAGTTTCTGATCTTTCAACATGCGCGAGTGGAGCATCCCGGTATCTTTCGTGAATTCTTTGCGGCCGACGGAATCGAGTGGCAAGCGATCGAGCTCGATGAAGGAGAGCCCATTCCAAGCCTCGATGGCTTCGATGCGCTCATGGCATTCGGCGGTCCCATGGATGTGTGGCAGGAGCGCGAGCATCCGTGGCTGGTCGCCGAAAAGGCCGCCATCAGGTCATGGGTGTGCGAACGACGAAGGCCATATCTCGGCATCTGCCTTGGACATCAACTGCTGGCCGACGCTCTCGGTGGAACAGTCGGAAAGATGGAGGTCCCGGAAATCGGCGTCTGTGAGGTCGCACTCAACTCGGTTGGTGCGTCCGCCCCGCTTTTCCGCGACTTGCCCCTGGTCCATCCGGTGCTCCAATGGCACGGGGCCGCTGTGGAACGACTGCCGGATGGGGGCGTCGTGCTCGCGAGCAACGCCCACTGCGCGATCCAGGCTTTCTCATTCGCGGGCATCGCATACGGCGTTCAGTATCACATGGAGCCAACCGAATGCACGGTTCGGGAATGGGGCGAAATTCCGGAATATCGCGAATCGCTCGAGCGGATCGGCGGTGCGGATGGTCCACGGCGTTTGGAACGACAAACCATCGAACGCATTGACGACTTTCGGCATCTCTCGAAGATCATTCATCGAAATTTCTTGAGCATCGTCGAAACCCGGCGCTCCGGGGGTTAGGCGAGCCGGCTACCGGCGAGAAAGGAAGGCAACCGCATGTCGATGGAATCAATAATGACCGGGCGGATTGGATTCGCCCAAAAAGGCTGCAATGCCTCGTGACGGTGAAACTTCGCCTCGGACCGCCACTCTTCTGATGAAGTGTCCCGATCGCAAGGGTTTGGTGCGCAGTATCGCCGACTTCATCTCAGGTAACGGTGGCAACATTCTTCATGCCGATCATCATATCGATTTCGAGACCCACTACTTCTTCTCCCGGGTCGAATGGGAAATCGATGAGTTTACGATCCCGGCCGGGGAAATTGCCGCGTCGTTCAGGCCGCTCGCCGAGGCCTACGCTATGGAATGGCGACTGCGCTTCTCCGACGAGCATCCGGCGGTAGCCGTGTTCGTTTCCGGCCTCGGCCATTGCCTGGTCGATCTCCTGCACCGCTGGTCCATCGGCGAATTCCCGGGCAGTGTTGTCGCTGTAGTCAGCAATCATCTCGACCTTAAGGAGACGGCGGAACACCAGAGGATCCCATATTATCACTTTCCGATTACTGCGCAGAACAAACGAGCCCAGGAGGCGAAGGAGCTCGAGCTCCTGTCTTCGTTGGGCGTCGACCTGGTTGTGTTCGCCCGCTATATGCAGGTGGTGAGCGACGAATTCATCGCTTGCTATCCCAACCGGATCATCAATATTCACCACTCTTTTCTACCGGCGTTCATCGGCGCCAGTCCTTATGCCCGCGCCTACGAGCGAGGAGTAAAACTGATCGGTGCGACCAGTCACTACGTAACTCCCGTGCTCGACGCGGGACCAATCATCGAGCAGGACGTCATGCGGGTGACGCACCGCGATACACTGGAAGACTTGATCAGGAAAGGTCGCGACCTCGAAAGGGTCGTGCTGGCGCGGGCGGTCCGACTCGACCTTGACAGACGGGTTCTTGCATATGCCAACAAGACGGTCGTCTTCGACTAAGCCCGACCGGCCATCCTCCGCCGTCTGCGAAGAGCCACTGGGGCAAATCCTGGACGGTCAGGCGATCGCCCGCGACGTGCGCGACCAGGTGCGGCTTGGAGTCGAGCGCCTGCTGAGCGAGCACGGGGTACGCCCCGGCTTGGCAGCAATCGTGGTCGGCGACGATCCCGCCTCCAGGCTCTATGTCGAGACCAAACGACGTGGCTGCCAGCGCGTCGGCATCGCCTCATCCGTTCATCACTTGCCCGCGCGTATCACCGAAGACCAGTTGGTCCATCTGATCTATCGGCTCAACCGGGATCCCGAAATACACGGCATCCTGGTTCAGCTTCCGCTTCCTGACGCGGCGCTGGAGAGACCCGCGTTAGCCGAGATTTCTCCGGACAAGGACGTGGACGGCCTGAGTCCGATCAGTCAGGCGCGATTGCTCGCCGGGGAATCGGGGCTGCGTCCGTGCACACCACTGGGCGTGATGGAGCTGGTCGATCGGACCGGCATCGATCTCACTGGAAAACGCGTAGTCATAGTCGGCCTGAGCGTGCTGGTCGGCAAGCCACTGATTCATCTGCTGCTGGAACGCGGCGCGACCATCGTGCTGTGCCACGAGTTCACTCGCGACCTGGCCTCGGAAGTCGCCGGCGCCGAAGTGCTGGTGTCGGCGGTTGGCAAGGCGGGACTGATCCGCGGCGAGTGGATTCGACCCGGCGCGATCGTCGTGGACGTGGGAATCACACGCACCCCGAACGGAGTCCGGGGCGACATTGAGTTCGAAGCGGCTCGACGGCGCGCGAGCTTCATCACTCCCGTTCCGGGCGGCGTCGGTCCCATGACCGTCGCCATGCTTCTGCGTAATACACTACTCGCGGCCCGGCGAATATGTATGCAGGCAGGCTAGACGCCGTCGGCGGGTCGGCCGGTGATGCGCCCGCTCCGATACATTGCCTGTCGCTATCGACCCGGCTTGGTCGTTGTCGCTCTCGCCTGACCGCGGATAGGTACGCTGGCGACGGAAGCGCGACTACGGCGCTTCCAACTCCATGTTGGATTGCTTTGAAAACTTGCTATAGAGGTAGTCGCCATTCAGAACTGGCGGATACTTGGCCGGCTCGCCGGCGCTCTGACAGCTATCGATACATTTGATCTCGGCGTCATAGTTCGGCTGCACGAAATAAACCAGCGACAGGCGATCGTGCTCCCGCGCAACCTCCAGCGGCGGGTTGACGACCCGATGCTGGGTCGAAACCCATTTGTCGTTCGTCCATCGCATCAGTGTATCGCCGATATTGACCACCATCGTATCGTCGATCGCGGGAACGTCGATCCATTCGCCTCCGGGATCGCGCGCCTGAAGCCCCACTGACGGGGTGCGTTCCTGCCACAGGATCGTAAAGGCCGTGTAGTCGGAGTGCGCGCCGCCGCGCAACTGCTTCGCCCGCGGCGGACGAGACAGCTTCGGATAGTAACTGGCGCGCAAAATGCTGATGTGACGGTCCAGCTTGGTATCGAAGAAATCCATCGGAAGATCCAGCGCCGTCGCGAAAATATGCGTCATGTCGAGCGCCAGACGTTCCATGCGGTGGAAGTAATCCTCATAGACGTCCCTGAGGTCGGAAGGATTGCCGGGCCAGAGATTGTCGGCGAAGTGCACGCCCGCGGCAGCGCCCCGGTAATATTCGGTGTTGGGAACATTCGCCGGGCCGACGTCGAAAACTTCCTTGAGGTCCGGTGGCGTTTCCTCGTCCTGGGTGTATGCAAGTCCTTCCGACTCCATGCCGCCGTAGCCTCTGATGATTTCGGGCCGTGGCCGCGCGACCTTGCGCTTCTCCTTTGGATCGAGGGCAAAGAACGCCTTCGTGGTGGTGACGATATTCCGGATCGTGCTCGATGGTACACCGTGGCCCGAGATGATCAGAAAGCCGATTTCGACGCACGCTTGCGCGACTTTCTCAGCCACGTGTCTGCGGACGGTGGCGTCGCCGTCCTTGAAAGGCGAAATATCGATGACGGGAATAGCTTTTAGAGACATCAACGCACTCCTTCAAACGGGTTGACCATGGCGCAACGCTCGCCTGTCGTAGCCGCAACAGCCGTACCAAGGATCTCCTAATCGAAAATAGTGGCGAAACTCAACCGCAAACCTGCGAGCGGCGATAGAACACCCAGAGCGGCATGGCCTGATTCCAGGGCCGATCCGCAATGTGCGGCATCGCTACGAGCGAGCCGAATTCGCCGCGCGACCAAGCGTTTGCCGTGGGAGAGCGGAGAAACCCCAGCCACAACACCATCGCCGTCGAAATCAAAACAAAAGCCCGCCGGAGTGTCTTTGCCTGCCGGCGGTTTTATGTCGCCCATGATGAACCTCGTGTGGTTCTGGACAATTTGCTTGGTCGGGGCTCTCCTTGAGTCATTGTCAGCGATTGTGTCAGCGCGCGAGCGGCCCATATCATCGGAAAGGAATACCCTCTTGCGATCCGTGCGGTCGGGATCACAATCCGCCAATTCCGAAGCCTTCGATATCCACGCCATACTCCTCGCCCGCATCGAGCAAGACGTTGAAGAGATATTGGCCGGCCGAACGTTCGCAGAGCACCAGGTAGCTGCGCGACGTCGGATCGGGACCCGCCGCATCGCGGGCACGATTGGCGAGGTCGCTGCGCACTATTTCGACCACGAGTCCGGCCATCGAGGCGCGCAACGCCGTGTTGTCGGGGCTGGCCTTGTCGCTAAAGTCGATACCGCACAGTTTGGACATGACCTTTGCACTGTCCGTCCCCACTATACGTACCAGCGCGCGAGCGTGGGTTACGTCCACGATAGTTACTAGTTCGGGGCCACCGTCGACGCTTGCCGTCAGGTGTGCGGGTATGGACGAGCCCGGAGGGCCTACCATCAGCCACTCTTCGTGACCTATTTCGGCGATCAGGCGTCCGGAATCGTCGCGACTCGCGCGATCCCGGCTAACACCCAGCATTCGAGCGACCGCGCTCTCGGTATTCGCGCGTATCAAGATCTTGCGGCATGGTGTGCAATCGATCAGGCGCAGTGCCGCCGAGGTGCGCTTGGCCGAAATCTCCCATCCGGCGACCTGCGTGACGGGCGGCGCCGGGGTTATCGGGCTGCGCGCGATGGGGGCCGTCTCAACCATGTAATCTTGTTCCTTGCGGATCGAAATGAATCCGTCGCTCGGTGACCTGCGCGGGCACAAGCTGGCCGTTGGGCAGGCGGATCGTCAGTGAGGTGCCGGCCTTGGATAAATCTTCGCGGAGCAAAGCCATGCAGATCGAACGCCGCAGCGTGGGCGACATGCGGCTCGAGGTAATCCGTCCCACGATCGTGGTTCCCTGGACTATCAGGCTGGCCTCTGGCGGAACCAGACCGGGATCGTTCGGCCATAGGCCGATCAGCCGCGGATAGTCATTCCGCTCCATCTGCCATTTGAGCTCGGGTTTGCCGACGAAATCGGGTTTTCCAAGCTTTACGAACTTCTTGAGGCCAAGGCTCAGCACCTGCGTCAGTCCATCGGTATCCTGTCCGACGATGACGTGTCCCTTTTCCAGCCGCATGATGCGCTGCGCTTCGATGCCGAAGGGTTCGATTCCGAGATCGCGTCCGCATTCGATCAGCGTTTCCCATATGTACTGCCCGAAGCCGGCCGGCACATGTAACTCGTAGCTCAGCTCCCCGGTGAAGCCCAGGCGCAGCAGATAGCAACCATCCACGCCGGCAACGCGGCCCTTGCGCGCGCCCATGTACGGAAAGGCGGTGGCATGCAAATCGACTTCCTGGGTCAACCGTTGAAGCAGTTCGGCCGACTTGGGCCCCGCGACGTTCATCGATGCGAATGCATCCGTGGCAGGAACGACGTGCACGCGCCAATTGTCGCTGGAGCCTTGAAGCCAGGACTCGATCCATTGGCCCACGGCGGCCGCGCCCGAGGAGGTGGTCGTCATGAAGTACTCATCGGAGGCAATGCGCGCGGTAACGCCGTCGTCGAGCACCACACCGTCTTCGCCACACATCAGTCCGTACTGGGCGGAACCTACGGCGAGCGTCGACCAGTCGTTGACATATAGGAGGTTGAGCAGTTTGACGGTGTCCGGGCCATGCAGAAGGTACTTGCCCAGGGGCGTGACGTCGATGATGCCGACGTTGGTGCGCGTGTTGGTGACTTCCGACGGTGGATTGCCGTAATGCTCGGGGCGAATCCACCGTCCTGCGATTAGCGGCGTTGCCTGGTGAGCCTCGTGCCACGGCTGCATCGGCGAAACGTGAGTCGGCTCCATGTGCCGCCCAGCCAACCCGCCAAGCGTGATTGGCGCGTACGGAGGCCGCCAAACCGTCGTTCCGGTTTCCTCGATCGTTTGCCCCAGCATCTCGGCCACGATCGCCATCGTGTTGATGGTCTCCAGCTTTCCCTGCGTAGGACCCATCGTTGAAGTGGTATACCGCTTGACCAACTCGATGGAGTCGTAGCCTTCCTTGACCGCGGAGCATATATCCGCGGAAGACACGTCCTCGCACCAATCGACCATTCCGTGAGTGCGGCTGCGGAACAGTGACGGATGACTGTGGACCGCGAGTTGCGGGATCGCCGGCCGCGAACCGTAGCCCGCACCGGCGGCGGCCGCCTGGCCAACCGCCTGAGCGTGACCGATCAGCTCTTCCATCGAGCCATCGCCGGCCAGCCCTCCAACTGCGAAAACGTCGTCGGGAAGTTTGCCACCCGGAAAGAAGCGCGCGGCAGCGGCGTCGTATCTGGGCCGGTCGCCGGCCATGTTCAGCAGAAGGCCGGGTGCGGTCCAACCCGCGGCAACCACCAGCAGATCGCAACCTACGCGGACACCATTGGCCAGCTCGACGCCGCGCACTTGCCCGCGGCCGTAAGCCCGTACAATGCCGTCTCCGCGCCGCGCATCGACGATCGCCGCCACCTCCACGTTGGTGCGCCGAAGGTCCACCGCGGCCCGATCGCCTTCGTCATTGGCGGTGAAGACCACCGCCCGCGAGCCGGGCCTGACGGCGTAAAGGTTGATCAAACGCCGCACCGCCCCCGACAGCATCACGCCCGGCAGGTCGTTTCCCTCGAACACGTAAGGGCGCTCGATCAGGCCAGGCGCAACGATCAACATCTTGGCGCGCGCCTTGATTAGCCGCTCGACGACCCCGGGCAGATTGCGTTGGACGACCGCTACCCAGTTGCCGTCGTAGCGGCCCGTAACCACGGAATCGGTCAGCACCTCGATTTCGGGCTGCGCCAGCACTTCGCCGCGAAGCTGATCCAGCAGCTTCAACTGGGTTTCATCGCCCCATCGCAGATGGCCCCCGAGCTGGTGCCCTTCCTCCACCAACATTACCCGCGCGCCGGTCTTTGCCGCCGCCACGGCGGCCGCCATGCCGGCGGGTCCGCCGCCCGCGACCAGGACGTCCGGGTGCGCATAGCGCTTGTCGTAGTATCCGCGGGCGGAATGCAGGTCGACCTCTCCGCCCGCGATGAAGCGCCGCAAAACGCGCTCGTAAGCGGGCCACCAGCGGCGAGGCCACATGAACGTCTTGTAGTAGAAGCCGGGCCCCATGAATCTGGCCATCAGTTGGTTTGCGGATTTGAGGTCAAATCTCAGTGACGGCCAGGCGTTCTGAGCCTTGACGTCCATTCCGCTTTTAACCAGTCGATGCGCGCCACGCACATTCGGCTCATCCCCGACCTGCATCGTGCAGGAAGGGTCGAGATAGTCGGCGGTCAGGATTCCGCGTGGGCGATGGTATTTGTAGCTGCGCCAAAAGACGCGCACGCCGCAGGCCGCGAGCGCCGAGACGATCGTGTCTCCCGCGAAGGCGGGAAAGGTCGCACCGTTCCAGGTGAAGCTGAAGCACTCGCTCCGATTAACAACCTCGCCCGCCTGCGGCGCGAGCCGATTAGTCATTGACGCGGTCATCGGCGCACAACCGGAGTAACGCCGGTATCAGTCTGCGTCGATTGCTCCGTTGTGACGTTCGCCGTGGCCGGCCGCGATTCGCTCGCAACGTAAGTGGTGCGAATCTCGTTGGTGACCGTGTGGCGCTCGCTGCGAAAGTACCGGCCGCATCCGGCCTGATGATACCAGGTCTCCGTGATCCATCCGGCCTCGTTGCGTCTGAAGTACAGGTAGTCCCGCCACTGCTGTTTGGTTGCACTATTGGGGTCGGGGCGCGGCTTGATTTCGCCGCCCCAGCGAAATTCCGAGGCGTTGCGTGGCCCGCAGTATGGACATGATACCAAGATCATCCGGCGTTCCTCTTTCGCGCGCCGCGGCCCGCTCAATGGCCGACCGAGGCCGCGCCCTTTTCGCCCACCAGGCGGCCCTCCGCGAAGCGCGCAAGACTGAACGGCGCGATCAGCTCGGGCGTTTTGCCACTCGCGACCAGTTGCGCCATCGTCTCACCGGATACCGGGCCGGCCTTGAAGCCGTAGGTGCCCCATCCAACGTCGACATAAAATCCCTCGACCGGAGTGACACCCATGACCGGCGAAAAATCCGCCGTCATGTCGCATAGCCCGGCCCATTGGCGCACTATCCGGACCTTGGCGATGGCCGGAATAAGTTCAAGCACCTGGCCTGCCAGTTCCTCGGTGAATTCCAGCGAACCGCGCATCGAATACGAGCCGAATGGATCGACGCTGGCGCCAAAGACCAGCTCGCCGCGATCGGTCTGGCTCACGTATACATGCAGCGTGCCCGAAACTATCACCGCACCGAGGAAATGCTTGATCGGTTCGGTCACTGCCGCTTGCAGCGGAAGGGTCACGATCGGAAGCGTCACTCCCGCCATCGCCGCCACGACGCTCGACGATCCCGCGGTGCAATTGAGCACGTGCCTGGTCGCGATCTTGCCCCGCGTGGTTCTCACCGAGACCACACGTTCATTGTCGACGTCGATCCCGGTCACCTCAGTCCGCTGATGGATATGGACGCCGTATGCGTCAGCGCCGCGCGCGTACCCCCAGTTCACCGCATCGTGGCGGATTATCCCGCCTGGCTCGTGGTAGAGCGCGCCGACAATCGGGTACCGTACGTTTTGCGAAACGTCCAAGGCGGGCACTAGCCGCTTGATTTCTTGTGGATCGATGACTTCGGAGCGGACGCCCTCGAGCTTGTTGACCTCGGCTCGCCAGCGCATCGTGCGCAGCGAACTGTCAGTGTGGGCCAGCGTGAGATGGCCGGACTGGGAAAACATCACGTTGAAGTTCAACTCGGAGGACAGTCTTTCGTAAAGCTTCACCGAGCGATCGTAGAATCGCACCCCCTCGGGCGTTAAATAGTTGGAACGAACGATCGCAGTGTTGCGGCCCGAATTGCCGCCGCCCAGATAGCCCCGGTCCAGCACCGCGACGTCGGTAATGCCGTGATTTCTGGCCAGGTAGTAGGCGGCCGCCAGTCCGTGTACGCCGGCTCCGATGATTACGACGTCATAGGACGCCTTGAGATCGTGCGTCCGCCACACTCGCGGCCAATCTTCCCCCGTCAGTCCGTGGCGAAGCAGGCTCCACACAGAATAGCGCCCGGGCAATCGAAGCGGGCGCCTCGCACTATTGCCGCCGTTGCCCAAGCCAGGGCTTCCCGAATTTCGTCCGAGGCTCATTTGTGATGTTCGGTTCTCCCAGTGTTCACTCAATGCCGGATTAGCTCTTCAGCCCTGGTATCCAGTTCGTTCCCGCCAACTTGATCTTTGCCATCGCCGCGGCTTCGATCGTGAGCGCGGCGAGATCTTCGCGCTCCAGATGATGAACGTCGGACTTGCCGCAGGCGCGCGCCAGCGTGACCAGTTCCATGTTCATCACGTTGAAGTAGTTGCGCAGCCGCCGCGCCCCCTCTTCCGGATCGAGTCTCGTCTCGAGTTCCGGCATTTGAGTGGTAATGCCCACGGGGCACAGTCCGGTGTGGCAGTGATGGCAATAGCCCGGAGCCGTACCGAGACGTTCGTAGTCGGCGCTAACGTCCTGATGCGCGCCACCGTCCGCGCAGCGCGGCGAATTGCATCCGAGCGCCACCAGCACGGCCTGGCCGATTGAAACCGCGTCAGCGCCCATCGCGAGAGCCTTGGCGACGTCGGCGCCGGTTCGGATGCCGCCCGAGACGATGA
>Ga0307372_10005682_pt1 | contig 18610 bp, 13 predicted proteins | sample OX1MG_FD_202533 | JGI IMG/M metagenome (GOLD analysis project Ga0307372, IMG submission 202533) | Soil microbial communities from Risofladan, Vaasa, Finland - OX-1 | ecosystem: Environmental > Terrestrial > Soil > Coastal area > Acid sulfate soil | place: Finland: Risofladan, Vaasa | collected...
CGGGCGCCGCCCGGGGATCGCCGATCTCGCCGAGCGCGCGCACCGCCTCGATCGCCGGCGGCAGGCTGGTCCCGGCGGCGTGCACCAGATCGAGGAGCGGCTCGACGGCCGCCCGATCCTTCAGCGCGCCGAGGCCGCGGGCGGCGAAGGCGCGCGTCCAGACGCCGTCGGCGCGCACGAGCGTCATCAGCGCCGGTTCGCCGCGCGGATCGTCGAGCCACTGCAGCGCGTACGCCACCGGCCACCAGCGGACGAGCGGCTGTCCGCCCGGGCTCAACACCGCGGCCGCGAACGCGGCGTACGCGTGCAGGCGGGCGAGCGCGGACACGCCCAGCTGGAACACGCACGCCTCCGTGTGCCGATCGCCGGCCATCGCGTCGGGCCCGACGGCCGCCAGCGCGCCGCTGCGCACGATCCCGCCGACGAGCTGGCCGATCGGCGCCGCCGCCGCCGGATCGCCGATGAGCCCCAGCGCCTGCGCGGCGCTCCCCTGCACCAGCCGCGAGGGATCGTGCAGTGCCGCCACGAGCGGCGTCACCGCCTTCCGGTCGCCGATCAGGCCGAGCGCGAACGCCGCCATCTGCCGGACTTCCGGCTCGGGGTCCGCCAGGAGCGTCACGAGCGGGCCGACCCCCTCGGGCAGGCCGACGCGCCCGACCGCCAGCGCGGCCCGGCGCCGGATGCGTGCGTCTGGATCGGCCAGCAGCGCCAGCAGATCCGGCCGCGCCGGCGGCGGGGCGGGCGCGACCGCTGGTCCCCTCGCGCGGCGGCGCCCGGTCACCGGAGCCGGCGCCGCGACCGGCGACGGCTCGGGCGCGCGCAGGATCCGCTGGTCCTCGAGCCGGAGGATCCAGCCGACCTTCTCCGCGTACGTCACGGCCGGCTGGACGTGAGGCGCGACGCGGGGCGCCGGCGGCGCACAGGCAGCCGCGAACGCGGCGGCCAGCGCGGCGGCCGCCAGCCGCACTCCCCGCACCCTGATGTTCCACCGCGTCCGAATCCGCATGCCCCTCCGTTCAGCGGACCGGCGCCCGGTCCAGCGTCAACGCCCGCTCGGTCGCCCGATCGACGCGATCGGGCACGATCGTCACGCCGATCCCGGGGCCGTCCGGCACGGGGATGGTGCCGTTCGGCCGGACCTCGATGGGCGGCTCGATGAGGTCGGGCACGTAGTAGCGGCGGCTGGCGGCAATGTCGCCCGGCAGCGTGAAGTTCGGCAGCGTGGACAGGTGAATGTTGTGCGCCCGGCCGACGCCCGATTCCAGCATCCCGCCGTGCCACACGGGCAGGCCGTGGGCGGCGCACAGATCATGCACGTGGATGGACTCGCGGAAGCCGCCCAGGCGGCCCGGCTTGATGTTGATGATCCGGCAGGCGCCCTGCGCGATCGCCTCCTCGGCCAGCCGGACGGTCTTGATCGATTCGTCGAGGCAGATCGGCGTCCGGAGCTGCGCCTGCAGCTTCGCGTGATCGCGGATGTCGTCATCATCGAGCGGCTGCTCGATCATCATGAGGTCGAAGGCGTCCAGCTGCCGGAGGTGCGCGGCGTCCTCCAGCAGGTAGGCCGCGTTGGCGTCGACCATGAGCGGGATCGGCCCGAAGCGCCGCCGGACCATCTCCACCGTGCCGACGTCCCAGCCCGGCTTGATCTTGATCTTGATGCGGCGGTAGCCGGCCGCCAGCTCCTGCTCGATCTTGGCCGCGAGCTGATCCAGCGAGTCCTGAATGCCGATCGACACCCCCGAGGCGATCGGCCGGCCGTTGCCCCCGAGCGTCCGCCACAGCGGCTCGCCCCGCTGGCGGGCGTACAGATCCCAGGCGGCCATCTCGAGCCCCGCCTTGGCCATGTGGTGCCCGCGGATCGCCTTGAGCGCCGGGAACACCTCGCGCGGGTGGGCGAACTCGACGCCGAGCACGAGCGGCGCGACGAAGGCGCTCAGGATGTGCCAGGCCGTCTCGGTGGTCTCGGCGCTGTAGAAGGGGTTCTGGTCGGCGACGCACTCGCCGTACCCGGACAGGCCGTCGCCGTCGAGGCGGATCAGAATGAAGGTGCGGTCGTACGACCGCCCGAAGCTCGTCTCGAAGAAATGCACGAGCGGCAGGCGGAGGAGGCGGAGTTCGATGCGCTCGATCTTCACGATCGCCGGTCCGGAGGCGTAGCCACCGTGATACTCGCGCGATGATACCACGGCGACTGCGCGCGTCTCCGACGCGCGCGCCGGGCGCCGGTTCCGCCGGCCGCCTGCCCGGCGCTTGCCTGCGCGGAAAAGCGGCCGGTATACTGCGCGGGTCTTGGATTTCCGCTATCTCGCCATCGAAGGGCCGATCGGCGTCGGCAAATCCGCGCTGACCGAGCGGCTGGCCACCCGGCTCGACGCCACGGTCGTCCTCGAGGATCCCGAGAACCCGTTCCTCGCGGACTTCTACGCCGACCGGCCGGGCGCCGCGCTGCAGGCCCAGCTGTTCTATCTGCTGAACCGGCACCGCCAGCTGACCGCCCTGCGCCAGACGGACCTGTTCAGCCAGGTGACCATCTGCGATTACGTCTTCGACAAGGATCGCATCTACGCCTACCTGAATCTGGACGACAACGAGCTGTTCATCTACCAGCGCCTGTACGACCTGCTGGCGCCCGACATCCCGCCGCCCGACCTCGTCATCTACCTGCAGGCGCCGACCGACGTGCTGGTCCGCCGCCTGCGGAGCCGGCCGGCCGATCCCGAGCAGCAGGCGCTGCGCCCCGGCGCGGAATACCTCCGCGAGCTGAACGAGGCCTATCAGCACTTCTTCTTCCATTACAGCGCCACGCCCCTGCTCGTTGTCGAGACGTCGCACTTCGCGCCGGACGCCGACGATCAGGCGCTCGACGACCTGATCCGGCAGATCCGCGGCATGGGGCCGGGCACGCAGTACTACGTGCCGAGAACGTCATAAGGCAGGCGGGCAGGCGCTCAGGCGCTCGCCCTTCGACAGGCGCGGGGCGGGGCCCGCCCTGTGCTAAGCTCAAACCTCATGGCCTGGTTCAAGAAGACCCGCATCCCGATTGCGGCCTCCAAGGACAAGTCCAGCCGCGTCCCGGAAGGCCTGTGGGTGAAGTGCCCCGGCTGCTCGCAGATCATCTACAACAAGGATCTGGCGGCCAACCTCGGCGTCTGCCCGAAGTGCGACCACCACTTCCGGATGGGCGCGGCCGAGCGTCTGCGCATGCTGTTCGACGACGGCGAGTGGCGCGAATTCGACGCGTCGCTGGTGTCGACCGACCCGCTGCACTTCACCGATACGAAGCCGTACCGCGAGCGGCTGCGGAGCACCATCGCCGCGACCGGCGTGAAGGACGCGGTGCTGGTCGGGCGCGGCCGGCTCGCGGGCGTCGAGACGATCATCGCCGCCATGGAATACAGCTTCATCGGCGGCAGCATGGGCGTGGTCGTCGGCGAGAAGATCACCCGGGCGATCGAACGGGCGATCGCCGAGCGCCTGGCGGTGGTCGTCGTCTGCTGCTCGGGCGGCGCCCGGATGATGGAAGGGGCGCTGTCGCTGATGCAGATGGCCAAGATCAGCGCGGCGCTGGCCCGCCTCGACCGCGAAGGGCTGCCGTACATCTCCGTGCTCACCGACCCGACGACGGGCGGCGTGACGGCGAGTTTCGCGATGCTGGGCGACCTGAACATCGCCGAGCCGGGGGCGCTCATCGGCTTCGCGGGTCCGCGCGTCATCGAACAGACGATCCGGCAGAAGCTCCCCGACGGCTTTCAGCGGAGCGAGTTCCTGGTCGAGCACGGCTTCCTCGACTTCATCGTCGATCGCCGCGAGCTGAAGGCGGCGCTCGCCGGAGCGCTCCGGTTCATGAGCGTGGCGACCGCCGCGGCCCCGCCGCGCGCGGCGGCCGGCGTCGTGGCGCCGCCCGCCGCCGTCGTCGAACACCGGTAGTCGCACCCCGGCCGGCCGATGTCCGCGCGGCGTCGCGCCGGTCGCCGGCCCCTCCAGCCATGGATCCGATCGACTCGCTGCTCGCCCTCGAGCAGTTCGGCATCAAGTTCGGGCTGAACCACATCCAGGCCCTCTGCGCGGGCCTCGACCATCCCGAGCGGTCGTTCCGCTCCGTCATCATCGCCGGCACGAACGGCAAGGGGTCGGTGGCCGCCATGGCCGAAACGGCGCTGCGGGCGTCGGGACGCCGGACGGGCCGCTACACCTCGCCCCATCTCGTCCGGCTCGAGGAGCGGTTCGCGATCGACGGCCGGCCGGTCGGGACCGCGGCGCTGCGCGAAGCGGCCGGCACGGTCATGACGCAGATCGCGGCGCTGCGGGCGTCGGGTGCGCTGGAGACCGAGCCGACGTTCTTCGAGGCGGCGACCGCCGTCGCCTTCGATCTCTTCCGGCGGGCGCAGGTCGACGTCGCCGTGCTCGAAGTCGGACTCGGCGGGCGGCTCGACGCGACGAACGTCGTCACCCCGCTCGCGGCCGCCATCACGACGATCGATTTCGATCACGAGCGCTATCTCGGGACGACGCTCGCCGCCATCGCCTTCGAGAAGGCGGGCGTCATCAAGCCGGGCATGACGGTCGTGGTCGGCGAGCGGAAGCCGGAGGCGCTGGACGTCATCGCGCGCGCGTGCCGGGAGCGGGGCGCGACACTGGTGGCCGCCGCCGAGGGGGTCACGGCGGCGAGCGCGCTCGTGGAGGGCGCCACGCAGCTGACGCTCCGGACGCCGGCCGCCGACTACGGGACCGTCCGGCTGGGGCTGGCGGGCGCGCACCAGGTCGCGAACGCCGTGACCGCGGTGCGGCTGCTCGAAGCGCTGGCGCGACACGGCCTCGACGTGCCGCCGGCGGCGGTCGTCGCCGGCCTGCGGGACGTGCGCTGGCCGGGCCGGCTGGACTGGCGGCGTCTCGACGCGGAAGGCCGCGTGCTGCTCGACGCGGCGCACAACCCGGCCGGCGCCGCCGCGCTGGCCGCGTATCTCGGGCAGGCGTGCCCCGGCGGTCTGCCGATCGTGTTCGGCGTGATGCGCGACAAGGACGTGGCCGGCATGCTCGCCGCGCTGCTGCCGTGCGCCACGCACCTGTTCCTCACGCGGCCGGCCGGCCGGCGGGCGATGGCGCCGGCCGACATCGCGGCGCTCGTCGCGACGATGCGCCCGGCGCGGCCGGTGACGATCGTGGCCGATCCGGTGGATGCGGTGCGCGCGGCGCGGGCGGTCGCCGGCGACGTGTGCGCGGCCGGGTCGATCTTCCTGCTGGGCGAGATCCTCGCGTGGCTCGATCGGCCGTGAACGCGCGTCCGGCCGATTGCCCTCTCCTGCGTCGCATGCTATTCTTCGGTAGTTTTCCGCGCTTCCCCGTTCACGCACATCCGGGTCCGGCTCCCTCGATGAAGCGCCTGCTGCTCCTCGCCTGCTGCACCGGCCTCTTCGCGTCGTTTGCGGTCTCCCGGCTGCGGGCGCAGCAGGGCCTCCCCGGCTTCGACACCTCGGTGAGCTGGACGCGCGAGCGGATCGGCGACAACCACTGGCGGCTGACCGGGGCGGTCGAACTCCAGCGCGGGGACATGAAGCTGTACGCGGAGCAGGTCGACATCTATCCGAACACGCACCGGGCGGTGGCGGTCGGCAGCGTCGTCTTCACGCAGGGGGACAACCGGATTTCGGCCGACCGGGCGGATTTCAACTATCAGACGCATCTCGGGACGTTCTACAACGCGACCGGCATCTCCCGGCTCAGCCCGCAGCAGGCGAAGAACATGTACGGGACGCAGGAGCCGGACATCTATTTCTACGGCAAGCAGATCGACAAGATCGGCCAGAAGAAGTACCGGATCCACGACGGCGGCTTCACCACGTGCACGGAGCCCACGCCCCGGTGGCAGATCGTCGCCTCGTCCGCGACGGTGAACATCGGCCACTACACGGTGCTGAAGAACTCGGTGCTCGAAGTGAAGGGCGTGCCGCTGCTGTACATGCCGATCTTCTACTACCCGACGAAGAAGGGCGACCGGGCGACCGGCTTCCTCATTCCGCAGTACGGCACGTCGACGCTGAAGGGGCAGTCGATCAGCAACGCGTTCTTCTGGGCGATCAACCGCAGCCAGGACGCCACGTTCTACAACGACTGGTATTCCAAGACCGGCTTCGGCAACGGCGGCGAGTACCGGTACAACTACGGGGCGGGGGAGAACGGCAGCCTCCGCGCCTACGCGCTGAATCAGCAGACGGCCACCTATCAGACGGCGAGCGGCGCCACGACCGTGCCGGGGCAGAACAGCTTCCAGCTGGACGGCTCGATGAATCAGGCGCTGTTCGCGGGGCTGCGGGCGCGGGCCAACGTCGATTACTTCTCCAGCCTGACGGCGCTGCAGACCTACAACACGAACATCTACAACGCGTCGCTCAACCAGCGGAACTACGGCGTGAACGTGTCGGGCAACTGGGGGCCGTACGGGCTGAACGCGACGTACAACCGGGCGGAGTACTTCTTCGGCACGACCAGCACGTCGCTGACCGGCGGCACCCCGACGATCGCGTTCAACCGCGCGGAGGAGCGCCTCGGCCGGACGCCGTTCTACGCGTCGGTGTCGGGCCAGTACGCCGACCTGCTGCGGCGGAACCAGGCGGGGACGACGATCCAGGACAACGGGCTGAACCGCCTGGACGTGCAGCCGACGATCCGGTTCCCGTTCACGAAGTGGCAGTTCTTCACGATCAACTCGTCGGTCTCCTGGCGGGACACCTACTACACGCGGAGCCTGGATCCGGCCACCGGACAGGTCACCGGCACCGGACTGTCGCGCCGCTACTGGGACCTGAACGCGCAGCTCACGGGGCCCGTGCTCCAGCGGATCTTCAACACCCCGCACAGCCGCTACGCGGCCAAGTTCAAGCACACAATCGCCCCGTACCTGAACATCGAGCGGATCTCGTCGATCAACAATTTCAGCCAGATCGTACAGCTCGACGGCACGGACGCCGTCGTCGGCAACGCGACGAGCTTCACCTACGGCGTCAACAGCCGGCTGTTCGCCAAGGCCCCGGGGGCCGCGGCCGGCGCCTCGCAGGACATCCTCGACGTCGCCGTCGGGCAGTCGTACTACACGAACGCGCAGACGGCGCAGTACGACCAGCAGTACGAAACGAGCTTCACGGGGGCGCCCCCCAGCAACTTCTCGCCGATCCTCGTCTCGGTGCGCGCCGTCCCGAGCGGCCGCTACACCGCCAACCTGCAGGCCGAGATCGACAGCCAGTATCACCAGCTGCGGACGATCTCGCTGAACGGCACGGTGAACCGCAGCTGGTTCCAGACCACGCTCGGCTGGAGCCACAAGGGCTACATCGCGCAGCTGCCGGGGTTCAACGATCCGACGCAGCTCGACAACTACCTGAACGGCTCGGCGAGCGCGCGCACGCCGGGCAACCGGTTCGGCGGCAACTACTCGTTCAACTACGACATCCTGCGCGGCAACATGCTCCAGCAGCGCCTCACGGCGTACTACAACGCCCAGTGCTGCGGGGTCGCGATCGAGTACCAGACGTACAATCTGCAGGGGCTCAACACGCTGCTCCCGGTTCCCCAGGACAACCGGTTCAGCTTTTCCTTCACGCTGGCCGGCATCGGCACCTTCGCGAACTTCTTCGGCGCGCTGGGCGGCGTCCCCGGCGCCCAGCGCTGACACCACGGGCCGGCCCGGCCGGCGGTGGTGGAGGAGCCACACGATGATCGAGGTTCTCGTCACCGGAGGCGCCGGCTTCATCGGCAGCAACTTCGTGCGCCACGCGCTCGCCACGCATCCGGACTGGCACGTGACGACGCTCGACAAGCTGACGTACGCCGGCCGGTCCGACACGCTGAAGGACGTGCTGGACGATCCGCGCCACGCGTTCATCCGCGGCGACGTCGGCGATGCGGCCCTGGTCGGCCCGCTCATCTCCCGGGCCCACATCGTCGTCCACTTCGCCGCCGAAACCCACGTCGACCGGTCGATTTCCGGCGCCCTGCAGTTCGTGCGCACCGACGTGCTCGGCACGGCGGTCCTGCTCGAGGCGGCCCGCGCCGCCGGCCACCTCCAGCGGTTCATCCAGATCTCGACCGACGAGGTGTACGGCTCGGTCGCGGAGGGGGCGAGCCGGGAAACCGACGAGCTCAAACCCAGGAACCCGTACTCCGCCAGCAAGGCGGCCGCCGATCGGCTCGCCTACAGCTACTGGGCCACCTACGGGGTGCCGGTCGTCATCGTCCGGCCGTCGAACAACTACGGCCCGTTCCAGTATCCCGAGAAGGTCATCCCGCTGTTCATCACCAACGCCATCGACGGCCTGCCGTTGCCGCTCTACGGCGACGGCCGGAACGTCCGCGACTGGCTGCATGTCGGCGACAACTGCCGGGCGATCGACCTCCTGATCGCCCGGGGCGAGCCCGGCGAGGTCTACAACATCGGCGGCGGCAACGAGGTGCGGAACATCGATCTGACGCGCCGGATCCTCGCGCTGCTCGACCGGCCGGAGTCGCTCATCCGCCCCGTCGCCGATCGCCCCGGCCACGACCGCCGCTACTGCCTCGACACCACCAAGCTGCGCGGCATGGGCTGGACGCCGCAGGTCCCGTTCGACGAGGGGCTGAAGGCCACGGTGGAGTGGTACCGGGACAACGAGTGGTGGTGGCGGCCGATCAAGGACGAGGATCCGGCGTACCGCGCCTATTACGAGGCGCACTACCGGCATCCCTGACTCACGCATGACCGCCGACACGATCCTGGTCACCGGCGCCACCGGATTCGCCGGCAGCCACCTGCTCGACGCCCTGCGCGGGAACCCGGCGCGCATCGTCGCCTGGCGGCACGCCAAGGCCAGCCTGTCCACCCGGACGCCCGGCGTGCTCTGGCAGCAGGTCGATCTGCTCGATCGCGACGCCGTCCGGACGGCCGTCCGCGCCATCCGCCCGGACTTCATCTATCACTGCGCGGGCGCCGCGCACGTCGGCCATTCGTGGAGCGCCTCCGCCGCGACGCTGTCGGTCAACGTCCTCGGGACGCACCATCTGGTCGACGCCGTGCGCCTCGCCCGTCTGCAGCCACGCCTCGTCATCCCGAGCTCCGCGATGATCTACCGGCCCTCGTCCGGCCCGATCCGCGAGGACCATCCGATCGGCCCCGCCAGCCCGTACGGCCTGAGCAAGCTCGCCCAGGAGATGCTCGGGCGCCACGGCCTCGCCGGCGGCGCGCCGGCCGGGCTCATCGCGCGCGCGTTCAACCATGTCGGCCCGCGGCAGGATCCGTCGTTCGCCGCCGCCGGCTTCGCCCGCCAGATCGCCCGCATCGAGGCCGGACTGGCGCCGCCCGTCCTCATGGTCGGCAATCTGGACGCGCAGCGCGACCTGTCGGACGTCCGCGACACCGTGCGCGCCTACCGGATGATCATGGAGCGGGGCACCCCCGGCGTCCCCTACAACGTCTGCTCGGGGCGGACCCGGTCCATCCGCGTTCTGCTCGAGCTGCTGCTGGCCGGGACGACGGCGCGGATCACCCTTCAGGTCGATCCCGCCCGCTACCGGCCGAACGACGCGCCGGTGCTGCTCGGCGACAACAGCCGCCTGCGGACCGAGCTCGGCTGGAGCCCCCAGATTCCGCTCGAGACGACCGCCGCCGACCTGCTCAGGTACTGGCGGAGCAGGGTCCAGGAAGACCGGTGAAGGTCCTGGTGACCGGCGGCACCGGCTATCTGGGACAGGCCGTCGTGCGGGCCCTCGCCGCGCGCGGACACGAGCCGACGGTCTTCGCCCGCACGGCCGCCGCCAGCGGCCTGCCGGGACGCCTCGTGAGCGGCGACGTCCGCGACATCGACGCGCTGGGTCGCGCGGCCGCCGGCTGCGAGGCCATCTGCCACATGGCCGCGCTGGTCGCGCTGTGGCGCCCCCGCCGGGAGGACTTCGACGAGGTGAACGTCGGCGGGCTGCGCCACGTTTTGCAGGTGGCGGCGGCCCGCGGCATTCCGCGCATCCTGTACACCTCCTCGTTCCTGGCGCTGCCGCCGAGCGACGGGACCGCCGCGCTGCGCGCCAACGACTACCAGCGCACGAAAGTGGACGCGGAGCGCGTCGCGGCGGAGGGGGCCGCCGCCGGCAGTCCGATCGTCAGGCTGTATCCGGGCGTCGTGTACGGGCCCGGGCCGGGAACCGAAGGCAATCTGGTCGGCCGGCTTCTCGCCGATCATCTCCGCGGCCGCCTGCCCGGCCTGATCGGCGCCGATCATCTGTGGTCGTATGCGTACGTGGACGATGTCGCGGCCGGCCACGTGGCGGCGCTCGACCGCGGCCGGCCGGGGGTCGCGTACCGGCTGGGCGGCGCCAACGTGCCGCAGATCCGCCTGTTCGAACTCGTGCGCGCGCTGACCGGGCGCGCGCTGCCCCGCCGGATTCCCTATGGCGTGGCGCACGCGATCGGCCTGGCGGAAGAGCTGCGGGCGCGGATCTTCCACGGCGCGCCGGTGCTGACCCGCGGTACGGTCGAGATCTTCCGGCACGACTGGGCGCTCGATTCCACCCTCGCCGCCGGCGATCTGGGCTATACGATGACCGCGCTGGAGGACGGCCTCGCGCGGACGCTCGCGGCAGTGAACGCCACGGCCGCCTGACCCCGGCGATGGAGGCACCGATCCGGATGTCCGAACCGGGCTACTCGGAAGATCGACGCCAGATCCTCCACATGGCCATGGCGGCGTTCGCGCTGCTGCTGCGGGTGCTCTCGTGGGAGGAGGCGCTCGCGTGCGCGCTGGCGGCCCTGGCGTTCAATCTCGGCCTGCTGCCGCGCCTCGGCGGCAGGCGCCTGTACCGGCCCGCCGATCGCCTGCGCGGCTATCCGCCGGGCATCGTGATCTATCCGCTGTCGGTCGCGCTGCTCATCCTGATCTTTCGCCACCGCCTGGACATCGTCGCCGGCGCCTGGGGGGTGCTGGCCTTCGGCGACGGGATGGCCACGATCGTCGGCCGGCGGTCCGGCGGGCGGCGGCTCCCGTGGAACCCCGGCAAGACCGCCGCCGGCCTGACCGCGTTCATCGTGTGCGGCGCGGCCGGCGGGGCCGCCCTGGCGACGTGGGCGCGCCCGGGTGTCGCGCCGGTGCCGTCGATCCTGTACACCGCCGGCGCGCCGGTGATCGCGGCGGTGCTGGCCGGGTTCGTCGAGACAATCCCGATCCGGCTCGACGACAACCTGTCGGTCCCGGCGGCCGCGGCGGCGGGGCTCTGGGCGCTGAGCCTGATTACGCCCGACGCGGCGGCGGCGGCCGCGCCGCGGATGCTCGCGGCGCTGGGCCCGGCGGTCGCCATCAACGCGCTGGTCGGGTGGGCCGGGTGGAAGGCGCGGACCGTGTCGCTCTCCGGCGCGAGCGCCGGCGCGGTCATCGGGATCGTCGTGTACACGTGCGGCGGACCGGGGGCCTGGCTGATGCTGTTCGCGACCTTCGCGTTCGCCGCCGTGGCGTCGCGGCTCGGCCTGCAGCGCAAGGTCCTGCTGGGCATCGCCGAGGAGCGGGGCGGACGCCGCGGGCCGGGCAACGCGATCGCCAACTGCGGGGTCGCGACCGGCGCGGCCGTGGTCGCCGCCCTGGGGCCGCACGTCGTCCTGGCGCAGCTCGTCCTGGTGTCGGCGTTCGCCGCCGCCGGCAGCGACACCGTCGCCAGCGAGGTCGGCAAGGCGTGGGGACGCCGCACGGTCCTGATCACCCGCCTGACGCGGGTGAAGCCGGGCACGTCCGGCGCCATGTCCCTCGAGGGGACGGCCGCCGGGCTCGTCTCGGCGTTCGCCCTGGCGGCGGTCGGCGTGCTGGTGTCGCTGACCGCCTGGGCGCACGTCTGGATCGTCGTGGTGGCGGCGACGGCTGGTGCGCTCGTCGAGAGCGTGCTCGGCGCGACGCTCGAACGGTCCGGCGTGCTGGACAACGACACGCTGAACTTCATCAACACGGCCGTGGCCGGCGCGGTCGCCCTGGTCCTGGTGCTGGCGCCGATCTGAGCCGATGCCCGAATCCCCGTCCATCCGCGAATCGCGCTGGCGCCTCTACCTCGAGCTCGGGCGGCCGTTCACGCTCGTCGCCCCGGCGCTGGGGATGGTGTCCGGCGCCGCCACCGCCGCCGGCGCACGCCCACCCGAGCCGTGGAGCTGGTCGCTCCTCCTGTTTCCGGCCATCGGCGCGCTGATGGCGGCGGTGCTCAACGCGGGCAACAACGCCCTCAATCAGATCTACGACCTCGAGATCGATCGGGTGAACAAGCCGGCGCGTCCGCTGCCGAGCGGCCGCCTCACCGTGCATGACGCCTGGATGTTCACCTGGATCACCTACGTGCTGGCGCTCGTGCTCGCCTGGCTGGTGATGCCGGGCGGCCGGCATCAGTGCTTCTGGCTGGTGCTCGTGGCGATGGCGGCGACGTTCGTGTACTCGGCACCGCCGCTGCGGACGAAGGCGCGCGGCGTCTGGGCGAACCTCACGATCGCGATCCCCCGCGGGACGCTGTTGAAGGTGGCCGGCTGGTCGGCGGTCAGGACCGTCGGGGGCCTCGAGCCGTGGTACATCGGCCTGATCTTCGGGCTGTTCCTGCTGGGCGCCTCGACGACCAAGGACTTTGCGGACATGGAGGGGGACGCGCGCGGCGGCTGCCGGACGCTGCCGCTGCGGTACGGCGTCACGCGCACGGCCTGGATGATTTCCCCGTCGTTCGTCGTGCCGTTCCTGCTGATTCCGATCGGGGCGTGGGCCGGCATCCTGACGGGGCACTTCTGGCTGCTGAACATCCTCGGCGCGGTGATGACCGTCTACGGCATCTACGTCTGCTACCTGATGCTGCGCCGCCCCGAGGAGCTCGCCGTCGAAGCGAACCACGTCTCCTGGGCCCACATGTACCGCATGATGTTCGTCGCCCAGATTGGATTCGCGCTCGCGTACCTGCTGTAGATCCCGCCTCCCCCGGCTCCGCCTCCGCGCCGGCCGCCTGCGACACCGCGATCAGTCCGCGCGCGGCGCCAGGAGGTCGGCCGCGGTGAGCGCATAGATCGCCGCGCACTCCACGACGCGGTCCATCTTCACGAACTCCTGCGGGCCGTGCGAGACGGCCAGGACGCCCGGGCCGTAGGCGAACGCCGGGATGCCGCGGGCCGCGTAGAACCGGGTCTCCAGGAGGCCGGGGCACAGTTCGAACACGGCCGGCCGGCCGGTCACCGCTTCCACGCTCCGCGCGAGCGCCTGCGCCGCCGGCCCGTCGCCGCCGGTCGCCGACGAGCGTCCCTCCTGCAGCACGTCGACCGTCACGTCGATGCCGTCGCGCCGCGCGGCCTCGAACACCTCGTCCAGCCGACGGCGCTCCTCGTCCAGATGCTCTTCGGGGTTGATGCGGCGGTCGATCGTGAACCGGCACTCGGCCGGCACGACGTTGAAGTTCGTCCCGGCCTCCACCCGGCCGCCGATCAGCAGGATGGACGCGCGCGCCTCGTCCGGCTGGACCGCGTAACGCGTCCGGCGTGCCGCCACCTCGTCTCTCAGCGCCTGGAGCCGCCGGACGAGAGGCACCGCCTGCTCGAACGCGTTCACCCCCTGGTGCTGGAGGCTGACGTGCGCCGGCCGGCCCCTGACGGTGACCTGCAGCGAGATGGCCCCGCGGTTCGCGTTCCACACGACCCCGCTCGTCGGCTCGGGCGTGAACATCGCCACCGCATCGCTGCCCAGCAGGTCCTCATCGGCGAGGTACTGCGAGCCCAGCGCCCCGCCCGTCTCCTCATCCGGCACGAACGCCAGACAGACACGGCCATCGAGCGACGCGTCCAGGTCGCGCAGCACGCCGGCGGCGTACATCATCGCCACCAGGCCGCTCTTCATGTCGGACGACCCCCGCCCGAAGATCGTGCCGTTCTGACGGCGGGGCTCGAACTGGCCGGGGACCGACGCCGGCACGACGTCGTAATGGCCGTGAAACCAGACGCTCCGCGCGCCGCTGCCGTATTCGCCGAGCACGCAGTAACGCGGCCTCTTCTCGGCGCCGGTCGGCGGCACCGGCACCACGCGGCTCTCGAAGCCCAGACGGTCGAGCGCCTGCACGATCAGCTCGACGCACTCGGCGTAGTGGACGCCCGGCGGATTCTCCGTCGGCACGCGCACCAGCGTGGCGATGAGATCGGCCATCGCCTCGCGGACGAGGGCGAGGCGGGACGAGACGGCGGATCGGGAGAGTACGCCGGGCATGGGATCGGCCGGCCGCCCGGGCGGCCGGCTCCAGTCATTATCGATGACCCGGGCCACCGGCGGGGCCCAACTTGACAGGGCAGCCGTCATAACCGATCATGGCGAAATAAAAGCGAAGCACTCTTCGAACTTCGAGGGTTTCCTGCCATGAACGGCCCCACGCTGTTTCCGCTCGCCGCCGCGCCCCGCACGACCGCCCGCGACGTCGCGCGGCGCGTCAGGACGGGCGGCATCGGCGCCCTGTCGGAGGCGCGCCGGCGCGCCGACCAGGCCACGTACCAGGAAATCCAGTGCCGGTCGGCCTTGAACAAGGTCGAGGGGATGCCGTTCCGGTGGACGCTGAACCCGTACCGCGGATGCACCCACGGCTGTCATTACTGTTTCGCCCGCCGGTACCACACCCAGTTCGAGATGAACAGCGGCGACGAGTTCTCGTCGATCATCCTGGTCAAGACCAACGTCGCCGAGGTGCTCCGGCAGGAGCTCGACCGCCCGGCGTGGACGCGCGAGATGGTCGCGCTCGGGACGGCGACCGATCCCTACCAGCCGATCGAGGGCTACTACAAGCTGACGCGCCGGGCGCTCGAAGCGCTCTGCGACAGCCGGACGCCGGTCGGCCTCGTCACCAAGGGGCCGATGGCCCTGCGGGACCGTGATCTGTTCGTCGAGATCGGCCGGCGCGCCCGCTGCACGGTGTACTTCAGCGTGCCGACGGTCGACGAAGAGGCCTGGCGCCGGCTGGAGCCCGGCACGGCGCACCCGCTGCAGCGGCTGCGGGCGGTGCGCGCGCTGGTCGACGCCGGCGTCCGCACGGGCGTCCTCATGGCGCCGATCGTTCCCGGTCTGACGTCGCAGCCGGCCAGGCTGGAGCGGACGGTCAAGGCGATCGCCGATCACGGCGCGCAGTTCGTCGGCGCCATGGTGCTCCACCTCGAGGCCGGCACCCGCACCCACTTCCTGCAGTTCCTCGCGAAGGAATTTCCCGCGCTCGTCCCGCGTTACGAGCGGCTCTACGCGGGCAAGTACGCGTCGAAGCGGTACGTCACGGAGGTCGAGGGGATGGTGTCGCTCCTGCAGCAGCGCTACGGGCTGCACGCGCGACGCGACGAGCGCGACGTGGCGAACGATGCGGCCGCGAAGACGGCCGGGGGGACCGACGAGGCGGGCGGCGGACCGGTGCAGGCGCGGTTCAGGTTCGGCGGCCGGCACGCCGGCTGATCGCCGGCCCGGGCGCCGGTCGGTCCGGCCCGGACGGGCTCAGGTCCCGCACACCGACGCGGTGCCGGACGGGAACGCCAGCGGGCCCGGCGTCACGACGAGCCGGTCGTCGCGGAGCTGCACGTGGAAGTGCCGGCCCTCGCGCCACTGTTCGCTGATCGGCAGCTTGATCCGGTCGTCGATCACGCGCTTCAGGAACCGCGCGCCGAACGCCAGGCTGTAGCCCTCCTGCACGAGCCGCTCCAGCGCGTCTTCGTCCACCTGGAGCGTCCGGCCGGACTTCGCCAGATCCTCCGCGATGCGGCCGATGTCCAGCGTCGCAATCTGCCGCACTTCGTCCGGCGTCAGCGGCGAGAACAGCACGACCTCGTCGATCCGGTTGCGGAATTCCGGCGAGAAGCGGCGTTCGAGTTCCCGCCTGACGTCGCCCTGCACCTGGTCGAAGCTGACTTCGCCCGCCAGGAAGCCGAGCGGGTTCGTCAGCTTCCGGAAGTGCTCGGATCCGGTGTTCGACGTCATGATGACGATGGCGTCGCTCAGATAGACCCGCTTGCCCCGCCCGTCCGTGAGCCAGCCTTCGTCGAACGCCTGCAGGAACAGGTTCAGCAGGTGCGGGCTCGCCTTCTCGACCTCGTCCAGCAGCAGCACGGTGCACGGGTTGTCCCGGAGCTGGTTGGTGAGCACGCCACCCCGCTCGGCGCCGACGATGCCGCGGGGCATGCCGATCAGCTTGTCGACCGACACGGCGCCGTCCTGGTACTCGGACATGTCGACGCGGATCATCTTCTTCTCGTCGCCGAACAGGAACTCGGCGACCGCCTTGGCCAGCTCCGTCTTGCCGACGCCGGTCGGCCCGAGGAACAGCAGCACGCCGTCCGGCCGATCGAAACGGCCCTTGAGCGGCCCCTTGTTCAGCACGAGCCGGCGGGCGACGGCGCGGACGGCCTGCGCCTGGCCGATGACCCGCCGCTGCAGGCGCGCGTCGATGTCCTGGAAGCGGTCGGTCACGTCGCGGAACACCATGTCCTCGGGAATCTGCGCGGCTCCCGACACCACGGCGACGACGTCCGAACCGGTGACGTCGGCGCGCTGGGCGATCTCGGCCTTCACGGCGGCCGTATCGAGCCAGCCGATGACCTTGTCGGGCAGGTGCAGGTGCCGCAGGTACCGCGGCGACAGTTCGAGCGCGGTCTCGAGCGCCTCGTCCGCGATCCGGACCGAGTAGTTGCGTTCGAGCCGCGGGCGCAGCTCGTGGAGGATGTGGCGGGTCTCGTCGATCGTCGGCTCGCTGACCTGCACGGTCCGGAACCGGCGCGCCAGCGCCTCGTCTTCCTGGATGTACTCCTTGTATTCGCTGAGCGTGGTGGCCGCGATCAGCCGGACCTCGCCGCGCGCCAGCACCGATTTCAGGACGTTGGCGGCATCCGACGGCGCGCCGAGGGCCGACCCGGCGCCCACCATCGTGTGCGCCTCGTCGATGAACAGGATGAACTGCGGCCGCTCCCGCAGCTCCCGCAGCACGTTCTGGATCCGGTCCTCGAACATCCCGCGCAGCATCGTGCCGGCCACCATGCTGTTCAGCTGCAGGTTCACGACCTGCGCGTCGCGCAGGCGCACCGGCAGCGTCTCCGGCTCGAACTCGATCCGCCGGGCGAGCCCCTCGACGATGGCCGTTTTGCCGACGCCCGGCTCGCCGATGAGCATCACCGAGTTGGCGCGCTCGCGGTGGCAGAGGATCTCGAGCACCTGCTGGATCTCCCGGTCGCGGCCGTACACCGGCGGGACGCGGTCCTGGTGCGCGAGCAGGTTCACATTGACGGCGAAATGCTTCAGGAACGGCGGCAGCTCGAACCGCTTCCGCAGCCGCTCGTCGCGCAGCTCGAGATCGCGCACCAGGCCGGCCACCCGCGCCATCACCTGGTGCGGCTCGACGGCGTGGCGCCGCAGGATCGCGACCGACACGCCCTGGCTCTCCTCGAAGATCGCCGAGAAGAGATCGGCCGCCTCGATAGCCTGCCGCCCCGCGCGGCTCGCGTGATGGAACGCCAGCTTGAACAGCAGCTTCGTCGCCGGCGAGACATGCGGCTCCTGCCGGCCGTAGGCGGGCACTGTCTGCAGCTGCAGCTCGATCTCGTGCAGGATGGAGCGCGCGTCGACCTCGAGGTCGTGCATGACCTGCGCGAACAGATCCCATTCGACCTGCGCAAAGGCGAGGAAGACGTGCTCGTTGGTCAGCAGCGGGTGCTCGCGCCGTCGCGATTCCTCGAAGGCGCGATCGATGACCCGCTGCGCCGACTCACCGATCTTGCTGGGGGAAATGTCGAATTCGTCGACGTGCACGGCGCCCCTCCCTTTCACCGCCGGTCCACGGAAGGGTCGGACCGGCCCGCCGGTCCGTCCGCCGGTGCCGCCGCCCGGGCCCGGCGGGATCGCCTGCCGGGCCGCCGGGAGCGCGCGCGGCCGGGCAGGCCGCGGCGCGGAGGCCGCCGCCGATCGTCAGGACGCGGCCCGCTCCGTCGCCTCGCGGCGCCCGAGCAGCGCGGCAATCCGATCCTCGGTCGGCGGATGGGTGCTGAACAGCGCCCGCATGCCGCCCGGCGAGAACGGCCTGACGATGAACAGGTGCGCCGTGGCCGGATTGGCCGCCAGCGGCACCCGCTTCGACACGGCCTCGATCTTCCGGAGCGCGGACACCAGCCCCTCCGGGTGTCCCACCAGTGACGCGCCGGCCGCATCGGCGGCGTACTCCCGCGAGCGAGAGATTGCCGTCTGGATCAGCATGGCGGCAATCGGCGCCAGGATGATCGTCGCCAGCATCGCCAGGGGGTTCTCGCCGTTGCGGTCGTCGCGGCCGCCGAATCCGCCGAACAGCGCCGCGAACTGCGCAAACCGCGCCAGCATCATGACCGCCGCCGCAATGGTCGCCACCACCGAGCTGGTCAGGATGTCGCGGTGACGCACGTGGCCGAGCTCGTGGGCGATGACCCCCTCCAGCTCATCGTCATCCAGCAGGTTCAGAATCCCGCGCGTGGCGGCGACCGCCGCGTGACTCGGGCTGCGCCCGGTCGCGAACGCGTTCGGCGAGGCGTCCGGGATGACGTACACGCGCGGCTGCGGCAGGTTCGCCCGCCGGGCCAGCCGGCTCACAATCTGAAACAGGCGGTGATCCGGCCCGA
>Ga0307372_10005685_pt1 | contig 18606 bp, 27 predicted proteins | sample OX1MG_FD_202533 | JGI IMG/M metagenome (GOLD analysis project Ga0307372, IMG submission 202533) | Soil microbial communities from Risofladan, Vaasa, Finland - OX-1 | ecosystem: Environmental > Terrestrial > Soil > Coastal area > Acid sulfate soil | place: Finland: Risofladan, Vaasa | collected...
ATCGCGATTGGCTGCACCGGCGGACGCCACCGTTCCGTGGCGATCGCCGAAGAGCTTCGTCGACGCCTCGGCATCGACAACGCTGTGTTTCACCGCGACGTCAGTCGATGAAATTGGTCGCGGTGGGTGGGGGGCACGGCACCGCCGTGTCGTTGCGCGCCCTGCGGCGCCTCAGCGCTGACGTGACCGGTGTCGTCTCGGTCGCCGACGACGGGGGGTCAACGGGAAGACTGCGCGCACTCTTGAACGTGGCGGCCGTGGGGGACTTGCGCAAGTGCCTCGGGGCTTTGGCGGACCCGGAGAATCCGCTGACGGCCTCGCTCGAACATCGTTTCAATGTGGGCGAGTTGGCCGGGCACGCGGTGGGCAACCTGCTCCTGGTTGGACTGCTCGACGCCACCGGCAATCTTGAAGAGACGGTACGCGCCGTGGCTCAGGTGCTCGGGGTGACCGGAGCGATCATTCCGGCGAGCTGCGAGGGCGTCGTCTTGAACGCGACGACGGAGGAGGGATCCTCTCGTGGCCAGAGCGAAGTCGCGCGGTCCTCGGGCATTCGTCGCCTGCACCTAGAGCCGGCCAACGCGGCCGCCCCGATCGAGGCAGTCGAAACCATTGAACGCGCCGACGTGGTGCTGATTGGGCCCGGATCGCTGTTCACCAGCGTGCTGGCCGCCTGCATCGTGCCCGGGATCACTCAGGCCCTCGCCGGCACCGCCGCCACTAAGATTTACGTTGCGAACCTGCGTCCCCAGACCCCCGAGACCGTTAACTTCACGTTGCAGGACCACGTCGATGCCCTGGCGCACCACGGCGTCTACCCCGACGTGGTGCTGGTGGACGAGTATTCGCTCTTCGCCGCGCAGGCGTGCACCCTCGATACTCGCGTGATTGCCCTGACTCACCACAATCGCCTGGTGCACGATGTGACAAAATTATCCGACGCCGTCCGCGAGGAACTCGAACGTCGATGAGGGAACAACTTCAAGGAGAGCGCGTGAGCACACGAGTAGGCATCAACGGATTTGGACGCATTGGACGCAACTATCTGCGAGCCTCGCTCGACCGTGCGGGAATTGAGATCGTCGCGATCAACGATCTCACCTCACCGGCGACCAACGCGTACCTCTTGAAGCACGACTCGATCCAAGGACCGCTGGGCGTTCCCGTGAGCGTGGGCGCCGACGAATTGGTGGTGGGCGAGCGCCATATTAAGGTTCTGGCCGAACGTCGGCCGAGCGACTTGCCGTGGGGCGAACTCGACGTCGACGTGGTGATCGAGTCAACGGGGCTGTTCACGAGTCGCGAGGCGGCCGCGCAGCATCTCGACGCCGGCGCGAAGAAAGTAATCATCTCGGCGCCGGCGAGCGACGCCGACGTGACGATCGTCATGGGCGTGAACGACGACACCTACGACCCCGCGGCGCATCACGTGATCTCGAACGCTTCGTGCACGACCAACTGCTTCGTTCCGATGGTGAAGGTCCTCGACGACGCCTTCGGCGTGCAAAGCGGCCTGATGACGACGGTGCACGCCTACACCAACGACCAAAACCTGCACGACCTCGCCCACAAGGACCTGCGACGAGCGCGCGCGGCCGCGATCAATATCGTGCCCTCCTCGACGGGTGCCGCGCGCGCCACGAGCCTCGTGCTCGCGGCCATGAAGGGGCGCCTGGACGGAACGTCGCTGCGTGTGCCGATCCCCGTCGGTTCGATCACGGACTTCACGGCGGTCGTGAGCACCACCAGCGTCGAGGCGATCAACGCCGCCTTCGCCAGCGCAGCCGAGGGAGCGCTCGCCGGAGTGCTCGTCTATACCGACGAGCCCATCGTCTCATCTGACATCGTCGGCACGCCCGCGTCGTGCACTTTTGACTCGTTGATGACCATGGTCCAAGAGCTCGACGCCGAACGCTCGCTCGTCAAGGTCTTTGGCTGGTACGACAATGAGTGGGGCTACTCGAACCGCCTGGTGGATCTGACGACCCTCGTCGGTCGCTAGGGGTGGTGTACTCGCTCCCCTCGCACGAGCGTTGGGGACGCCTCGACGGCAAGCGTGTCTTGGTGCGGGCGGACTTGAACGCGCCCGTGGCGCTGGTCGATGGTGCGTTGCGCGTGACGGAGGATTTTCGCCTGCGCGCTACCGTGCCGCTGCTCGAAGACCTAAAGGCCCGGGGCGCCCAAGTCGTGGTCTGCACGCACTTCGGCCGTCCCCACGGTGAGTTCGTCGAGAAGTACCGCGTCGAACCGCTTCGTCGACGTTTGAACGAGCTCTGCTCGGACGTGACGCTGCTCGAGAACTTGCGCTTCTCGCCCGGGGAGGAGGCCAACGATCCGCTCTTCGGGGCCGCCTTGATCGAAGGCTTCGACTACTACGTCAACGAGGCCTTCGGTGCCTCGCACCGGGCCCACGCGTCGATCATGATCCCCCCGACGCTGGTGCCCAGCGCCGCCGGGCCGAATCTCAAGCGCGAGACCGAGACGATCCTGGCGCTGCTCGAATCACCGGCGCGTCCCTTCTTGGCAATCGTGGGGGGAGCCAAGGTGAGAGAGAAGCTCGCCCTGGTCGAGATCCTGGCGACCATGGCCGACACCGTGATCGTCGGGGGCGGTATGGCCTACACCTTTGGTGTCGCGCAGGGCCGCACCATTGGCGACTCACTGTTTGACCCGACGTTTCTCGACGCGTGCGCGCGGCTGCTCGCTAGTGAGCGGGTGTTGATTCCTCGTGACGCGAAGGGTCTACGCACGGGCCAGGCCTTTGGTAGTGGCGGCGACGACCCCGTGCTGGACTTCGGAAGCGATATCCCCGAGGGCTCCATGGGCCTTGACATCGGACCCGAAAGCATCGCCACCTTCGTCAACGCGATCGCCCAGGCGCGAACCATTCTTTGGAACGGGCCAATGGGCGTCTTTGAGGATCCTCGCTTCGCCAGCGGCACTGAAGCGATCGCGCGAGCCGTGGCGGCGTCAGAGGCGACGTCGGTCGTGGGAGGCGGCGACTCGGTGGCGGCGCTGAAGAGCTACGGCCTCGAAGACCACGTCAGTTTCGTGTCGACGGGCGGCGGCGCTTCGCTTGAACTGGTGGAACATGGAGACCTGCCCGGCCTGAAGGCCCTACGTGAAAGCAAGTGGAACTGATGAGCGAACGACGCGCCCTGGTGGTGGGCAATTGGAAGATGAACCTCGACTTCGTCGAGGCCGTGCATCTCACCCAACAGATGGGGGTCTTGTTGCGCCACGAGCCGGCGGGCTACGTCGACGTGCTGGTGGCTCCGCCCTTCGTCGACCTGCGCAGTGTCGCTTCGGTCCTTGAGTCCGAGCGAATTCCGGTGGGCCTGTGCGCCCAGCACGTCAACGATCACGAGTCCGGAGCGCACACGGGGGAGACTTCGATTTCGATGCTGACGCGCCTCGGCGTCGCCACATTCCTCGTGGGCCACTCCGAACGTCGCACGCACTATGGAATGAGCGACGACGTCGTGGGCGCCACTTTGCTCGCGGTCGTGCGCGCCGCCCAACGCGCGATTCTTTGCGTGGGCGAGGACTTGGAAGTGCGCGAGGCGGGCGAACACGGCGAATTCGTCACCGATCAGCTCGAGAGCGCGATTCGCGCGCTCAGCCCCGCGCAGCGAGAACTCGTCACGGTGGCCTACGAACCTCTCTGGGCGATTGGCACCGGACGAAGCGCGACGGACGAAGAGGTGCGCGAAATGGCCCAGGTGATGCGCGAAGTGCTTTCGCGACTCGACATGAGCGACGGTCGCCTGCTCTACGGCGGCTCAATCAACGCTGAGAACGCCTCCGAGCTCATAGGCCAAGGTGTGGACGGATTTCTCGTCGGGGGAGCGAGTTTGAAGGCCGAAAGCTTTGTTGCCATACTGCGAGCGGTCGACGACTGCTACGCTGAACTGCGCTAATCGGAGGTTTTTGATGCTTACCTGGACCATCATCGTGATTGAGGCCGTCTCGGTCGTCAGTTTGATCTTCCTGGTCCTGCTCCACTCGGGGCGAGGCGGGGGCATCTCGGACCTCATGGGTGGTTCTATGGGCGCCGTGGCGTCGGGTTCGACCGTCGTCGAAAAGAACCTTGACCGCATCACGATCGCTGTCGCGTTGATCTTTACCTTCGCCACGCTGTCGCTCGACTTGCGCTTGCAGTAGGGCGTTGATGCGTCGACGTGGTTCGCTACGTCTCATCACGTTAGGTGCCCTCGCGGCGGCCAGCGTCGCGGTGCCGGTGGGCTTTTCGGGCGCGAAGGTGATCTCGACAGCTAACGAGAACGCGCACACCGTCATTATTTCCCTTCCGGGGCCTTTTGACGGCTGCACCTTCCTCAACGCGGCACCGGGATCGAGCAGCGACGCGATTCTCGACCTCGTGCGGCCCTCGGCCTTTCAGACCACGCCCGCGGGCGGCTTGGCCGGCGAGGGTGGAGCGATCTCTTCGGCGGAGTTGACCTCGCTGCAGCCCGAAACGGTGCGCTACACCCTCGCGGCGAACCTGCACTGGAGTAACGGCGCGACCCTGAGCGGCATTGACCTGGTGACGTGGTGGCAACGCGCGAAGCACATGGCGAGTGTGCTCTCGGACGGATACCGCGCCATCAAGTCACTGACGGTATCCAGTGACGGTCTGACCGTGACGGCCGTTTTCGGTACCAACTACGCCGACTGGAGTCTCCTCTTTCGAGACGTCGAAGAACGCGGGGTCTCGGGCGGCTGCGGCATCGCGAAGCTCGTGCGTGATCCTTCGCTTGGCCCCTACGAAGTTCGAAGCGCGACACCGAGCCGAGTGGTCCTCACGATGAACCACGCATGGCCCGGGTCGCCGAATCGCTTCGGCCGCGTGATTATCACGACGAATCCCATCCCGCCCACGAGCGCTCGAGCGGTCTTCGCCGGCTACTCGCTCGACGTCTCTAGGAGTTACGTTCAATCGCTGAGCTCATACCCGACGCTCTCGAGCCGCATCGGCAGTTCGGCGCGCGTCGAAGAACTTGCCTTCGCCCCGAAGGGCCGCTCAACGAGAAGGATTCTGGTGCGTAAGGCCCTGAGCTGGTCATTGAACCGTCAAGCGATGATCAACACGCTTTGGGGTTCGGTGACCTTCCTGCCCTCCGTCGCCCAATCGGCTCTTTTCTCGCAGGCGCAAAACGCCTATCCGGGCGGAGGAGGAACGGGTCCCGTGGGCCAGACCACGACCACGACGACGCCCACCGCCGCCACGAATGGTCTCAACGACTGTTTTAGCTGTGCCGTCGAGGCCCTCAAGAGCGCCGGCTACGTGCACCGCGCCTCGAGGTGGTTTGACGCCAGTGGCGCGCCACTCTCGGTCGCACTGGCGACCGGCCCGAGTGCCCTCGATCGAGCGATCGGCCGACTCGCGTTGGACGCGTGGCGCCATCTAGGAGTAGTGGCCAGCGTCGTTGTTGAGCCGAGCGAGGACGCTGCCGCGGTAGCCGTTGCTCAAAACGTCGTCGACGCCTCGATTTTTGCGAGGTCCACCTCTACTGCACCCTCCACCACGGCGCGCTCCTGGAGCGGTCCGCCATACTTTGACAGCTTTCCCAGCGGCGTTCGAATGGCTCGAGTCAACGTGCTCTTCAACCAGGCGGTCGGGATCTTCAACCCGGTCACCGCCGACGTCACATGGCTCACCATGGACCGGGTCTTACTTAATGCGTACTGGGTACGACCTCTTTTTACGGCTCCCACAGTCCAGTCGTGGACCGGCACGCTTTCTAACGTGGTGGGAAGCTTCTTAACCACGGGATTTGTCGATGAAGTACTGAACTGGTCGATCACTCCTCTCACACCGCAGAATTAGCTCAGTGGTTTCGGCTAAAGTGGGAATCCGCGTCGGAGTGGCGGAATAGGCAGACGCGCCAGCTTGAGGGGCTGGTGCCCTTAGGGGCGTGTGGGTTCAAGTCCCGTCTCCGACACCAACGATCCGCGACTGGCTCAATCACTCGTGATCTCAAAGTCTTAACGACCTCACCTTTGTAGGTACAGTTTGCGGGTGCTGTGACATTGGGGTCGCACCCGACCCAGTTTGACATTTCGCTAGGGCGAAGTGGCAGCCGTCAGTTGACTTTGGATTGAAGTAATTCGAGGCTATGAAGCGGATGGTGACTTTCGGATTAGAGACGCTGTCGCGTTCGAAAAGAGGGGGATGAATCGATGCGTTGGTTACCACTCCTCGTTGTCACCGTGAGCGAGATTCTCGTGGTCGTCATCGTCCAAGGCGTTCGTCACATGAGGTGGCTACCCCGAGCCAGTACGACTGTCTTGGCCCACCCACCGGCTAGATGGTTTGTGAGCGTCGTAGTTAGTGGCCCATTGTTTGGAGCGTTGTCCTACACCGAGGGTGGGAGCATCCTGCAAGCAATACTTTGGGGTGCCGTGTGGTCGGTCGTGTGGTCGGTTGTGATGGAATGGTCGCGTCGTCGTCGCGAAGCGCGAACGCCCGGCAGGGATGGTGGCCATCCCGAGCGAGCGAACAGCACGTCAGTGCCAAAGCGTTAATCTCCTCGCAATCACACGGAAAACTCGCAAGTGATTGAGCAATTTGCCTCACAACCGATGTATGTGTGACCAATTATCTCTCCGATGGAATGACTTGATTGGCACTTAACGTATCTTTTCTAGGACTAAATACAAGGCCCACCGGTCGATCCGCCAGTCGGAGATCGTTGACGTCGACTCTCCGACACCAGTCTTTCTCTCGGGTTCATTCAACGGGTTTGAATGCGACGAACCCTTCGGTAATTGGCCCACCCGCCAAATCTAGAATTGCGCTCACCGCTTCAATCAGTGGCTGCTTCTCATTGGCGGAAACAACTGTTCTAAGTCCGTGAGCTAGTCGGATTGCTAAGTCATCACCGGCGGCATCGAGGTGACGTGCCAACCATTTACCCGTTCCGGTCCAACGGCGTTCGCTTCGCAAAGCGAGGTCTCCCGCCTCTTCGACTAAGTGACTCGCGATGAAGGCGGTTTCAACGGTATCTGACGAACCGACAAAATCGTCAAGCAGGTCGGTAAGTCGATAGCGCCGCTGTTCACGCTCTTCGTCGGTTAAGGCGGGTGGACCATTTTCGATGACGGTTCGAGCTTCGCTTTGGATCACTGTCGCTTCATTTGCGAAACTCCGAAGGACATGGCCGTCCGCGCACATTCGAGCCAGTGTGCAGGTCCCGGTTTGAGCATCGAAGTCGTAGAAGCACAACAATGACGCTCGTGAATGAACAAACAGTTCAACAATCCAGCCGTCGGAACGGATCGTTTCTCGGTAGGGAGCCGGGGGCCCATTCAGAATTACCACAATGTCGAGATCGGAGGTTGGTGTTCGACGTGATGTCAAGACGCTCCTCGATAGAAAGGCATCACGACACTCGGGGAATCGTTTTTCAATGACGCGAGAAGCCGCATCGACGGGCTCAATGTATTCCATCCCATCATTATGTTCCGTCGTGATTCGTTACTTAGTTGCCGTTCAAAGTCCCACTTTCAGTGGTAGGAGGCATCTCGATGGCCGGGCAATATCGGCAAGGGAACATTGGCCGTCAGACACCCTAATGAGGTGACCGCCAATGAGTAATGGCCTACGTGCCATGTGGGGTCTACGTCGACGTAATTCCGGCCATGAATTACTGGAGGAAGTCTGCGACGGGGATCATGACAATGTCGGGAAACTCTTCAAGGGTGGCGTCGCTCATTTCTTGTCGGGCTTGCTGAGCATTCCTTGCTCCCTCCTCATCCAGTGGTATCTCGAAAGCGGCCGTTCGAACTGCGGCGCTTGGCCAACGAGCGTACGAGTACCAGATGCCATCGTCACCATGATGAAGTCGGGAACCAAGGGAGCCAAGTTCGAGAAGCGCTTTGGTGCGATCGGACCAGGCACGAACGAAGGCTTCTTCGCTGCCTGGTTTCAGGCGCCATCGGTAAAGAACCACGAACTCGAGTGAACTCACGGACGGGAGTTTACGTGGTACCTAAAATCGGCTGCTGGAGTCCGGGGTTCAGATATTTTGGTCGAAGGGGAGCAACCGAATCGGTCTCAATTTCATTCGGCGACTTCGAAATGCGTGGACCCGTTCATGTCTGCCACAATTCGAGAACACGTCCCCGGGAATCGGTTGCCCCAACCTCGATGCCGCAAGTCGGATATGTTGCTAGTCGCCTCACTCTCCAACTCCAACACGGCTTACCCCAAGCGCCAGTGCAGGGTGGCATTCCTGTTACGTCGGGTCTCCGACACCACTAATCTGATAATCTGATTTCATGACTGAAATTAGTGCGACCGAAGCAGCGAGGAACTTCGCTGAGCTTCTCGACGCCGTCGAGCACAAAGGAGAACGAATTCTCATTGCCCGACGGGGTCGAGTCGTGGCCCAAATTGAGCCCGTCGCAAAGGGTCGGGGCGCGGATGTGAAGTCTTTGATCAAGCGTCATCCGGTCGATGCTCAATGGATGTCCGTGATTCGAGAAGTTCGTGAGTTGGTCGTCTCGGAGGATCGGTTCTGAGCCGACTGCTTCTCGATACGACCTTTTTCGTCGACGCGGAACGCTCGAAGGAGAGTCTCGACGACGCCATCGATGACGATGATGACATTGCCGTGGCGGCAATTACTTTGGCGGAACTTTCGGTCGGTGTCGAGTTGTCCAAGGGCAAAACCAAGGTCAGCCGCCAGGGGCTTGTCGACGAGATCGTGGCGTCCATTCCGATTGTTGATTACGACTTCTCAGTAGCACGCGCTCACTCCCAACTTTTGGTGGCCGTGCGACGTCAAGGGAGACCCCGAGGGGCGCACGACTTGATAATCGCCGCCACCGCGCTTTCGTCGAATCGGGTGGTAGTGACGGCGGATCAGACCGCCTTCGTGAATCTACCTGGCGTGGCGACCGTCTTTCACCGGTAAGTCGTCACCCGACTCCTCGATATCAAGTCGCCAGTGCTTGGTAATAGACCTGTTGCGTCGGGTCTCCGACACCAGACCTGATGTACCTCTCTTGCGCTGGAAGTTCACGCTGGCGAATGCTCGTAGGTCGAAGGTCAATTGACGATTCTGAAAGTGCTCATTATCTTTTGTGCGCCGGAAGATGACAAGCCACTTGAGGACACCTCATAAATCGTCGAGTGGTCTAGCAAGACCAAGGTTGCCACCGTTCCCGGACACGATCCAGCAGGCGTCGAACATGGGACAATCTCGGTGGCCGCACGAAAACCAAGTCTCGAAATGATACGACCGCCGTGCGAAGTTGGTAGATAGCTCCGCAAGAACGGGTTGATCTGCTTTGGCGGCGGAACATTATTGAGCGCGTCGACAATGACCAAGACACCCCCTCCACTCCAGAACCATCTTTTACCAACGCTGGTTCGATACTCGCTCTTAACGTTGACGTGGCTGCTCACTGACACCGTGGGAGACCGAAGAAAGGAGACGGAAAACCGGTGACCTTGGGGTCCGTAGACTTTCGCTTGGGGAATCATCACAGCTGGCCCCGAAGTGCAACCACTCAAGACGACGGTCGCCACAAAGACCATTGTTAGTGATCGAGCCACCCGACTTGCCGACACGCCGTAACCCTACCGTTACCCCAAGTAATCAAGAACCCGCCAAAGGAAGGCGTCAGAACTGTCGCGTCGGGTCGTCGACGGCTCCAAGCTTCTTGCATGTGGAAGTGGTTATTCTGAGGCGATGCCTGCCCTAATTGCAGATGACGGATCCGACCTGACATACAGAATCTTGAAAGGATCTGGGGAACCGGTGATCTGTCTTCCAGGCGGTCCCTTGCTTTCCACGCGTTACCTCGGAAACTTAGGGGGGCTTGATGAGTATCGAGAGTTGGTCATGTTCGAGCTTCCCCAACGAGGGGTCGACGAAGTGGTTGGTGACTTGGAGGCGCTCCGATTACATCTAGGCATTGAAAGACTCGACATTCTGGCCCATTCCGCCAGTGGCAACTTGGCGATGTTGTATGCGGCCGCATTCCCTGACCGAATCGGAAAGTTGGCGCTAGTCACCCCGGGTCTACGTGCAGTCGGAATGCCACCGACGGATGAGGAGTTCTTTGCTTTCTTTGAGCGGAGGTCTAGCGAGGCCTGGTACGCCGAGGCGCGCAGTGCACTCGACGCGGTAGGAGCCGGAGACGACTCGCCAGCCGTCAACCTGGCGGCGGCTGCCTTTCAATACGGACGTTGGGACGAAGCCGCGCAGCGTCACGCGGCTGGCGTGTCAGAGGAAACGATTGCTGGCGCCGCCGCAATCTTCTACCCGGACGGAGCATTCGATGCACCTGCGACGATCGCAGGACTGGCACGCCTTGATGCAGAAGTACTTATCGTGGTGGGGGAGAAGGACTTTTTCCCAACAATGTGCAGAGGCGAGCAACTCGCGAACTTGTTCCCGCACGCCACGATGGTGGTACAAGAGGGTGCCGGACATTACCCATGGATTGACGACGCAACAGAGTTCATTTCAATTGTGGGCCCATTCCTCGTTTAACTCCAAAGGGTTCAATTCGATATTTGGCAGTTCTCAGTTGGGAGCGGGGCTAAGCCTCCAGTGCATGGTGGCATTCCTCTCACGTCGGGTCTCCGACACCAAGTTGTACAAAAGTGACTTATATGTTGTACAATTCGGACATGAGCAAAATTTCGGTCAGCAAGGCACGCGAAAAACTCTCCGATGTGGTGGAGATGTCCCAGTCAGAGCCGGTGGTCCTGGAGCACTACGGACGTCGGGCTGCCGTCGTAGTGAGCCCCGAACATTATGACGAAATGCTCGAAGCGTATGAAGAGTCGCAAGATGTCGCCGCGTACGACGCTTCGTTAGCAGAAGAAGGGGCCAACATTCCCTGGGAACAGGTGAAGATCGATCTCGGCTGGTCGTGAACGAATATCGAATTGAGCTCCGGCCCGCGGCCCTGCGCGAAATTCGAAAGATTGATCGTTCCACGCAGCCGCGTATTCAAGGCGCCATTGCGCTGCTTGCGCAAGACCCGCGTCCGCCGGCCTCTCGGCCCCTTCGAGGACGGCCCGGCTACCGGCTGAGGGTAGGCGATTACCGAATCATTTACACCATTGATGACGGGGTACTCTTCATCGTGGTCGTTACCATCGGTCATCGACGCGATGTTTACCAATAGCCACGTTTGGAGTTCAACGAATCACATCTGATTGACGAAATTGAAAAGTCGCCAGTGCCTGGTACCAGATCTGGGGTGTCGGGTCTCCGACACCAGACTGGCTGAAGCAGTTAGACGTCAATGCTTAGTATCAGGCCGCTTGCGTCGAGTTTCCGACACCAGTGTCTAAGTAAAGCTGAAACCATCACAGGTGGTCGTGTGGAACTTCAACATACAATCGGACCATAACGATTGACAACGAAGAGGATCTTGAGGGACTACAGCGCGCCGGAAACGTCGTCGCGGTAGTTCGCGACGCGATGGTTGCAGCAGTTAAGCCAGGTGTCACTACTGGTGAACTTGATGCAATCGGACGGGACCTTTTTCGCCGTTACGGGGCACGGTCCGCTCCCAGGGTGACTTACAATTTTCCAGGATCAACCTGCGTTAGCGTGAACAGTGAAGCGGCGCATGGGATTCCGTCGCTGACTCGGACGCTCCACGAAGGCGATCTCGTCAACATCGACGTCTCCGCCGAACTTGACGGGTATTGGTCCGACACGGGCGCGAGCACTCCGGTCGGCAAGACGTCCGCCCTGGCGGTGCGACTCTTGGACGCAACTCGACTCGCTCAAAGTGACGCCATGGACGCAGCCCGGGCAGGAAACAGGCTTCGGGATGTAGGGAGAGCAGTGCAGAGTCGAGCCCGTCGGCATGGATTCTGCGTGATTAAGAATCTCTATGGTCACGGAATCGGTCGCGCACTACACGAGGAACCTTCAGTGCCGAACATTGATGATCGTCAGCAGATGCGTCTATGGGAGGGGCTGGTGTTGGCAGTTGAGCCCTTTCTCTCAATATCCGCCCAATACGTCTTTGATGATGCTGACGGGTGGACGCTGCGAACTGAGGACGACAGTCTCGTCGCACAGTTTGAACACACGATGGTTGTCACCAATGGTCGACCCGTTGTGTTGACCCTCTGAGCACACCGGCCTTTCCAATTCGAGTGGAAGGCGCCAATGTATGGTGGCATTCCTCTCACGTCGGGTCACCGACACCAATCAGGGCGGTCCAGGTTCAAGTCTCCAGTGCATGGTGGCATTCCTCTCACGTCGGGTCGCGGTTGCGAGCCCACACGGAGTAACCGAGTCACCAAGGCAAAGTGGCACTTCTGTCTTTTGGGTCTTCGACGCCAACATTCCCTGGCACACAGAGACTGATTTCAAATTGGAGAATAGTTCTTGACAACGGAACACTAACGATATATCGTTATATAACGTAGAAACAATCTCTAGAAACAAGAGGAACAAGATGTTTAATGAAGATGAAAGACAATCGGTTGGTCGAGATCGCTCGCGAGGACGCCGGGGCGCGGGCCCGCATCGTGATCACGGTGATGCGGGGGGTCACTTTCGAGGTGGCCCGCGCGGTCGAGGTGGCCAGCGCCAAAAGAGGGGCGACGTCCGAGCGGCAGTGCTCGTGCTGCTCGAAGAACAGCCACGCAACGGCTACCAACTCATTCAAGAACTCACCGAGCGGTCGAATGAGTCGTGGCGCCCGAGTCCGGGTTCCATCTATCCGGTCCTGCAGCAACTCGAAGATGAGGGTCTCGTAAGGGGCAGCGTCGAAGGAACTGGCCGCACCTACGATCTCACCAACGCGGGCAGAACGTTGGTCAATGAGCAACGTGAGCAACTCGGTAAGCCTTGGGAACTCGGTGAATCAAGTTTTCGAGAGTCGGCCCGTGAGATCATGGGTTCGGCGAAAGACGTGATGATGGCCGCTCGCCAAGTCGTCGTCGCTGGCTCAGACGCCCAAACGGCGCGAGCGAACGCGATCCTCGTCGAAGCTCGCCGAGCACTCTACGCGGTCCTTGGCGAAGGCGACTAACGGGCGGCGTCAATTCGCAAAAAACTCAACGACTTTTTCCAGGCGACGATCATCTTGGTTCGTTGGCAGTTACCAAACGTGAGGTTGACCTGCCTGAAACGGGGGAGATTTTTGCTCTCTACGTGGAGCCCGACTGCTGGCGCCATGGGATTGGGACGACACTCATAACGTCGGCGCGGAAAAGTCTTCGCGCCATGTCAATTTCCAAGGTTCTTCTTTGGGTCCTCGAGGGGAACGACCGCGCCACACGGTTCTACGAGAGTCAAGGCTGGATGGCAGACGGACTGCGACGCCAAGTCGAAGTCTGGGGAGTAGCCGCCGACGAACTCAGATTTTCGCGGTCACTGACTGACTGAGGGCAGTAAATCAATACTGGCAAAGTCCAACCTCGGGTTGCCTTGATGTGCCCTTGCTAAGGGGCAACCGGGCCGTTGAAGTCGTCCCCAACTCGCCATGACCGAGCGCGTTTGGTTGGCCGTTAATTCCATCCATCGGATGCTTGCGTCGTTTAAGAATCAACGGGGATTGAGCTAGTCGACGTCGTTCATTCGTTGAGCGACGTTGCGTTCCTGGAGCGACCCTTCAAAAAAGTGATCGCGAACGCTGTGGGCGTCTTCTTGTGGTCGGTTCTGAGACAGTTTGGCCTTGCCTTCGATAGCGGTGACGGCAATTTCAATGCCGACAATTCCTTTAAGCTGACGATCTCGATACTCTTCATCGAGGTCGTCAACGAGCCATTCAGGGTCGCGACGCTCTTCGAAGTGGTGCGTAAGCGCGCGCACCTGATCTAACTTCCACTTCATATCGTCGTGCAGCGTCAGCCGTCCGCGAACTTCCGCCGCGACGTAATTCCACGTAGGCACGGCACTGGGGTTCTGGAGTCGGCTCGGGTAGTACGAGGGCGTCACGTAGGCGCTTGCCGCCAAGAACAGTCCCAGCACGTCCGTGCCATCGTTGACAGATTCCCACCAGGGATTTGCCTTAGCGAGGTGTGAGCGTATGGTTTCGCGGTCTTCGCTCACGATCACGGGAACGAAGACACTCGCCAGTCCACTCGCGCCCGCAATGACGAGCATCCCGGCACCAGCGTCATTGACAATTTGCCACGCGTCATCGTCGCCAACGACGAACTTCGAAGGAACGTACACGAAAACCATTGTCTCACGACGCAGGGGAGCTATGTCGGACGGGTGGGGTCTTTGGAGTCGATCAATTCGTGAGTCGCGATAACAAGCGTCACGCTCACCGGTGAATTGCCTGAAGGGTCCAAGAGAGGGACACACCTCTAATGGCTGGCCTCTAATGTCGTGAACTGAATTCTCGAGGACGCCCCTTCTCAGCAAGGTCAATCGTGAAGGGTGACGACCACCTCGTTCGATGACTCGACTTTCGTCGCTCTTTCGGCCAACTCGCGTGAGTGATTTCACTGAAACGGCTCACTTATTCGCTTCGCCGGTTTCCTTATGGCTTGCTTCAGTTGGTTTTGATTCTGGCGAATATTCCTGCCGCAGAAAGATAGTGAGCACTACGTAGAGAGAAATCACCAGATACTCCGCCTGCCAAGTTTGCAGCGTTGACGACCAGAATCTGGCCGAAAGCAGGAATGTCATGGTGGAGATTGACGCTTGGCCCGTCAGCAACCGTTGCGCGTTGTAAGCGCTCGCGCCAGAAAAGACATGCAAGGTAAAGGAAAGTAGGAACAGCAAGAGAAATGCCATGGATAGTGAATTGCGATATATCCACCTGAAGTACCAGGTCTCTTTGCGGCGCTTTGGTGTTTTTCTCGGCTTGCGCGGGTCGAGAGAGTGTGGCGCGCCTCGCTGATAGAGAAAACTACTGAATACGATGAGCGATCCAAGTTGCAATACTGCGGCCTGCCAATTGGACGCGAGCCCGTCCCAAAAGGTGCCGGTAGAGACATAGTGCCAATACCCAACAGACGTACGGCCATGCAGCGATAAATCTTGATTCAGCGTGTGCCAACCGGCGAAACTCTGCGCGGATAGGAAGATCGCAAAAAGCGTGAACAGTGCAATTGAAAGTGAATTTTCCCGAATCATTTTTAATATTTTGCGCATCTGATGGCACCAATCAAATCATGACCGAAGTCGCTTGTCATTAATTGCCGGCTTCGTCATCTCGACGGGACCGAAATATCTGCGACTGGCGCGGCCAGATTCCAAGCCTGACCATCGCGAGAGCATTCGTGAAAAGACCAGCACGGTGCCACGAACGGCTAATCGTTGAAGTCAACTCGAGAAGAAGTGCAGTGACGCCGAGCGCGGCAAAGGAGAGCCTTTGGTGTCTCTGCGGCCAGTAGTGACTTGGCATTACCGTGCACCAATCTGCCCCAATTGAGATCGCCTAGTTCCACGACGCGCTCGGGGGACGCTGCGAGTTACTTGGGAGCATAGGTCTCCGCGGCTCTTAAGTGCCCGGCTCTCGGATTACCAAAAGTTCGAATGAAATCAACATTTCTCAAGATCCAAATTCGGAATGCGAATGTCGGCAGTTCGCATTGACGACGCGTCGGCTGAAAAATGATTCAAAGCGCTTCGGTATTGTGAACATAGTTCGCGAGCGCACTGGTGGGAATCGAAGACGAAGGCTATAACCGACCTCTGCGCGTCTCTCAATAATGACGTGTAGTGTCGTCAGTATCGCTCCAGAACCTCGGTGATATTCGTCTACCTAGGAGCGGTATCGTGAGCGACCCACTCTTTCATACAAATGAGGGCATGGATGAGTCAGCGCAGCGAGCCCGGGACTGCTTGAGCATGCTTAAATACTCGTTCGAACTCAGCCCTAAACGCCGCGACCAATCGCGAGCCATCGGACTGCCTGCCACCATCCAGGACGACCATCAGTGACACGCGCGAGGCTATACCTCTTGCTGGTGTGCGAGAAGGCTCGATGGGCACTCTAGACAGTGAAGGTCGTGAGTACGACGAACGTCCGTGGGGAAGTTTCACCGTGCTTGACGCTGAGGCACATGACTACAAGGCCAAGCGCATCGTAGTGCTTCCCAACAGGCGACTCAGCTACCAACGTCACGCCAGACGCGCGGAGCACTGGTTCATCGTGAGTGGCAACGCTACTGCGGTACTTGAAGGCGAGACCGTCGAGTTGGCACCGGGCCAGAGTATTGATATTGCCATCGGCCAAGCGCACCGCTGCGAAAACCACGGAACGACTCCCGTCGAGTTGATCGAAATTCAAACGGGCACGTATTTCGGTGAAGATGACATCGTGCGCCTCGAGGACGATTACGGCCGCGGTTAGCGAACGCTGGCTTTGGCTTCCGATGAACGCTCAAGTTGTCGGGGATGTCAAAACGCAATGTCGTCAGCGTTGGATTGGCGTCGACGTTGAGTAATAAGAGATAGCCGTACGGGGAAACACTTGAAAAAACTCTTTGTCTTCGATTTAGACGGAACTCTGGCCGAGAGCAAGTCTTCGCTGAGTCTCCAGATCGGTGAGCTCTTCTACGACCTCCTCGGGGTCATGAAGGTTGCCGTCATCTCGGGAGGTGGTTGGGCACAGTTCGAGACCCAACTGCTGGACCGACTGCCCCGAGACGACCGCTTCGAAAATCTCTTCCTTCTTCCCACGTGCGGCACGAGGTTCTACCGATACGTGGGCCACTGGTCGAAGGTCTATTCCGAGGACCTCTCTAAGGATCAACGCCAAGAAATCGTCTCAGCGCTCGAACGCGCTTTGGGCGAATCGGGTATTGAGGTGAAGAAGGTTTGGGGCAAGGTCATTGAAGATCGGGGCAGCCAGATCACGCTTTCGGCGCTTGGACAAGAGGCGCCGCTCAGCGCCAAACAAGCGTGGGATCCTAACTTCGCGAAGCGAAGGAAGATTGTCGCAATCCTCGAACGACTCCTGCCGGACTTCGGCGTCAACATGGGGGGTACAACCTCCATCGACGTAACTAAGCCGGGCATTGACAAGGCCTACGGCATAGGCAAACTTCGAGATGAACTTGGCATTTCCCTCGCAGACATGCTCTTTGCGGGCGACGCGATCTTCGTGGGCGGCAATGATTATCCGGTCCAGAAGGTGGGCGTCGACTCGATCCTCGTTCGAGACCCGACTGAGACGGCACGAATAATGCAGACGGTGATTGCGTGCCTGGGGGATGGGTCTGTCCAAATGGTCTCACCTGGGAGAAGGTCGTGAACCCGCTTCAAACGCATCAGTTGAGCGTGTTCGTGGTCTCCGGAACCCTCGACGGACGATCCGAAATTTCGCAGTTTTGCCGCGAACCGACTCGAGTGATTCGACGGTCTTTGAAAGAGGTCATCGGAGTCGGTACATCTGGAAAGGTTGGCGAGTGCACATCTTGGTAGTCAATGCGGGTTCGAGTAGTTTGAAGCTCCGAGTTCTCCGCGACGACGACACCGTGATCGCGGCCAAGGATCTTTCGAAGGTAAGTCCCGACGATCTCAGTTCGGTACTTGGCGCATTCCTTGACGGAGTCCCGTCAATCGACGTGGCCGGTCATAGAGTCGTTCACGGCGGCTCGTTGTTCGTCGAGCCGATCGTGCTTGATGTTGAGATCGATGAGTCGCTCGAGGCGTTGGCTGACCTTGCGCCACTGCACAACCCGCCTTGCCTCGCGGCAATTTACGCGCTGTCCTCGCTGCGGCGAGGCCTCACTCAAATAGCCTGCTTTGACACCACGTTCCACCTAAACATGCCGGCGAAGGCATCCACGTACGCGGTGCCTCGGCTCTGGCGAGAAGAGTGGGGCCTTCGCCGCTATGGTTTCCACGGACTGAGCCACGCGTGGGCGAGCCGTCGAGCCAGTGAACTGCTCGAACGACCGCTCGAGCAACTTAAGTTGGTAACGGCTCACCTGGGTGCTGGCGCGTCGCTTGCCGCGGTTGCTTTTGGACGTTCCATCGACACCACCATGGGATTCACACCGATGGAAGGTCTCGTAATGTCGACTCGTTCGGGCAGCGTTGATCCGGGTCTCGTCCTATGGGTGCAGCAGCGCAAGGGTCTCTCGGCCAGTGCCGTTGCAGAGGTCCTCGAGACTGAGTCAGGGTTGCTCGGACTCTCGGGGACGTCCGGCGACTTGCGTCGGGTCATCGAGTTGGCCGACGCTAGCGACGCGGCGGCCAGCCTGGCTTACGAGGTCTACGTGTATCGGATTCAGGTCGGCGTCGCCGCTATGTGCGCCGCCCTCGGAGGCATTGATGGGTTGGTCTTCACTGGAGGGGCCGGCGAGGCATCAGCCAGGCTGCGCGCTGACGTGTGTACGGGTCTGGCGTTCCTCGGCGTGAGTGTTGACAGGATGGCGAACGGCACTCGCGCCGAGGACGGTGAAGTGTCAACTCCGGGGTCCACGCCAGTCGTGCTGGTCGTCGAAGCTCGCGAGGATATCGAGATAGCTCGTCACGTACGAGAACTCCTTGCCTAACACTTGTTATTCATCCGCCGGAGTGTCGGATGCTTCCGGATTCCTCAACTGTCGTCGTTGGGAACGATTTGCCATCCGCGCAAGAGTGTGAATCCAGTAGCTCATCGGCGACCATCACGCGAAACGGTGCACGGCTCTAGGACGTAAAG
>Ga0307372_10005686_pt1 | contig 18600 bp, 15 predicted proteins | sample OX1MG_FD_202533 | JGI IMG/M metagenome (GOLD analysis project Ga0307372, IMG submission 202533) | Soil microbial communities from Risofladan, Vaasa, Finland - OX-1 | ecosystem: Environmental > Terrestrial > Soil > Coastal area > Acid sulfate soil | place: Finland: Risofladan, Vaasa | collected...
CCGTCAGTTGAGGTCGCGCGACAGGATCAGCTTCAGTGTGAGGTGGTCCGTCCCGGGGGTCAGGCCGAACCCGCACCGGCTTCGACGTCCAGGAACCTGGTGTTGTGATTGACGACCCCGAACACCTGATGGAACTGCTGAGGGCTCGCGGAGAACTGGTGCAGCGGGCCGAAATCGTCGTACTCCTCGGCGGCCACGGCCCACACCGACGACAGGTTGTAGGCGATGCGCACCGCCGGCGCGAAGTCGAGGTTCTTCACGCCGTTGTAGGACGTGTCGAGGATCGGGTTCAGGATGATGTCCACCGGGTGCAGATGCCATCCGATGATGGGGCGTACCTCGGAGGTGATGCGCGAGGTGTCCCAGTGCGCGGTGTTCACGCTGAATTCGAAGTTCACCCCGTAGAAGAACCGGTGCTCGGCCGCATGCGGCTTGACGAACAGCGCGCGCAGCTTGAAGCCGTTGTACGTCACCCCGCGGCCCTTGGAGACGCTGTAGAGCGGCAGGTAGAGCTAGGCTTCGAACCAGGGCCTGACGCCGTACGCCCACTCGGGGACGCCGTTGAGCGACTGATCGGGGGTCAGCGCGCCCGGGAACGCCGGCGTGTTCAGCCCGTCCGGCGTGAAGTTGTTGTGCAGGGTGAGATTGATCGTCCCCTGGGGAGCGATGCTGGCGTCGTAGACCTGGATCTCGTCGGTCTGGGCGGAGGCGATCGCAGGCACCGCGAGCAGCGCGATCGCGATGACCGCCATCGCACGAACATGGAGTTTTGAGAACATCGTCGCTTTGCCGAAGGATGGTCGTCTCGGGTGAAACGTCCGGTTTTCACGCGCGCCGCGTGCATGCACGCGCACGATCATCGCGGCACAGAACCGTCCGGCAGGCTACCATGCGGCGGCGATGCGGTCATAGTCTCCGCCGCCAATCATGAGGTCGAACCTCGGGTGGACGACCAGCTCGGCAGGATGCGCGGATCGTGCCGCCACGGCGCCGGTCTGCCGCCTGTCGGAGGACCCGGGCGGCGGCCGGTCGATGGTAGAGTGACGACGTGATCGCGACCGCGCTGCTCGCCCTCACCGTCGGAGCGATCGTCTACTGCGGGCTCACGGTCACGGCCGCGTGGCGGTATCTCCAGGCGGCGCCGCCGCCCCTGGCGCGGACACCGCCGATCAGCGTGCTGAAGCCGCTGCACGGCGTGGACGAAGGCCTCGAGCGCAACCTGGAGACGTTCTTCGCGCAGGCGTATCCCGCCTTCGAGCTGCTCTTCGCCGTCCGCAGCGCCGACGACCCGGCGATCGCGCTGGTCGAGCGGCTGCAGCAGCGCCATCCACACGTCCCGTCGCAGCTCCTCGTCACCGGCGAGCCGCCGTATGCGAACGCGAAGGTCTTCAGCCTGGACCGCATGCTGTCGGCGGCCCGCCACGACCTCGTCGTCATGAGCGACAGCGACATCCGGGTCACGCCCGACCTGCTGCGGACGATCGCGGCCGAATTCCAGGATCCGCAGCTCGGCCTCGCGACCTGTCCGTATCGCGCCGTGCCCGGCCCCAGCCTCTGGTCCACGCTCGAGGCGGTCGGGTTGAACACCGAGTTCCTGGGCGGCGTGCTGGTGGCCCGTCTGCTCGACGGCATGAAGTTCGCGCTCGGCCCGACGATTGCCGCGCGCCGGGACGCGCTCGTCCGGATTGGCGGCTTCGACCGGCTGCAGCGGTACCTGGCCGAGGACTTCGTGATGGGGAGCCTCGTGGCGCAGGCGGGATACCGCGTGATCCTGTCGTCGTACGTGATCGAGCACCGGATCGGCGCGCAGCCGCTCGGCGCCAACGTCGAGCACCGCCTCCGGTGGAACCGGAGCACACGGCGCTCGCGGCCGTGGGGGTACGTCGGCCAGCTCTTCACGAACCCGCTGCCGCTCGCGCTGCTGCTCGTGGCCGCGCGCCCGGGCTGGTGGCCGATCGCGGCCGTGACCGTCCTGGCCCGGGCGGCCGCGGCCTGGGCGACGGCCGGCTTCGTGCTGCACGATCCGCTGACGCGCCGCCGCTGGTACCTGCTGCCCGCGCAGGACCTGGCGAGCTTCGCGGCCTGGGCCGCCGGCTTCTTCGGCAATACGATCCGCTGGCGGGGCAGGCGCTACTATCTGCGCCCGGACGGGACGTTCGATCTGCTGGCGCGGGACTGACGGACCGTGGACGGGGTGGGCGCCGGCCGCACGGCCGGCGCCGCCGCCCCCGGCTACCGGTTCGTGAAGACCGTCGGCTCGACGGACATGCCGGGCCGGAGCAGGTGGTGCGGGTCTTCACCTTTGTTGAGGACGATCTTGACCGGGATCCGCTGCACGACCTTCACGTAGTTGCCGGTGGCGTTCTCCGGCGGCAGCAGGCTGAACTTGGCACCGGTGGCGGCGGCAATGCTCTGCACGCGCCCGCGGAACTGGCGGCCGTCGAGCGCATCGACGGAGAAGATCGCCGGCTGGCCGGGCCGCATCTGATCCAGCTGCGTCTCCTTGAAGTTGGCGATCACCCAGACGTCGTCCAGCGGCACGATGGCGAGCAGCGGCTGGCCGGCCTGGACCGTCTGCCCGACCTCGGCGGTCTTCTTGCTGACGACGCCGTGGATGGGGGCGATGACCGTGGTGTGGGCCAGATTGAGCTCGGCCTGGGCGAGCGCCGCCCGCGCCTGCTTCACGCTCGCCTCGGCGGCCGCGGCGCGCGCCTGATCCATGACGACCTGCCCGGTCGACGACCGGGCGGCGCGCAGTTCGGCCCGGGCCCTGACGAGCGCGGTCTTCGCCTGAATGATCTGGCTCTGCGCCACTGTCACGGCCGCGCGTGCCGCGGCCACGTCCGCGACGCTGGCATCGTGCGCGGCCTTCCGGGCGGCGGCGTCCGCGACCGCGGCGTCGTACTGCTGCCGCGAGATCTCGTCTTTCGCCACCAGGCCCGTGAGCCGATCGAGATCCTTCTGCGCCTTGATGGCATCGGCCTCCGTCTGGCGCTGATGGGCCTCGGCCGCCGCCAGCCGGGCGCGGGCCGCGATCACGTCGTTCTCGGCCGCCGTGATGCCGCTCGAGGAGGCCTGGACGGCCGCCCCGGCGGTGCTCACGTCGCTCGACGTGGTCGTCGACGTGATCGGCACCGAGAGGCTGTAGGCCCGCGCGTTCGCTTCTGCCGTGGCCAGGGCCGCGGCCGCGCGCCGGACGGCGATCTGGTAGTCGCGGGGATCCAGCTGGGCGAGCCGCTCGCCCTTCTGCACTTCCTGGTTGTCGAGCACGTCGATGGCGATGATCGTTCCGCCCACGCGCGCGGCGATCGGCGCGATGTGACCGTCGATCTCGGCGTCGTCGGTCGATTCGCGCCCGCGCGAGTGCCACCACCACAGACCGACCGCGATCAGCACGATGATCACGACGCCGGCAATCAGCCGGATCCGCGACTGCCGGGACATCCCGGACTTTACGACCTCTTCCGCAGCCATTAGCGCGATCCTCCCAGATAGCTCTCCACGGCCTCTTCTCCGATCCCGAGCGCCCGGGCGAGCGAGGCCTTCGCCATGTTGTGGGCGTACAGACTCGAGATGTAGTTCTCGTTGGCGGTCGCCACCGCCTCCTGCGCCTGGATGACCTCGACGTTGTCGGCCACGCCGGCGGAGAAGCGGTCGCGCGCCTGCTGCAGTTCCTGACCGGCCAGCGCGACCGCGGTCCGGGCGACCGTGAGCTGCGCCTGGGCCGCCGTGAGATCGAGCAGCGCCGTCCGTACGTCGTAGCCGATCTGCTGCCTGAGATTGGCCAGCTGCGCGCGCTGGCGGGCGAGGTTCGCGTCGGCCTGCATGAGGGCGCCGGCGATCCGGCCGCCCGTGAACAGGGGCACGCTCACGCTGCCCGCCACGGCGAACGTCTCGCGCGCGCCGGAAACCGTCAGCCCGATGTCGCCGATGTTGGCGTTGACCGACACGGACGGCAGCCGCTCACTCAGGGCCGCCCGGCGCTGGGCCTCGGCGGCCGCAACGCGCTGCTCGGCGGCGAGATAGTCGCCCCGCGACGCGTACGCGCGCGTGAGCGCGGCGTCGAGCGACACCGGCTGGAGCGGCGCGTACGGGACCTTGTCGGTCAGCGTGAAGGCCTGGGCCGCCGGCAGGCCGATCGCCCGGCCGAGCTGCAGCTTGAGCTTGTCGAAGTCGTTGCGGGCCATGATCAGCCGCTGTTCCTGCACCTGCAGCTGCAGGTGCGCGCGCAGGACGTCGATGCCCGCCGCGATGCCGGCGGTCTTCAGATCGACCGCCAGCGTGTCGAGCGCCTGGGCCGTCTTGCGCTCGGCGAGCGCCGCGTCGATACGGCTCTGCGCCGCGACGGTCTGGAGGTACAGGTTGGCGGCCACCAGCACCACCAGGTCGCGCGCGTTCCGGTAGTCGTCGCGCGCCGCGCTCAGCTTCCGCGCCTGCTCGCGCGCGCGATTGATGGCCGGGAAGTCCAGGATCGGCTGCTGCAGGAACACCCGCGCGTCGAAGGCGTTGAACGGTCCGATGATCTGCGGGATGCCCGGCAGCGGCGGAAACCCGTACGCCTCGAGGTTCGTCTGCTGCTCGGTGTCGGTGATGGCGGTCGAGAGGTTCGGCAGCAGCCCCGCCAGCGATTGCCGCCGCGCGCCGCGGGCCTCCTGGATGTCCTGCTCCCCGTTGATCACGCCCAGGTTGTACTTCAGCGCGCGCGTGATGGCGTCCGAGAGCGAGAGCCGGAGCAGGCCGGGCGTGGCCGGGCCGGAGGGCACGCTGCCCTGCAACGGATTCGCGCCCAGGGCGGTCTGCAGGTCCGCCGCCGGCGCCCCGGCCGGGGTCGACATCTGCGGCGGTGCGGGGACCAGCTGGGCCTGCGCCGCCGCGCACCAGCCCGCCACCACGAGGGCGGTGGCGAGCGCCACGGTTGTCTTCATCGCTGTGCTATTCCCTTCCAGATCAGATCGACGATGAACGCACCGTCGTCTTCGGCGCCGGTCGTGGACTGGTCGAGCAGGCGCCGGATGATGAGGCCGCGGGTGATTTCGAAGACCGCGAAGGCCGTCTTGCCGGGGTCGACCGCGCGGACGAGGTGTTGATCGCGCGCCTCCGCCAGCGCGCCCTCGAGCTGCTGGACCTGCTGCAGGTACAATGCCATCAGCTCGTCCGGCAGGCAGGAGGGGTGCGTGACCAGATTGCCGAACTCCGCGTGATAGATCCGGTAGAAGTCGCGGTGTTCGTTGAAATAGTGGACCTTGGTCAGGACGAAGGCCCGGATCTTGTCGTGGATCGTCGTGGCGGCGCCGACCGCCGCCTGGGTGCGGTCGCGGATCTCGCGGAGGCCGCCGCCGAGCGCGGCCAGATAAATGTCGCGCTTCGACCGGTAGTAGAGGTAGAGGGTGCCCTTGCCGACGCCGGCGGCGGCGGCAATGTCGTCCATGGTGGCGGCCTCGAACCCTTTGCGTGCAAAGATGCCCCGCGCCGCGTCGAGGATCTCGGCGCAGCGGAACTCGGAGAGGACATCCTGCTTGGTTCGGCCCTGAAGGGGCATCAAGACTCCGCGTTGATTGATCTGACCGACCAGTCAGTATACTATACTTCGACTGCGCCGGAGTGACCTTCGGTTCATCGTGCCGGCCTTCCCGCGCCGGCCCGGCCGGGGCGTCGGACTCCGCGCGACCGCTGGACCGCACGATGCTGCGCCTCGGCCATATCCTGTACAGCAACTGCTTCCCCGTCCACGCCGGCCTGATCGATCGCGGGCTGCCCCCCGGCGTCAGCCTCGTCCGCGGCATCCCGTCCGACCTCAACCGCCAGCTGGCGGCCGGCGCGCTCGACGTCGCCCCGTCCTCCAGCATCGAGTTCGCCCGTCACGCCGACCGCTACCGCATCCTGCCCGACCTGGTGATCGGATCGCGCGGACCGGTCCAGAGCATCCTGCTGATCGGACGGCCACCGCAGGCGCTCGACGGCCGGCGGGTCGCGCTGTCGACGGCGTCGGCCACCTCCGTGGTGCTGCTGAAGATCCTCTGCCGCGTCCGCTGGAACGTGCGGCCGGAGTTCTTTCCGTTCGACCAGATCCGCGAGGATCCGTTTGCGGCAGGCGCCGAGGCGGCGCTCTTCATCGGCGACGTGGCGCTGCGCCCCGATCTCCGGCCGCAGGCCGAAGCCCGCATCGACCTGGGCCGCGAGTGGAACGAGCAGACGGGGTTGCCGTTCGCCTTTGCGGTGTGGCAGGTGTCGGGCGGCGAGCCGGCGGCGCTCCGGCGCCTGCACGCGGCGCTGATCGAGTCGCGCGCCTACGGCCTGACCCACGGCCGCGAGCTGGCGCAGCGCCATGCCGGCGCGTTCGGGCTGCCGGCGCCGTTCCTCGAGCAGTACTGGGCCAACCTGGCCTTCGTCCTGGACGAGCCGATGCAGGAAGGCCTGAAGCAGTTCTACCGGCTCGCCGTGGAGGCCGGTGAGCTGCCGGCCGCCCCCGCGCTTCGCTGGCTCTAGCGGTCCGCCCGCGGCCGCACGGCCGGGGGCCTGCACAGCCGTATTGGCACCTCAGCCCGGTTCCGTCATACTGGCACGCGATGGTGACGAGAAAGGGGCCGCCTCCCGCCCGCGCCGCGACCCGGTCGCGGGCGGCGACGAAGCGGACGACCGGTCGGCGTCGCCGGCCGCCGGCACCGACCGCCGCGGCGCTGCGCAGCCTCTCGACCCGGCTGGCCACCGTGCGCGAGAACGAGCGCGCCCGGATCTCGCGTGCGCTCCACGACGAGCTCGGCCAGATGCTGACGACGCTCAAGCTGGATCTCACGTGGCTGACCGCGGAGATCACCCGGCGCGAGGCCCATCCGCCGCTGCTCCTCGTCAACCGGCTGCAGTCGATTGTCGGACTGGTCGACGTCACGATCGGCACCGTGCGCCGGATCTCCCTCGACCTGCGGCCGCCCGTCCTCGACCATCTGGGGCTGGCCGAGGCGGTCAAGTGGGAAGCGACGACGTTCGAGGCACGGACCGGCATCCGGTGCCGCTTCCGGTCGCACGTGCCGCCGGGCCGGATCGTGCAGCTCCAGGCGACGGTGCTCTTCCGAATCCTGCAGGAGGCGCTGACCAACGTGGCCCGTCATTCGCACGCCGGCGCAGTCCGGATTGATCTCCGCGAGGAACGCGGGCGCGTGCGGCTCGACGTGCGCGACAACGGGAGGGGGATCACCGACGTGGAAATCGCCGATGCCCGGTCGATCGGCCTGCTGGGGATGCGCGAGCGGGCGCTGAGCGTCGGCGGCGAGCTGACGGTGGCCGGGGCGCCCGGGCGCGGGACGGTCGTGACGGTGACGCTGCCGCGGCCGCGGAACGGGGAGGCGCGGCACTAGCATGGTCGCCAGCGCGCTCGCCGAGCAGCCGCCCGCCGCCGTCACGACGACGCGGATCCTGCTCGTCGACGATCACCCGGTGGTGCGGCAGGGCATCCGCCAGATTCTGTCCGACGCCCTGAGCCCCGCGATCATCACGGAGGCGGACGAGGGCGGGGCGGCCCTGCGGTACCTCGAGACGGCCAGCTGGGACGCGGTGATTCTCGACATCACGCTGCCGGGGCGGAGCGGGCTGGACGTGCTGCGCGACATCCGGCGGAGCTATCCGGACCTGCCGGTGCTGATGCTCAGCATGCACCCCGCCGAGCAGTTCGCCCGCCGGGTCCTCGACGCCGGGGCGTCGGGCTACCTCACCAAGGACAGCGCGCCCGCCCAGCTCATCAAGGCGGTCCGGCTCGTGCTGAGCGGCCGGCGGTACCTCAGCCCCGATCTCATCGAGGAGCTCGTCGGCGAACGGCCCGGGGCGCCGGCGCGGCCGCACGAGGCGCTGTCGGACCGGGAGTACCAGGTGCTCCGGATGATCGCGTCGGGGCAGACGGTGTCGCAGATTGCCGCGGCGCTGTCGCTCAGCGTGAAGACGGTCAGCACGTACCGGGTGCGCGTGCTGGAGAAGATGAAGATGCACAGCACCGTCGAACTCATGCGGTACGCCATCGAGAACCACCTGGTGGACTGAGACCGGCCCCGCGGCTGACAGGCGGCCGCGCGACCCGATAAACTACCTCCATGCACAATCCGCAGGTTCCCGAGACGCTCGAAGGCTGGAGCGTGCTGCATCAGATGTTCCGGATCCGCTGGGACGCGCTGCGCGGGCTGTCCGGCGCCGACCGCCGCGCCCTGGCCGAGGAGGCGGCCGCCACGCTGGCGCCGATGGAAGACCGGCCCGACGGCCAGACGACGCTCGTCCAGCTGCTCGGGCACAAGGGCGATCTCATGCTGGTCCATTTCCGGCCAGACTTCGACGCCCTGGGCGCCTGCGAGCTGGCGCTGGCCCGCCTGCGTCTGTCGGACTATCTGGCGCCGACGACCTCCTACGTGTCGATCGTCGAGCTCGGCATGTACGAGATGACCGCGAAGGTACATCAGGATCTGGCCGCGCGCGGCCTCGTCCCGGGCCGCGACGAGTTCGAGCAGGCCTTCGACGAGGAGATGGCGCGCCAGCGCGAGCGCGTGAAGAGCCGCCTGTTTCCGGCGCTCCCGGACGGCCGGTTCGTCTGCTTCTATCCGATGAACAAGCGCCGGGGCGAAGTGAAGAACTGGTACATGGTCCCGTTCGAGCGGCGCGCCGCCATGATGCGCGAGCACGGCATGATCGGACGGCACTATGCCGGCCGCGTCGTGCAGGTGATCTCCGGCTCGATCGGGTTCGACGACTGGGAGTGGGGAGTCGACCTGTTCGCCGACGAGCCGCTCGTCTTCAAGAAGCTGATCTACGAGATGCGGTTCGACGAGGCGAGCGCCGACTACGCCGAGTTCGGACCGTTCTACATCGGCCGCCGGTTTGCCGCCCGGAGCCTGTCCCGGCTGCTGGACGGGGAGCCGCCCGAGCCTCCGGCCCGCCGGCCGTAGCGCGTTTCAGGCGCCGCCCCCTTCGTTCCGACGCTCCGCGCCCGGAGGCCGGCCGTGTGCGATTCCGCACACGGCCCGGGCCCGCTTCAGGACTCCCGCCCCGCGACCGCCCGTTTGACGCCCCGCTAAGCCGTTCAGGATGCGCGAGTTCCGAGTGATGACCTGCCGATTCAAGCCGGCGTGCGCAATGCCGAATAATCAAGACGAGTGTGGCAGGGATCCCCCCTGTCCACGGCCGCCGATGAGCAACGAACGAGCCCCTCGCCTCTTCATCGTGGATGACGACCCCGGCGTGCTGGAGGTCGTGAGCCGCTTTGGCCGGTCGGCCGGCTATCAGGTGTTCACGTTCCTGAACCCGACGCAGGCGCTGAACGAGATCGCCGTACGGCCGCCCGACGCGGCGCTGGTCGATCTGCGGATGCCCTCGATCGGCGGCATTCCGGTGCTGCGCGAGATCAAGCGCCGCGCGCCGACCTGCGAAGTCATCCTGATGACCGGCTACGGGACGATCGAGACGGCGATGGAGGCGGTGAAGCTCGGCGCGGCCGACTACCTGCGCAAGCCGCTCGACTTCCAACGCGTGACCGAGCTCCTGTCGGGCATCCGCGACGAGGTGCTGCGCAACCGGAAGGTCGCCGCGATCGAAGGCGACCTGATCAAGCACCTGCAGTTCCAGGGGATGATCGGGCGGACGTCGCAGATGCTCGAGCTGTTCCGGCTGATCCGCCGCATCGCGCCGCACTTCACGACGGCGCTCATCACGGGGGAGACCGGGACCGGCAAGGAGCTGGTGGCCCGGGCGCTGCACGCGCTCGGCGCGCGCCGCGAGCGGCCGTTCATCCCGGTCAACTGCTCGGCGATCGTCGAGACCCTGTTCGAGAGCGAGCTGTTCGGCCACACCAAAGGGGCGTTCACGGGCGCCACCGATTCGCGGCCGGGCCTGTTCGAACGGGCGAACGGGGGCGTCATCTTCCTGGACGAGATCGGCGAGCTGCCGCTGGCCGCGCAGTCGAAGTTCCTGCGGGTGCTCGAGGACGGCATCATCACGAAGGTCGGCGCGAGCGAGACCCACAAGGTGGACGTCCGGCTCGTGGCCGCGACCAACCGCGTGCTCGAGCGGGAGGTGCAGGAAGGCCGGTTCCGCGCGGACCTCTATTACCGCCTGCACGTCGTCGGCCTGCACGTCCCCGCCCTGCGGGAGCGCCGCGACGACATTCCGCTGCTGGCCCGCGGCTTCGTGGACGAGTACAACCGCCAGTTCGGCAAGACGCTGCGCGGCCTGACGCCCGAGGCCGAACAGATGCTGACGGCCTACGACTGGCCCGGCAACGTCCGCGAGCTGCGCAACGTGCTCGAGCGGGCCTGCATGCTCGCCGACAGCGAGTTCGTCGACCGCAAGGATCTCGTCCTGACGTCCGGACTGGCGCCGCTCGACGACGCCACGGCGGTGACGCGATCGGTCCGGCCGATCCAGGAGATCGAGCGGGCCGAGATCGTGCGGGCGCTGGACGAGACGGCGGGGAACAAGAAGGAAGCGGCCCGGCGGCTGGGCATCAGCCGGCGCGCGCTCTACCGCCGCCTCGAGAAGTTCGGCCTCGCTCCGGCCGGCGCGCTCGTCAGCTAGGCCGCGACTCCCCCCAAGGCTCCACCAGCCACCGGTCCGCCTGCCGTTCGAGCGGCGCCGTGCGCCGCCGCGTGCCGTCGCGTCAGCGGTAGTTGCCGAACTGGAGGGCGACGCCGAGATCCTGGCTGCGCAGCAGATCCATGACCGCCTGGAGGTCGTCCTTGGAGGGCGAGGAGATGCGGACCTGGTCGCCCTGGATCGCCGCCTGCACCCTCTTCATCTTCTGGTCCTTGAGGATCCGGACGATCTCGCGCGCGGCGTCGCTGGGAATGCCCTGCTGGAGGGTGACGACCCGCCGGACGGCGCCGCCCAGCGCGTGCTCGATCGGGCCCGGCTTGAAGTTCTGCACCGGAAGGTGACGCCGGACCAGCCGCGTCTGCACGATCTCCCACAGCGCGTTCATCTTGAACTCGTCGTCCGCGGTGAGCGTGAGGGTCGCCTCCGTCCGCTCGAACTCGATCTCGGCGCGGGCGCCCTTGAAGTCGTAGCGCTGGCCGACCTCCTTGCGCGCCTGGTTGATCGCGTTGTCGACCTCCTGGAGGTCGATCGTGGACGACACGTCGAACGAGAAGGTGGCTGCCATGTCCCGCTATGTTAACGGACCGCCGTCGGGCCGTCGAGCCGCCCGGTGCGGTTGCGGCGGCCCGGCCGGCGTTCTATACTGCTGACTCTTCACTTCCTGCTGTCGCGCGGGCCTTCCGCGGTCTCGCGCCGACCCGGCGCCGGCGGTCGACGGATGACCGGGTGCCGGCCGACGGCGGATCCAGCGCCCGAGCCTGTCCATGCCCGAACGTCCGGCGCCTCTCGTGCTCCTCGTGGACGACTACCCGGATGCGCGGGAGATGTACACGGAGTACCTGCGGTTCGCCGGCTTCCGGGTCGCCGAGGCGGGCAGCGGCGCGGAGGCGATCGACCAGGCCGCGCGCCTGCAGCCGGACATCATCCTCATGGACCTGTCGCTGCCCGGCATGGACGGCTGGGAGGCGACGCGCCGCCTCAAGGCGGCGGCGCGGACGCGGGCGATTCCCGTGCTGGCGCTGACGGGCCACGCGCTCGAAGGGTATTCGGCGGAGGCGAAGCGGGTCGGTTGCGACGGGTTCCTCACGAAGCCGTGCCTGCCCGATGTGCTGGTGGCCGAAATCCGGCGGCTGCTCGACGATACCGGGGCCGACGCGGCGGCCGGCTGAGGGCCGGCGGGCACCGGCGCGAAGAAAGGGCCAGATGAGCGAAGCCCTGCGGCGGGTCGGCGTCACCCGGGTGCGGGCCGATGATCGCGCGCCGGCGCTCGACCTCGCGGCGGTCGAAGAACCGCTCGAAATCCGGTTGCATGGCGAGCCGTTCGCCGTCATCATGCGCACGCCGGGCGCCGACGTCGAGCTGGCGGCCGGATTCCTGCTGGCCGAGCAGATTGTGCGCCACGCCGACGATCTCGAGACGATCGCGCGGTGTCCCGACGCGGACGACGCCGCCGGGGGGAACGTGCTGGACGTGAGGCTGGACGGCCGCTGGACCGGCGACCTGCCGGCGCTGCTGGCGTCCCGCCGTCAGGTGGTGACCGGGTCGTCGTGCGGCCTGTGCGGCCGCCGCACGATCGCCTCGTTGCGCGCCGAGGCGCCGGCGCCGGCGGCCGGCTGGACGATCGATCCCGCGCGCGTGTCGGCGCTGCCGGTTCAGCTCCGCCGCGCCCAGGCGGTCTTCGAGGAGACCGGCGGCCTGCACGCGGCCGGTCTCTTCCGGCCGGACGGCACGCTGGAGGCGATCGCCGAGGACGTGGGCCGGCACAACGCCGTCGACAAGGTGATCGGGCGCATGCTGCTCGCCGGGCGCCTGCCGCTGGCGGCGCATCTGCTGGTGGTCAGCGGCCGGGCCTCCTTCGAGATCGTGCAGAAAGCCCTGCTGGCCGGGATTCCGCTCGTCGCGGCGGTCTCCGCCCCGTCCAGCCTCGCGATCGATCTCGCGGCGGAGACCGGTATCACGCTGCTGGGATTCGTCAGGGGCGACACCTTCAATATCTACGCGCATCCCGGGCGGATTGCGCGGGTGAGGACTCTGTGAGGCGTCCGGCGCGCTGGGTCTCGCTCGATCCGTTCGGCCTGGGGCGCCAGAAGCCGCACCATTATTTGGAGATCGCGAAGGTCGCCTGGGCCAACCGCGACCAGCTGCCGTTCGCGCTGCGCATCCTGCGGCACGGCACGTGCGACGGATGCGCGCTCGGCACCTCCGGACTCTCCGACTGGACGATGGACGGGACGCACCTCTGCATGGTGCGGCTCGAACTGATGCGGCTGAACACCGCGCCGGCGCTCGACACGCGCCGGCTGACGGACGTCGCCGCGCTGCAGGCGCGCTCGTCCGCCGAGCTGCGCGCACTCGGACGGCTGTCCGAGCCGATGCTGCGGCGGCGGGGGGAGCCCGGCTTCGCGGTCGTCTCGTGGGAGGAGGCGCTCGATCTGACGGCCCGCCGCCTGCGCGAGACCGATCCGGCGCGCGCCGCGTTCTACCTCACGTCCCGCGGCATCACCAACGAGGTCTACTACGCCGCGCAGAAGGCCGCCCGGTTCCTCGGCACGAACCACATCGACAACTCAGCGCGCCTCTGCCATGCCGCGTCGACGCTGGCCATGAAGCGGAGCCTCGGTCACGGCGCCAGCACCTGCAGCTACCGCGACTGGCTCCACGCCGGCCTCATCGTCTTCTTCGGGGCGAACACGCCGAACAACCAGCCGGTCGCCACGAAGTACCTGTATTACGCGCGCCGGAACGGCGCCCGGGTGGCCGTGGTCAACACCTTCCGGGAGCCCGGCTTCCAGCAGTACTGGATCCCGTCCGTGCCCGAGAGCGCCCTGTTCGGCACGAGGTTCGCCGATCACTGGTTCGACGTGCACACGGGCGGCGACCTCGCGTTCCTCCTCGGCGTGCTGCGGGCGCTGGTCGACCTGCCGGACGGACAGGGGATCGACGAGGCGTTCGTCCGCGCGCACACGACCGGCTTCGAGGCGGCGCGGGCCACGGCCCGTGCCGCCGACTGGGCCGCGCTGGAGGCGGAGAGCGGCAGCACGCGCGAGCGGATGGAGGCGTTCGCCAGGCTGCTGGTCGAGTGCCCCGACACCGTGTTCGTCTGGTCGATGGGCCTGACGCAGCATGCCCACGGCGTCGACACGATTCAGGCGCTGCTGAACGTCGCCCTCGCCCGGGGGCTCACCGGGCGGCCGAACCGCGGCCTCGTCCCGATCCGCGGCCATTCGGGCGTGCAGGGCGGCGCCGAAGTCGGCTGCGTTCCCGGGGTCAGCCCGGAGACCGCGGCCCGCTGGGAGCAGGTCTGGGGCTTCCCCGTGCCGGACCACCGGGGCTGGACGACGGTCGAGATGATCGACGCGGCCGCGCGCGGCGACGTCGATGCGTTCTGGATCGTCGGCGGCAATTTCCTGGAGACCGTGCCGGACGAGGCCCGCAACCGCGAGGCGCTGCGCCGCCCCCGCTTCCGCCTCCATCAGGACATCGTCCTGTCGTCCGCCATGCTCGTCGATCCGTCCGACGAGGTGCTGCTGCTGCCGGCCGCCACACGGTACGAGTCGCCCGGCGGCGGCACCGAAACGTCCACGGAGCGCCGCATCATCTTCTCGCCGGAAGTGCGCGGCCGGCGAATCGGCACCGCGAAGCCGGAGTGGTGGGTGTTCGGCGAGGTGATGGCGAGGGCGAGACCGGAGCGGGCCGGCCAGATCCGGTTCGCGGACGCCGAGGCCGTCCGGCGCGAGATCGCGCAGGCGGTGCCGCTCTACGCCGGCATCGAGCGGCTGGCGCAGAAGGGCGACCAGGTGCAGTGGGGCGGCGAGCGGCTCTACGGCGACGGCCGGTTTGCCACGCCCGACGGCCGCGCGCATTTCGAGCCGACGCCCGCCGGCCGGGTCACGCGGGCGCCGGGCGCGTTCGCGGTCTCGACGCGCCGCGGCAAGCAGTTCAATTCGATGGTGCAGCACGAGATCGACCCGCTGACCGGCGCCGGCCGTGATGCGATCTTCATGAGCGAAGCGGACGCCCGCCGGCTCGGCGTCCAGGACGGCACGCCGGTCACGCTGGTGTCGGGCCCCCGGCGGTATCGCGGCCGCGTGAAGGTCGCCCCCATCAGGGACGGCAACCTCGAGGTGCACTGGCCCGAAGGCATGGGCCTCCTGTCGGACGCCATCGACCCCGGCTCACTCGAACCGGACTACAACGCGATGGTGACGGTGGAACGGGACGGGCAATGAGGACGTGTTCGCGCGCCGTCCGCCTGAGCGCGGCGTTCGTGACGCGCCGCCTCGTCGATCCTCACGTCGTCGTGCGCGCGAAGCGCGGCTGATACCCCAGGGCCCCCCGGATGAACCCCGCCTCCTCCAGGAACGGCGCGATCGGATGCGCGGCCGCCGGCGCTCCGTTGATGGTGCCGATCAGCATGCCGCGCGGCGCGTCGCCCCCCGCGGTCGCGATCTGCCCGAGCTGCGCCGCCACGGCGCGCGCCACGTGCGTCCGCCGCGGCTCCTCGGGCGGCAGATTGATCCAGACCTGGCGGTCGCGCCGGCCGACGTAGGCGGCGCAGGCCCCGTCGGCCAGGACGACCAGCGCGCCGACCGATCGGGTGGGCCCGCGTCCGGGCGGCGCGGGTCCGGCGGCGCCGGCCGCCTGCGGCCACGGCAGCACGCTGCCATACAGACTGGCGGGATCGGTCGCCGCCAGACGGACCGCGCCGACCTCGTCGGGCTCGTCGCGGCCGGCGCGCAGCAGGTCGAGCGCCGCGGGCGACGCGAACTGCAGGCCGCCGAGACCGGCGACGAAGTAGCCGCGGTGGGCGCGCCCGCGCGCCTCGAGCGCCTGCAGCGCATCGTAGACGCTGGTGAATCCGCCCGGAATCCCCTCGGCCGTGATCGCTTCGCGCGTCAGCACGCCGTGGCGCGCCAGCAGCTGCTGCGCCAGTGCGGCGCTCCAGGCCGTGGCCGTGCGCCGAGGATCCTCCCGCGACGCCACCAGCCACCAGCGCCCTTCGGATCCCGGCGGGCCGAGGCGCCGCGGGCCGGGCCCGGCGGCCGCGCGCGATCGGCCGCGCACCGCCTGCCGCCCGCTCAGCCAGCTCCGCAGCGCGTGAAACGAATCGTTCGCCACGAGACCGCGCCACACGAGGCGCCAGAGCGCCTCGACCGTCTCGGCCGGGTAGCCGCCGCCGGCCGCGTCATGCAGCGGACCGAAGAACGCGGCCCCGTGCGCCTGCAGGGCGTCGAGCAGGCGCGATTCCCGCGCCGGCAGGTCGCCGGCCGGCCCCCGCGGCGGCAGCAGCGCGCCGACGCGGTCGGCCAGATACAGCGCGATCCGCCCGTCCCGGTCGGCGAGCGGAGCCACCCCGATCCAGACCACGAGACCGGCGGCTGCCAGCCGATCGAGATCGGCCGGCCCGAACGGGTCGAGTCGCGCCGGCAGGATCTGCGTCTCCAGAATCGACGCTGGCAGCGGCGTCCCTTGCAGCGTCTCGATCGTGTCAAGGATGGCGTCGGGACCGCCGGCCCGCCGTGCGGCCAGACCGTGCCACGCCACGGCCAGCCGTTGCAGGGCTTCGGGCGGGACCGGCTCCACTTCGTGGCGGAGCCGCGCGCGTGACCGGCGTCGCAGGCTGTCCAGCACCTCCGGTTCGCACCACTCCGGCCCGGCGCCGCCCGGCCGGAACTGTCCCTCGAGCAGCCGGCCCTCACGCGCCAGCCGGTCGAGCGTGTCGGCCGCCTGTCGCGGCGGCAGCCCGAAGCGCGTGGCGAGTTCAGCGGTCGTGAACGGGCCGTGCGTCCGGGCGTACCGCATGACGAGCTGCGGAAGCGCGCCGGGGACCGGCGCCTGCAGCGCCTCCGGGACGGCGGGCGGCAGCGGGCAGCCCAGCGCGTCCCGGTACCGGGCGGCATCTTCGACGGCGACCAGCCTCGGCTCGCCGCCGATCTCCAGGATCAGGGCGCGCTGATCGGCGACGAGGCGATCGGCTGCGCGGGCCGCCCGGCCGCCTTCAACGCGCCGCGCGATCTCGGCCGGCGACAGGTCGCCCAGGCGCAGCAGCAGGTCGTGCACCGCATCGTCGTGCCTGGCGCGGCCGTGCTCGCCGAGCCGCTGCAGGTCGCGCTCGAGATCCGCCAGGGCCCGCGGATCGATCAGCTCGCGCAGCTCGGCGTCGCCGAGCAGTTCCCGCAACTGCGCCTGGTCGACCGCCAGCGCCTGCGCCCGCCGCTCGGCCAGCGGCGTGTCGCCGTCGTAGATGTAGTTCGCGACGTAGTTGAACAGCAGCGACGCGGCGAACGGGGACGGCCGCTCGATGTCGACCACCGCCAGCCGCAGCGCGCCCTGCCGGAGCCGGCCCAGCACGTCGGCGAGCGCCGGCAGGTCGAACACGTCGTGCAGGCATTCCCGGTACGTCTCCAGGATCGCCGGAAACGATCCGGATCCCGCGGTCGCGGCCAGCAGGTCGGCCGCCCGCTTCCGCTGCTGCCAGAGCGGCGTGCGCAGGCCGGGGCGCCGCCGCGGCAGGAGCAGGCAGCGGGCCGCCACCTCCCGGAAGCGCGCCGCGAACAGCGCGGTCCCGCCCAGCTCCCGCGTGACGAGATCCGGCACCGTCTCGGCGGGGGGCAGCAGCAGGTCGACGTCCGGCGGCGCTTCCGCGTCCGGGAACCGGACGACGAACCCGTCGTCGCCGCACATCGTCTCGACGTCGATGCCGAGCGCGGCGCGGACGCGCGCCTGCACCGCCATGGCCCAGGGCGTGTGGACCCGGCTGCCGAGCGGCGACAGTACGCAGACCCGCCAGTCCCCGACTTCGTCCCGGCATCGCTCGACGGCGATCGTCTCGTCGTCGGGCACCGTGCCGGTCGCCCGCCGCTGCTCCTGGAGGTACGCGAGCAGCAGTTCGGCGGCCGGCGGCTGGAGGTCGTGAGCCTGGACGAGCCGCGCGACCGCCACCGGGTGCGGCACGCCGCTCAGCTCGCGGACGAGGCGTCCGATCATGAGGCCGAATTCGAGCGGCCGGCCGGGGCCGTCGCCGTGCCAGAACGGCATGCGGCCCGGTTCGCCCGGCGCCGGCGACACCAGCACGCGGTCGTGCGTGATCCCGTCGATCCGCCAGCTCGAGGCGCCGAGCAGGAAGACGTCGCCCACCCGGCTCTCGAACACCATTTCCTCGTCCAGCTCGCCGACGCGCGACGGCGCCCGGCCGGTGCCGGCGAGGAAGACGCCGTACAGCCCGCGATCCGGAATGGCTCCGGCGTTGACGACGGCGATCCGCCGGGCCCCCTCGCGCGCGGTGACCAGGCCGCGCGCCCGGTGCCACGTCAGGCGCGGCGTGATCGCGGCGAAGGCGTCGGACGACCCGCGTCCCGAGAGCATGTCGAGCAGGTCGTCGAACGCCCGGCGGCCCAGCCGCGCGTACGGCGCCGCGCCGCGGACCGCGTCGAACAGGCGGTCGACCGGCCAGTCGTCCATGGCGGCCATCGCCACGATCTGCTGCGCGAGCACGTCGAGCGGATTGCGGGGATAGCGCGTGGCTTCGATCGCGCCGGCGTGCATCGCCGCCGTCACCGCGGCGCAGGCCAGCAGATCGCCGCGGTATTTCGGCACGATCACCCCTTCGCTCACGGCGTCCGCGCGGTGACCGCTGCGCCCGATCCGCTGAATCCCGCTGGCGACCGACGGCGGCGCTTCGATCTGCACGACGAGATCGATCGCGCCCATGTCGATGCCGAGCTCCAGCGAGGACGTGGCGACCAGCGCGCGCAGCGTGCCGGCCTTCAGCTGTGCCTCCACGTCCAGCCGCTGCTCGCGCGCCAGGGAACCGTGATGCGAGCGGACCAGCGTCTCGCCGGCCAGCTCGTTGAGCGCGCCGGCGAGCCGTTCCGCGAGCCGCCGGCTGTTGACGAAGATCAGCGTCGAGCGATGGCCGCGGATGAGCTGGAGCAGCCGTGGATGGATGGCGGCCCAGATGGACGGCGGCGCCGGGGCGCCCGGCGCGCGCGCCGGCCGCTCGCGCGCCCCGGCTTGCACGGGCATTTCCACCTGGAG
>Ga0307372_10005687_pt1 | contig 18600 bp, 14 predicted proteins | sample OX1MG_FD_202533 | JGI IMG/M metagenome (GOLD analysis project Ga0307372, IMG submission 202533) | Soil microbial communities from Risofladan, Vaasa, Finland - OX-1 | ecosystem: Environmental > Terrestrial > Soil > Coastal area > Acid sulfate soil | place: Finland: Risofladan, Vaasa | collected...
AGGAGAAGACCCCGCCGTCGGAGGCCACCAGCCAGTAGCCCTGCCCGTCGGGGGTGGCGGCCATCCCCACCACCGGCCGGGCCAGCGCCAGCCCATCGGCCGATCCCTCGAAGTGGGCGTCGCCGAAGGCGAAGATCCCGCCATTGGCACCTCCGACCCAGTAACCCTGGCCGTCATCGGTCGGGACCAGGCCGACCGCCGGGGCGGTAAGTGTGGTTGTCGTCGTGAACCAGTCGGACTTCAAGCCCAGGGCGCCGGCAAATCCGTCCCCGGTGAGCGAGACGCTCTGGGCGGAGCCGATGAGCGTCATCGCCATGACCCTCCCTCCCCAGTCGCCGTCGCCGTTGCGGCCAGTGATGCTGATCGACTGCAGCGTTCCCAGCTGGGGCCACGCCGCGTCGATGGCCGACACGGGGACCGAGGCGGTCCAGGTGTGATCGGGGTTGCAGGCTCCGGCGACACAGACCGAGTCTCCCGCATCGGGCACCCCGGGGAAGGCTCCCGGAGCAGTGTACCCACCGGTCGAAGCCGAGTACTGCGTCGCCGCCACCACCCCCCCGGGGAACTCCATGACCAGGCCGGCGGTGGCATTGACCGCCGCGTCGGTGAGTGGGCTCTCGTTCAGGGTGCCCCGGTAGGTCTGGCAGGTCTGGTCGCAGATGTCGGCGTATCCGCCGTAGGTGCCGAGCCCGGCCATGACGTACGACCGGGCCGCCACCGCCTGGGCCTCCAACTCCTGGAATCCCCAGGGCCGTCCCTGTGGACCGGTGCCACCCAGCGTCCCCCAGCCGGCCGGCGATTCGTTGGGGACGACACCGGAGACGTACTGCTCCAGGGGGAGGATGTCGACCGTCCGGGTCTCGCCGAGCGAGTTGTAGGTCGCCTCGATCGACCCGGCCATGGTGAGGTTGGGCCCGGCCTGGCACAGCTGGAGAGTCGCCCCCGGGGTGGGCACGGCGGTGGGATCGGACACGCCTCCGACGGAGCCGGTCGGCAGCCAGGGCCCGGCACAGCCCGGGCCCAGAAAGGTGTCCCACAGGCCGCCGCCGACGGGGAGCATCTCGACGGCCTGGCCGGGCGCGGCGTTGATCGATCCGACGGTGAACGGTGCCCCGGAGGCCACGATGACCGAGTTCCCGTTGTTCTCGGTCATCGCCACCCGGACCTCGGTGGTCTGCTGGGCCGGCGAGAGCCCGGTCAGCGCCGTGCCGCCGTAGAACTGTCCCAGGATGGCCTGGTAGTCGGTCCCCGCCAGGGCGTAGCCGAGCGCCCCCCACTGCCCCATGCCGTGGCCGTGGCCGTAGCCGTGACCTTCGAACGACACGGTGGCCGACGGGTAGGCGGACGCCGTGGAGGACGGTACGACGACACCGAAGCCGGTGGCGGTGACGAGGACGGCGACCGTCGCCCAGGCACGCAGACCTGCGGGCACGCACCGGCCAGTGCCTGGTTTCCTCGGTCTCACGTGCACCTCGGGGCCAGCGTACCGGCCCCCTCCCCCGAAGCAGGGGACCGCGCCGCGCCCGGGCCCTGAGCGCCGGCCGGGGCCAACCCCCTCGTCAGTCGGCCCCGGCATTGGCTGCCGCCTGGAACACCGCGGGCATCGACCCGTAGAAGGGGGCGCTCCCGAAGGAGAAGATCCCGCCGTCGGCGGCCGACAGCCAGTAGCCGTCGCCCCCGGGCAGGGCGGCCATCCCGACCACCGGCAGGACCAGGGCGATGTTGCCGGTCGAGCCGAAGTAGCGGGCATCGCCGAAGGTGAAGATGCCACCGTCCGTGGCCACCAGCCAGTATCCGCTGCCGCTCGGCGTCCTGGCCATCCCCACCACCGGCTTGTTGAGGACGATGTTCCCGGTGGACCCGTGGAAGGCGGCGTTGCCGAACGAGAAGATGCCCCCGTCGGTGGCCACCAGCCAGTAGCCCAGGCCCTGGGGAGTGGCGGCCATCCCCACCACCGGCCGGTTGAGACGGAGGTTCCCGGTCGAACCGTAGAACTGGGCGTCCCCGAAGGCGAAGATGCCGCCGTCGGAGGCCACCAGCCAGTAGCCCCGGCCGTCGGGGGTGGCGGCCATCCCCACCATCGGTTGGTTCAGCCGGAGCGCTCCGGTCGAGCCGTAGAACCGGGCGTCGCCGAAGGAGAAGACCCCACCGTCGGAGGCCACCAGCCAGTAGCCCCGGCCGGAGGGGGTTGCCGCCATCCCCAGGATGGGTCGGTTGAGGGCGATGTTGCCGGTCGAGCCGTAGAACCGGGCGTCGCCGAAGGTGAAGATCCCTCCGTCGGAAGCCACGTTCCAGTAGCCCCTGCCATCCGGGGTCGAGGCCATGCCCACGATCGGACGGTTCAGATGCCCGGGTGCCGCCTGGCTCACCCACCCGGTGAGCTGTGGGTTCTGGTGGAACATCGGCCACGAGCGCTTGCCGAGAGAATGCCCGGCCGAACCGGCCACCTGGTAGTGCTGGATGATCCCGGCATTGGCCGAGTTGTACCCGGCGATGGTGATGCCGATGGAGCCGTTGGGGTCGATGGTGACCATGGGCGAGTTCTGCAGCCCGATGGTGCCGCCCCCCAAGGTGGCGACCACCTGGGCGCTGCGACCGTCGTAGACGACCAGGCCGTTGGTGGTCGGCACCAGGACGTCGTTGTAGCCGGCGCCGGTGAGGTCGGCGGTCACGACCCCGCCGATGATCCGGCCGGAGGTGGCCTGGGGCCAGCCGGGCATCGCCGTGCCGTTGGACCCGTTGAGCGCCCACACCAGGCCTCCGGTGCCGGTGTCGACGCCCTCGACCACCTGTGCGTTGCCGTCACCCTCGAGGTCCCCGATGGCCGGGCTCCCCGTGGTGTTGCCCCCGAGGTTGGACTGCCAGGCGATGTTGCAGTGGGAGTCGGCGCCGAAGAGGGTGTTGGAGTCCGAGGCGCCCGGGTAGTACGAGCCGGTGCCGAAGGCGATGCCCACCTGACCACCGGCCAGGAAGTTGCCCACCGCCGGCGACGAGTCGACCGTCTGGTTGGTGTCGTGCGAGCAGATCAGGTTGCCGCCGGGGCCGAGCACCCGCAGGTGGCCGCCGTTCCCGTAGGTGACTCCATAGGCCAACCCGGCCGAGGAGTCTCCCCCCTCCACCACCTCGGTCTGACCGTTGCCGTACAGGTCGGCGAGGGCCGGCGTGGTGAAGCCGCTGTCCGCGGTGAAGAACGGCCATCCCCCGAGCGTGGACCCGTTGGACGCGTCGAAGGCGTACTCCTCCTGGCCCAGGGAGGGAGCGACCACCGAGTTGACCCCGTTGAGCACTCCGACGGCCATCGAAGCCTGGACGCCGTAGAGCCCGTTCGGGTCCTGGGCGTTCCGTCCCCAGACCTGGGCGCCCGAGTGGTTGAAGGCGTAGTAGCCGCCGACCCGCGGCTGCGAGGCATTTCCCCCTCCCACGTAGACGTTCTCGGTGCCGAGCCCGTCGGGAGTCACCGAAGGCGTCGAGTCGATGGGTGCGCCGCCGGTGTGCGCCGGCCACCCCCCGGGGGGAGAGCCGCCGGCCAGGTGGAAGGCCCACAGCGAGCCCGCTCGGTCGCCGACCACGACCGAGGGTCCCCCGCCGTCCAGCGTGGCCACCGACGGAGAGCTCTGACCGATGGGCGACCCACCGTCGGGAAGGACCTGCTGCCAGGCGAGGGAAATGGACAAGGCCGCGGCGTGCGCCACCGGCGGGGCCGCGGCGGCGGACACGGCGGGCGTGCCGAGCAGGACGAGCGCGGCAACCAGGCCGGCGGCCACGGTCCCGGCCCGGATGCCGGGCCGGCCCTTGCCGCCGCCCCGCATCGTGGTTCCGTCCGCCCCGGTGGCGCATCGCCCTTCGGTCATCCCATCGCTCCTCAGTCAGTTGTCCCGGTGCGTCGATCGTCCCGGGTCGTCAACGGCCTGGCCGTCGCGGTCCGGTCGGCCGGTCCACCGGGTATCGGCACGTTGCCTGCAGAACTGAAACCGGCCCGCCGGCCCGGATCCGGACGGAGGGCAGTCGGCACCGGTGCTTCACCGCCCCACCGCCGCCGGGTGGAGCGGTCGACGATCGCCGGCGAGAGCGTGCTATACGCGGCCGCGCCGTCGCCCCTCGGTACCCTGAGGCATGGCCATCGCCACCGAGGCAGCTCTTCCCGCAGTGTCGCCACCGGCGGTCCCGACCCGGGGCGAACGGCGGAGGAGGGTCAGGCGGCAGAACCGGTGGGCCGCGGTCCCGTGGATCGTGTTCGCCTCCACGCTGGCACTGCGACTCCTGGCGGCGGCCAGTGGGCCCACCGACTGGGACTCGGCACAGTACGCGGCGGCGGTGGGCCGGTTCGATGTGACCCACGGGCGGCCGCAACCCCCCGGGTACTTCTCCTACGTCGAAGCCGGGCGGCTCGTCCACCGGGTGTTCGGAATGGGCACCGTCCACAGCCTGGTGCTGGTGGCCGCGCTGGCGTCGGCGGCCGGGGCCGGCCTCACGGCGGTGGCCGGCCGCGACCTCGGCGGGTGGTGGGTCGGCGTGGCGGCGGCGGCGGTGGTGGCCGCCTCCCCGTTCGCCTGGTTCGCGGGCTCGATCGCCGCCACCTACTCGTTCGACCTGCTGGCCGGGGCGCTGCTGATCGTTCTGGCCTGGCGGGCCCGGCCGGGGAGCTGGCACGGGGTGGGCGCCATGGTGGCGCTCGGAATGCTGGCGGGCTTCCGCCAGTCCGTCATCCAGGCCTTCTTGATCCTGGCCCTGGTGGCGGTGGCCGGGTCCACCCGGCGCTGGGGGCGGCTGGTGCTGACGCTGCTGGCCGGCCTGGTCGGTATCGGGCTCTGGTTGGTCCCCATGGCGATCGACCAACCGGGCGGCCTCTCCGCCTGGGTGCGGGCCACCCGGACCGAGGCCGCCGGGGCGGCCCGGGCCACCTCGGTCCTGGATCACGCCGCCGCCGGCGCCACCAATCTCGGGACCTTCGCCGCGTACACGGTCTTGGCCCTTGGACTCCTCGTCCTGCTGGCCGTCCTCGGCGCGGTCGGCCTCCTCCTTCGCCGGTTGGTGGGGGCGGTGGCAGGACGCTCCGGCCGGCCGCTCCCGGGCGCCACCCCCGGGGCCGCCTTCCCCACCGGCATCGCCGGCCCGGACCGATGGGAGCGACCCTGGTACCAATCGCGTGCGGCCGTCCTCGGCGCCGCCATCGTCCCCCCGGTCCTGGTCGTGTCCCTGGTCGCCTTTGCCAAGGGCGGCTATCTCCTGGCCTACCTGCCGGCCGCGACCATCGCCCTTCTCCTTCCGATGGGGGCCCTCGTCCACCGGCGGGGGGCCGAGGACCGCCTGTCACCGGTGTGGCTGGCCGTGGGCTCCGTCGCGGTCGCCCTGATCGTCGGGCTCGGCATCCAACGCTTCGTAGCCGGAGCGGGCGTGCTCCCGGAGCGGTGGCTCCGGCCGTCCGGTTCGTTGTGGCTGGAACAACCCCGCTACCAGGCCCCCTACCCCGACACGCTGGCCGCCATCCGTGCCGCCGACTCCGTCGACACCGCCCTGCGTGGTCTCGGGCCCCAGGTCAGGCCCGGGCGTGATGTGGTGGTGTTCGACGCGCCCGACGGTGGCTCCAACCTCTATCGGAACGCCGGGTGGGCCCTCCCCGATGACCGCATCGCCCTGATCGGCCCGGGGTACGTGCTGTACAACCAGCTGCACGGTGCCCTGTACTACGCCTCGGGAGCCACCGCCGCGGTGGGACCGTCGGGCTCGGTCTTCCTCGTCGCCTCCCCGGCCCTGCCCGGCCTGGCCTCGCTCACCGCCCAGGGGTACGCCCTGCCGGTGAGCACTCCCCTCCCGATCGGCGGCTACCGGGTCTGGCAGGTCCTCCCCGGAGTCAGCATCCTCGGCGTGCGGATCGTGGCCAGGGCCGGTCCCCGACCCCTCGGCCACGGGATCTGAGCCGGAATCAGACCGCGGCCCCCGCCACCGACTCGACGAAGGCGGCATACCGGTCGATCACCCGGGGCCACCGGAACCAACGGTCGACGTAGCCGCGACCCCGGACGCCGAGCCGGCGACGCGTCCCGGGGTCGCGGCACAAGAGGTCAACCACGGCCTCGAACTCGCCGAATCCCCCGAAGCTGAGTCCTCCTCCCGAGCGCCGACAGTGTTCGACGGTGGCCAGACAGGCGGCGTTGACCACCACCGGCGTCCGCGCGCTCCACGACTCGGCGATGACCAACGAGAAGGCCTCGCGCGCCGAGGGCGACACCAGGGCCACCGCTCCTGCGAGGAGCGACCACTTCTCCTCCTCCGAGACCGGGCCGACGACGTCGATCTCCGGATGGACAGGGGGCGCATCGACCACCGGTCCAGCGAACACGAGGCGGAGGGACCCGGGGTGCCGGGCCTTGTAGGCGGCGAACAGCGAGGCCAGCAGGCGGGAGCCCTTGTGCGCGTCGACCCGTCCCAGGCACAGCAGGTAGGGATCACCGCGGCCGGTCCGGCCGATCGTCACCTCGTCGGGGTCGTCCACCCCCAACCCGAGGAGGAGCTGGTGCTGTGATGCGACCGGGAACAGGCCCTGGACCAGCTCCCGTTCGGCTGCCGTCTGAAAGACGATCCCGTCGGCTGCTGCGAACACCGCGGGGAATACCGGCAGATGGAGCGCAGGCTCGTCGTGGGCCGCGGGGTGGAGGATCGCCGGCGCGGCCACCCGGCCGATGGCCCGCACCGTCGGGTAGTAGAGGTACGGGTAGAAGACCATGGCGTCGGCATCCGAGCGGGCGGCCGCCTCGACCAGCTCCGGCACCACCGGGCCCTGGAGGTCGATCCACCGGTCGGCGTCGCCGAGTGAGGCGCCGTCGGGATCCGCCAGCAGCGACGCGGAGAAGGGGTGGAACGAAGGCTCCCTCCCCGACGACGAGGGGAAGCGCTCGATCCGTACGCCGTTGACTTCCTCCTTGCCCACCGGGAAGACGTCATCCCAGGTCACGAAGTCCTCGGCACAGGTGGTCAGGACCCCGACCTCCCAGTCCTTCTGCGCCACCAGGCGTTCGGCCAGCGAGCGGGCAGCCGTCTCCGCCCCCCCGATGACGGTGGGCCCGTAGCGGGGCAGGACGAACCCGACCCTCACCGGGCGCGGCCCGGGTGGCCGCCGGCCGTCGTCACGCCCCCTTCCTCACGCGGCGCAGGCGTCCTCGAGCGCGGTGGCGAACCGGTCTCGTACCCGTGGGAGGGCGAAGGCCCGGATCCGGGCCTCAGCCGCCAGGGCCAGCCGCGATCGGAGCTCCGTGTCGTGGATCACCCGATCGACAGCGGCGGCCACCCGTGCCGGCTCCTTGTCGGGAAGGACGAGCCCCGCGCCCTGGACCGTCTCGGGAACGGCGGTGTTGGTGTAGGCCACGATCGGCAGCCGGTGGTACATCGCCTCCAGCAGGGGGACGCAGAACCCCTCGTGGTTGGACAGGCAGACGAAGGCGTCGGCCGCGTCGTAGTAGGCGATCAGCTCCTCGTGGGTCACCGAGCCGGCGATGTCCACTGCGTCGACCAGATCGAGCTCCTTGGCGAAGCGCTCGAGGGCGACCCGGTACTCATCGCTGATGGCTCCGCCCACCAGTCGCAGCCGGGCCTTCGGGTCATAGACCCGGCGGTAGGCGGCCAAGGCCTTGACCAGGTCGTCCTGACCCTTGTGGGGCGAGACCTTCCCCACGAACAACAGGTCCGCGCCGCCTTCCGCCTTCTCATCGGCCAGCCGGACGCTGAGGGCGCGGTCGGGTGACCCGGCGAAGCCCTCCAGGTCGACGAGCAGGGGCACGGTGGTCGTCGACCGGTAACCGGCGTCCCGCAGTTCGCGCTCGTTGAAGTTGGAGTCGGCGATGGCGAACTCGGTCACCGGGGCGAGTTCGCGCAGTTGGGCCCGGCCCCAACGGGCCTCCTCGCCGACGGCGGGAAGCCACGCCTCGAGCAGATCGGCGGGGGTGATGTTGTGGTAGTTGACGAACTTCCGCTCGCTGCGGCCCCGGAAGACGTCGGCCACGCCGCTCCCGATGGACAGCTGGTAGAGGAGCACCCGGCCCGCCGACGACCGGTCGCCGATGCGGGTCACCGGCAGTCCGAAATCCAGGCGGTCGGGTGTGGCATTGCCGAAGTAGATGTCCGACTGGAAGCCGCGCGATCTCAAGAGGTCCCGGATCTGCACGACGTGGCCACCGATGGCATCCCTGCTGGCCAGCGAGGGGATGACCTGGTCGATGCGGACGACGGTCACGAGGCGTTCTCTTCCCAGCCGGCCAGCGGGGGGAACAGCCCGGCGTCCACGGTGGGGACCTCACCGGTGTGGGTGGCCGACCGGAGCCGGAAGCTCACGTCCACCGGGAGCCGGACCCGGCCGGTGGCCCGGCCGGGGTTGGCCACCTCGAACCGGGTGACCTGGTCCTTCCAGTCGAAGATGGCGGTGTCGGTGTCGCTCCGCACCCCGACGCTCACCGAGTAGGTGCCGTCGAGAAGGGGTACCTCGGGAAAGAAGAAGCGGACGATCCCCCCACCGGCGGGGATCTCCATCTCGCACGCCGGGTCGTCGGGGTCGGAGGCGAAGACCAGTTCGTTCTTGTCGTCGTGGATGGCGATGGTGGCCATGGCCTTGGGCACCGAGGCCAGGCTGTCCACGTCGGCGGTAACGGTCAGCGACTCCCCCGGGTACATGTGGACACGCGAGCCGCTGCCGCCGTGCTCGGCCTGCACCGTGCCGATGGCGAGGACGTTGCCCTCGATGCCGGCGGACTCCGAGCCCTCTATCGTGCCTACCCCCAGCAGGTCGGCCATGTACACCCTGATGGCCTCGCCGGGATCGTCCACGGTGATCACCTGGCCGTGGTTCATGACCATGGCGCGGCCGCAATTCTGGCGAATGGCGTCGGAGCCATGGCTGACCACGACGATCGTCCGACCTTCGCGTTGGAACCTCTTCACGTGGTCGAGGCACTTGCGCTGGAAGGCGGCGTCGCCCACGGCGAGCACCTCGTCGACGAGCAGGACGTCGGGCTCAACGTTGACGGCCACTGCGAACCCCAGCCGGACGTACATGCCCGACGAATAGAACTTGACCTGGTTGTCGATGAACTCCTCGAGCTCGGCAAAGGCGACGATGTCGTCGAACCGCTTCTCGATGTCCGCACGCGAGAGACCGAGCAGTGAACCGTTCAGGAAGATGTTGTCGCGCCCGGACATGTCGGGTTGGAACCCGGCGCCCAGCTCCAGCATGGCGGCCAGACTGCCGCGGACCCGGATCTCACCCGAGGTGGGCTTGAGGATGCCGGCGATGCACTTGAGCAGCGTCGACTTGCCACAGCCATTGCGCCCGAGGATGCCGAAGGTCTCCCCCTGGTTGATGTCGACGTTGACATCGCGCAGGGCCCAGAAGGGCGTGAACGGCATCTTCCCGCCGTGAATGACCCGTTCCTTCAGAGAGGTGTGCTTCTCGTTGTAGAGGCGGAACTGCTTGGAGATGTCCCGAACCTCGATGGCGACAGCCATGGATCAGAGCTCCTCGGCGAAGTTGCCCTCGAGGCGGCCGAAGACGATGAGGGCCAGCAGGAACAGCCCGATACTGACCGCCAGCACCACGCCGAGGAGGCCGGCGTAGGAGCCGACTCCCCAGTTGGGGAGTACGTGGTAGACGTTGCCTGCGTGGGTGTACTGGGTTCTCCCGTAGATGGCCCGCTGGAAGGTCATGGTGATCGGAGTGATCGGATTGGACAGAAAGACGTATTTCATCCACATCAGTGACGGGTACTTGGCCAGCTCGCCCGAGATCTGCCCGAACGTGTAGACGATGGGCGTGCCCCAGAACCAGGCCATCATCAGCACCTCGGTCAGATGCTGGGTGTCCCGGAGGTACACGTTCACCGCCGACAGGAAGATGGAGATGGCCCCGGTGAAGGTGACCAGGGTCACCAGTGCCAGGGGAAGGATGGCCACCATCGACCAGTCCGGTGACACGCCGAAGATGAGCATGGCAACTACCAGGACCACGACCTGTATAGCGAAGAGCACGAGGGCCACGCCGACCACCGACAGGGCGAGCAGCTCGCGGGGGAAGGCGACCTTCTTGACGATCCCGGCCTTGCCCACCACGACGGATGTGGCGGACATGGCTGCCACGTTGAACAGGTTCCAGACCAGCAGGCCGGCGAACAGCCAGATGGCGAAGTTGGGTTGGTAGTTCTTGGCGATGATCTTGAACACGACGAAGTAGATGGCCAGCACCAGGGCCGGGTTGAGCATCGACCACACGTAGCCGAGGACCGAGTTCTTGTACTTGACCTTGAGCTCGGAGCGGGTGAGCAGGATCAGCAGTTCCCGGTTGGCCCACAGGTCCTTGAGCCGTTGGCCCAGCTGGACCTTCCCGTTGACCACGGTGATCTGGTCGTTGCTCTGCCCGGGGACGAATCGGGTGCTCCCACCGATGGTCGAGGTGCGCTCTGGCTCCGCCGAGGCGGGCTCATCCACGCTGAGGCTCACTGGCTGGAGGCCTCCGCGCCGGCTGTCGGGACTTCCATGGCGTCCTTCTGGATGACCTCGTCGATGAAGCCGTATTCGCGGGCTTCTTCGGCGGTGAACCAGCGATCCCGATCAGAGTCAGCCTCGATGCGCTCCACCGGCTGCCCGGTGTGGAAGGCGATCCGCTCGGCCATCATCCGCTTGAGGTAGATGATCTGCTCGGCCTGGATGGCGATGTCCGAAGCCTGGCCCTGCATCTGGCCGGAGGGCTGGTGCATCAGGATCCGGCTGTGGGGGAGGGCGAACCGCTTGCCCGGCGTTCCGGCGCAGAGCAGGAACTGGCCCATCGAGGCGGCCAGCCCGACGCAGATGGTCCGCACATCGCAGCGCACATACTGCATGGTGTCGTAGATGGCGAGGCCATCGGTCACCGAGCCCCCCGGGGAGTTGATGTAGACGGCGATGTCCCGCTCCTGGTTCTCGGCCTCGAGCAGGATCAACTGCGAGCAGACCAGGTTCGCCGTGTTCTGGTCGATGGCCGAGCCGATGAACACGATCCGCTCTTTCAACAGGCGCTGGAAGATGTCCGAGCTAGGCCCGACGTCGTTGGCCGATTTCATCTCCACGCTCTTCTTCACGGCCCGGTCGGCCCGGTCAGCTTCGCGGGCAGGGGGCATCGGTTGACGGCAGTCGTCCATGGGGCCAAAGCCTAGTGGCTGGGATCTCCTCGGCCACGCACGTCTGGGACACGGTCACACTCGGACCATGCCCTGGTCGCGGCCGGCGCGCGCCGTGAGGAGCGCTTCGACCAGGTGCTTCCCGGACTCGTCCAGGCCGAGGGCTCGGAAGCGGTCCCGGCCGACCCCTGCCAGGCGCTCGCGCTCGGCCGGCTCGGCCATGAGCCGGGCGATCGCCGCGGCCACCTGTCGGGGGCCTTTCTCCTCGAGCAGGATCCCGGCATCGCCGAGGACCTCGCCCACCGCACCGGCATCGAAGGCGACGACGGGGAGGCCGTGGCCCATGGCCTCGACCAAGGGCACGCCGAACCCCTCGTGGTCCGAGAGCATGACCAGCACGTCGGCCGACCGGTAGTGGGCGGCCAGCTCGTCGTCGTCGACATGGGAGACGAACGCAACCGCATCGGCGAGGCCCAACACCGCCGCGTAGCGCCTGAGCGCAGCGGCATAGGCCGGCTCGGTGGGCGAGCCCACCAGGGTAAGGGTCGCCCCCGGGTCGACGGTGGCCCGGGCTACGAAGAGCGCCGCCAGGGTCTGATGGTGCGCCTTGTTGGGGGCCCACCGGCCCACCGACAGCCAGGCGGCCCCTGCGCCGCGGGGTCGTGACCGGACGCGGTCGAGGGCTGCGGTGCTCGGCTCGACGGGGGCCGGGATGCCGGCCACCGGGACGACGGCGACGTCGGCGCACCCGGCCTCACGCAGCTCGGCGGAGATGAACTCGGAGTCGGCGATGCCCAATGCCGCCCGAGGCGCGAGCTCTGCCAGTCTCTGCTGTGCCCCCACCTGCAGGCGGGTGATGGCGTTGTTCCACGGCGCGAAGAACTCCGCGGGGGTGATGCCGTGGTAGTTGACCACCAGCGTCTCGGGTCGCACCGCCAGCCACGCGGCCATCTCCGAGTCGGTGGCGAACTGGTAGACCAGCACGTCGCCGGCCTCGGCCTCGGATCCGTACCTCAGGTAGTCACGGGTCTCGTCCGCGGTCGCCGGATCGGGGAGCTCGGTGTAGATCAGCGAGGGCACGCCCGATGCGTGCAGGCCGTCGCGCAGGGCGCGGGTGTGCTCCCCCACCGCGTCGTGGCGATGCAGCATGGGAACGAATTGGTGGATGCCCCTCATGGCCCCGCCCTGGCCACCACGGCATGCACCGTCCCTGACGTCGGCCGGTGCCAGGCTGCGCCCACTGCGCCCGATCGGCGTAGCAGCAACGACCACGTCTCGGGATGGAGGGGACGGCCCGGAGCCAGGTCCCGGGCCGGGTGGGACAGGCCTTCGTCCCACGCCGACTGATCGACGGTGAGGACCACGACGGGACCGCCGGCCCGGGTCACCCGGAGCGCCTCGCCGAGGAGCCCCACCTTGGCGGCGAGGTCGACTCGGTCGACACAGCCGGCCAGTACGGCGCCGGCACAGGATCGGTCGGGGATGGTCCCCAGGTGGTCGATGACCTCGGCCAGCACGACCTCGGCGCGGGGTCCCTCCCCGGCGGCGGGCCGGGTGAGCGCGGCCCACGCCGATTCACCCCGCGGCTCCACGGCCAGCACCCGGTGTCCGGCAGCCTGCACCGCCACCACCAGCGCTCCGCCTCCCGACTCGCCCACCACCACCGGGTACGCAGGGTCGGGAGGGCCCAGCCACGATCCGATCACGCCCACCCAGTCGGCCGGGTCGGGCGCCCTCGTCGGGAGTTCGGCCGCCTCGAGCCGGGCCGGGTCCACCCTGGCCTCGAGGAGACCCACCCGGGCGGCCAGATAGCGGAGGGCGTCCCACGTGGCCACGTTGACCCCCGCGGCGGCGGCGGCGGCCGCGGTCCGGGCGTCGGCGGCCAGGAGATCGGCGAGCACCCGGGTCACGTCACCGGCGAAGCGGCGCCCGATGCGCGCCGACCGTCCCCGCTCCCACAGATCGTCGGGAAGTCCGTTCCACGGGGCGGTGGCGGAACCGGTCTCGGGCCGGGCGATGCGGCGCATGGCATCGTCGAATCCCCACTGCAGGCTGCCCTGCGGCCGCATGCGGTCGAAGGCTGCCAGCAACTCGGACTCGTCGGGCCCCGGGGCTCCCCGGCCGTCCCCCGTCCCCCCGCCCTCGGCGGTCGCCGGGTCGGCGTTGCCGGTCATATCCTCGCCAGTCGTGTCGGGGTCGGACATCAGGCCCTCATCTCTTCCGAACGTACTCCGGCCCACCCGCCGGGAGCGGGAGCCGGTGGGACCGGATCGGGCCCCGCCGGCCGCGGTCGACGACGCCGGCGATGAACCGGGTGTAGCGGTCGATGATCGATGGCCAACGGTAGTAGCGGGCGGTGTACCGCCGACCCGCGTCGGCCAGGGTGGACCGGAGGAGGCCGTCCCCGGTCATCCGTTCGACGGCGATCTCGAACGAGCGGTACGACTCGAACCAGAGTCCCCCTCCCGAGCGCACGCAGTGCTCCATGGTGGCCGCGCAGGACGCATTCACCAGCACCGGCACGCCGAGGGTCCACGCCTCCAGCAGCACCAACGAGAACGATTCGTAGGCGGACGGGGTGACCATGACCTGGGCACCGCCCAGGATGTCCCACTTGTCCGCCTCCGACACGGTCCCGGTCACCACGGTGTCGGGAGCGTCCGGCGCCTTGTCCGACACCGGGCCCACGAAGGCCAGGGCGAGGTCCCCGGGGTGCTGCTCCTTGTAACGCCGGAAGTACTCGGCCAGCATCCCGCATCCCTTGTGCTCGTCCACCCTTCCGAGGTAGCAGAGGTAGGGACGGTCGCCGAGGCCGAGAAGCTCACCGCCGGCCCGTCCGGAACCGGCCGGATCGTTGACGCCCAGCCCGAGCACGATCTGCGGCCGCGCTCCGATGCCGAAGGCGTACTCCATCAGATCGCGTTCGGCACGGGTGTGGTAGACGAATCCGTCGACGTCCCGGAAGCTCTGGCGGAAGGCGGCCAGGTAGAGCGCCGGCTCGTCGTGAGCGGCCGGGTGCAGCACCGTCGGCACCCTGGACACCGCGATGCCGTCGACGGTGGTGGCGAACAGATAGGGGTAGCAGGCCACGACGTCCGCGTCGGTCGATGCGACGGCATCGACCAGGCCCGGGCACATCGGACCGTTGAGTGCCACCCAGCGGCGCGACTCCGCCAACGTGGCGGTCGACGGGGACACTCTCAGTCGAGCGTCGAGCTCGAAGTACTCGAGCAGGCGCCGGCTGGCCGTGGGGAACCGCTGAACGGTCACACCGTTGATCACCGACGCTCCGGCCGGCTCCGTGTTCTCCCAGGTGAGATGGTCGAGGGCACAACTGGTCATCACCTCGACCTCCCAGCCGGGCTGCCCGCTCAACCGTTCCGCCAACATCCGGGCGGCAGTCTCCGCACCGCCGATCACCTCAGGGCCGTAGCGGGGTGTAACGAAGGCCAGCTTCACGAGCGCACCCCCCGGTCTTCGGCCAGTCCGGCGAGCACCTCGACGAACCGGGTGCGGGTGGTGGGGAGCAGGAAATCCTCCAGGCGCCGGTGGCCCGCGGCCACCAGCCGCCCGGCCAGCACGTCGTCCCGTCGCACCCGGTCGACGGCCGCGGCCACCACGCCCGGGCGCTTGGACCCGAGGAGCAGCCCGGCGTGGCCGAGCGTCTCGGGCACGGCACCGGCGGCGAAGGCGACGACGGGCAGTCCGGACTGCATGGCTTCGAGCAGCGGGATGCAGAACCCTTCGTGCTCCGAGAGGCACACGAAGACGTCGGCGTCCGCGTACCAGGCGGCCAACTGCGCATCCGAGAGATGCTCTCCGTGCCGCACGGCGTCCGCCAGGCCGAGCTCGTCGGCCAGTGCGAACACGGCTTCGACATAGGACTCGGTGAAGGCCGGGCCCACCAGATGGAGCCGGGCCTCCGGGTCGTACCAGCGTCGGTAGAGCCAGAGGGCCTCGACCAGGTGGTGCTGGGTCTTGTTGGGGGAGATCCGACCTACGAACAACAGCACGGTGCCCGAGCCGTGCTGGCGGGCGAGCCGCGCCGACTCGGCCTCGTCGACCGACGGCTTCCGGTCGGCGATGTCGACGAGGATCGGCACCACCGCCGTGGTCCGGCAGCCCATGTGACTCAGTTCGGCGGCGTTGAAGGCCGAGTCCGCGATGCCGAGGGTGGCCGCGGGGGCTAGCGCCGCGGCCTGGACCCGGGCGAGGGCGACCTTGGCGCTGGTGTGGTCCTCCCAGCCGTCGTAGTAGGACGACGGGGTGATGTTGTGGTAGTCGAGCACCAGTGTCTCCGGCCTGCCCAGCAGGAACTCGGCCAGCGGCGAAGCCGTGCTCAGCTGGTAGAGGAGGACGTCTCCCGGCTTGGCCCGCTCCGGGTAGCGCTCGAAGTAGGTCGCTTCGGGCCACAGGTCGTCGTGGGCGGCCTCCACGTAGATGTCCGACTCCCACCCTGCGCCCCGCAGTGCGTCCCGCAACGCCAAAGTGTGATCTCCGGTCGCGTCCCTGGGCAGCAGCGCGGGGACGAACTGGTGAACGGCGGTCACCGCTGGCGAATGGCGACCAGGAGGTACTCGCCGGGGCCCAGCAGCAGCGAGTTGACGATATCGATCGCCGCGTTGATGGCCGGTGCGTCGGGATTGGACGGCGCCACCCGGTCGAGGCGGCGGTCCTCCCCCCCGAAGGTGAGGCCGGTGCGGCGGAACCCGTGGTCGGCGAGCAGGTGGCTCCAGGTCTCGGCATGGAGCGGTCGGCCGGGGGCGAGGTCACTGATCAGGTGGGTGGTCCCGGCCGCCCACGATTCAGGGGTGGCCGAATGGATGACCAACACGCCGTCGACGGCCAGGCGGGAAGTGGCCAGCCTGACCAACCGGGCCCGCTGGTTGGGATGGCGCCATTGGACCGAACCGCTCAGCACCATGCCGGACAGCGCCTCTTCGGCGACCACCTCCAGGTGCTCGAGGACGGATTCGGCCCGGACGTCCAATCCGCGCTCGATGGCGCCCTCGATGACCGACTCGTTCGGATCCACGCCGTAGGCGTCGATGCCGCCCGCGATCAACGCGTCGAGCAGGGTGCCCGTCCCACAGTCGGCGTGGAGGACCCGGCCCCCGACCCCGGACAGGGCGGCCACTGCCCCCGAGGACCACCAGGTCGAACCCGGGTCGGCCACGGGCACGGCGCTCGGGGGGAGCTCCGGGGTCCGCTGGTCATCCACTGCCGCCTCGAGGTCCTCGACGTGGTCGACGACAACATGGAACATCCGCGACACCGACCAGGCGAATTTGACGATCTGGTGGACGATGAAGCCGATGTACCAGCCCATCGACTTGCGGATGAGCCGCTTGACGTGGCTACCGACCGCCTTCTGCGACTCGACGGGGACAGTCATGTCGACGTAGGCCGACCCGTCGACCAGGGCCAGCGTCTCTCGGAGGCGGGCCTTCCCGTGGAGCCCGACCGGCGAGAACTCCAAGAACAGCTCGTCCAGCTCCTGTTCCAGTCCGGCCGGCAGGTCGCCCGAGGCCCGCCTCCGCCTCACCTCCGCATCGATCTCGGCCATGACCTCGTTCAGGTACTCCGCCTGGCCGGCCGCGTCGAACGCGCCCGGGACGTCGGGGCCCGGCTCGATGGGGGCCACCGAGGGCGTTGAGGACTGCGCTGGCGGCACACGGTGACTATAGCCAGGGCCTCGCGGGCCTCCTGTGACCCCTGGTGGCGGTGGCGGTGCACCCGGGGTCAGGGGAAGGCAACGCCGGCCCGGGCTCGACACCGGTCCTGGCTAGGCTGACCAGGCCGCGGGCGTGGCGGAACTGGCAGACGCGCCGGGTTTAGGTCCCGGTCCCTTCGGGGATGGAGGTTCGAGTCCTCTCGCCCGCACCGACTCTCGCCCGCACCGACCGAACCGACCGAACCGACCCGGGTCGTCGGCCCTGGTCGGCTCCCGGGGCGGCACCGGGGACCATCGGAACGACCCGGCATCAGGGCGGGCGCCCTGGCGACCGCGTTCAGTCAGTTGCCGCCACAGCCGCAGGCATTGATCACATGCCGGTAGCCAACGGCCTTGCGGGGCGGCGCTCCGACCAGCGCGTCCGCCTGCAGGACTCCGCACATCGTCGGATACGGCACCGACAGGACGCCCGAGGTGCCGGACACCGCGCCGACCACCGGCTGGCCGGCCACGTCCGGTTCGTCGACGAACAATCTCCAAACGCACGACGTGGCGCGGGAGCTGTGCTTGCAGGCCGGAGTCGGAATGGTCAGGGTGACCGCGCGGGACTGGTCGACGAATTTGACGTGCACGAACTGGGACTCGGCCGCTCTCGCGTGTACCTCGGGTGTCTGGGGACGGACCGGGGAGTTGCCCGTCGGCCGGCTGAGTCCGGGAGAGTGCAACGGCGCACAGCGACAGGTGCTGATCACATGCCGGTACCCCACGGCCTTGCGGAGCGGCGATCCGACCAGCGCATCCGCCTGCAGGACCCCACAGGTCGTGGGATACGGCACCGAAAGGACGCCCGAGGTGCCGGACACCGCGCCGACCACGGGCTGGCCGGGCACATCCGGTTCGTCGACGAACAACTCCCAGACACACGAGGTGGCTCGATCGCCTGGCCGGCAGGCCGGAGTCGGAACGGTCAGGGTGACCATGCGCGCCTGGTCCACGAAATTGACGTGGACGAATTGGGCCCCCGCGGCTCCCGCCGAAGTGGGGAGTGCGAGCATCAGGATCATCGCCAGCACCGGGCCGGACCATCGCCTCAAGGGAGTCCTCCTTCCCTCAAGCCTCTTATCGACCCCGATCCACCGGGCCTTGAAGAATTCAGACCGGATCGACACCGGGTTGATGGCGGCATTTCGACGTCCGCTATGAACACCCCTGGCTATCTGTGGACTTTCAGTTCGCGGGCCCGACGTCAGCGGGAGGAGTCAGGTGCCTGCCGACTTCGGAACCCCACTCCCGGCGGTCCGGTCAGTTCTCGGCAAGCGGGAGCGCGACCGGACCAGGAATACCGGCATCGGTGGCCGCCTGCCGCGCCGCACCGCGGTGCCTCCCCAGGTGCTGGGCCCCGGCGGCAGACACCGAAACCAACGGGCCGCGTCCCGGCGCGTAGCGACGCTCGATGAAGCCCGAGTCGTTGGCGTCCTCCCACACGGGAAGGCGCGGACACGAAGTCCGCCATGCATCGAGGACTTCGTGGTAGGGACGCGGACCGGGACCCAACCACTCGAGCAGATCGAGGATCAGGTCGTCGGTATTCTCGGACATGGCAGCCTGTCGATCATTCCAGCTCATCGAAGTCGGTCGAGTCTGACGGGAACGATACTGGCCGGGGAGCCACCGACGGGCTGGCGGCCAACCCCATACCTGGTGTTAGCTGGCACGGTGCCCCTCGAAGGAGAGTACGAGCCCAGCTCGACCGATTGGGTCCGACAGCAGGTCGAACTGTACGAGAGCTCG
>Ga0307372_10005696_pt1 | contig 18565 bp, 17 predicted proteins | sample OX1MG_FD_202533 | JGI IMG/M metagenome (GOLD analysis project Ga0307372, IMG submission 202533) | Soil microbial communities from Risofladan, Vaasa, Finland - OX-1 | ecosystem: Environmental > Terrestrial > Soil > Coastal area > Acid sulfate soil | place: Finland: Risofladan, Vaasa | collected...
AGTTCAACTTCGTCCATATCTCAGGTTGGCTCCTAACTTGAGATATGAAACCAGGTCGTTTGGTGACTATTCAGTGACGATTTTGGTGGTAATTCTGTGACGATATTTGCGCACATGCACTACGAGACGGGCGAACTCTCGGTAGAAATTCGGACGAACTGGTGCTTCAGAACCCGAAACCTTTTAAGCGCCCACCAGGTGGACCAAATCATGAAGAGTTCGGCCAATACCGTGAGTGCGGCGATGAGGGCATTGCGGTCGAGGGCCACTCCCAGAATGAACGCGACTTCCAGCATGACAACGACGAGACAGATGATGGCGTAGTAGCCGTACTGTACGGACGCCTCGACGATGCGCGACGTGGCGTCGACGTTCGTCCGCCAAAACACGTTGAGGACGTCGCGCTTCTCCCTCCACGTGCAACTTCGATAGACGTCGATTTTCACGTTCTCACGTTACCGAAGGTGCAAACCGTCAAAGAAAATCGAGAAACAACTTCTCGACAAACCAGCATCAGAGTTTGAAGCCCAAGAACTCCGCTTCCGCGCCGTGTGCCAGACGTTTGTGCACTTCCAACATCGGTCGATCGAGGTTCGCCATGCTCTCGGCAATCGCAAGCGCCTTCGCGAGCACTTCGGTCTCAGCGGCTAGCGCTTCCACGATTCCGTACTGCAACGCGTCCGGCCCGCTGAATCGGCGAGCCGTGGACGCCGCCATGATCGCCGTGGCCCGAGGAACTCGATTCGTGAGAATGGACCAAAGCCGCTCGTCCAGGGCCAGCCCTATTTCTGCTTCGTTCATGCACCAGTACCCGCGGTCTTCGCGCATGACGCGGTGGTCGAAGGCGCACGAGATCAAGGCTCCTCCGGCGAAGGCGTGCCCGTTGATGGCCGCGACCGTGTAGGCCGGGAAGACCAGTAAGCGACCGATGGTCTGTTCCAACGCGTGAAGCGTGGCTACGAACTGATCGCGATCGTTGGCGAATCGATCGAGGTCGAGGCCGTTGCAAAAGAACTTTCCCGAGCCGGTCAGCACGACCGACAACGGGCCGTCGGTTTGTTCGATCTCGTCGAGTAGTTCGTTCAGGCGAGCCAGGGAGTCGAGATTGATCCGGTTCTCTCCTGCATCCCAGGTCAGAACCGCCACCGGACCTTCTCGCGTCAAAGTGATGTCCATGGGGTGAGCCTATTCCTGGCGCGCGCTACGGAGGTAGGTTACGGATATGACCGACAACATTTCAGCCACCCCCGAACCCGACGTCTCCAAGGAGAATCCAATCTCGGAACACTGGATCTGGACGGGTGATCATCGGCCCGCGGTACCGCGCACCCTCGTTGACTACATGACGAAGGACTGGGCCACGGTCCCGCCGAGTAAAGAAGTGCACCCCGCCGCGCAGTTTTGTGCCAAGCGCCGGGCTCGAATCGCCGAGGAGTTCTCCGGTCGCACGATCGTGGTGGCGACGGGCAACTACAAAGTGCGCGCCAACGACACGGACTTCCGATTCCGGGCCGGCACCGACTTCTTCTATCTCACCGGTTGTGATGAACCCGACGCGGTGCTAGTGATCGCGCCGAGCGCCGACGGTCCGCGTTCGACGCTCTACATCGCCGATCGGCGCGACCAACGAACCCACGAATTCTTCACCGACGGCCGCTACGGAGAACTGTGGGTCGGCGCTCGTCGCGGGGTGGACGAGGCCGCTACGTACTACGCCATCGACACGGCGCCCCTCGAGGCTCTCCTATCTGACCTTGACGCTCTGACGACCGAGATCGTGAGCGTTCGAGGCTTCGACCAGAAGCTCGACGACCATCTCGAAGCGAACAAGGACGACGAGGTGTTGGCGAGCGCCCTCAGCGAACTTCGTCTCGTGAAGGACGACTTCGAGATCGCGCAATTGCAATTGGCCGTGGATTACACGGTCAAGGGATTCGAAGACGTGGTTCGGGCGCTGCCAGCCGCCGAAGGACGCGGCGAACGAGTCATCGAAGGGATCTTTCACCTGCGCGCGCGCGTCGAAGGCAACGACAACGGCTACGACACCATCGCCGCCAGCGGCTCGAACGCAACGGTATTGCACTGGATGAGGAATACCGGCGCTGTGCGAAAGGGCGACATGTTGTTGCTGGACGCGGGCATCGAGTGCGACAACCTCTACACCGCCGACGTCACTCGCACCATGCCCATCAGCGGTACGTACTCACCGGCGCAGCGCCGGATCTACGAACTCGTGGCGGCCGCCCAACAAGCCGGCATCGATGAAGTGAAGCCGGGAGCGACGTTCAAGGCGCCGCACGAGGCCGCCATGAAGATCCTGGCCCAAGGACTCTTCGATCTGGGCATCCTGAAGGAAGAGCCCGAGGTGGCGCTTCGTCCGGAGAATCAACTACACCGTCGCTACACCCTCCACGGCACCAGCCACATGCTCGGACTCGACGTGCACGACTGCGCGAACGCCCGTGACGAGATGTACCGCGACGGCGTGCTCGAAGAGGGCTACGTCCTCACCGTGGAGCCGGGTCTGTACTTCCAGATGAATGACCTGACGGTGCCCGAGGAGTATCGCGGCATCGGTGTGCGCATCGAAGACGACGTGCTCGTCACGGCCACCGGGTCGAGGAATCTCTCCGAGGCACTCCCACGCCATCCCGACGCCGTCGAGGCGTGGATGGCGGGACTGTGGAAGGAGGCGAGCCCGAACCTCGGGCTGTAGCCCTTAGGACAGGATGCGAAGCGGTAGGTGGCGCGGTCCGCGTACCTGGCCGGGTGCCCACGTGACCGCGTCGACGTCGGCGAGCTCGAACTTCGGGAATCGCTTGATGAACTCCTCGACGGCAATGCGAAGTTCCAAACGCGCGAGGTTCGACCCGACGCAGCGATGTATGCCGAGACCGAAGGCCGCGTGGCGATTGGCGGCGCGGTCGATGATGAACCTGTCGGCGTCTTCGAACGCGTGTGGGTCACGATTGGCCGCCGGGAAGCCCAAGAGGACCCAGTCGTCCTTCTTCATCGGACATCCGAAGAACTCATAGTCCTCGGCCACCAAACGAGCCATGGTGACCGGGGCGTAGAAGCGCAGGAACTCCTCGATCGCCACAGCCATGAGATCGGGTTCGTTGACGAGTCGGGCCAGGTCATCGGGATTCTTCGCGAGGTGCCAGATTGCTGAGCCGATGGCCGACCAGGTGGTGTCGATGCCCGCCACGAGGATCAAGACCATCGTGCCGGCGACGTGTTGGCGCTCGAGCTTTTGACCACCCACTTCGACGTTCAAGAGATAGCTCGTGAGGTCGTCGCGCGGATTCTCGATGTGATCGTCGATCTGCTTGCCGAAGTATTCGCTCATCGGCTGAAAGAGCGGACCGCGAATCTCTGAGGGCAGGTCAATGAGGTCCAACACCAGATGGACGATGTCGCGGAAGATCTCTTCGTCTTCGGACGGGAAACCCAACATGGTGCCGATGACGCCGGGCGGAATGAACTGGGCGTAGTCCGCGCCTCCATCGACGTACTCGTGTCCGACCATTTCGTCGAGGTGTTTGTTGCAGAGCGCGCGTATCTGCGGCTCCAGCGCATTGACCGGTCCTGGCGCGAAGGCGGGAAGGATCACGCGACGCGCGATCGAGTGGAACGGTGGGTCCGACGTGATCGGAGGAGCGCCACCCATGGGCGCCGGTATGAAGTTCGGCGGGTACTTGTTGTTGACGACAACCACCATGCGGCTCGTGAAGTGTTCGGTGTCATTGGCAATGGAAGACACCATCTCGTGCGTCGTGGGGAACCAGCCACCGCCGTAGCGATCGGTATGCGCGACCGGACATCTCGCGCGCAGGTCTTCCCAGATCGGATACGGATCGTTCACCCACTGGGGATCCGTGTGGTCCCAGTCCGTGGCAAAATCTTCGACCGGCTCCTTGATCGCTGCGGAATCGTCAATGAGGTCGGTCACCGCAGCCCCCTCTAGCGCAGGATTCGAATCGGCAGGTTCCGAGGACCACGAATCTGACCGGGCGCCCACGTCACCGCCTCGGGCTCGACCAATTCGAATCGGGGGTATCGCTTGATGAACTCCTCGAGAGCGATACGCATCTCGAGGCGTGCCAGGTTGGATCCGGCGCAGCGGTGGATACCCAGTCCGAAGGCCACGTGGCGGTTCTCCGCGCGGTCGATGATGAACCGGTCGGCGTCCTTGAAGGCCACCGGGTCACGATTGGCCGCCGGGAAGCCCAGCAGGATCCAGTCGTCTTCTTTCATGGGACAGCCCATGTAGTCCATGTCGTGCTTCACCAAGCGCGCCATGGTGACCGGGGCGTAGAAGCGCAGGAACTCCTCGATCGCCACAGCCATGAGATCGGGTTCGTTGACGAGTCGCTCAAGGTCGTGAGGGTTCTGAGCCAGGTGCCAGATCGCCGAACCGATGGCCGACCAGGTGGTGTCGATGCCGGCCACCAGGATCAAGACCATCGTCCCGAAGACGTGCTCCATCGCCAGCTTCTCGCCTTCAAGCTCCACGTTCAACAGATAGGACGTGAGGTCGTCGCGAGGGTTGGCGATGTGGTCTTCCATTTGGGCGACGAAATAGGCCTCCACCGGTTCGAACTCAATGATCCGGTCTTCTTCCGGATGGTCGATGCCCTCCAAGATGATGTGGACGAACTCAAGAAACAGTTCAATGTCCTCTTCGGGGAAGCCCAGCATGCCGCGGATGACCCCGGGCGGGATGTAGCGCGCGTAGTCAGTGCCCGCGTTCACCACGTCCTTGCCATCTGACCCATCGAGCAGGCCCGAGCAGAGTTCGCGGATCATCGGTTCCAGTGCGTTGATCGGGCCGGGCGCGAAGGCCGGGAGGATCAGCCGACGCGCGATGGCGTGGAACGGGGGGTCCGACGTGATGGGAGGTGCGACACCAATCGGTGCCGGCAGGTCCAACTCTGTGGGACGACCGTTGCCGATCACCACGGTGCGACTGGTGAAGTTATCGGTGTCCTTGGCGATCTCGGAAACCCCGGCGTGGGTCGCGGGGAACCAAGCGCCGCCGTAGCGATCGGTGTGCGCGACGGGGCATCGCTGACGGAGGTCTTCCCAGATCGGATAGGGGTCGGCGACCCACTGCGGGTCGGAGTGATCCCAGTCGGTGGCGAAGTCTTGGACGAGTGGAATGTCGGTCATGACTACTCCTCGATGAAGATCGCGTGCTCGGGACAGTTCGCTTGGGCGAGTCGTGCCAGTTCGATGGTTTCGTCGCTCAACGTGCCGTCACCGATCACGACGCCGCTGCCTAGATCGTCAAAGTCGAAAATCCCCGGGGCGATCGAGAAACAGCGCCCCTGACCTTGACAGATCTCAGGGTCGATGCGTACTTTCACAGTCCCCCCTTTTCCCTGCTTCGACTGACCTTACTAGGCGGTAAGAAACACAATGTATGCGATTCGGATGATTATCATTCTCGCCTCTTGACGATGGCTCGGCCAGCGTTTGCCGACTACGCCGTCTCAATTTCTTCGCGACTGATTCCCAGAAAGTACAGCACCGCGTCGAGGTACGGCACGGTCAGGCGGGTATCGGCGTGTTCTTGCACGACGGGCTTCGCGTTAAAGGCGATGCCGAGCCCGGCGGCCGACAACATGTCGATGTCGTTCGCCCCGTCACCCACCGCCACGGTCTGTTCCAACGGAACGCCCACTTCTTCGGCGAAGCGACGGAGTGCGCTCGCTTTGCCGGCGCGGTCGACGATGTCGCCCACCAACCGCCCGGTGAGTTTCTCATCCGCTATTTCGAGGCGATTGGCCGCCAGGTATTCGACCTTCAACTCGGCCATGAGCGGCGCGAGCACCTCGACGAATCCACCCGAGACGACCGCCGGTACGTAGCCGAGGCGCTGCAGGGTACGCAGCAACGTGCGAGCGCCCGGTGTCAATCGGAGTCGAGAGCGCACGTCGTCGAGCACCGAGGCGGGCAGTCCCGCCAAGAGCGCCACGCGACGACGGAGGGCCTCGGCGAAGTCGATGGCACCGGACATCGCCAACTCGGTGATCTCCGAGACCTCGGCGGCGCAACCGCACTCCTCGGCGAGCAGATCGATCACCTCGTCTTGCAGCAACGTGGAATCGGCGTCCATGACGACCAGATGTTTCGCGCGTCGATGCAGGCCGGCACGTTGCACCGCCAGGTCCACTCCGATCGTGCGCGCCACCTCGATCAGCGCCTCGCGCAGCGAGGCGTGATCGGGCCCCCGTACGACGAGTTCGTAGCAGTCGACCGGATAGCTCGCGAGGTGCACGATGCGTTCACAGGTCGAACCCGAGGCCGCAATCGCGGCGAACACGCTTCCCAATTGCGTCGCGGAAATGCGCGGAGCGAGGAACGTCACCAGTAGTCGTCGGCCATCGCTCACGTCGCTTGGCGTCACCTCTTCGACGCTGACGGTTATCCCCTGGCTCACGATGTCGCGCTGCGCCAACGCCTCTTCGATCACAGTTTCGGAGACGGCGTTTCGTGAACTCACCTCGGCACAGAGCACGAGGGCTCCGCGAATCGTTATCTGGGCCACGTCCGTGATTGCAATGCCGCGCGCCTCGAGCGAGGTGAGGGCGAGAAAGAGTTCGGCGCCGACTCCGACGCGATCAGGACCGCTCACCGTGACGAGGAATGTCGTAGAACTCACGCAAGAAGCGTAGAGGTTGACGGTGAACGGCTAAGTCTCCGAATAGTCCTCGCCCGAGCGCAACTCGCGTACTTCGGCGACGTGTGGATCGGTACGCTCATCGAAACTCCATAGTCGCGGAAGCGCCAGAGCGACAGCCCCGACTGAACCGGTGCAGGCCAGTCCCCCGAAAGTCAACGAGAAACGCAGGGTCGTCCAGGCGGCCATGACGCCCGCGCGAAACTGTCCGGCCGTCGGACCGAGCGAGTACGAGATCAGCTCGATTCCGGCCATGCGACCGCGCATCTCGGGCGGGATCGACTCGTTCCACATGGTCGTGCGAAAGATGCCACTAATCGCGTCCGCGCCCCCGCCAACGGCGAGACCGAGCAAGACCAACCAGAGCGACGAGGAGAAGCCGAAAAGGGCTATTCCGAGACCCCAGAGCGCCGCGCAGTACACAATGGCGCGACCGTATCGATGGATTCGTCGCGACCACCCGGATGTGAGTGTCGCGATCAGGGCGCCAGCCGGAAGTCCGCAGTAGAGCAATGACAGGGCGTAGGTCTCGTGAAACCGGGCCGCCACGAACGGCAGCATGACAACCGGAAAGGCGAGGATCATCGCCAGCAGGTCAACGATGTAGGTGCCGACGATGTCGGGGCGTGACATCGCGTAGCGGATGCCTGACCGCATGGCGGCCACGTCACCGTCTTCAGCGGTCGCGCTCGCCGCGGTCGCGCGAAGTGAGTACAGCAGGATCAACGAGAGGGTGAACGTCACGAGATTGGCCGCGTAGACCGAACCCGGACCCCAAGCCACCGCCGCGAGTCCTCCAAGTGCCGGTCCGATGATCGAGGCGGTCGTGGAGCGTACGTTCGCGAGCGCCGACGCGGCCCGTTGCAACTCGTGCGACACGAACAACTGATTCAGCGCTTCGACGCTCGGACGCTGCATGCTCCCGGCACCCGCGGCGACGAAGGCGTCGACGTAGAGGATCCAGGCTTGCGGATGCGGTAAGAGTGCGTTGACGAAGAGGACCGCCGTCGCGATCATCAGGACCTGCTCCATCGAGATGATCAAACGCCGGCGATTGAGTCGATCCGCTAGCACGCCGCCATAGAGTCCGAAGACGACCAACGGCAGCAATTCGGCGAGGCCGATAGATCCGACGTCGAACGGCGAGTGCGTGAGCAGTCGAAGTTGATACGGCACCGCGACGTACGTGGCCTGGCTGCCGAGCGCGGTTACGAATCCGGCGATATAGAGACGGCGGTACTGCTTGGAGACTCGAAGCGGCGTGAGATCGACACCGAGTTTCCTAGTCACTCGGCGGTCCCGATTGCCATCCATTCTCCCGTGAGTAGTGACGCAGTACCTTTGCGGGCACCCCACCCAACACGACGTGATCGGGGAACATTCCGCGCACCACCGCCCCGGCCGCGACGACGGTGTTACGACCGAGCTCGGTACCCGGAAGGATCACGACATTGGCGCCGAGCCAACTGCCCGAACCAATGCGGACGGCGGCTTCGGTTGGTGTCTGCCATCCAATCGGTTGATCGGGGTCTTCGTAGGAGTGATTCTCGTCGGTGATGTACACGTATGGTCCCGTTTGGATCTCGTCGCCCAAGACGATCGACCAATGGCCGATGATGTGCGATCCGCGTCCGATGATGCACTTTCGTCCGATGGAGACGACGGGTGAACTCAACATTGTCTGTTCACCACTGATTCCCGCCGTCAAGCAGACATTCGGCCCGATCAGCGACTCGTCACCAATCGCCAGATATCGCTCGTTGTAGATCACTCCCTGGGGCGCCATCAAGGCCGCCCCCTTGCCGAAATACTGGAACTTCTTCGCATACGGATCACTCGGTCCGACCGTCGCCACTTCGTTCATGTACCGACGAAACCTGCGCACAAGTGCGCCCAGGAACTGCCGGAATCGAAGTCGATTATTCACCGAATTGACGCTACTGGCACGAGCGAGCGTGAATCGTCAACCCGTCAGTGAATCAACCGGTCAATGTTGAAGGTGCGTTGTTGATATCAGTCGAGTGTGATTGGTGAGTCAATGTCGAGTTCGACACCAGTGCCTACGACGTCCGGCAAGAGTGAGTTAGCCATGTGCTCGCGCACGCGCCCATCTATCTCGGCCATGGTCTGCGGGTTCTCGCGAAGGAATGCCTTCACGTTCTCGCGACCCTGGCCCATCTGCTCGCCTTCGTACGTGAACCAGGCGCCGGCTTTCTTCACGAAGCCCAACTCCACGGCGACGTCCAAGACCGAGCCTTCTCGGCTAATGCCCTGGCCGTACATGATGTCAAACTCGGCCTGCTTGAACGGCGCGGCGCACTTGTTCTTCACGACCTTCACGCGAGTGCGGTTACCGACGACGTCGGTGCCGTCCTTGATCGATTCGATGCGACGGATGTCGAGACGGACCGATGCGTAGAACTTAAGGGCCCGGCCACCAGGCGTCACCTCGGGAGAATTGTGCACCATGACTCCGTCGACGAGATAGTTGTGGCTGTCCTCCACCTCGATGTCGAAACGACGCATCGAGCGTGCCTTGGGCTTCACCCGTACATCAATCACCGGCATCGCAACGAGCTCATAGCGCATAGGTTCGAGTACCGGTTCCACCGCAAACAGACCTCGGAATCGCGGTAAAAGCTTGTACTCCATGCTGGGATGGACGAAGGTGGCGATGAGAGCTTGAAATTTGACCGACTCGGCGTTGTTAAAGACCAACACGGCCTTTTGCACTGCACCACTCGAAATCAACTTTGCTCGTAAGCCCCACGTGTCGGCCAAGTAGGAAACGAGTCGTGCTCGCGTCGCCACCTCCATCGCCTCGACACAGATTGTCACGCGACCTGTACCACCCTCGGTCCGCTTTTGGACATCCTTCGACCGAATTGACAAGTTCGCGTCATCCATGTACCAGAGGGCAAGTGAAAGCGGCGTGAGGGTCTTCAAGTAGTCGTCTTCGAAGACCTTCTTTCCGTCGACGTAGACGGCGTTGCGCAGGTCGGCCAATTCAGACATCGGTCGGAAGTCGTAGGTGACGACATTGTCATCGCGGACGTGGCGACTTGTACCGACGTTTGCAAACAGCGACGCTTTCCAGTCGGCGTACTCAGTCTGATCGCTACAGTGGGTATAGCGCAACCGCGCGGTGCGCCCGTTGCGCGTCGGGGAGATTGCTCCGTCGCCCATCAGGGTCCCGCGCAGCGCCGTCATCTGAAAATCAGACAAGTAATACGGCAACGCTTCAATTACGCGGTCGCCAACCTTCAGTTTTCCTGCTTCGACCCATCCCTGGGGCGTGCGGATCAAGTGGTTGGGAGTGCATGCCAATTGAGCCCGGCCATTCCTCATTGGGTTGGCGACCGAGATCTGAAGGAACTGGTCGGTTTTCCCATTGTCGAACCAGTTGACCACTCGCTTGCGGACCATCGTCCCTGTGAGCGAATCGTATGACAATACTTCTACGGGAAGCTTCTGATTGACGATCTTGCCGATTTCCTCGGTCGTCCCATCTGCCAGCACGACACGAGAGTCATAGGAAAAGCATCCGTAGATGACGCCGATTTTTTCGCGCAATTGGTTTATGAAAACTGCGACGGTGTTGGACTTAGAAAGTCCGCCGGTCAACTTGCGTAGCGCCTGGCTCATGAGACGAGCCTGGAGTCCCATGTGCTGGTCGCCCATGTCACCTTCGATCTCGGCGCGCGGCGTCAAAGCTGCCACCGAGTCGATGACGATGACGTCGAGCGCTCCGGAGCGGATCAGCATGTCGGTGATCTCGAGCGCCTGCTCGCCGGTGTCGGGTTGGGAGATCAAGAGGTCATCGACGTTGACGCCAATCGCGCGCGCGTAGACCGGGTCCATCGCGTGCTCGGCGTCGATGTAGGCACAGACGCCACCGTTGCGCTGCGCTTCGGCGACGACGTGCATGGCCAAGGTCGACTTACCGGAAGACTCGGGACCGTAGAGTTCGACGATTCGACCGCGAGGCAGACCACCGATTCCGAGCGCCATGTCGAGAGCGAGAGCGCCCGTCGGAATCGACTCGATGTTCATGTGCAGGTTCTCGCCCATGCGCATGATCGAGCCCTTACCGAACTGCTTCTCGATCTGGCCGAGTGCGGCGTCGAGGGCCTTCTCGCGGTCGTCGGTTGCCATAACTGTCTCCTTGTTTTTTGTCATCCGAGAAACGCTATGAGTCTCTTGTGACATCGGTCGCTCTCCGCCCGTCATTACGGTACTACGAACACGTGTTCGTAAAAAGGATTTGAGTGCGACTCTTCAATGATGCCTTCTGGGCGACCAGAAAGACAGAGATTCCAAGGTATTTCTGGTCAATCCACCAGTGCTTGGTAGACCAACTGCTGCAACTCTCGACGAATGGGATAGGTCTTGCTCGGGAGCAACTGGGTGTAGAAACCGACGGTCAAGTCCTCAGCCGGATCGACCCAGAATGCGGTCGATGCGGCACCGCCCCAGCCGAAGGTTCCCTCCGAGGCGAGGCTCTGGTTCTTCACCGAGTCAAGGACGACGGAGAAGCCGAGCCCAAAACCGATACCGGCGTAACTGGTCTCGGAGAACGAGTCGGTGGCGAACGATTCGAGATCAACGTCGCCTGGCAAGTGGTTGCGCGTCATCAGCTCCAGCGTCCGGTTCGAGATCAACCGCACGCCGTCCAACTCGCCACCGCGCAGCAGCATCGTCATGAATCGTTGGTAGTCACTGGCGCTCGACACCAAACCACCGCCGCCCCCGTGGATACGCGGCGCGTGCATGGCGGCCTTAGCGAGCTCTTCGTACGGGAACGAATCGCCACCGTGGGGCACATAGAGCATCGCCAAACGGTCCCATTTCTCTTCCGGGCAGTACCAGTCGGTGTCAGTCATGGCGAGCGGTCCGAAGATCCGATCCTGCAAGAACGACTCGACACTCTGGCCACTCCAGATCTCGATGAGTCGGCCGAGCACGTCGACCGAGACCGAGTAGTTCCAACCGCTCCCCGGTTGGAACACCAAGGGACTCGTACCCCAGTCGTGCACGGCCTGGGCCAGGTCGGCGCCGGGCGCGAACCCGAAGTCGTAGCCCTTGTTACGGTAGATCTCGTCGGTCGGGTGGGCTTCGTGAAAACCGTAGGTCAGCCCACTCATCTGACTGAGTAGATGGTGTACGCGCACCGGTTCAATCGCCGGGACCGTGAGGGGTTCGGCGGCCGTGCCGCCGGCCCACACGCGAGGCTCTTTGAACGCGTCGATCCACCGACCAACGTCGTCGTTCAAATCAAAGCGACCTTCTTCGTAGAGCATCATCACGGCAATCGACGTGATCGGTTTGGTCATCGAATAGATGCGCCAAATCGTGTCGTCGGTGACCTCGAGATCCTTCTCCCGGTCGCGGAAACCACCTTTCGCGCTCCAGACCAGTTCGCCGCCTCGAGCGACGGTGGCGAGCCAACCGGGAAGTCGCCGCTGCGCAACGTAGGCGTCAAAGTGTTGCGCGATGCGACCGAGGCGCGCCCGATCGAAACCCACGGCGGTCGGATCGACACGAATCTCCAATGACGACATGACAACCTCCATGGTGTTGATGCGACATTAGGCCCGACGGGGCTGTCCACCTATATATCGCCTAGGGGACAGGACACTCCAGCCTCATCCCCAGGGCGACGGGCGACCGCTGTGATCGGAAACTATCGCCGGCGCGCCTTCGTAGTTGGGATCTCCACACTTCCTTGATCCAATATCCACTGGGCGAAACCGGACAGCGAAATAGTGACCTCGCCGTACCCATGCGCATCTAAGAGGTGGTGCGTGTGGATGAGCTCGTGGCGATGTGGCCCAAGCTGGTGAGTGGTCCTTCCAAGTGCGGTAGAAATCTCCCCTGTCGTGGCGGTACCGCCGATGTCTGCAACAGCCCAAAGGTACGCTCTCTGCACGGGTGTGCAGTCCTCCCATCGACCGGCGAAGAGCTTGTTCATCTGCAGTCGGGCGAGAGCCAGTCCTCGCTCGGCGCCTTCAGCGTTGATAGTGCGCGGCGCGCCCATCGGGGGCCATGCGTAGCGCCCAGCGAGTTGGATCAGATACGGGTAGCCGGATGAACCGACCGTCAGCAGCTCGAGTGCGTCTGGTTCGATTTGCACGCCGCGTCTGATCGCAGGTTTGAGGAACGCAACCTCCGTCGACTCCTTTGACAGTTCCCCAAGCACTTCGAATGGCATGCGCTCGAAGAATGTGCCCGCTGCAGACAAAACCTCGTGAGATAACGGGAGGCCGGCGAAAATCACAGCCACGGGAAGACCTTCGCGTTTCGACACCAACTGCAGCGCCGACGCGAGAGACCCGAGTTCATACTTATCCGACCATCCTTGAACCTCATCAATTGTGATCAGCACTCCCACCTGAGATTTCTGAGCATGGTTCCCAATGACACGCAGCACGTCGCGCGTCAATTGACTCGCGGTGGATGACGAAACGGCGCGTCGAGCCTTGAATCTCGCGGAAGCCACGCCCACGTTGACACCGAGTGTCGCCTCGAGGTCAAACTCTCGTAGGACCTTCTTGAGTCGGGACCAGTGCGAGCCTGCTTCAGTGATGAGGTCGGACAACAACGTTCTCAACAGCGGTTGCCCGTCGGCAACCTGCTCGTGGACAACAGCCCACCCCTCCCCACGCATGCGATTCTCGACTTCGTTAAGCACGGCAGTCTTGCCCACGCCTCGGTCACCAATCAACGTGGCTATATACCAGGGATCGCGTGAACCGGTCTTGAACGCTCGCGCGAACTCCGCCTGGATAGTCGCCCGTCCAGCTAGCTCTGGCGGCGGTACGCCAAATCCGGGGTTAAAGGGATTGTCGTCGCCCTCGTCCTCGTTATTGTTTGTTATAGTTCCATCGCCTACCATGCCGCCACCGTTACTTTTACTTACAATTTCAGCATTGTAGTGCCTTATAGTCTGTGACAATCATTGTGTAACTCCCGATGCCTCTGACAGTTACGGCTCAGATTGAATGCAGCGAACAAGTCCAAAACGGGCGATCACCGTTTCAGCCACCTGGCTCCCGTTGGGCACCTCATCCAACATGTCGGCGTCCACCTCGATGTGAAAAGAAAATCCACTCGCCTCGGAGCTGACAGCAAACCCTGGCAAGTTGCATTGAGATGAAAACGCCACTGATCCTTTGACATACACCGTTCACGCGACGGGCGACGACCTAAGAAAAGACGTCCAGTGCTCGACGCAACATGTCGAGGGCGCTTATGGCACTGTACGCGCGCACGCGAGGACGATCGCCCGGGAGTCGCAGTGCTGCGTGTTGTACGTCCTCATCGCGCGCGAGTCCCACGAACACGGTGCCAGCCGGTTGGCCGTCTTGCTCCTCTGGTCCCGCGACGCCCGTGACGCTCAACCCGACATCGGACTTCAAGAGGTCTCGCACTCCGAGGGCCATGGCTTCGGCCGCTTCCGCGCTCACGACTGGACCCACCGGTACCTTGAGGAGATCGAATTTCACCTCCGAGGCGTAACTCACGACGCCCCCGCGAAACCACCTGGAAGCGCCCGCGACGCCAACAAGTCGAGAGGCGATTAGCCCACCCGTCAGCGACTCGGCGACCGCCAGCGTGAGTCCGCGAGCCAAGAGCAGCTCGGCGACCACGTCTTCCATTGACTGGTCGTCCACGCCAAAGATGATGTCGCCAAGTTGTTGTTCGATCAACGCTCGAACGAGCGACTCCTCGTTCACCAACAGTGACGTCGCGTGCGCAGCGTCGTCGCCTCGCGCCGTGAGGCGAACCTTGATGCCTTCGATACCCGACGCGAGGAACGCGATGGTGACCCGGTCGTCGTCGACCAGTTCGTCAAAGCGAGGCGCCACGGCTTCGGCGAGGGCCGATTCGCTGGCGCCCCAGGTGCGAAGCACCCGGCTGGTGATCACCGAGGTGGTGCCGTCAGCCGCCTGACGCGCCACGAGATCGGGGAGTATCGCGCGCTCGAACATGTCGGTCATCTCATAGGGCACTCCCGGCACGGCGTAGACAACCTTCTGGCCCACCGCGCAGATCAGACCCGGGGCCGTGCCGCGAGTCTGGGGGATGATCGTCGCCCCACGGGGCACGTCGGCTTGCAGCAGATTGTTCGCCGGCATCGTGCGACCGCGCACCTCGAACATCGCGCGAATCTTCGCCACGATCTCCTCGTCACGCTCCAGCGGCACGTTCATCACTTCGGCCAGTGCGGCGCGCGTGATGTCGTCCTGGGTCGGACCCAGTCCTCCGCACACGATGACCGCGTCGCTGCGCGCGAGCGCCGTGCGAAAGGCCAGGAGAATCCGTTCGTGGTTGTCGCCCACGTGCTGGTGGAACTGCGAGGCGATCCCGTGGGCCGCCAGTTGTTCACCGAGCCATTGGGAGTTCGTGTCGGGAATCTGTCCGAGCAACAATTCGGTACCCACCGCCACGATCTCAACTCGCACGCAGACCGACCTTCTTACCCTGGTCGTAGTACTGCCATCCGGTGTAGAGCGTCAGCACGACCGCCAGCCAGATGACCGAGACGCCGATCCAGGCGTGGTGCGCCGTCACCGGTATCACGCAAAAGGCGATCGCGCAGTCCTGGGTAAACGTCTTCCACTTCGCGAGCTTGCTCGCCGGGATCGAGATGCCGCGACGCGCGGCGCGCGCGCGGTACACGCTCATCCACATTTCACGCGCGGTGATGATGAGCGCGGGAATGATGAAGCTCGTGAGTCCGTGAGGGCGGGCGAGAATCAAGGCGTAGAGCGATCCCAGGACGATCACCTTGTCGGCCAACGGGTCGAGGAACGCGCCAGAGGTCGTCGTGCCGTGGCGGCGCGCGACGATGCCGTCGAAATAATCCGACATCGCCGCTAAGAATCCGACGAGCGCGGTCCACCACGAGATCCGGTAAAAGACGATGAGGTAGATGAAGACCGGTGCGACGAACAAGCGCGCGGCCGTGAGCATGTTGGCCGGCGTCAACAGAGCGGACTCACCGTAGGTTCGGTCGCTCGTCATGCCCGTATGGCCTCCAGATCCGTTCCGTGACTGGCCACGATCTCACACTCGACCAGGTTCCCCACGGGTAATGACTGCTCCACCATCACAATGCCATCAATCTCGGGGCATTCGCGCACACTTCGCCCGACGCCGGGCGAATCAATCAACAACTGCTGACGCGTACCGACCAGCGCGTCACGACGACGAGCGGTGATGTCATCTTGGAGTTCACTCACCTCGCGTAGTCGTTCGAGCGCCAATTCGTGGGGGACCTGGGCACCCATCGTATTGGCGGGAGTGCCCTCTTCGGACGAGAAGGTGAAGAAACCGGCCCAATCGAGTTGCGCTTCGTCGATGAACTCGAGCAGTCGACGCTGATCGTCCTCAGTTTCACCCGGGTAACCCAGGATGAACGACGAACGAAAGGTCGCGTCGGGTTCGCTCATACGGATGGCGGCGATGCGCTCCAAAAACCGCTCGGCGTCACCCCAGCGGCGCATGGCGCGTAGCAATGGCCTCGACGCGTGCTGCAGTGACAGGTCGAAGTACGGGACGCCACTTTCGAGTATTGCGTCAATGAGACCGCTCGTAAGTCCCGACGGATACAGATACAACAGTCGTACGCGGTCGACTTCGCGACTCAACGTGCGAGTCAACTCGATGAGTGGCTGCGTGCCACCTTCATCGAGGACTTCCACCGCTTCGCCGCGTCCCGCGCGGCGACGGTCGTGCCCCCAACTCGCCAAGTCCTGGGCGATCAGGACCAGTTCGCGCACGCCGCCCTCAGCGAGCGCGCGTCCTTCGGCGAGGATCTCCTCGGTCGAACGCGAGCGTTGGTCACCTCGAAAGGACGGTATGGCACAGAACCCGCAGCGCCGGTCGCAGCCTTCGGCGATCTTCACGTAAGCCCACGGTGTCGCGGACTTCGGACGAGGCAGATTCAAGAGGTCGAAATCAGGCAACGTTCGAGTACGAAGGGCGACCGGTGTCGAGGGTATGACCTGCGTCAAACTCTCGTTGAACCCGGCGACCAGGTCGACTTCGGGAAGAGCGGCCGCGAGCTCACTGCCGTAGCGTTCGGCCATGCACCCGGTGACGACCAGGCGCGCGTTCGCACCCTTGACGTCGGCCAACGCCAGGACCGTTTCGATGGACTCCTCGCGCGCTGCTTCGATGAACGCACACGTATTGGCCACCACGAGCTCCGCTTCGGCCGGTGACGGCGCCACGGTGTAGCCCTGGGACTCCAGGAGTCCTGCCAATTTGTCGGAGTCCACGTGGTTCTTGGGACACCCGAGCGTCTCGATCCAGTACCGCACCACGTCTCCTCAATTGACGACAACACCGAGCGCACTGCGCTCGGTGGTAATGGCGGAGAGGGAGGGATTTGAACCCTCGGGCCCACTTTCGCAGGCCGCATTCTTAGCAGGAATGTGGTTTAAACCGAACTCACCCACCTCTCCCAGCCGACCCATCCTACTAAATACGGGTGCTCAAAGACAATGGTCTTTGACGGTGGCGAAGCAACGAACGCCGTGGCGACGCCCCAACAGAAACGAGACGGAACCCAGCGTTACACTGACAAACACCACGACCTCGAAACACCGAGAAGGGAAACCAATGCGCAACCTACGACTCACGATCGCGGGACTGATGACACTGTCCACCATCGCCACCGTGTCGCTTTCGACGGGCGTCGGCGCCAGTGCGGCCCCGCTCCCAACGCTCGCGTCGTGCAAGACGTCCATCGGCGCTGACGAGTTCACCAAGGGAAAACTGACCGTCGCGACCGATACCCCGGCGTACACCCCGTGGTTCGTGAACAACACGCCGTCGAACGGCAAAGGGTACGAATCGGGCGTGGCGTACGCGATCGCGAGAGAGCTCGGCCTTACGAGGTCCGACGTGGTGTGGGTTCACGAGCCGTTCAACGCGAGTTTCGCGCCGGGCAACAAGCACTTCGACTTCGACATCAATGAGATCTCCTACACCAGTGCGCGCGCCCAGGTCGTGACGTTCTCCGCGAGTTACTACGACGTCCAGCAGTCGATCATCGCGTTGAAGGGCAGCAAGATCGTGAAGGACCACTCACCCAAAGAGCTCAAGACGTATCAGTACGGTGACCAGATCGGAACGACCGGTCTGCTCTTCATCGACCAACACATCAAGCCGACGAAGACCACGCGCGTGTACAACTCACTCGCCGACGCGGCCTCGGCCCTAGAGAACGGTCAGATCGACGCCATCGTCCTCGACACCCCGGACGGTCAGTACATGGCGTCCAACGGATCCGGTGAGGTCGTCAACTCGAAGAACAAGAACATCGCCGTCCAGGTCGGTCAGTTTCCGAGCGTCGGCGAACACTACGGACTCCTCTTCCAAAAGCACAACAAACTCGTCGGGTGCGTGAACGCAGCCATCGCGGCCATCAAGTCGAATGGAGCGCTCGCGTCGCTGCAAACGAAGTGGCTCAGTATCTACACCAGCGTGCCCGTCATTCGGCCGTAGTCTCGATGGCCAATCAAACCGACGCCACCCAGTCGGAGGCGACGCCCTCGTTCTTCGCGCCGCGGCGCAAACAACTCCTACTCGGACGTCGCGCGGTCGTGGCGAGTGCGCTCTCGACCGTGTTGATCATCGGTGGACTGATCGCCGTCTTCGTGCTGGCCCCCGGGGGAGCGACGGTTCGACACTTCTTCTTCAATCCGCACGACATGTGGCTGTCGTTGGTCGGCGATCACAAGGACGCGTTGAGTTCGGTCGGCGTGGGACTACTCATCAACATCAAGATCTTCCTCATCGCCGAAGTCTTCATCCTCACCTTCGGACTGGCCCTGGCCTGGACGCGGATGTCCAAGTCGCCGGTCCTCA
>Ga0307372_10005698_pt1 | contig 18562 bp, 14 predicted proteins | sample OX1MG_FD_202533 | JGI IMG/M metagenome (GOLD analysis project Ga0307372, IMG submission 202533) | Soil microbial communities from Risofladan, Vaasa, Finland - OX-1 | ecosystem: Environmental > Terrestrial > Soil > Coastal area > Acid sulfate soil | place: Finland: Risofladan, Vaasa | collected...
CGCCTGCGAATGTTTCAACGCCCCTTTTGCCATCGCTGCGGCAGTCTCGGCACTGACTGCGCCGTGGCGCTTGAGTGTGGCCGCGCCCACGCCGAGCATTTGTCGCTTGGCTTCATTCGAATAGGTGACGAAGCCGCGATCAACCACGGCGGACGAACCGGCGATGTCGGTGAGTGCGGCTGCCACCAGCCCGCCGGTGCACGATTCAGCGGTGGCGATTTTCAATCCGTGCTTACGGGAGAGTTCGAGCACGCGGATTGCCGCCGCGCGCAATTCCTTGGCGGTCACGCGGCGCTCCACGGCAGCCGCACGGTCGCGGTCGCCATCGCCACCAGCCCTTCGCCGCGGCCGGTGAAGCCCATTTTTTCGCTGGTGGTCGCCTTGATCCCGACCCGCCCGACGGGAATGCCGGCGATGGCGGCGATACGCGCACGGATGGCGTCGCGGTGCGGCGAGACCCGCGGGCCTTCGCATACGATCGTGACGTCGAGATGCGCGATCATGCCGGCGCGGGCGCGCACCCGCTCGCAGGCGAAGGCGAGGAATTTCTCCGACGCCGCCCCCCGCCATTGCGGATCGCTCGGTGGAAAGTGCTGGCCGATGTCGCCTTCGGCGAGCGCGCCGAGGATCGCATCCACCAGCGCATGCAGCGCAACGTCGGCGTCGGAATGCCCGGTTACGCCTTGCGTATATGGAATCCGCACGCCGCCGAGCATGACGTGGTCGCCGTCGGTAAAAGCGTGGACGTCGAAGCCGCCGCCGGTGCGCACATCGGCCAGTGCCGCCATCCGCAGCGCCTCGGCGCGAGCGAAATCCTCATTGGTGGTAAGTTTTACATTGCCGGGTTCGCCGGCGAACACGCGCACGCGGTGACCAGCCCATTCGGCGAGCGCGGCATCGTCGGTGAAATCATCGCGGCCGGCGGCGGCGGCGCGGCGATGCGACTCGACGATCAGATCGTAAGCGAACGCTTGCGGCGTCTGCACCGTGCGCAGACGATTGCGGTCGAGCGTCGCGGTGATCAGTTCGTGCTCGTCGATCTGTTTCACCGTGTCGGCGATGACGATCGCTGGTACCGCGGCGCCGTGCTCGCGTGCGGCCTCGATCGCGCGGGTGATCAGTGCGGCGCTGAGAAACGGTCGCGCCGCATCGTGAATGAGAACGACATCGGGGGCGGCAGCGCGCAAGGCTTCAAGACCGGCGTGAACCGAAGCCTGTCGGGTCGCGCCGCCCCATGCCGGCGGCAGCAAATCTTTGAGTCCGGCGGTCGCAGCCTGGAAAGCCTCGGCATCGTCGCGATGAATGACCGTTTGCACGGCTGCGATCTGCGGGTGAGCGAGAAAGGCGCTGAGCGTCGGCCGGATCACCGGCTCGCCGGCAATCTCGCGATATTGCTTTGGCATCTCGCCGCCGGCGCGGTGGCCCCGACCGGCTGCGACAACCACAGCCGCTACTCCGCCAATCATCCGGCGCACTCCGTTCAGGTTTCTGGAACCGCTTTAGCCCATGTGCCGGAAATGTGCGAACCGGCCGGGAGCAACGCGGTCTGGGAAGGCTCGATGCTCATCCACAGGCTTGTTCGGCCACGAAAATCGGCGAAACCAATTATGTTGCGATGCAGCACTTGTGCGGCATGGTTTTGGTGGCTAAACTATAAGCAGGATAGTTGTGGCGCCTAATTAATGTGCAAAGTTTACTCATTTTACCCCATCTGTCGTTATTGGCCGGCCTTACGGGCGTGGCGAGGGTCTTCGCATGACGATCGCTGAAACGGTTCTTGCCGGCACGGGCCCCGACGCAGTCCTCAATGCCTTGCCGCACCCCGTCATTGTCATCACCGCGGACGGGAAAGTCGCCGAAGCCAATGTCGCGGCTGAATCGTTTTTTGAAGTGTCGCTGCCGCTGCTGCGGCGGCACCTGCTGTGCGATCTGGTCCCGTTCGGAAGTCCATTGCTCACCCTGGTGGACCAAGTCCGCGCCAGCGGCGCCGCAGTCAATGAATACAAAGTCGACCTCGGCACCCCGCGCAATCCCGGCGACCGCGCCGTCGATCTGCACGTCGCGCCGTTGCCGGAGCAGCCGGACTACGTGGTGGTGATGCTGCAAGAGCGCTCGATCGCCGACAAGATGGATCGCCAGCTGACGCATCGCGGCGCGGCGCGTTCGGTGATCGCGCTGGCCTCCATGCTCGCGCATGAAATCAAGAATCCGTTATCCGGTATTCGCGGCGCCGCGCAACTGCTCGAGCAATCGGTCGTCGAGGACGACGACCGCACGCTCACTCGGCTGATTTGTGACGAGACCGACCGCATCGTGAAGCTGGTCGACCGCATGGATGTATTTGCCGACGAGCGGCCGGTCGAGCGCGAGTCCATCAATATCCATGTGGTTCTCGATCACGTGAAGCGGCTCGCCCAAACCGGCGTCGCCCGCCACATCAAATTCATCGAAGACTACGATCCGTCGCTGCCACCAGTGCTGGCCAATCGCGACCAGCTCGTTCAGGTGTTCCTCAATTTGGTCAAGAACGCCGCCGAAGCGGTCGGCGACAATCCGGGCGGCGAGATTTCGCTGTCGACGGCGTTTCGCCCCGGCGTGCGGCTGTCCGTTCCCGGCGCCAAGACCCGCATTTCGCTGCCGCTGGAATTTTGCGTCAAAGACAATGGTCCGGGCGTGCCGGAAGAACTGATGCCGCATCTGTTCGACCCGTTTGTCACCACCAAGCCGACCGGATCGGGGCTTGGGCTGGCGCTGGTGGCAAAGATCGTCGGCGATCACGGCGGCATTATCGAGTGCGAGTCGCAGCCGCGCCGTACCAGCTTTCGCGTGTTGATGCCGGTGTATGTCCGCGATGGCGCGGATGCCGGGACCGCCGCCACGTTGCGAGGTGATCATTGATGCCCGCGGGAAATATTCTCGTCGCCGATGACGATTCGGCCATTCGGACTGTCCTCAACCAGGCGCTGTCACGGGCCGGTTACGAAGTCCGCTCGACCGGCAACGCGGCGACGTTGTGGCGCTGGGTCAGCCAGGGCGATGGCGACCTGATCATCACCGACGTGGTGCTGCCGGATGAAAATGCCTTCGATCTTCTGGTTCGCGTCAAGAAAGCGCGGCCGGATTTGCCGGTACTGGTCATGAGCGCGCAAAACACCTTCATGACGGCGATCCGGGCATCCGAGCGAGGCGCTTACGAATACCTGCCCAAGCCGTTCGATCTGAAAGAACTGATCGCCATCGTCGGCCGCGCCTTGTCCGAGCCGAAGGAGCGGACCCGGCCGCCGGTCAAGGCAGATGAATTCGAGTCGATCCCGCTGGTTGGCCGCTCGCCGGCGATGCAGGAAATCTATCGCGTGCTGGCGCGGCTGATGCAGACCGATCTGACGGTGATGATCGTCGGCGAATCCGGCACCGGCAAGGAATTGGTGGCGCGCGCGCTGCACGATTACGGCAAGCGTCGTACCGGGCCGTTTGTGGCCATCAACATGGCGGCGATTCCGCGTGACCTGATTGAGTCGGAATTATTCGGCCACGAGAAGGGGGCGTTTACGGGCGCCAATAGCCGCAGCGCCGGCCGCTTCGAGCAGGCCGAAGGCGGCACGCTGTTCCTCGACGAGATCGGCGACATGCCGATGGAGGCGCAGACCCGGCTCTTGCGGGTGCTGCAGCAGGGCGAATACACCACCGTCGGCGGCCGTACCCCGATCAAGGCGGACGTCCGCATCGTTGCCGCGTCCAACAAGGATTTGCGGCTGCTCATCCAGCAAGGTCTGTTCCGCGAGGATCTGTTTTTCCGGCTCAACGTCGTACCGCTGCGGTTGCCGCCGTTACGCGAACGCACCGAGGACATTGCCGACCTGATCCGGCATTTCCTCACGCAGGTCGAGCGCGAGGGCCTGCCGGCAAAGCAAATCGATCAAGCAGCGCTTGATCGCCTGCGCCGGCATCGCTGGCCGGGCAACGTGCGCGAACTGGAAAACCTCGCCCGCCGGCTCGCCGCGCTTTATCCGCAGGAAACCATCACCGCTGCCGTGATCGACGCCGAATTATCGCAGCCTGCACTCAGTGCGCCGGGTGAAAGTCACCGTGGCGACGAGAATCTGTCGAGCGCGGTCGAACGCCATCTCGCGCAGTATTTTTCCGGCTTCGATGAAGGCTTGCCGCCGCCCGGGCTTTATCACCGTATCCTGCGCGAGGTGGAGGGGCCGCTTCTCTCTGCCGCTCTGACAGCCACCCATGGCAATCAAATCCGCGCCGCCGATCTTCTTGGCGTCAACCGCAATACCTTGCGCAAGAAAATTCGCGACCTGGAAATCCAGGTTTACCGCTCCAGCGGCACTTGAGCGTTGCCGGGCTTGGCCCCGGCGGATGCCTACGAATTGTCGCAATCCGGCAACATTGTTGTATAAAAGCATCACTGGTACGCGTGGGCCGGGCCTCCATTCGTTCCGCATCGCACAAGTCCCGTGACTTCAGGGCGTCAATGACGACTGCCGAGCACGTCGCTCCGCTCGACCCGCCGCCGCTGACGGCAGCGGGAGAAATTGCATTAGATCCCGCGATAATTGCGCCGATGCCGGTCGCGTCCCGGCTGATCGGGGCCATTGCCGTCGGGATCGCGCTTTTGTCCGCGACCGCCACCTTCGTGGTGCTGGCGGGACTGACCCCGATTGCGCCTGTGCATGAGGTGGTGGTCGAGCTCCTCCTTGCCGACCTCGCCGCCGGACTTTTGCTCCTCGCCATCATCGGACGGGAAGTCTGGGTGGTGGTGCGAGCGCGTCAGCGTGGCTATGCCGGCTCGCGGCTGCACGTGCAGATCGTCAGTTTGTTCGCGGTGATCGCCGCGGTGCCGACCGTGCTGGTGGCGGTGGTCGCCTCGACGACGCTCGATCGCGGCCTCGATCGCTTTTTCTCGACCCGCACCCGCGCCATGATCGAGCAATCGCTGATCGTCGCCGACGCCTATGTCAGCGAGCATGCGCAGGCGATCCGCGGCGAGATCATGGCCATGGCGTTCGACATCAGCCGCGCCAAGCCGATGTTCGACGACGATCGCGAAAAATTCCGCCAATTCTTCACGGCGCAGACCTCGGCGCGCGGCTTGTCGGCGGCGATGATCATTCGTGCGGATGGCTCGACGGTGGAGCGCGCCGACCTGAAAATGGACAAGGCGATCGTGCTGCCTTCGGCGCAGTTGCTCAGCCAGATCACCGAGACCGAGCCGCAGGTGGCGCTCATTCCCCAAGGCGATCACGTCGCCGCGGCGGTGAAGCTGCACGGTTACGACAACATGTATCTCTATGCCGCGCGGCTGCTCGATCCGCGCGTCGTGCAGCAATTGAAGGCGACCCAGGAAAGCGTCGGCGAATACGCCAATCTGGAAGCCCGGCGGGTTGGTATCCAGATCGCGTTCGCACTGATGTTTGCCGTCATCGCGCTGATCGTGCTGTTGTCATCGGCTTGGATCGGTCTCGATTTTGCCAACCGCCTGGTCGCTCCGATCCGCCGGCTGATCGGTGCCGCCAATATCGTTTCCACCGGCAACTTGCAGGTACGCGTGCCGATCCGCCGCTCCGAGGGCGATCTCGCCCAGCTCGGCGCGACATTCAACAAGATGACGGCCGAACTGAGCGCACAGCACGACGATATCGTGCGCGCGCGCGATGTTATCGACAGCCGACGGCGATTCACCGAAGCCGTGCTTGCCGGCGCCAGCGCCGGCGTCATCGGCGTCAACGCCGACGGCCACATCACCATTCTCAACCGCTCGGCCGAGCGGCTGATTGCGCGGACGGAAAGCGAGGCACTGGGCCGCCCGCTCGCCGAAGTGGCGCCGGAACTGGCCGAAATCTTCCAGGCGGCGAGCGCCGGCAATCAGCGTCTGGTCCAGCGCCAGGTAACGGTGACCCGCAGCCGACAAGAACGCAACTTCTCGGTGCGCGTGACCAGCGAGCAGGCAACCGAAGCCGAGCATGGCTACGTCATTACCATCGACGACGTCACCGAGCTGGTGCTGGCGCAGCGCACGTCCGCCTGGGCCGATATCGCGCGGCGTATCGCGCACGAGATCAAGAATCCGCTCACCCCGATCCAGTTGTCGGCGGAGCGGCTGCGCCGCAAATACGGCAAGGTGATCGTCGAGGATGCCGCCGTGTTCGAGCAGTGCACCGACACGATCGTGCGCCAGGTTGACGACATCAAGCGCATGGTCGACGAGTTTTCCCGCTTCGCCCAGATGCCGAAACCGGTTATCGCCGGCGAGGACGTAGCCGACGCCGTGCGGCAGGTCGTGTTCCTGATGCGCGTCGCCCATCCCGACATCGATTTCGACGTGGAGTTGCCGGCGGAGCCGATGCGGGCGCAATTCGACCGGCGGCTCATTTCGCAGGCGCTCACCAACATCATCAAAAACGCAACCGAAGCGATCGCGGCGGTGCCGCCGGCGGAGCTGGGGAAGGGCCGCATCGCGGTCAGCGCGCGGCGCGACGGCAGCGACGTGGCGATCGACGTGATCGACAACGGCATCGGATTGCCGAAGGAGAACCGGGCGCGGCTGCTGGAGCCGTATGTGACGACGCGGGAGAAAGGCACCGGACTGGGGTTGGCGATTGTCGGCCGCATCCTGGAGGAGCACGGCGGCAACCTCGAACTGCTCGACGCATCGGAGAAAAATCCCGGTGCGCGCGGGGCCTGGATGCGGTTGCGCTTCGCGGTCGAGAACGTCGAGGCGCCGCCTGAACAGACCAAACCGCAAACCGCAACGGTCTGATCATGGCGTCCGACATCCTGATCGTTGATGACGAAGTCGATATCCGCGAATTAGTCGCCGGCATTTTGCAGGACGAAGGCCACGGCACGCGCACGGCCGGGGACAGTGACCAGGCGCTCGCCGCCGTGGTGGCAAGGCGGCCCAATCTCGTCTTCCTCGACATTTGGCTGCAAGGCAGCCGGCTCGACGGTCTGCAACTTCTCGATTTGCTCAAGCAGGAGCATCCCGATCTGCCGGTCGTGATGATCTCCGGCCACGGCAACATCGAAACCGCGGTATCGGCGATCAAGCGCGGCGCTTACGACTTCATCGAAAAGCCGTTCAAGGCGGATCGCCTGCTGCTGGTCGCCGACCGGACGCTGGAGAATTCACGGCTGCGCCGTGAGGTGAGGGAGCTCAAGCAGCTCGGGCCGCTGGCTTCGAGCATCGTCGGGCATTCGCCGGCCGCCAATCAGCTGCGACAGACGATCGAAAAAGTTGGGCCGACCAACAGCCGCGTTCTGATTGTCGGACCCTCGGGCAGCGGCAAAGAGCTGACCGCGCGCACCTTGCACGCGCTTTCGGCGCGCGCCGACGGGCCGTTCATCGTCATTAACGCCGCCGCCATCATGCCGGAGCAGATGGAAATCGAGTTGTTCGGCGTCGAGGCCGGCAACAGCACCCAAGCCCGCAAAGTCGGCGCGCTCGAGGAGGGCCACGGCGGTACGCTGTTCATCGACGAGATCGCCGACATGCCGCGCGAGACGCAGAACAAGATTTTGCGCGTGCTGGTCGATCAGACCTTCCAGCGCGTCGGCGGCAGCACCAAGGTGACGGTCGACGTGCGCATCGTCTCCTCGACCAGCCGCGATATCGAGGCCGACATCGCCGCCGGAAAGTTCCGCGAGGATCTTTATCATCGGCTCTCGGTCGTGCCGATCCGCGTGCCCGGGCTGGCCGACCGCCGGGACGATCTTCCCGAATTGGTCGAATACTTCATGACGCAAATTTCGCAGACCACCGGCTTGCCCAAGCGCACCGTCGGCAGTGACGCGCTCGCCGTGCTGCAATCGCACGATTGGCCGGGCAACGTGCGTCAGCTTCGCAACAACGTCGAGCGGCTGATGATTCTCACCGGCGGCGACCCGCAGGCGGTGATTACCGCCGCGATGCTGCCGCAGGACGTGAGCTCGATGATTCCGGCGATGCCGAACGGCAAGGGCGGCGATCATCTGATGACGCTGGCGCTGCGCGAGGCGCGCGAAGTGTTCGAGCGCGAATATCTGCTGGCGCAGATCAGCCGCTTTGACGGCAACATTTCGCGCACCGCCGAGTTTGTCGGCATGGAGCGCTCGGCGCTACACCGCAAGCTGAAAGCGTTGGGGATTGATTGACGCCTGATCGTGATTGTTCATGTCCCGGATAGCTTACGTCAACGGCCGCTACCTGCCGTTCCGCGACGCCAAGGTCCATATCGAGGACCGCGGCTATCAGTTCGCCGACGCGGTTTATGAAGTCTGCGAGGTGAGGGGCGGCCGCTTGATCGATGAGCGGCGCCACATGGCGCGGCTGGAGCGCTCGCTTGCCGAATTGCGCATCGCCATGCCGATGTCGCCGCGTGCGCTCGGTGTCGTCTTGCGCGAAGTGGTGGCGAAGAACCGGATCGGCTACGGGCTGGTTTATCTGCAAATCAGCCGCGGCGTGGCGCGGCGCGATCTCGCCTCTCCACCGCAGGTATCGCCGACGGTGGTAGCGACCGCGCGCGCTCTCAATCTGACGCGCAATGAGACGCTCGCCGCCAAAGGCATTGCGGTCGTCAGCGTGCCGGACAATCGCTGGGGCCGTGTCGACATCAAAACGGTCGGGCTATTGCCGAATGCGCTGGCGCGACAGACGGCGATCGATCGTGGCGCGCGCGACGCCTGGTTCGTGGATAAGGACGGCATCGTCACTGAAGCTGCGTCCGCCAATGCCTGGATCGTCACCCCGGACGGCAAGCTTGTCACCCGCCATGCCGATCACGCCATCCTGCGCGGCATCACACGCGCGGTCACGCTCGACGTCATAAAGGCGCAAGGCCTGACTGTGGAGGAGCGCGGCTTTCAGCTTGAGGAAGCCTACGCCGCCCGCGAGGCTTTCGAGACCTCTGCAACCCAGGTTGTCATGCCGGTTGTCAGCATCGACGGCCATATGATTGGGGACGGCAAGCCGGGTCCAGTGGCGACGGCATTGCGCCGCGAGTTTCACCGTTATGCGGAGACCGGGTAGGGCCGCCCGCAGGCTGCTTGTTCCGCCTCATATTCCGGCGGAAAGCACAATCATTCCGGCAATCTTTGAACTTTGGCTTGCATCGCTTGCCGGGCTGCCTTCTAATAATTGGCTTGGGTGGGTTTTCGCTTCGTCCGATCCACCCCATTTTAAGAAGCGTAAGAAAAAGACCCGCGGGGAAGGGGCCCGCGGTACAAAAACGGAAACACCGGCCATGGCAGCCGAGCGCCCACAAAATCTGCAAGACACCTTCCTCAATCACGTCCGTAAGAGCAAAATTCCGCTCACCATCTTTTTGGTGAACGGCGTCAAGCTGCAAGGCGTGGTGACCTGGTTCGATAATTTCTGCGTGCTGCTGCGTCGCGACGGGCATTCGCAGCTCGTCTACAAGCATGCAATCTCGACCATCATGCCGGGGCACCCGGTACAGCTCTTCGAAGGCGCCGAGGATGCGCCGGTCGGGGAAAAGGTCTGATTGGAGCAGCGCCGCCGCGACACGCGTGTTGACCGGCTAAGCCCGACTGGCTCGGCGACGGGCCGGGCGCTTGTCATTGAGCCGGCGTTGCGACGGCAGGTGGCGCGCGCCAGTGCCACCGATCGCGGCCCGGCGGCACGGCTCGATGAAGCGGTCGGGCTCGCCTGCGCCATCGATCTTCACGTCGAATATTCCGGCATTGTCATGTTCGCCGCGATCCGGCCTGCGACGTATCTCGGCAAAGGTAAAGTCGAGGAGATCGCCGGTATCGTCAAAACACGTGACGCCGGTCTCGTGGTCATGGACTGCGCGCTGTCGCCTGTGCAGCAGCGCAACCTGGAAAAAGCATGGTCTGCCAAAGTGCTCGACCGGACCGGTCTTATCCTCGAGATCTTCGGCCGGCGCGCGCGCACGCGCGAAGGCACGCTGCAAGTCGAGCACGCGCATCTGACCTATCAGAAGGGCCGGCTGGTGCGCTCATGGACCCATCTGGAGCGCCAGCGCGGCGGCTTCGGCTTTCTTGGTGGACCGGGCGAAACACAGCTCGAGGCCGACCACCGCATGATCGAGGAACGGCTCGCCAAGATCGAGGGTGAGCTGGTCAAGGTCAAACGCACCCGCGAGCTGCATCGCGAAAGCCGCCGTCGGGTGCCTTATCCAATCGTCGCCCTGGTCGGCTACACCAATGCCGGCAAGTCGACTTTATTCAACCGCATGACGCAGGCGCGGGTGTTGTCCGCCGACATGCTGTTCTCGACGCTCGATCCAACCCTGCGCGCCGTCGATCTGCCGCACGGCGCGCGCGTGATTGTCTCCGATACGGTCGGCTTTATTTCCGACCTGCCGACCATGCTGATCGCCGCGTTCCGCGCCACGCTGGAGGAGGTGATCGAAGCCGACGTCATCTTGCACGTTCGCGACGTTTCGCACGACGACGCCGAGGCGCAACTGACCGACGTCGAAAATATCTTGCGCCAGCTCGGCATCGATCCGCACAATGGGCCCGCCAACAAACAAAAGCTGATCGAGGTCTGGAACAAGATCGACCGGCTCGATGCCGACGAGCAGATACGGCTGGCAAATCTCGCCGAACGCCGGCCGGCGGACGAGCGGCCGGTGCTGGTGTCGGCAATCACCGGGCAGGGGCTCGATGCGCTCGCGGCGACCATCGAAACACGGCTCGCCGAAGGCCGTCCGGTCATTGTGCTTGAGCTTGACGCCAGTGACGGCGCCGGCGTGAGCTGGCTGCATCGTCATACCGAGGTGATCGGCAAAACCGTCAACGAGCAAACCGGCGCCGTCGCCATGACGGTGCGGGTCGATGCGTCGCGGGCGGCGGAGGTACGGGAGAAATTTAAACCGTCGCTGCAAGTTAACGGGTCCGACGGCTCCTCGCACTGACGAGATCACTAGTGGAGCGGATTTAACATTCGCTACCCCCCTAGCGGCAGACTCGTGAAGCGAATGTCAAATCCAAAGCTCCACTAAGACTTATATTTGCTAGTGGTCCTTTTGATTCTAACATTCGCATGAGAAGCTGCCGAATACGGATGCGAATGTTAGAATCGGACCACTAGTTACTCCGCCTTCTTCGCTTCGTTCCACAGCGCGTCCATTTCGGCGAGCGTGGAGTCTCGCGGCGCCTTACCGCGCGCTGCGAGCGCACGTTCGATCGCCGCGAAGCGACGCTCGAATTTTGCACTTGTTTGCCGCAGCAGCGTTTCCGGATCGGCGTGCAGATGGCGCGCCAGATTAACCGCGGCGAACAACAAATCGCCGATTTCGCCGGCGGCATTTGCGGTATCGTTGTCGAGCGCGTCCTCGATCTCGTCGACCTCTTCGCGGATTTTGTGCAGGACGGCGCGCGGATCGTTCCAGTCGAAGCCGACCTGGCTTGCCTTGGCTTGCAGCTTCAGCGCGCGGGTTAATGCGGGCAGGGCGACCGGCACGCCGGCAAGCGCCCCCTGCGGCACCGGCTGGCCATGCGCCGCTTTTTCCCGTTTCTCCTGCGCTTTGATGTCCTCCCATAGCCGTTTGACGGCCTGCGGATCGCCGGCGTGCTTGTCACCGAAGACGTGCGGATGCCGGCGGATCAGCTTTGTGGTGATTGCTTCGACGACGTCACCGAAAGCAAATGCGTCCTGCTCCTGCGCCATGCGGGCGTGAAACACCACCTGCAACAGAAGATCGCCAAGTTCGTCTTTGAGGTCAGCCAAATCGTTGCGCGCAATCGCGTCGGCCACTTCGTAGGCCTCTTCCAGCGTATAGGGCGCGATGGTCGCGAAGTTTTGCTGCAAGTCCCACGGACAGCCGCTCTCGGGGGTGCGCAGCGCCGCCATGATCTCAAGGAGCCGGTCGATGTTTTGCGAAGGGGTCATCACGAGGCTCCTAAAGGTTAAATTGCCCGCAGCGCCGGGGTTTTAGCAGGCCTGGCTGAACCGCCTTCTTATCGGTCGTTCGCATAAGACATATTATGGAACATCACCGGGCGATGTTTCACTTGACTTACCCAACCGCTAGATTTAGGCTGATTCCATTGGAGTTTAGCCATGGCCAAGTCCGTCCTTTCCGATCCGAGGTTCTTTAGCGAAGAAGCCGCTTTCGAGTATGTCGAGCGGCAAGTGTGGCCGGAAGGTCCGACGTGCCCGCACTGTGGCGCGCTGGCTGAGAAGATCGGTCGCCTCCAAGGTGTTCGTTCCAAGCCGAGTAAGAAGAACCCCGAAGGCGTTGTGCAGGTCGGCTTGCGCAAGTGCTACGCCTGCCGCCAGCCCTTTACGGTGCGCAAGGGTACGATTTTCGAGGATAGTCACCTTCCCCTGCGGATGTGGCTGCAAGCCATCCATCTGCTTTGCGCGAGCAAGAAAGGTATCAGTACGCGCCAGCTTCAACGGATGCTTGGCTGCGGCATGAAAACCGCGTGGCACCTTGGGCATCGGATTCGCGAAATGATGACGCCTGACAAATCTAGCCCGATGGGCGGCGAGGGTAAGACGGTTGAGGCGGATGACATGGAATTGGGCAAGTCGCCCAAGACCCGCAAGCGCCGCAACCGCAACGTCAAGGTTCTGAGCCTTGTCGAGCGTGGCGGGCCGATCCGCTCTATGGTCATCGACCATCGCGGCATCGGCGGTCTGTTCTACAAGAATTTCGACCGCAAAAGCCGGTTGGTTACGGACAGTGCGCCAGTTTTCAAATTCACTGGCGCGGCCAGCCATGGTGCGGTTGACCATTCCAAATACGAGTGGGTGCGCGGTGACGTGCATACCAACACGCTCGAAGGTTTCTTTTCGATCTTCAAGCGCGGCATCGTCGGCGTTTACCAGCACATCGACGAAAAGCATTTCGACCGTTACTTGGCCGAATTCGACTTCCGCCAGAACACCCGTGCCAAGCTTGGCATCAACGACGTGCAGCGCGAGGCGATTGCGGTCAAAGGTGCGCCCGGTAAGCGGTTGACCTACGAAACAACTCATTCGCAAGCGTGAGCCTGCGGCTCCGTTCCAATACGAGTTGCCGTTCAAAAAGAGGCGGGAAAGGCGCTGACGGCCCTTCCCGCCGTCGCTATCCTGATAGGTGCGAACCAAATCAGGAGCGAAGCCATGGCTCTTACAGAAGAGCAGGAGCGGCAATGGATTGCCGAACTGGAAAGGATGGGGCCAACACAAGTACGGTCGCTTTTGGATCAAGATAAGATCACTCCGGCCCTTGTGTTTCTTTCTTCGCATTGGCTGTCTGAGAAAGATCGAGAAGGGGAACGGCGAGAAGCCGCTTCCCAATCTGAGCAAATCGCATTAATGAGGCGTGCGGCCTCGGCGGCTGAATTACAGGCGGACGAAGCGCGGCGCGCGAATACTAAGGCAACTATCGCGCTAATAATTGCGATAGCTTCCCCGATAGTCACTGCAATAATTGCGGCTATCGGCATTTGGCTTCCTTATTGGAGCACCCACAAGTGAGCGAAAAGCCCAAGCGAAAGCCCGACGATCCGGCGCAATACAAACGTTTCCTAGAGGCTGCGGAAAAGGCCGAAGCCGATAAGACGGAGAAAGGTGCGGACCGAGCGTTCAAGAGAGTCGTGCCTTCCAAGAAAAAACCATTAAAGCGTAGCTAGCTGTTGCATGAAGTCCCGGACGCGGCGAAAAAAGTCTGCCGCCTGTTTGTGGCTATAGCTTTGTTTCCCATGCGATGAAGGGTCCCGATACGCCATCTTGACGTGATAAAGGTTAGTACGGCATTCGGCCCATTTTTCCTTCTTTCGTTTTTCGGCTTAAGTTTTATCCGGCAAGATATTGATAGGTTCAGTCATCTTCCTAAGTATCGACCCCATGTTGTCTTTGGCGTCCGGTATTATGTGGAGCTTCCGCGCTAGACCGTGAATCGCAATTTCCATCGCGCGGTTGAGGTGCAAAACACACGCGGTCGGCTCCCCCAGCGCCAGGCAATTTCCAGCACTTTCGATATCATCGCTAGCTTTTGAAAACCGCTTCGTAACAGCCACGCCGAACAACTCCGGCTTGCCGTAATGCTCAACCAATTCGGGACTGATCGAATAGAATTTTCGCTTTTCGAGGATATAGCGAAAGTCGTTTTGCAGACGCTGCACGTCGCTCAAAATTTCATCGACGAATAAAAGTGCAAGCGGGTTCTTCTTTCTTGTCCCGTCGATCTTCGCTTTCAGAGTTTCTGCGTCGCGCGGAATGGTGCCGAGTTCTTGGAATTCGACCATTCGACCAATGGTAGAAAGGTGACCGTATAACGCCGCTATAATTGGATTGTGGGACTCAATGGTGCTGGGCGTCGGGGACGCCACGCCAATAGGCGCAGCGGTCGCGGCGCGGTATTTCTGCAAATCAAGCTCGGCATACCCCAAGCCCTGGCCGATATGGAAATAGAGGTAACCCCAATTAGAAAGCATGTCCCATAGGCTCCAAAGCCCGTGAGAATGGCTGAGATGGGCTAGCGACGGGCCTCGCGCGCTCACTTATCATACCCCTTGCATATGGGTATGCCAAGTGAAACATCGCCCATTACCGATAACGCCGGTTTGATCGGCACATTAGCCGTCGAAGAAAGCCAGGCGGAGCTCAAAGGTGTGACCAACGCCGTAGCGGTCTATCGCGTCACCGCACCGGCGGCGTAGCGCGCTCCGCTTAGGCCGGCACGCCTGTTGTATCGGAAATTTCGATTTTCATCCCGTCGTAGGCCGGCTCGACATGCGGCGGCAATTGCTTGCGCAGAACGTCGTAGTCGAGATCGGAATGCAGGTTGGTCAGGATCGCGCGCTTGGGTTTTAGCCGCTCGATCCAGCCGAGTGCGTCGGACAGCGAGAAATGGCTTGGGTGCGGCCGGTAGCGCAGCGCATCGACCACCCAGGTATCGAGCCCGGCGAATGCCGCAGCGCTTTCGGGCGGCAGGCCGCTCAGGTCGCAGCTATAGGCGAACGCGCCGAAGCGAAAACCGAGCGAAGGAGTGTCGCCGTGCTGCTGGAGGATCGGCAGCGCCTCGATGGCGCCGCCCGGCCCCGTAACGATGACTGGCTGCGCGGCGGTCAGCCGGTGCGCCTTGAGGATCGGCGGATATTCGCTGCCCGGCGGTGACTTGAAACAATAGGCAAAGCGGGACTGCATCATCGCATCGGTTTGCTCGTCGAGATAAACATCGACGAGCTGCCGCTGCTTGATGAAAAAGCTGCGCAAATCGTCAACGCCGTGGGTGTGGTCGGCGTGATCATGGGTGTAAAGGACGCCGTCCAGGCGATCGACCTGCGCATCGAGCAGCTGCTCGCGCGAGTCGGGCGGCGTGTCGATCAGCACACGGGTGATGCCGTCGGCGGAGCGCCGCTCCACCAACAGCGAGGTGCGACGGCGGCGGTTTTTCGGGTTGGCCGGATCGCAATCGCCCCAGCCAAGCGCCGGGCGCGGCACGCCGCCGGAGGAGCCGCAGCCGAGAATGGTGAATGTCAGCGTCATGCCGCGGGCTTACTGAAGTACGGGCGGATTCGCAAAGGCATCGGCGCCGGTGGGCCGCGGCACCTTGCCGAACAGGCGGAAGAAGTTGTCCGTCGTCGTTCGCGCGATCTCCTCGAAAGCGACGCCGCGCGTCTCGGCCAGCACCTTCGCGGTTTCGACCACATAGGCCGGCTCGTTGCGTTTGCCGCGAAACGGTCCCGGCGCAAGATAAGGCGCGTCGGTCTCGACCAGGATACGGTCGGCCGGCAGCGCGGCCGCGATCGCACGCAGCTCGGTCGAATTCTTGAACGTCAGGATGCCGGTGAACGAGATAAAGAGCCCGAGCGCAATGGCGCGTTCGGCGAGTTCGCGGCTGCCGGTGAAGCAATGCAGCACGGCCGGGAAGGCGCCCTGCCCGGTCTCCTCTTCCAGGATATTGGCGGTATCGGCATCGGCGCTGCGTGAATGAATGACCAGCGGCAGGCCAGTCTCGCGCGCCGCTTTGATGTGAGCGCGAAAGCCCTGCGCCTGCGCCGCGCGCGGCGAGTTGTCGTAATGGTAATCGAGGCCGGCCTCGCCGAGCGCCACGATTTTCGGATGGCGAGTAAGCGCGATCAGATCGGCGGCGGTGACGTCGAGTTCATCGTGCGCGTAATGCGGATGGGTGCCGACCGAGGCGTAGACATCGGCGAACCGCTCGGCGATCGAAAGTAATTGCGAGTGGTGCGCCACGCGCGTCGAGATGGTGACAAAGCGCGCGATGCCGGCGTTGCGCGCGCGGGCGACGACGGCGTCGATCTCGTCGGCAAAATCCGGAAAATCGAGGTGACAGTGGCTGTCAACAAGCATGTCTTTGCAGCACGATCATTGCGCCGTCGCGGCGGCCGGCTCGACGTAGCGCGGAAATACCGGCGCCGGCGGAGGAAGGCTGGTGCCGGCGGCGATGCGATGGTTGCCGCCGAGGAAAGAAAAATCTCGCTCGGTTGCCGGGACGCCGAGCAGATCGAGCAGCTTTGCCGCCGACGCCGGCGTGAACGGTTGTGCCAAAATCGCGATCTGTCGCAGCACTTCGGCGGTGACGTAAAGCACCGTCCCCTGCCGCGCCGGATCGGTCTTGGCCAGCGCCCACGGCGCCTCGCCGGCGAAATAGCGGTTGGCGTCGGCCACCACCGCCCACACCGCATTGAGGACGTGGTGGAGCTGCTCCGTCTTCATCGCCTCGCGAGCCTTGCCGATCATGGCATCGGCGGCGGCGAGGATCGCCTGATCGTTGGCGGAGAACGCCCCCGGTTTCGGCAGTGCGGCGCCGAATTGCCGCGCCACCATGGTCAGCGAGCGCTGCGCCAGATTGCCGAGATCGTTGGCGAGATCGGCGTTGATGCGATTGACGATCGCCTCGTGGCTGTAATTGCCGTCCTGCCCGAACGGCACTTCGCGCAGGAAGAAATAGCGCAGCGGATCGGCGCCGTAGGCTTTGACCAGATCGAACGGGTCGATGACGTTGCCGACCGACTTCGACATTTTCTCGCCGCGGTTGAACAGAAAACCGTGCGAGAAAATTCGCTTCGGCACCGCAACGCCGGCCGACATCAGAAAGGCCGGCCAATACACGGCGTGGAAGCGCACGATATCCTTGCCGATGACGTGCAGATCGGCGGGCCAGTATTTCTTGAATTTCGCGCTGTCGGTGTCGGGATAACCCACGGCGGTGATGTAGTTGGTCAGCGCGTCAACCCACACATACATGACGTGCTTCGGATTGCCGGGCACCGGCACGCCCCAGTCGAACGTGGTGCGTGAGATCGAAAGATCCTGCAAGCCGCCGCGCACGAAGCTCGCCACCTCGTTCAAGCGCTCTTTCGGCAGGACATAATCGGGATGGTCGGCGTAGAGCGCGAGCAGCTTGTCGGCGTAAGCCGACAGCCTGAAGAAATAGCTTTCCTCCTCGACCCACTCGACCGGCGTGTTGTTGGGGCCGAGCCGCTGGCCCTTATCGTCGAGCCGGGTCTCGCTTTCGTCGTAATAGGCTTCGTCGCGCACCGAGTACCAGCCGGAATATTTGTCGAGATAGATGTCGCCGTTCGCCTGCATGCGCTGCCAGATCGCTTCCGAGGCGCGATAGTGGCGCGGCTCGGTGGTGCGGATGAAATCGTTGTTCGAGCAATTGAGCATTTTCACCATGGCCTGGAAGCGCGGCACGTTGCGCTCGACCAGTTGCCGCGGCGTCAGGTTCTCCCGGGCCGCGGTTTGCAGCATTTTGCTGCCGTGCTCGTCGCTGCCGGTGAGGAAAAATACGTCATACCCTTCGAGCCGGCGAAAGCGGGCGATCGCATCGGTGACAACCGCCTCGTAGGCGTGGCCGATGTGCGGGACGCCGTTCGGATACGCAATCGCGGTGGTGATGTAATAGGGCTTGCCGGACATGGAGGCGTTGGTATCAACCGCGCGTGGCCTCGGCAAGCAAGCCGAAAACATTAAACACCAGAGGCTTTCGCTCCAGATTGTATTCGATGGCGTCGCGCGTCGCCTGGTTGATGCGCGCGAAGGCCTCGGCCAGCGGCGCGACCCGGCCAAGCGCGCCGGGATTGCCTTCGACGCGCTGCGCCAGCCAGCCGTTGATGGTGTCGACGAAGGCCAAAAGCGGCAGCGGATCGACGCCGGCCAGCGCGTCGCCGAGCGCATGAAGTGCGTTGGGATCGAGCGTGGGCAAGCGCTCAAGCTCGTTAAGCGCACGCTGGCGCAATGCCAGCGCATCTTCATCGAGGAACGCCGCCGCGCGCGCGACGCTGCCGCCTGCGGCGGCGGCCGCCGACACGATCCGCGGATCGTCCGCCGGCAATTGCATGGCGGTGGCGACCGCGGCGGCGACGTCAGCCTGCGCCAGCGGCCGCAATGCCAACACCGAGCAGCGCGAGCGCAAGGTCGGCAGCACGCGCGCGGCGGAATGGCAGACGAGAAACAGCATGGCCTTTTGCGGCGGTTCTTCCAGCACCTTCAGGAGTGCATTGGCGCTGAAGCGGTTGAGTTCGTCGACCGCATCGACGACGGCGATGCGCCAGCCGCCCTCGCCTGCGGTTGCGCCGAAGAACGGCACGGTACGGCGCACGTCCTCGACGGCGATTT
>Ga0307372_10005699_pt1 | contig 18555 bp, 14 predicted proteins | sample OX1MG_FD_202533 | JGI IMG/M metagenome (GOLD analysis project Ga0307372, IMG submission 202533) | Soil microbial communities from Risofladan, Vaasa, Finland - OX-1 | ecosystem: Environmental > Terrestrial > Soil > Coastal area > Acid sulfate soil | place: Finland: Risofladan, Vaasa | collected...
CTGGGCCACTGGCCCGACTTCACCATCATTTTGATCTTGCTGCTCGCCAACGCCAGCATCGGGTTCTGGGAAGAGCACCAGGCCGGCAAGGCCATCGACGCCCTGAAGGCGGAGCTCGCGATCAAGGCCCGCGTGCTGCGTGACGGCCAGTGGACCAATCCGCCGGCGCGAGAGCTCGTCCCGGGCGACGTCATCAGGTTGCGCCTGGGCGACATCGTCCCCGCCGACGCGCGTCTGCTCGAGGGAGACCCGGTCGAGGTGGACCAGTCGGCGCTGACTGGCGAGTCACTTCCCGCCACGCGCGGTCCAGGCGACGCGGTGTTCTCCGCGTCGATTATCCGCCAAGGTGAAATCGGTGCTCTCGTCTACGCCACGGGCACGAACACGTACTTCGGCAAGACCGCAGAGCTCGTCCAGGACAGCCAGACCATCAGCCACTTCCAACGCGCCGTGCTGAGAATCGGCACGTACCTAATCATCCTGGCCGTGGCAATGGTGAGCGTCATCATCATCGTCTCGATTGCCCGCGGCGACCCGTTCTTCACCACGCTGCAGTTCGCCCTCGTGCTCACCGTGGCTGCGATTCCCGTGGCCATGCCGACGGTGCTGTCGGTGACCATGGCCGTCGGCGCCCGGTTGCTCGCGAAGAAGAAGGCCATCGTCAGCCGGCTCGTCGCTATCGAGGAACTAGCCGGGGTGGACATCCTATGCACGGACAAGACCGGCACCCTCACCCAGAACAAGTTGACGCTCGGCGACCCGTTTGCGGTGGAAGGTGTCTCGGTCGACGACGTCATCTTGGACGCGGCGTTGGCGTCGCGCGCCGACGACAACGACACCATAGACTTGGCGGTTCTCGCGGGCTTGGCGAGCGACCAGGCGCTGCGGGGATACCACGTGGAGCACTTCCAGCCGTTCGAGCCGGTCGGCAAGCGCACCGAAGCGAGCGTGAAGGCCGCGAAGGGCTCCTCGTTCAAGGTGACCAAGGGTGCGCCCCAGGTGATCCTCGAACTTTCGGCCAACGCCAAGCTGGTAAAGACGAAGGTCGACGAAGCCGTCAACGGGTTCGCCGTGCGCGGGTTCCGCTCCCTAGGTGTCGCGCGCGCGGAGGGAAACGGCGCCTGGCAGTTCCTCGGCGTACTGCCCCTGTTCGATCCACCACGCGCCGACGCCAAGGCGACCATCGCGACCGCGCGCCAGATGGGCGTCGAGGTCAAGATGGTCACTGGCGACGCGCTCGCCATAGCTAAGGAGACCGCCAAGACCCTTGGAATGGGCACGGACATCCTCGACGCCGCGAGCTTGGGCGACACGAAGCGCACCGAGACCGCGGCGATGTCGAGAACAGTCGAAGGCGCCGACGGCTACGCCCAGGTGTTCCCCGAGCACAAGTACCACATCGTCGACGTCCTTCAGCAGCGCGGCCACATCGTCGGCATGACCGGTGACGGCGTCAACGACGCCCCCGCGCTCAAGAAGGCCGACTGCGGGATCGCCGTGTCGGGTGCGACCGACGCGGCGCGCGCGGCGGCCTCGATCGTGCTCACTACGCCGGGGCTGTCGGTCATCATCGACGCGATCAAGGAGAGCCGCAAGATCTTCCAGCGGATGAACAGCTACGCCATCTACCGGATCGCCGAGACGCTGCGCGTCCTGCTGTTCATCTCGCTCGTGATCCTGATCTTCAACTTCTTTCCGGTGACGGCCATGCAGATCGTGCTGCTCGCTCTGCTCAACGACGGGGCCATCCTGTCCATCGCCTACGACAACGTGCGCTACAGGAATCAACCCGAGGCGTGGAACATGCGCGTCGTGCTCGGGATGGCCACCATTCTGGGCGTCGTCGGCCCCGTGGCCGCGTTCGGCATGTTCTACCTCGGTGACCGGGTCTTTCACCTCGGCCACCCCGAGCTTCGAACGATGATGTACCTCACGCTGTCGGTGGCCGGGCATCTGACGATCTTCCAGGCCCGTACCCGCGGCCCGTTCTGGTCCATCCGTCCCGCTCGTGTTCTCCTGCTGGCGGTGCTCGGCACGCAGGCGCTGGCGACGTGCATCGCGGTATTCGGGATCTTCATGACTCCCCTCGGGTGGCGCTACGCGGCCCTCGTGTGGGGCTACGCGCTGGTGTGGTTCCTCCTCACCGACCGGGTGAAATTGCTCGGATACCGAGTGTTCGATCCGTTGGGCTCGGCCGCGAACCAGCTTGCGTCACCAGGCACGCACCGCTCCCGAGCCGACCTGGCCGCGATGGCCGCGAGCGTTGTCCCGTTTCACACTGACGTCAACACCAGCCCGGGCGAGCCGGTGTACCACGACACCAGCGCGTGCCCCTACGGCAAAGAAATCCTCCGCGACGGCCACGACCTCGCGGGCACCGGTGAGCGACGGCGCTGCGAGTGGTGCGAAGCGCACGCCAACGTGGCGCCGTTTCACACCGACAGTGACGTCGAGAGCCCCGTGTACCACGACCTTGTGGCGTGCCCCTACGGGCAGGCGATCACCCGCGACGGCCATGACATGGCGGGGACCGGTGGTCGTCGGCGGTGCGAGTGGTGCACTGCGCACGTTGGTGTCAACGACTCACGTGATGCGCGTCAAGAGGAGAAGACGACATGAAACCCAACAAGGAAGTCCTGGACGAAAAGCAGTTCCAGCCGCGACGGCCCAGTCCCATTCGAGCTACACCACGGCGGGAATATGTCGGATTGGCTCTTCGTTGACAATCCAGATCACCCGCAACTAGGGTCCGTCTGGTGGCGAGGCCTCGTGCGAGAGGTACCCCTTCATCTGCCCCACAGCAGGGGCACCGCCGGTCGCTCGGACTGGCGAGCACGATCGCGATCGGCATCGGTGGGATGGTCGGCGGAGGCATCTTTGCCGTTCTCGGATTGTCCATCGAGCTTGCCCGTGGCGCAGCCCCGATTGCGTTTCTTATTGCCGGGAGCGTGGCTCTCCTCACCGCCACGTCTTATGCCCGACTTTCGGTCGCCTATCCGAGCCGTGGCGGGACGGTCGCCTTCCTCAACGAGACCTTCGGGTCAGGCATCTTCGTCGGCGGCCTCAACGTCTTGTTGTGGTTCAGCTATGTCGTCATGATCTCGCTGTACGCCACGGCCTTCGCCGGGTACGCAGACAGTCTTCTCCCGGGGCACCCGTCGGCCATGGTCGAGCATCTCCTCCTGAGCGGCATCATTATCGTGATCGCCATTCTCAACATTGCCCGTGCCTCGATCGTCGGTCGCGCCGAAGAGTGGATCGTGGCCGCCAAGCTGGCCATCCTCGTCTTGGTGGTGATCACCGCCTTCCACGGTGCTCACTGGTCCCACCTCTCCGAGGGCAAATGGGCAGATCCGCTCGCCATCGTTGGGGGCGGCATGGTGATCTTCGTCGCCTACGAGGGGTTCGAGCTCATCGCCAATGCTGCTGAGGATGTCCGCGATCCCCGTCGAACGCTCCCTCGTGCGATCTACGCCTCGGTGGGTATCGTGATCATCCTGTACGTGCTCGTCGCGATCGTGACCGTGGGATCACTGACTTTGGATCAGGTTCACAGCGCCAGTTCCTACGTTCTCGCCGAGGCGGCGCGTCCCGGCCTCGGGCGCGTGGGGTTCGTGCTGGTGGCCGTTGCGGCACTGCTCTCTACCACGTCGGCCATCAACGCCACCTTCTACGGCACGGCGCGCCTGTCGTGGACCATTGCACGATCGGGTGAGTTTCCCAAGACCTTCGAAAAGAAGGTCTGGGACCGCCCCATTGAAGGCCTGCTGGTAACAACGGGACTGACCCTCATTGTCGCCAATGCCTTCAACCTCAGCAGCATCGCCCTCACCGGGAGTGCCGCCTTCCTGATCATCTTTGCTGCAGTGAACGTCGCTGCCGCTCGCCTTGCTAAAGACCTAGCACCGCGAATGCTGGCCGTAGCGGCCGCCGTGGCGTGTCTCGCTTCGCTCGCCGCATTGATCCTGGAAGAACGGAGCCGAAACCCCTGGGGCGTGCTCATCGTCGGGGGAATCGTCGCCGGGTCATTCGCAGCGGAAGTCGTGTACAGAAAACTCACCGGGCGCGTGATCCCCTCCCACCTGGCTTCGCTCTCAAGTGCGTCCGATGACTCCTCGGTGCAGAGACCGCGGGAGGCCAACGATGAGTCGTGACGCACGCAGGCATCTTTCGTCAATACCGTAGACCCTGTCGTACCAACCGAGCTGTACGCGGTTAGACGTCTGTGGAGCGGCGCGGCACCGCATAATGTTCAAGCGACTTACGTGTTCAACGCGATACCAAACGCCGGATAGTCGCGACATTAGTGCGGAGCGGGCGCCGACCATGAAGACCAATCAAAATTAAATATTAGGTGCCTAAGGGCAATTGAATTGGTTTCAAACCGAGAAACCTCCTTGTTTACGATCGGAATTCGTTCTTAGCTACAATTGACGGCGATAATCTCTGGCGAGCCGTACATGCTCCGATTGGCAACTCCTCCGGCGGCACATCACAGGTGATCTTCTTCAACGATTCCTACGATCTTGTATTGGGCAGTGACGACGGCGACAACGAAAATCTGACTCTCTGGTGCACGGCCATGGCGGTGAACAACGGACAGCGGAGGTGCCCGTCGCCAATTGAAGTGTCGTCTCTTTAGCGAGGTCGGGCTTCACGCCCGGAACAGTCCTGTGGCGTCGGTGACCCGACGTGACTCTGATACTACGCAACGGAGATTGGCGAGCGGGCCCGTTGAGAGTCTTGCACCGCTTGTCAGTTTGCCAGGCGCCTGTTCAGGGCCGCAACGAATGCTTCTAGAGACGCGAGATTCATCGTGTCGGGATCGAGGACGATGGAATGCTCAACCGTTCCCTCTTCGTAGTCGACTTCAATCGTGCATTCCAGAACTTCGGCGTGGCCAACACCGCCAAGTAGATACCTCGTGACGCGAACACCGCGCGCACCGCCCAGATTGAAGCCCGAGAAACTCAAAGGATTAAACGAGGAGTTTAACGTCGACTGATTTGACTTTTGCCCCAGTGCATGCTTCAAGCAAGTCCGAAAGGGCACTTGGATCACCGTCGTTGAGACGCTCAATGTCTTTGGCGTGCTCGTCGAGCCGCTGCTTGATAACGTCTTTCGTCTTCTTCGGCATCACAGTCATCATAACTTGTTACTTCCTCTTTCTATTTAAGGCTTTAAAATGATGCGAAGGGGGCTACGTCACCCAACGGTCGGGTTGTAGGGACAAAGTAGGGATGAATTGGAAGTACTCGCCCACCTGCACCGGAAATACTTCCAGAAATTACTACTTGAGTAGGTGTTTCGCGACGACAACCCGTTGGACCTGATTGGTGCCTTCGTAAATTTGCGTGATCTTGGCGTCGCGCATGAAGCGCTCCACGGGAAACTCCTTGGTGAAGCCGTACCCTCCCAGCAACTGCACGGCGTCGGTCGTCACGCTCATGGCCGTGTCCGAAGCAAAGGACTTCGCTGAGGCGCCCAGGTAACTCAACGTGCCTTCGGGATCCCCTTGGTCGATCGTGGCGCACGCGTGGTATACCAGCGCGCGTGCCGCTTCGGTGTGAATGGCCATATCGGCCAGCATGAAACGAAGGCCCTGAAGTTCACTAATGGGCGAACCGAAGGCGTGGCGGCCCTTCATGTACTCACCGGCAAAGTCAATGGCGCCCTGGGCGATGCCGACCGCTTGCGCGCCGATAGTCGGGCGGGAACGATCGAGCGTGTGCATAGCAATTTTGAAACCGTCGCCTTCGTTGCCAATGCGATGCGACGCGGGCACGCGCACGTCATGAAAGACCACTTCACCGGTGGGCGACCCGCGCAGCCCCAACTTGTCCTCGTACTTGGGGAACTCGACGCCTTTCCCTTTTTCCACCAGGAAACAACTGATGCCCCGGCTACCGGCGGTGGGGCTGGTCTTGGCGAAGACGGTGTACGTCTCCGAGATACCCGCGTTGGTGATCCAGTACTTCGAGCCGTTCAAGATGTAGTCATCGCCGTCTCGCTCGGCGCGACAGCGCATCGAGGCCACGTCAGAGCCCGCGTCGGCTTCGGAGAGACAGTAACTGGCCTGGATCTCTCCCGTGGCGATGCGGGGCAAGTAGGCGTGCTTGATCTCTTCGGACGCGAAGTTCATTACTGGCAACATTCCCAGTTTCGAGATCAGCAGCGTCACCGACGTTGAGGCACAGCCCCGCGCGACCTCCTCGATCATGATGGCCTGAGTCACCATGTCCGCTCCGGCACCGCCGTACGCCTCGGGCACGCCCAGCGAGGGCAGTTCCATTTCCACGCAAGCGTCGAAACTATCTTGAGGGTATGTCTGATCGCGGTCGTAGCGAGCAGCGTTTGGCGCCACGCGCTCGTCCACGAAGCGGCGTAGGACGTCACGAAAACTTCGTTGTTCCGGCGTGAGGTCAAAACTCATGGCATTTCCTTTATGACGTTGAGGGATTAATGGCGCGACGCGGCGTCGTTCGCGCCCGCGGTCAACTGGGCCCGGGTCACCGCGTCTACGAAGCGACGTTGGGCGACGTAACTGTGCGCCAGACCGCGAAACGGTGTGGTGATGTCGCGTGAGATAGGCGACGACGCTCGTAGGCCAAAGAGATCCATCGCCACGCGCACGTCACCCAACGTCGGTCCGCGCCCGATCAGGCTGGCCCGCTTCGCCGCCACTGAGGCCACCCCGATGATCACGTCGTCGAGGTCGTGAGCGTGAGCAAAATTGAGCTTTTTACACTCACGCGATGCGATTGTGAGGGCGTACCCCTCCCCCGGCGCCGGGGTTCCCTGCCCCACGCCGGCGACGGCACGCGACGAACGCTCCAGGCCGGGCTTGGGCGTTCGTCCGATTTCGGGGGTCGCCGTGACCATCATGGGCCGCACTTCGCCGGCAATTGGAACGGGTGAAAACGAGGGTTGGGCCACGGGTCGAGGTTATCGCTCGAGGGACGTCACACCCTCGTCAGCCAGTCCTCGTACTGCGGGCGTTCGCCACGCACCGCTTGATGGTAGGTCGTCGTGATCGCCTTGGTGATCGGACCGGGTTTGCCGTCACCTACGAGTCGATCGTCCACCGAAGAGAGCGGCACGACTTCCACCGCGGTGCCGGTGAGAAAGGCCTCGTCGGCCAGGTAGAGGTCGTCGCGGCGAAGCGCCTCAAAACTCACCTCATAACCGAGGTCGTTGGCGATCTTGACGATGCTGGACTGGGTAATGCCGCGCAGGGCGCCCGCCTCCGAGGGCGGCGGGCTGATCAAGAGCCCGTCGCGAATGATGAAGAGGTTCTCGCCGGTGGCCTCGCTCACGCGCCCGTCGGGGCCCAGCATGATGGCCTCGTCGTAGCCGGCCATGACCGCCTCGACCTTGGCCAGACTCGCGTTCACGTACCCTCCGACCGTCTTAGACGCGGTGGGCATGGCGTTGGGGTGGTGGCGCGACCACGAGGAGATTTTCATGCGCGCGCCGTTCACCGCGGCGTCATCGCCGAGGTACGGCCCCCACGGCCACGCCGCGATCATGGTGTTCACCGGCGCGCCGATGGGATTGACGCCCATCTCGCCGTAGCCCAGATAGACCAGCGGGCGTAGATAGCACCCCTCGTGCAGTTCGTTGACGCGTACGACTTCTATCGCCGCCTCACAAAGTTCGGCGAGGCCATGGGGCACGTCGATCGACAAAATCTTGCAACTGCGAAGCAGCCGGTCCATGTGATCCTTCAGACGAAAGATCGCCACGCCGTTGGGCGTCTTGTACGCCCGGATTCCCTCGAAGGCGCCGGTGCCGTAGTGCAGCGTGTGGCTCAGCACGTGAACCGTGGCGTCCTGCCAGTCCACGAACTTCCCGTCCATCCAGATCTTCTTCGTGGGCGTGATGGGCATTTACAACCTCTCTCGTAGCTGCTGGGTGACCCCGGCCGTGCCTAACGCTGCGACGTCACCGTCAAAGTCTGCCACCGCTTGGCCAATGCGCCGGGCGGCGTCGACTTCGCCCAGGTGTTCGAGCATCAGCACCGCCGAGGAGACCGCGGCCAAGGGATTGGCCCGGCCGGTGCCCACGAGGTCGTGCGCCGCGCCGTGCACCGGCTCAAAGAGCGAGGCGCTGGTGCGTTGCGGATTCAAATTGGCGCTCGCCGCGTAGCCGATGCCCCCGGTGAGCGCCCCGGCCAGGTCCGAGAGAATGTCGCCGAAGAGATTGTCCGTCACGATCACGCCGTAACGCTCGGCGCTCTCGACGAGATAGATGCACGCCGCGTCGACGTGCTGGTAGTCAACGGCCACGTCCTCGAACGAAGCCCCCACCTCATTCACCACGCGTTGCCAGAGATCACCGGCGAAGGTCAACACGTTGGTCTTGTGCACGAGGGTCAAGCGCGGTCGCACCAATTGACTGGCCCGCTCAAAGGCGTAGCGAACGCACCGTTCGACGCCAAAGCGAGTATTGACCGAACCTTGCGTCGCCACTTCGTGCGCCGTGTCGTAGCGCAACACGCCGCCCTCGCCCACGTAGGGACCTTCGGTGTTCTCACGCACGATGGCGAACTCACACCCCTCGACGATCGACCCGGCGACGCCTCGAAACGGCCGGTAGTTGATATAGAGATCGAGACCAAAACGCAACTTCAAGAGCAGTCCGCGCTCCAGCACGCCCGAAGGAACGCGCGTATCGCCAATGGCCGGGCCGATCGCGCCGAGCAGGATGGCGTCAAAGCCCCGCAGCTCTTCGAGCGTCGCGTCGTCAAAGACGAATCCGTCGCGCAGATAGCGCGCGGCCCCCAGATCGAAGGGCGTGGTGTCGAGTTGTACGCCACTGGCCGCCACGACCTCGAGCGCGGCGTTGGTGACTTCGGGTCCAATGCCGTCGCCGCCGAGCACGGCCACGCGATGACTGCGTTCAGTACTCATACGCTGGCTCTCCCTCTTTACTCCATTTTGCTCGCCCAGCGGTGCACGGAGCAAACTCACGAAGAACTCGAAGGGCCAATCTGTAGAATTGAGTCTCTCTAGGAGTTGAGGTTGCGGCATGGCCGACGAAATTCACCGCATTACAAAAGAGACGCTCGAAAAGCTCGAGGCCGAGTACCAACACCTCACGACCGTCGGACGCACCCACATCGCCCGGGTGATCGAGTCCGCCCGGCTGCTCGGGGACCTGTCAGAAAACGGTGACTACCACGCCGCGAAGGATGAACAGGGCAAGATGGAGTCGCGAATCCGCCAGATTGACCAAGTGATTCGCAACCACGAAATCGTCCAGCGCGACGAGCACGCCGGCAAGGTCCAACACGCGTCCATCGTACGAGTCGTCTACGAAGGAGACCCCGAGAGCGAGTTCCAAGAGTTCTTCATTGGCTCCATCGAAGAGAAGCCCGACGGCGTGCTCGTGGCCTCGCCCACGTCGCCCTTGGGCGAGGCGCTGTTGGGCCACCACGTGGGTGAGAGTGTCGAATACCAGGCACCTTCGGGAGTGCTTAAGGTCAAAATCGTCGGTCAGCGCTAAATGGTGGCGGGAAAGACCCTCTACGAGAAAATTTGGGATGACCACGTCGTGGCGTCACCGCAGGGCGAACCGACGCTGCTCTACATTGATCTGCACCTCATTCATGAGGTCACGAGCCCCCAGGCCTTCGAAGGGTTGCGGCTCAACACGCGCGGCGTTCGTCGGCCCGATCTCACGCTGGCGACCGCCGACCATAACGTGCCGACCGATCCTCTCTCGACGCCGATTCTCGATCCGATCTCTCGGCGACAACTCGACGCCCTCGACGAGAACTGCAAGGAGTTCGGCATCACGGTATTTCCGCGAGGACACGAGAACCAGGGCATCGTGCACGTGATCGGCCCCGAACTCGGCGTGACCCAACCGGGCATGACGATCGTCTGTGGCGATTCGCACACCTCCACCCACGGGGCCTTTGGCGCGTTGGCCTTTGGCATCGGGACCAGCGAGGTCGAACACGTCCTAGCAACCCAGACCGTGCCCCAGCAAAAAGCGAAGACCATGTCGGTCACCGTCGATGGCCCGACGCCACCTGACGTCAGCGCCAAGGACATCGTGCTCGCGATCGTGGGCAAACTCGGCACCGGCGGCGGCTCGGGCTACGTCATTGAGTACCGCGGTGCGGCCATTCGAGCCCTCTCCATGGAGGGGCGAATGACGCTGTGCAACATGAGCATCGAAGCCGGCGCTCGCGCGGGACTCGTGGCCGTTGACGAGACGACGATCGACTATCTGCGAGGTCGCCCGGGCGTGGCGCGCGATGATGAGTTTGACGTCGCGGCGAAAAGTTGGCGCGCGCTGGTGTCCGACGACGACGCCGTTTTCGACGCCGAGATCACCTTGAACGGCGCGGACTTGGTGCCCTACGTGACGTGGGGCACCAATCCCGCCCAAGTCGTCGCTCTTGACGGCGTCGTTCCTTCGCCCGCTGACACCGACGACGCCGACGAGAAGAACTCCATCGAGCGAGCCCTTAGCTATATGGACCTCGCGCCGGGCACGCCACTGCGCTCGATTCCCGTGGACGTCGTCTTCATAGGTTCATGCACGAATTCGCGCATCGAGGATCTTCGCGCCGCCGCCCACGTCGTCCGGGACCACCGGGTACGCCCCGGCGTGCGAGCCCTCGTCGTACCAGGCTCGCATCGAGTGAAGAAACAGGCCGAACTCGAGGGCCTGGACCAAGTGTTCCTCGCGGCGGGCTTCGAGTGGCGCGAACCGGGCTGCTCAATGTGTCTGGGCATGAACCCCGATCAACTCGCGCCCGGTCAACGATGCGCGTCGACGTCGAATCGTAACTTTGAGGGCCGCCAAGGCCGCGGGGGCCGCACGCACTTGGTCTCGCCGGTCGTGGCCGCGGCCACGGCCATCATGGGGCGCCTCGCCTCACCCGAGGAGGTGGGCAGGTGAAGCCCGTGCGCGTGATCGAAGGACGCGCTGTTCCCCTCGGGCGCTCGGACGTGGACACCGACCAGATCATTCCCTCGGAGTGGCTCAAGCGGGTCGAGCGCAGTGGCTTTGGTCGGGGCCTCTTTAGTGAATGGCGTGACGACACGACGTTCGTCTTGAATCAACCCCAGTACGCCGGCGCGACGATACTGCTCGCCGGAGCGCGCTTTGGTACCGGCTCGTCACGCGAACACGCCGTGTGGGCCCTGATGGACTATGGATTCCGAGCCGTCATCGCGCCGTCGTTTGGCGACATCTTTCGCAATAACTCTTCCAAGCAAGGTTTCGTGACGGTGCAGCTCGGCGGTGACGACGTAGAAGAGTTGAACCAATTCGTGAAGAACGATCCGTCGCGCCTCATGGTCGTGGACGTCGAGCGACTTTGCGTTGAAGTGCCCGAAGTCGGCTGGCAACGGTCGTTCACTCTCGATCCGATGACCCAAGAACGACTACTCCAGGGCTGGGACGACATCGAGCTCAGCCTACGACGCGTTGAGGGCATTGCGAACTACGAGGCCACCCACGCCACGCCGAGCCTCGAGGGCGTGTTCGACGATCTGGGGCACGCGCGCTACGCCTGAGCGAGGACGGCTTCTTTCGCCAGACGCCGACCTTGTCCTTGGCGATGACGCCACATCGCCAGAAGCGCAATGGACAGACTCGCGAGCCCCGCGCAGGCCGTCGAGGCCAGCGCCGCCCACAGCCGAGTGTTCTGGTAGTAGAGGACCCAACAGAGCGCTCCGGCGACGCCCAGGAGCCACATCGCCACCGACACCCCCGTCGCGTCGGGGTAGCGAATCAACTCGATCAATTGGGGCGCTCGATTGACGACCATAGCGACGCCGGTGCCGTACACTCCGCCGGGCCAACCCCACACCACGACCGGCAGCGCGCAAAAGACCAACGAGAAGGTCAGGGAGCGCATCACGATGGGCCACCGACGCCAGAATTTCAGTCGAAGCACAATCGCCACCTGAAAGGGCATGGTCAGCACGCTGCCCAGGACGATGATCGCCGAATGGCGGTCGAGTCCGTAGGCCGTCCAAAAGCAGCCCATGAACACAAAGAGAGTCCAGGTGGCGAGGGACACTCCCTCGACCGAGAGCCGAGAGGCCCGACGAAACTGCGCGAACGTGCCCCCCACGGTCAAGAGCACCGCCGCCCAGCCGAACGTGACGGCCAGGTGGTGGTAAGTCATGGCGACAGTTTAACGGCGCCCTTTGCTAACGACGGCGATTCGCCGCCGAAATGACGGCCTCGAGTGACGCGTCGAGTATCGACGAGCTCATGCCCACGCCCCACCACGTCGTGTCGTCGTCACCTTCGGCTTCGACGTAGGCAACGGCCGACGCTTCCGATCCGGCCGTCAGGGCGTGCTCGTGGTAGTCGCGCACCTTGAACGTCACGTCCATCTCGCTGGCGAGTCCGTTCATCAGCGCGTCGATCGGACCGTTGCCCTCACCCTTGACGGTGACGTGTTGGCCGTTGACGACCAGCTGCGCAAAGATCCTCGTCAAGTGCTGGTCTGCCGAGACTTCGCTCGAGAGCAGTTGAATCGTGGGGTTCTCGGGCTGGTAGGTCGTGGTGAACACGTCCCAGATCTCCGCGGGCGAGATCTCGGTGCCCTTGGCCTCGGTGATGTCTTGGACCTGCTTGGAGAACTCCACCTGCATCGCGCGCGGCAGGTCGAGCCCGTGTTCGGTGCTGAGCAGGTACGCCACTCCGCCCTTGCCGGACTGGGAGTTGACCCGAATGATGGCCTCGTAGGTGCGCCCGGTGTGCTTGGGGTCGATCGGCAGGTAGGGCACCTCCCACACGTCGTACTCGTCCCCGATCGCCGTCATGCCCTTTTTGATCGCGTCTTGGTGCGATCCCGAGAACGCGGTGTAGACCAGCTCACCGACGTAGGGGTGGCGCACGTGGATCGGCAGTCGATTGGCGAACTCGGCGACGTGACGGGCCTTGTCGATGTCGCGTATGTCCAGTTCGGGATCGACCCCCTGGGAGAAGAGATTGAGGGCCAGATTCACTACGTCGACGTTGCCGGTGCGCTCGCCGTTGCCAAAGAGCGTCCCTTCGACGCGATCGGCGCCAGCCAGGACACCCAACTCAGCCGCGGCGACAGCCGTGCCCCGGTCGTTGTGGGGGTGCAGGGAGAGCACGACCGCGTCGCGTCGTTCGACGTGGCGCAAGAACCACTCGATCGCGTCGGCGTAGAGATTCGGGGTGTACATCTCCACGGTCGCGGGCAGGTTTAAGATGAGCGGGCGCTGCGGCGTGGGGTCGATGACGGCGATCACCTCGTTGCACACGTCGAGGGCGTACTCGAGTTCGGTGCCGGTAAAGCTCTCGGGCGAGTACTCATAGAGGAACGCCGTGTCGGGCGACGTCGCCTCCAGCGATCGGCACAACGCCGCGGCGTCGGTGGCGATCTTCTTGATCCCGTCGCGATCGAGGCCAAAGACGACCCTGCGCTGGAGGGTCGAGGTTGAGTTGTAGAAGTGCACAATGGCGGCCCTGGCCCCGTGCAGCGACTCGTACGTGCGGCGAATGAGGTCTTCACGGCATTGGGTCAGCACCTGAATGGTGACGTCCGGGGGCACCAGGCCCTCTTCAATGATCTGGCGCACGAAGTCAAAGTCCGGCTGCGAGGCCGAGGGAAATCCCACCTCGATCTCTTTAAAGCCCATCGCCACCAGGTGGGCGAACATCACGTTCTTACGTTCTGAGTCCATCGGGTCGATGAGCGCCTGGTTCCCGTCGCGCAGGTCCACGCTGCACCAGCGCGGTGCCTTGGTCAGGCGCCGGTCGGGCCAGGTGCGGTCGGGCAGCTCTACGGGCACGGTCGCTCGGTACTTGGCGTAGGCCATGGGGCTGGGCTGTTGCGGGCTGACCCTCATATCCATCCTTTCGCTAACGTCATCGAGAAACAAAAAACCCCCGCCAACGCGGGGGCAAGGGCGAGCAACGGCTCGCCCCCTTACAGCAGCAGTTCGCTCTGGCCAGTAGTCATCGCTTCATTCTACCTCGAAGTCGTGAAATGTCCAGAGAGCGCGCGGACTAACCTGAACCTTCGTGACCCTGCTCAAGAAACTCTTCAAAATGACGCTCCTCTTCGTCGTGGGTTCGATGGTGGCGGGCGTGGTGTCAAAAGTCAAGAATTCTAAGAAGGCCGCGCCGATCTCGGTCGAGGAGTGGCCGAGCGTTCCCCCTAACCCCGAGGCTTAAACCCCCGCGCGTTCGCGTGCACGATCAAAGGAGTACGCATGGCCAAGATGGAGTATCGCCGACTCGGGCGCAGCGGGCTCAAGGTCAGCGTCTTATCCTTTGGCAGTTGGGTCACTTTTGGTAACGCCAATCAGATCGAGACGACCCACCAGGCGGCGGAGTGCCTGTCGGCCGCCAAGGACGCGGGCGTGAACTTCTTTGACAACGCCGAGTCCTACTCAGCCGGTGAGTCCGAGCGAGTCATGGGCGCGGCCATTCGCGAACTGGGTTGGAAGCGCCACGAGTACGTTATCTCGACCAAACTCTTTTGGGGACTGCACGACATCCCCAACATGCGCAACACCCTCAACCGCAAGTACCTCGACCAAGCCATCGAAGGCTCGCTCGAGCGCTTCGACCTCGACTTCGTGGACCTGGTCTTTTGCCACCGGGCCGATCCCAACACGCCCATCGAAGAGACCGTGTGGGCGATGAGTGACATGGTCGAAAAGGGCCAAGCGCTCTACTGGGGCACCTCAGAGTGGACCGCGGACGAGATCCGAGCCGCCTACGACGTGGCCGAGCGCCACCATCTGCACAAGCCCGTCATGGAGCAGCCCCAGTACAACATCTTGTGGCGAGACCGCGTGGAGAAGGAGTACGCGCGCCTTTACGAGGACATCGGACTGGGCACGACCATCTGGTCACCTCTCTCCTCGGGACTGCTGACGGGCAAGTACCTCAACGGCGTGCCCGCGGGTTCGCGCGCGACGCTGCCCGGCTATGAGTGGCTCAAGTCGTCGCTCACGAACGAAGCGAGCAACAAGAAGGTCGCCGAACTGAAGAAGATCTCGGACGAACTCGACGTCTCGCTGGCCCAGTTCTCCCTCGCGTGGTGCACGAAGAACCCCCACGTCTCGACGGTCATTACCGGCGCCTCCTCGGCGGATCAAGTGCGCGAGAACATGACCGCGCTCGACGTCGCACCGCTCTTGAGCGACGAGGTGATGGAGCGCGTCGATCTCATCTCTTTGATGTAGGCCAGCCGTCGCTTCAGCGCAGGGCGATGAGGTGAATGTCCTGGATGCCGTCGGTGTCGCGCAACTGCTCAACGACCGAGGCCGGGGTGGGGTCCACGGTCGAAAGGACCATCAGGGCGGTCTTGGACTTGGGATCGGGGCCCACGGCCATCGACGCGATCGAGATATTCGCTCCACCGAGCGCCATGCCCACCCGCCCGATCATGCCGGGGCGGTCGTCGTTGTGCACCACCAACATCGACGCCGTGGGCGCGATCTCTACCGCGTGGCCGTCCACCGAAACAATGCGAGTCTCCACGCGAGTGCCAATGGTCATCAGCGTGCCCGACACCGCGTGGCCGTCCGAGCGCACGGTGATCAAGCTGATGTACTCCGCGGACGCCACCGAGGAGACCTCGGCGAAGGTGAGGTTGTGCTCGGCGGCGAGCTGGGGGGCGTTCACGAACGAGACGCTGGCGTGGCCCGTCGAACTCAACAGGCCCTTGAGCGCGCACAGCGTCAAGATCTTGGTGCCGGCGCCGGCCAGTTCGCCCGCATAGATCACTTCAAGGTCCGCGGGCTTGCCGTCGAGCAGTCCGCCGATGAATCGACCCAAGAGCTCGGCGAGTCCCATGAAGGGGCTCACCGAGTTCGACACGTCACCGGCCGACACGTTCACGGCGTAGGGCACGAAGTCACCCGCCAGGGCGAGTTCGACCTGTTCGGCGATCGTCACGCCGGCCTTGTCCTGGGCTTCAAACGTGGACGCGCCCAGGTGGGGAACGACGACCACCGACGAGAGTTCAAAGAGCGGCGACTCGGTCGTGGGTTCCTTCTCGAACACGTCCAGCGCAGCGCCTTGGACGTGGCCACTGCGAATGGCACTGGCCAAATCGGCCTCGTTCACGATGCCCCCGCGCGCGACGTTGATGATGCGCACCCCCGCCTTGGTGCGCTTGAGCGACTCGGCGTTGAACAGATTGGTCGTCTCTTTGTTCTTGGGCAAGTGAATCGTGATGAAGTCGCTCTCGCCCAGCAGTGCGTTGAACTCGACCAGTTCCACACCCATGTGGCGCGCGCGCTCTTCGGTGATAAAGGGGTCGTAGGCGACAATACGCATGCCAAAGGCGTGGGCGCGTTGGGCGACCAGCGCTCCGATCTTGCCCAGCCCCACGATGCCGAGCGTCTTGCCGTAGAGCTCGACGCCCTCCCATTTGCTGCGCTCCCACTTGCCGCTCTTTAACGCCGAGTGGGCTTGGGGGATGTTTCGAGCTTGGGCGAGCAAAAGAGCCATGGTCTGCTCCGCCGCGGAGACGATGTTGGACACCGGCGCGTTGACCACCATGACGCCGAGTTCGGTGGCCTTGGCGACGTCGACGTTATCCAGACCGATGCCGGCCCGGCCCACCACCACGAGGTCACTCGCCGCTTCGAGAGTCGACGCGTCCACCTGGGTCGCCGAACGGATAATCAGCGCGTGCGCGCCGCGTACCGCGTGAATTAACTCAACAGGACTAAGGCCCAAGCGGATGTCGACCTCGTGGCCCGCCTCGCGAAGCTTGTCGAGACCCGACGAGGCGATCTCTTCGGTCACTAGTACTCGGGCCACGGGCACCCCTTCATAAGTAGGTTCCAGACTAAAGCAAATCGGTGAAAAGTCAGCCCGCAACCACCAGCGCGGCCAAGCGCTCGAGGCCCTCGACGAGGTCGTCGTCGCCCAGCGCGTAACTCAGTCGAAAGAAGCCGGGGGCGCCGAAGGCCTCACCGGGCACCACCGCGATCTGGATGGTCTCGAGCAGCACCTCGGCCAGTTCACTCGAACTTTTCGCCACCCGCCCGCCCAGCGGGCGTCCCAGTAGAGCGCTCACGTCAGGAAAGCAGTAGAAGGCGCCGTCGGGTAAAGCGCAGTGCACCCCGTCAATAGCGTTCAACATCGTCGTCATGATCTTTCGGCGACGATCGAACGCCTCGCGCATCGCTTCCACGGCGAGCAGGTCGCCCGTCAGGGCGCTCACGGCGGCGCGTTGGGAGATGTTCGAGATGTTGGACGTGGTCTGGCTCTGGTAGTTGATCGCCGCGTCCATCACGTCGGGTGCGCTGATCATCCAGCCCACTCGCCAGCCGGTCATCGCGTAGGTCTTGGCCACGCCGTTCACGACAATCCACCGATCGCCCAGTTCGGGGGTGACCACGGGCAACGACACGTGGCGCGCGTCGCCGTACACCAAGTGCTCGTAGATCTCATCACACATCACCCAGATGTCGTGCTCGGCCGCCCAACGACCGATCGCCGCGACCTCCTCGGGCCGAACCACGGCGCCCGAAGGGTTCGAGGGCGAGACGAACATGAGCAGTTTGGTTTTCTTGGTTCGCGCGCGCTCGAGCTCTTCTACCGTCACCCGAAAACCGTTCGCCGGACTCGTCATGACCGGGACGGCCGTGGCCCGCGCCAGATAGACCGCTTCGGGGTACGTCGTCCAATAGGGCGCGGGAAGCAAGACCTCGTCGCCCGGGTTGAGCACGCTCATCAAGGCCGTGATGACCGCGTGCTTGCCGCCATTGGTCACCAGCACCTGACCGGCGCCGACCTTCAGTCCGCTGTCGCGCATGGACTTTGCGGCGATGGCCTCACGAAGCTCGCCCAGTCCCGCGGTGGGCGTGTACTTATAGTTCACCGGGTCGTAGCACGCTTTCGCGGCCGCTTCGACGATGTGCACCGGCGTGGGAAAGTCCGGCTCACCCGCGCCGAATCCGATCACGGGCTCGCCCGCGGCCTTGAGCGCCTTCGCCTTTGCGTCGACGGCCAGAGTGGCGCTGGGGGCTAAGCCGCCTAGCAGGTCACTTACTCTGGCACTCACTGATTCACTCCCGTCAATTTCCGTAAGAATAAGTCTATGAGTTCTTCCGACCCGTTAACGATTCCCGCCGAACTTCTTCCTCGCGATGGACGATTCGGATCGGGACCGTCCAAAATTCGAATGGAACAGTTGCACGGGCTCGTCGCTGACGGCACCACGTACCTGGGTACCTCGCACCGACAGGCCACGGTGCGCCACAAGGTCGGTGAGGTTCGCGAAGGCCTGCGCGAACTGTTCAGCTTGCCCGAGGGCTACGAGGTGTTACTCGGCAACGGTGGCACGACGTGCTTTTGGGACGCCGCCACGTTCCACCTCATCGCCCGCCACTCCCAGCACCTCAGCTTCGGCGAGTTCTCCTCGAAGTTCACCAGTGCCGTCAAGGCGGCACCGCACCTGTGCGATCCCCAGGTCATCGAGAGCGACGTCGGAAGCCATCCCCTGGCGGTGGCCGACGACAGTGTCGACCTTTACGCCCTCACCCATAACGAAACCTCGACCGGGGTCATGATGGAGAT
>Ga0307372_10005702_pt1 | contig 18550 bp, 18 predicted proteins | sample OX1MG_FD_202533 | JGI IMG/M metagenome (GOLD analysis project Ga0307372, IMG submission 202533) | Soil microbial communities from Risofladan, Vaasa, Finland - OX-1 | ecosystem: Environmental > Terrestrial > Soil > Coastal area > Acid sulfate soil | place: Finland: Risofladan, Vaasa | collected...
CAACGACGACGTGGGCATTGTCAGACGCGGCGAACCCTTCGAGATGCCCATAGAGAAACGTGAGATCACCGCTGACAAGCTCACCGTATGTACCCAGACCGCCGGACCGGCCCGATGGGTATCGGCATGCGACCGGAGCACCCTGTTTCTGATGGAATGTCCCAGCTCTCACCGCCACCACCGGCGTCGCAGGAGGGCAGACAATGTCGATTCCGGTGTGCGGATGCTCCCATCGAGTGTCACCGAACCCCTGACTCGCATAGAGCCCTGGGCAGGACATTGGCAAGCCAACTATCGAATCGGCCTCAGAGACGCATGACCCCACTCCTGCGCTTGAGACACAGGAGTTCTGACCCTCGCCGCCAACTCCGGCAAGCGCGGCGGTAACGGCCACAAGCGCTCCCCCCACCGCGAGAACGAGAGCGCCGGCAATGCATGCGCACGCGCCGCAACCGGCGCACGAAACGAAGCAACACCTGCGTCCTCCGCGCCGCCGCGAAGGGAAGCCGGAGGCGAGCCCAGCCAACCCGCGCAGGGCTCGGAGTTTCGACAAGGTTGCGGCAAGCGCCGCGGGAACAGCCACCGCTCAGCGGACTGGTATGGGCTGAGGACGTGGGACAGGAGAGGACTGCGCGAGAGCGAGTACCGCTGGTCCGGCGACGATGGAGACGACGGTTCGCTCCGCGCCTGAGAGCAGGACAGCCCTGCCTTGTACAGATGGATTGATGGCCGCGACCTCGTCCTCGTGCAGACCGAATACATCGCGCACATCGGCGAGCGCGGCCTCTTCGACGCCGAGAATGATCTTGGTGGCAGCCGTCGCCACGAGTGTTCGGCCGAGGTCTGTCCCGATGAAGTCGTGAACCTGCTGCGAGCACATCCAGACACCCGCACCGTGCTTTCGCGCCTGACGGACGAGCTGGCCAAGGACCTCACCCGCATCAGGATCGATCGTTACCCGATGCGCTTCATCGACGACGACGATCAGGCGTCCGTGGTCTCGGCCAAGAGCCGCGAGGACCGCCGTGAGAACGACAGCGAGGGCTGGTGTGAGATCTGCGGCGTATGTCAACGCGAATTGGCGGAGGCCGACCGATACCGGGCGATCGCCGACACGAAAGGTCGACGGTCGATCGAAAACGCGTGCGCGGTCTCCCTGGGTGAATCGGCGAAGCCGCGCCGTAATGATCCGGCACCGCTCCTTTTCACGACGCGTCAGGGCGCGAGTCGCCGACGTGCTCTCGATGAAGGCGACGAGGTCGTGGATGACGGGTTCACGTCGAGTTGGGAGCTCGGCCCACCCCCGATAGAAAGCGGCGATCTCACCGTGGATCCATCCCTGGTCCTCATCGGGCAGACGGCGGATCGGCCGGCCATCCTTGACGCCCTTCTCATCCCCTGCCATCACGCTCAGGACGGGGAGCACGAGGCCTGCTGCAATGTCCGGCGCTACCTCGACGCCAGGGGCGAGCGGATTCAGCGCATCGGTGCCCAGTTCGAAATGGAGGCCGCCAACCGCGCTCATGACGCGTCGATATTCGGAATCAGGGTCGATGACGACGGCCGACGCGCCTTCCATCAGGTGCCGCACCAGCAGCGTTTTGGCAGCCACGCTCTTGCCGGACCCTGAGCTGCCGACGACGACGACGTTGTGGTTCAGCCTGCTCCAGATCGACAGATACGCCGGAGCTCCGGTCAACTGGTTGATGCCAACCAACGGATGGTGCTGATCTGCGAAAGGAGTCCCGAGGGCCGGAAGCAAACACGCCGCCACCGCATCGGAGGTGAGCTGGAGACTGCGTCCGAGAGGTGTGCCGCCTGGTGCTACCGCCATTGCCGGAAGGAACCCGGGGGACGTGGCCTGAGTCAGATCAAAATCCAGACCTCGCAGCAGCCCATCGAGACGCTCGGCGGCCTCTGCGGCTTTTGCCAGTACCGAGTCTCGAACGGCAAAGCTCAGCGCGACACGACACGGCACGAGCTGACGCTGAGCGATCGCTGCGAGGAGGGCGGTCGTATCCGCTAGCGCAACCTGATTGTCGATGGCGTCGTTGCCTTCCCGTGCTGTGTAGCGCTGCATCGCCGCCCGGCGGTGCAACACGGTTCGAGCCACGCTTGCTTCGACGGGCAGCACGTGCATGCTCGCGACGCCTTTCACCCGGCTTCGAATGATGGCGTCGACGACCGCACCAGGTGAGATTGTTGATGGTAGGCGAGTGACGGTCATAACGATCTGAAACTCGTCGCCGACGCGGATGACGCCGCGCGTACTCGTGGCAGCGGTCAGGGTTCCGATGACGGTGTCCACGAGGACATCCGCGATGTCGTCGCGGTCCGGAACACTCGCTGCAATGCCGAAGCTCGTCGCAGTGCGAAGCGCCGACTGGAGGACACGGGATGCTTCCTCGTCGCTTGCCTCGACAGCACGCCGCAGCCGCGTGACGCGGCTGAGCCAGGGAATGCCGTCGGCCGCCGCGGTCCCTGGAGAAAGCACGACAAAGTGGCGGAGTCCGAGGCTCTGTTCGGCGACGCGCCCCGCGAGATCGCGCTCAAGCTCGAAGAGACGAGTCGTGGGAAAACTCTTCGTGCGTTCGTCGAAGGCGTCCTGAGCGCGACGGCTGTCGAAGTTGCTCACGACGCTGACCAACTGCGCAGGACAGTCCAGCGAGAGGAGCCATTGCATGAGTACGGCACACCACTGGGCGTGCCGCTCTCCTGAGGGTGATCCGTCCGGCCCCTCAACGATCAGAATCGCGCGTGCTCCGCCCGGATTCAGTCGAATGATCCCGGCGTCCGCGCTCTCGATCTTCGGCAAACGAGTCAGGTAGCGCAGGCAGCGCATGCCTCGTGGGTTTGCAAGCTCGGGACGAATCCGAGACACCTCGAGGCCCGAGCCGGTGAGCAGCACGCGTGCGCGCCGGCCGTGGCCATCGAGCACCGCCGTTGGCATGACGCGCTTTGCGAGGCTGTAAATGAACCAGGTGCCGATCCAGATGCCCTCGCGCATGGGCGCCGCCAGGGTGAACCCGAGCATCAGGACTGCGAGGGCAATGCCTAGTCGCGAACTGACCGGGAGAGCGGTAATCCCAAGGCACAGCAATGCGATCGGAGAGACCGCCGTCAAAACAGCGAGCGAACGCAACGGCAAGATGATCGGGCCAAAAGGCACCCGTACTTGCGCGTCCACCGCCAACGGGACACGAATGGCGCTCACGCTAGCGCCGCCTCGAGCGGCGGCAATCCCGAAACTCGTCGGGGTGCTGGAGCCGCAGCGACATTCGAGCTCGCGCCCAGCCACGACGAGAGAAAGTCATCGGCGAAGCTGGCCTGAGTGCGCGGCGGCGTTCGCTCCCACGCAAGCTTGGCTCTATCGCCCGGCGTCACGGACGCGTAGGGGTGATCACGCGTGACTGATCCGATCGCTACCGACTGTTCCGCGGCGAAGGCATTGAATGCTTGTTGCGAGAAGAGTGCTTCGGAGCCGGCGATCGCGGCGCGCCCGTCAGCACCCAGCGCACCGGCCATGTCGGGAGGACCATTCGACGCCACCAGGTCGCTGCCCCCCAGCCGTGAACCCGCGGCACCGAAGCCGGCTCCAAACGCGTGCGCTCCAGCCGCTGAAGGGCTCAATCCCTGCGCCGCCAGCCCCATGCGCTTCATGAAATTCACAGCGGAGTTCCCACCGCTCCGATTCGCGCCAAGCGCCTCTGCCATGAAACCAAGCGAAGAAAGCCGGTGCACCGGCGCAACCATCGTCGCCACACCCGCAGCGAACCCCGCGAGCGCACTCCCATGGCTGAAACCGCGCCACGTCAACTGATGGACCATCTTCCCCGCGAACCAGAGTCCTCCGCCCATGACCACCATCGCGAGCAACGGTCCAACGACGAGTGACGACACGACGTGCGACGCCAGGGTCAGGCTCAGCGCGATTGCGATGCCGAGCACCAGCGGCGTCAGGAGCACGCTGCCGAGCAGATCAAGCCACCATTGAAAGAAGCGGTTGTTCGAGTCGAACACGGCCGTGGCAAAGCACAGCGGCGCGGTGACGATGCAAAATCCCAGCATCACGGTACGGACGATCATCAGGAACGCCGCGTACAGCACGAGAACGAGGAGCGGGAGCCCACAAAGAACGACCGCGACCATGTCGTGACTCGCCACTTCGAGTATCGACAGCACCTGGCTGAACCAACCTTCGCCTGGCTTCGTCGTGTTGAGGAAGGAGGTGTGGAGGATCAATCCCACCACGGCGCCGGCAACGGCGATGGATGCGTTGATCGCCCAGACGATCGCCGTGTAGCCCAGACTCACCGATGTCCCGGGGACTCCGATCACCGCGACAGCGATGAGGAACCGTGGAAGCACCGACAGCGTGGTGTCCATTGCCCCAGTCCGGTGATCAGCGAGCGCTCGAATGATTCGGCCGGCTGCCGCCACGGCTGCGATCATCAGCGCGGGCGCTGCCATACCCCGATACAGCGATTCGTAGATGTGCGTTGAGTCGGCCTGGTTACCTGGCGAACTCACCGTCCCGATGAACCACGTCTGCAGCTCGGCGGGAAAGATAGTATTGGTGATCCAGTTCACCGCGTCGGCCACGAAATGACCGGTGTCGAAGAAGAAGCGGAAGAACTGAGTCAGGATGGTCAGCACGCCGCCGAGAACGTTGAGCACCGCGCCACCAGCGCTGTACGCGCCGTGGAAAAAGCCTCCGACGGTCTGCAGCCAGGTGACCGGATTCCACCAGTCCGCCGCAATCACGATTCCCCTAATCCCCGGCGCTGTCAGCGCGGTGGGCGTTGCAAGCTGCCGCCGATCGACTGGTCGTCGAGCCGTACACTGCCGACAGTTGGCACGTCACAAGAGTGTTCCTGCGCACCGAGTACGTTCGGCTGCGGGACGGTGTTGTGAGGCTGGGGGACGACCAATCGATGTCGCGAAAGAGGGAGGGAGAGCAAATACACCTCCATCACCCGACGCCGGAGATCGCTTTCACCAACTGCAGAACAAGGATGGCGCCACCGCCTTTAGCGACCATGTCGACCATGAAGGAACCGCCGCTTTCCCGGTGCTCCATCATCTTGTGTATGCCAGATATTGCCACCGCGGCGGGGATGAGGAATTGCGCCGAGGTCAGCAGTGGATTCGCCACCCGGGCGAGAACTTGCTGTGACAACGGATCATTCGGCGCGCTCTGCGCTGCGGCAATCACCCAGTGAAGGCTTGCGATAACTGCAAACATGACCATCGACGTCGCTCCTAGTCCCGATTCTGCGAGTAGCCCTGTCGGGCCGGATACGCACTCTAGAAAATGGACGCGGACGCGTCGCGGACGGTAAGCGCTACTGGCGCTCGCAGCTCTCCCGTGGGCGGATGCGCAGGCGACGACACGGGCACTAACGCGTGCGGCAGAATTGACGACACTCGACGTGCGCCTGCGCGTCAAACCACGGAGACTGATGATGTTCAAGAGCGTTGTGGTCGGCGTCGATCGATCTGAGCATGCTCGCGAAGCGCTCATCCAGGCAATCGATATTGCTCGGACTCAACGGGCCTCCCTGACTGTGGTGATCGCGTACAGCACGGTGATGCCGTGGGGACCTGTATCCCCGCTGCCGCAGAGCGCCGTGGACGACTTCGTCAGCGGCATCCAGGCCGACGCCAAGGCGATCGCGGACGAAGCGGCTGCCGCCATCCCGAAGGAAATCAAGTCCGCTGTCGTGGTGGTGGACGGGGATCCGGCTCAGGCAATTCTCGTTCAGGTGGAAACGGGCAAGCACGACCTCATCGTGGTCGGCTCGCGCGGCAGGGGCGATGCGGCCTCACTGCTGCTGGGGAGTGTGAGCCACGCCGTACTGCACCACAGTCGAGTTCCGGTGCTCATCGTGCACGTGCCGTCCGTGGAAACTGCTGCAGCGACGATGTGAGCGGACGAGCGGAGCGCACCTCGCAGGGGCAGCGCACAGCGAGCGCATGGTCGGAGCGCACGTCGCGCGGTCCGAGCCCACCCTAGCGCGCGGTCATCGTGCTCGCTCATAGCGGATGGCGATCGCGCGCGGATGACTTAGGCACAATCGCGGCGCGCCGACCCTGCGCAACGAGCGCACTAGCACCTCACTTCCCGCGTCGGCCTCTCCCGCGATAGAGTCCGCGAGGCGATGGGAGTTGCGATCATCGAGGGGCTGCATATGCTCTTCGCCACCTTCTGGTTTGGCGGCACACTGTTCGTCAACTTTGTTCTGGGTCCGGCGACGGCTCGGACAAGTCCCGCTGCCGCCGGTGAGATGGGAATACAGATCGGTATTCAGGCGAACCGCGTCATCCCGCCGGTCGCCGGCCTCGCGATACTCCTTGGCTTCCTTCGCGGCACGGTGTGGGGACCGATCGACAGCCTGAGCACAGTTTTCAACACCGGCTTCGGAAGATGGTGGTTCATCGCGCTCGTGCTCGCGATCATTACGTTCCTCTGGGGTCAGCGTCTGACCGGTCCTGCGGCCGCATCAATCGGAGCCGCCACCACGGCGGAGGAGCGCGCGGCGCGGGTACAAACGACCCTTCGGCTCGCGTCGCTTGAGTTGGTGGGTTTCCTGGGGATCTTCAGCATGATGATCCTGATGCGCTTTTACCCCTGAGAGAGCGCCCCAGGGATCTCGCAAGCCTGCGCTCAGACGTGTTCGTCAGACAAGTAGTCAGATCACCATTCGGACGAGTCCAACAAAGTTCGAGCCATCAGGATCCGAACGTCGCTGCCCGCCGCACGGAAAACCGGAGCCTCACTCCCGCGGTACGGGATCAGGAGCCGAGGCGTGAGCGCGTACTCTTGCCACGGGGACGATCGCCGGCATCTCCCGGTCGTCGCTGCGCGCCAGTCGCCATCCCCCTTCATGCACCCGGCGATGGTGGTGGCAGAGCAGGACCAGGTTGTCGAGCTTGATGCGCGCGCCTCTCTCTCAATGCGGGACGCCGCCGTCCATGGCGCCAGGCGGTCGCACCCGGGCCGCACGCACGCGGACGCGTGCTCGTCTACCACCTGTCCTCGCACCGCCCCAGCCTGATCGGCTTACTCGTCACGGAGGGCGAGCTCTGCCTTCCAGGGCATGAGCAGTCGCCCGACGTTGATCGTCCAACCGACCCCGAAGACGGTGGGGACCACGATGTGCCGGTCGGTCGGGTTCCACATCCGTTCGCGCACGCGAGCCAAGCTCGGCCGGCGGAGGTCGTAAGGCACACGCTCGGCCAGCTTGCCGTGCCAGGTGCGCTCTGCCGCAGGCTTGCGCAGCTCCGTTGCCACAGCCCAGCCGATGAGGGCCACGACCAGCAGCTGCCGCAGCACCTTGCCCCAGTTCGTTGATTTGCGCTTTTCGTCGTTCATGTTCACATGGTGCTCCCGCGCATCGTGGCGGCCAAGGGCCGTTGGTCACGATTCGGCGCGCTTCGATTTTCCCTTACGGCGGACTAAGCCCTGCCCAGCCGCTCGCCGGCGTCGACAGCCATCATGGCCGTTGTCCCGCGCTGGGTACCGTCGTCGGCGCGCCGGCTAGGCCAACCCGGCGTCCAGTGGCCCCAGGGTCGCTCACCGACACCGAAAGGGGTTGTACTAACGAAGCACGAGGTTGGCGAGATCGGTCGCTCATCCGTGAGTCCGGCGTTTGCTGTGCGGGCCGTCGATCGTCAGGTCGCCGGCGTCGATCACTGCTGCGCTGGAGTGATCTGCAAGGCCGGGCTCCCTGGTCGCCGACGGTCGGGCCGCCTACCTCAAGGCAGGTCTGGTGTCGTCGGGCCGGCGAGGAGCCGGTTGAGTTCGTCGCCGGCCTCGTTGCATCCGGCGTCCGAGATCCGTTGCAACTCGAGCAGGTCACCCGCGGCCACCGCGCGAGCCGTCAGTAGGTGCCCCGCACGCAGGCTGCCTTCGTCAAGTAGGTCGTTCAACTCTTCGAATTCCTCGCGTTGACCCGCGAGGTCGGCGAGCCGGTTCAATGCCAACTCGTTGCCCTCGTCCGCCAGCGTTCGTAAGGTGTCTCGATCGGTGTTGATGTTCGCCATGTCCCACATGGTGCAACCTTGCCCTTGGGGCAAGGTCAAGTGCGAGACCATAGGGCATGATCACCATCGGTCAACTCGCCCGGTATGCGCGCGTGTCGACGAAGACTGTGCGCGTCTATCACGATAAAGGACTTCTGGCTGAGCCCGCCCGTGACGCCTCCGGCTACCGGCGCTATACCGCCCAGAACGCCATCGATCTAATCAAGATCCGCACGCTGGCCGAAGCCGGAGTCCCGCTCGCACGGATCAGAGCCCTCACGACGGCGCCGGACGAAGCGTTCCGGCACGCCCTCACCGAGATCCACGGCAACCTCACCGATCGTATCCGGGGCCTGCGCCGCACCCAACGGCGACTGCGGGAACTCGCGTCGGGTCACGCGTGGCTCCATCCAGCCGAGGTTGAGCAGCACCTCCAGGGGCTAGGTGAGCTCGGATTCAGCGAGCGATGGATCACATTGGAAAGCGATCTGTGGATCCTCGTATTCGCCACCCACCCGGACATCGCGTACGAACTCTTCCGAGACCAGGCCCAGGCCTTGACCGATCCCACCCTCCGACAGCTCTACCTCGACTATGACCGCGCCCGCGACCTCGACCCTCGCGACCCCGCCATTACCGACCTCGCCCGCCGAATCATCGACGCGACCAGGCAACGGTACGGAACCGGTGATCTCACCGGACAAGCGACCGGCTCGGAGATCCCACAGCTGATTCAAAGCGCCGTCAACGCCTCATCCCCCGCCTGGCAGCGGCTAGACCATTTGATCCGCGACGAACTACATCGCGCATCGGAAGGCGCTGAAGACTAATGCGCTAAGTTCAACGAGGCGTGTTCTGACCGCCTTCGAGTCGACAACGATCTCCGCCGGCGGCTGTTGAGGGGTGGTATTAGCGATTAGCGAGGTTGTCCACGTGCGTCCTGCAAATCATCGGGTAGGCCGCCATCACCCCTGGAATCCGGCCGGCCGACTTTCCGCTCAGGGTGGCAATCCTGCTCCGGGGCGGCGATTCCGGGGCGCTTCGTTCGACATCTCTTGTAAGACCTGCACCTTCATCGGATAGTGCTCGCGTTCACGGTCACGCTCGTTGCGCGCCCACAGATCGCGGGACCTTTGGCGGAACAAGAGGTGGCCTCTGGCCCTGTTCGCAGTGATGGACAAGGCGAAAACTGCGATCAGGAGGTACAGGTGAGATGCGACCCCGAAGCCACAACCACTGTCGTGATTGGATCGCCACCTTGCCCCTAGCCTTACTTCTGGCCGCTTGTGGAGCCGGCGCATCGCCGAGCTCCGCTTCCCGCTCCATCCCAACCCCCACTCCGGTCCCAACCCCCGGCGTGCCTGCGACCACTCCCACGCCCAGTCCCACCCCGTCCACACCTGTCGTTGCAAATCCACTCGCCGTGGTCGGATCCGAAAACGCCGGTATCGGACCCTACACGCTCGGATTGGTGAACGCCCAGGGGATCGTGGTGGCCGCCGTGACTGCCACCACCCCTTCCGATTACTACTCATCTGGTGATCCCGCCATCACCAGTACTTCCGACAGCCGCCTTTACTACGAAGACGGGAACACCGACATTGATTATCTGACCCCGACTGGACAGCACGGGGTCGCTTTCACGGTCAGCAGGCCCAGCGGAGCGTTGGTGGTGTTTGCGGTGAGCCCCGACGATTCCAGAGTGGCGGTGGCGGTACTCACCAACTTCAACGGAAACCCGCCCTACACCTCCCACATGTATCTGATGGCCATGGGAGGGGGGATCCAGCAGACCCTGTTTGACGGGACCGGCACGAGTAGCACCGCTCCCTTGACCTGGCCGGTGGGATGGGCTGGTGACAATCTGGTAGTGGCCCAGACCCTCCCAGCCTACTTTGGCGGTTATATTCCCGGGACCGGCCCCTGCTCATCAGTCTCGGATTGTGCGTCACAGTTGCGGGTTTTCAACCCAGCCGACAAGACCCTCGGGCCCCCCCTCTGTGCGGCGGACACCGGAACGATGACCGGAGCTCCAACCGCAGCAGGGATAGCCTGCGGGGCCGGCCCTGAAGCCAGTGCCAATACGCCGGCTTTGGCATCAGTTTCGTGGTCTGGGGTTGTCACGTCCTTTGGTGGCAACAGCCCCGGCCCCAGCAGCGAGGATGCCCCGGTCTGGGACGGATCTTGCATGTTATCGCCCCAAGGAGCCGTCATCGCGTGTGCTTCAGACCAAGTCCAGGACGCAACCGGGCAGCACACCATTCCGGCCCAAGCCTTCCGCGCCGGCGGGGTGGTCCAGAAGATCCCCAATCCTCTCGACTTCCAACTCATCGGTTGGTTAGATGGGAACGACGTCGTGGTCACCACGGGTGGCAGCCCCATCACGGGTGGCAGCCTTGGGGGGCTGGCGGTGGAAAACATCATGACAGGCAAGCGGATCCCCGTTTCGCTGGCGAAAAGTCCAAATCCCTACAGTGTCCGGTGGCAATTCTTTGGGGTGATACCGGGAGCGCTGTGACGTTCAGAGCCCCTCGGACCAGTAGCGAATCGCCGCGATTGAGAATGCGGGCGACGAAGCAGCGCTGAAAGTCGGCATGCCGAGGTTCACTGTCGTCACTGCGCCGTCAGGCTAACCCGGTCTTCCGCGGCCCCACGCTCATCTCACCCACCCTCGGAGGGGGTTGTACTAACGGACCACGAGGTTGTCGAGCTCGGTGTCGCCCGGCCTCGGTGTTCGATGGAGAAGAATTCGATTGGCTCAAGTGATAACGAGCGCCGAGCGGGCTATATGCTCAGTGCCTTTGGAATACCCTGCGCCATGAGCGGCGCGTCTCGGATGATCGGCCACCGCGTCCTCGTCGACGGGATCATGGGATCCGGGAAGAGCACGTTTGCACGTGCACTCGCGGCAAGGACTGGTTTGCCGGTGATTCACCTCGACGTCCATTACTGGAAGCCGGGCTGGGTGCGACCGTCGGACGACGAGTGGCGAGAACGGCAACGCGCGCTGCTCGCCGACAAGGCGTGGATCATCGACGGCAACGACAACGCGACGCTTGCCCTCCGCCTCGAACGCGCGGAAACCGTCGTCGTTCTCGATAGTCCTTGGTGGTCGTGCTCGAGCCGCGCGTTCGTGCGGGGCTTCGCAAGCCCGTCGGCGAGATGCCCGAGGGCTGCGAGGACTCGGTCAACCGACGCGACGAGTGGGGCGGCGTGGGGAGGATTTGGCGCAACCGCCGATCAGAACCTGAGTACGCACGCTCCGAGATCTCGCGGCACTGGTCTCACACGACAGCGCACGTGCTCCGTTCGTGGCGAGGGCGTTTCTCGATGCCGTCTGGCGCTCGATAGCACATCCCCGCCCTGGCCGACCAGCCCTATGAGGGCTGACGCGTGTCGAACCCAGGAGTCGACGGGCGGTCCTGCAGTTCACCTCTGCTAATGCGCGAATGCAAGCCATTCATGCACCGAGCCAACGGCGGCTGACCCCTCACCGACCGCGGTGGCCACGCGCTTCGTGGACCCGGACCTGACATCTCCCACCGCGAACAGCCCAGGGAGGCTCGTCTCGAACGGCAGGGGCCGCCGGCCGAGCGTCTCCCATCGCCGGTCGAGATCCTCGTCGCCGATGGAGCGGTCCGTCAGCACGAAGCCGCGCTTGTCGAGCACGGCGCAGCCGGACAGCCACTCCGTTGACGGTTGAGCACCGATGAACGAGAACAGGCCGGCGGACTCCACTGTCGTCGTCTCGCCGGGTGTCGCGATCGTGATCGAGCGCAGTGTCTGGTCTCCGGCCAGGGCGACGATCCTCGCGTTCGCCCTCACGTGGATGCGCGGATCGGCATCGATCCGATCGGTGAGGTACCGCGACATGCTCTTCGCCAGGTCGGCACCGCGGATCACGATGGTTACGGGACAACCACCCCCGGCGAGGAACAGTGCTGCCTGGCCCGCCGAGTTGCCGCCACCGGCGACGACGACCGGAGCAATACCGCACGCGCGCGCCTCCGTCTCCGTGGCGGCATAGTACACGCCGTTGCCTTCGAACTCCTCGAGACGCGAGGCATCGAGACGCTTGTAGCGCGCACCGGTGGCCGCGATCACCGCGCGACCGGCCACCTCGGTCCCGTCCATCAGTCCGACGACGAGGTGTCCGGCTCTCTCTTGCAATGACGCGATGGTTACCGGACTGACGAGTGATGCGCCGAACTTCTGCGCCTGCACGTGGGCGCGCTGCGTGAGTTCGCCGCCGGAGATCCCTAAGGGGAATCCGAGGTAGTTCTCGATGCGCGAGCTGGTGCCAGCCTGGCCGCCGACGGCGATCATCTCCACAACCAGTGTCTGCAGCCCCTCCGATGCACCGTAGACAGACGCGGCCAGTCCGGCAGGCCCCCCGCCGACGACGATCAGGTCGAAGCGTCGCTCGGGAAGATTGCCGACGGACACGCCGATGTAGTCGGCGAGACTGCCGGGTGTTGGACGGCGCAGCACGGCTCCCGTGACGATGACCACAGGGAGATCCGCAGGCATGAGGCCTCGGCATGTCAGGGCTGCCTCCACAGCAGCGTCGCGCTCGGGATCCAGGAATTCGTGCGGGATTCCACTCCGGCTGAGAAACTCGCGCAGCCGCATCGTCTCGGGCGAGAAGCGGGAGCCGATAACACGGATGCTGCTGCTGCCGACGCCGCTGATGAGCCGCGCTCTGCGGGCGAGAAACGCGGCGAGAATCGAGTCGCCGAGTCGCGGATTCGTCGTCATGACCCGCCGAAGTTCCGCCCTCGGCACCGCGATCACGTCACCAGCCTCGACCACGCGAGCCGACGCGAACACTCGTTGTCCTGTGAGCATGTTGAGCTCGCCGAGGAACCTCCCGGGACCGTGCTTGGCGATGAGCTGCTCACCGCTGTCTGTCCGGAGGACGATCTCCACCTCCGCAGAGACGAGGACGTAGAAGTCGTATGCGGCATCACCCTCTCGGTACAGATAGTCGCCGATCACCACAGACCGCCTGGTGCCGGCGGCCTCGAACAGCGCGATGTCCGGGGCGTCGAGATGCGGGATTGCCTCGTCATCAGCCATGGGACAACGGATAGTAGCCGAGCTCGGCATTCCTATTGGAACGGTCATGTCTCGCGTGCATCGTGCCCGGCCGCAGTTGCTGCAGAACGACGCCAATAATTTGCGTTGCGCCTGCCGCCATGTCCGCAGAGCTGCGCTCCTCGATGGCGACCAGACGCAGCGGCTCTGCCACGACAGGTGGGAGTGCGCCCAGGGCGCTCATCACCCGCGGCCTGGCAACCCCTTTGGGCAGATCATTCACCCATGGGTGAGCCACAAGACGACCGTACCCCGGCTTCCCCCGATTACGAATCGATGATGGCACTCTGGATGCGAGAACGGATGACACCGGCAGAATGGGCGGCACGCAACGCCCACCGCATCCTCATGTGGTCAGGTCCTACCGACCGATATCGCGACCCAGAGTTGGACCGATGGATCCAGGATCTCGGCAGGGTGCTTTCTGCCGCTGGCGTGGTAGAAGAGGCACGTCGGCGGTACCTGACGGACGCGGAGCGGCAATGGGCCGAGCAGCGCGAACTGGAAGAATTCTGACCGGTCCCGCGCAGCGCAATGAGCTGATGGCAATTCAGAGTTCGAACGCCCGTCAGTCCTCGCCGTATAGGCGACCGAGGATCCGGCGCGACGAATCCAGCCTCTCGGGCTACCTCTCGATGTAGGTGGTGATCGGGGGGAGGACGCCGTGCGTCTCCATCAAGGCAGCGGTCTCGGGCGGGGGCGAGGCCAGCGTCGCCTGCGCGGTTGCCAGGTCTTCGATGTCGGCTGTGACGGCGATGTTGTTGCTGCCGTCGGCCGCCGCATAGTCCGTCACGTTCGTGGCAAATGCACTGAGTGCGGCCGCGCGTTCGGCTTTGCCCTTGAGCCAGCGTTCGATATCGACGACAGCGTGAGTCATGACCACCTTTGGCATGCCAAGCCTCCTCCGGGAACGCTCGGAGGGTCTTGGCGAGGATGCCGACCCTACCCGAGTACGCGAAGTATGTGTTTTCGGTATGGGCAAGCGGGCCACCCGCTCGCCGCATCCTGCCCGACGCCGATTGGGGCCCTTCGCTTCGCGGCACCCGGTTCGTCAAGTGGAAGCTTGTCCGTTCCGTGAGCAGTTCGACGAGGCGGTTGTGACCGACCACCGCAGAGGGTTGATCACTCGGGCGCCTCGACTTGGAGTTTACGCCCCTCCAATTTGCCGAGCAGCTGTCGTTCGTCTGTACCAATACACGCCCCGAGGCGACTGACCAACTGAGATGACGTTCCCATCGCAGCACCAGGAAGTTTCCCTACCCTTGGGACCGCGATTGGCTCGCGCAGCGCTCGGCGGCAGGGGCTGCGGTTGCTCGCGCCTTACGGCCGCCGGCGGCGAGACAAGAGCCCCGTCCCCACCTGAGGCCGCTCCCGCCCATGACTAAGCGGGCGGAGTCACCGCCTCGGTCCGGGCCACGACCCGCACGGGCGCCGGCCGCGCAGGGCTTCCGCCCCGCAGCCACGATGCCGTCGCACCAATCAGCATCATGAACACCGAGAACGCAAACGTGATGTGCATCCCGACGATGAACGGGTCACTGATCAGATTCGGGAAGAACGTCTGACCGGACAGATACGCGGCCTGACTCGCGCTCAGCGTGTGCATCGTGGGTCCAAGCAACGTCGTCATCGGGTTGTACCCGAGGAAGGCCGCGAAAAGCGACCCCACCGGCGGCAGATTCGCCACATGGTGCGCGACGGTAACCGGCACACCGTGCGCGGTGAGCCCGTTGAACATTGTCGACGGCAGCGTCGAGCTCAGCCCCGCAATCATCAGCGAGAAGAAGATGCCGATCGACAGCGTCATGCCGCTGTTCTGAAACGTCGCGAGCATCCCCGACGCAACACCGCGACGATCCGCCGGCACAGCATTCATCACGCCCGCAGTGTTCGGTGCAACGAACATCCCCATCGACACGCCGACGAGGAACAGCAGCGCCGCAAACGGCGGGTACGCGAAGTTGGCCGGCAGCAACATCAGCAACCCGAAGCCGATTGCCGAGCAGATCATGCCCGCGGTCGCAAAGCCCCGCGCACCAAGACGGTCCGACAGGAAGCCTGACGTCGGTCCACCGACGAGGAATCCCGCAGTCAGCGGCAGCATGAATATCGCGGCCCAGAACGGCGTCGACTCGAAGCTGTAGCCGTGGAGCGGAAGCCAGATGCCCTGCAACCAGATGATCACCATGAACATCAGCCCGCCACGACCGACAGCGCTGAGCAACGCCGCCACCGTCCCGAACGTGAACCCACGCAGCTTGAACAGGCTCACGCGGAACATCGGCTCAGCAACGCGTGTCTCAACAATCACGAAAACGATCAGCAGTGCAATTCCGCCGATGATCGCCATCAGCACCGTGGGGTTCCCCCATCCCATCGAGTCCGTCTTGTAGGGCTGGATCCCGTACGTGATACCGACCAATACCGAGATGAGGCCGACAGCGAAGAGCACGTTGCCCCACCAGTCAACGCGCGACCGCTTGACGATGCCCGTCTCACGCAGCTTCAGGTATGCCCACGCGGTGCCGAGCAGTCCAACCGGCACCGACACGAGGAACACCAGGTGCCAGTCCGTGGTGGATAGCAACCCACCCACGATGAGACCGATGAACGATCCCGATACGGCAGCGACTGCGTTGATCCCCAGCGCCATCCCCCGCTCGCGCTGCGGGAACGCGTCAGTGAGAATCGCCGTCGAGTTCGCGAAGATCATCGCCCCGCCGACGCCCTGCACGAGCCGGAAGACGATGAGTTCCAACGCTGCGGTGGGACCGGTCGTGAACACCACCGAGAGGAGGATCGATCCCACGGTGAACACGAGAAACCCCAGGTTGTACAAGCGAACTCGGCCGAACATGTCGCCGATGCGACCGAGGCTCACCACCAGCACGGCGGTGACGACCATGTACCCCATGATCATCCAGAGCAGATAGCTGACATTGCTCGGAACGAGCGGGTTCAGCTGAATCCCCCGAAAGATCGCCGGCAGCGATATGAGTACGATCGACGAGTTGACGGTCGCCATGAGCATGCCGATCGTTGTGTTGGAGAGCGCGACCCACTTGTAGCGGGGCCCGACCTCACCGTCCTGATGACGGGCGGCGCGGGGGACGCGGACTCCCGGGGTGCTCACGCGGCCGGCTGCGACTGCTTTTCCCGCTCGCGGACCGCGCGCTGATGCTCGTATCTGCGGACACCCTCCAGGTCGAGCGGCAGACGCTCACGCTTGATCTCAGCGAAATTGCTGTTCCGTGCCATCCAGGCGAAATGCTCCCACAACTCGATGGCGCCGCCATCACCGGGGACCTCAGTGATCACCGGCCCGAACATGCTCGGCCCGGCGCCGCCGTCGAGCACGATGGTCGGCACGCCGAACGCCTGGTGCTCGGCGACCACGTCGTCGTGCTCCCGCTGCACCGTCTCCCACGTGGCGGGATCGGCGAGTGCCCGCTGCAACAGCTCGGGCTCGACGCCTGCCTCGCGGAGGCTCGCCTCGAGCACTCCGTGATCATCAGCACGCTCGCCGCGCTGGTGCACCGCGTCACTCACCGCCTTGTAGAAGGCACCCACGGAGGCGTTGCCGTGCGCCTCACGAACGGCGATGGCGGTCCGGAGCGCCGGACCGGACCACATGTCCGGATCCGCGCGCCCCTCGTCGCCCCGGTTGACGATGGCCAGCGAGAACACACGCCACTCGACCGCAACGACACCGAGTTCATCAAGTCGCCGCGCCCAACGCGACGTCTGATAGCACCACGGGCACAGAGGGTCGAAGTAGAAACGGATCTGCTCAGCCATCGTCAACAACCTCGAATGCAGGATTATGCTGTGGCGCTGGCGAGAACCCGGGCCTCTGCCTCAGGCGCCTTGTCGAGTCCGAGCTCACCGTCGATCTCGAGCTTGACCTTCTCACCGACGAGCAGTCCGCCGCTGCCGAGCGGCACGTTCCAGACCAGGCCCCAGTCGCTGCGGTTGATGCTGCCGGTCAGCGTCCCGCCAACCTTGGTGTTGCCGTAGGGGTCGACAACGCTGCCGTTGTGCTCGTAGTCGAGCGTGATCTCCTTGGTGACGTCCTTGATCGTCAGGTCAGCGGTGACCTTGTAGTCGGCGCCGGCCTTGGCAATCGACTTGAGGGTGAAGGTGATCGTCGGGTACTGCTCGACGTCGAAGAAGTCGGCGCCCTTGATGTGGCCGTCGCGCATCTCGTTGCCGGTGTCCACACTCGCCGTCTGGATCGTCACCGAGCCCCGGCCCGTCGTCGGGTCATTGGGATCGTCGAGGTCGAGGTCACTCGTGATCTGATTGAAATGGCCGCGCACGGTCGAGACGCCGAGGTGCTTTGCGCTGAAGGTCACCTGCGTGTGGTGGGGGTCCATGGACCAGCTCATCTGTCAACTCCTTGCTCCGGGTTAGCCCCCGACGGCTCCGGTGCTTTCCGCCGGTAGCAACAGTGTGAAATATAGTGCTATGATTTGTCAAGTGCTTCATTCGAAGACGAGGCCTTCCTGCTCAGGCTAAGATCAGGGACGGGATGGAGGTCCCGATAGTGATGAATACCGAGCGCGAGTACTGCCCGGTCCACGAAGCGATCCAGGTGCTCCAGGAGAAGTGGACGATGCACATCGTTCGCGCCCTCCTGGCTGGGCCATTGGGGTTCAACGAACTCGGGCGCGCGGTTGGCGGCTGCAACCCGGCTACGTTGAAGGTGCGCCTCGATCACCTCGAGGGCCTCGGCATCCTCAACCGCACTGTGCACTCCCAGATGCCGCCTCGAACGTCGTACGAGCTGGCACCGGCCGGCGTCGATCTGCAACGTGTGATCGATGCCATCGACGGCTGGGGCCGCCAGCATCTCGACATGGCCGCCGGCAGCGCCGACGAGGATCAAAGCGTCGCGGTCGGCTAACCTCTTGTAGGTGGTCCGGCGAGCGGTTGCTCTCCTCAGTGTGCTGATGGTCGTCGCAGCGTGCGGCTCGCCATCGCGCGCCAGTCCGAGTGCATCACCGCACGCATCGCCGCAGGAAACACCGACCGCGAGCGTGGCCACGAGCACGCCCACCCCGAACGCCTGCGTCGCGCCCGCAGGCGAACCGGCGCCGCGCGGCACGATTCCGGCGAACTACGCCACGGCGTTGGCCTTCGCCCCAGACGGCAGGCTGTTCTGGGCCGAGCGCTCGGGCACTGTCCGGGTTTGGCAGAACGGGGCGAGCAAGGTCTTCGCCAAGGTGAGGACGGTCACCACGGAGCCGAACGGGACCTACAGCGAGCGCGGCCTCCTCGGCCTCGCGATCAGCCCGACCTTCGCCACCGATCGCGCCGTCTACGCCTTCTACTCCGATGCCGGCTACAAGACCCAGCACGTCATCCGCTGGACCGACTGCGACGGCACCGGGACCCACGCGACGATCATCGCCACCTTCCCGGCCGG
>Ga0307372_10005703_pt1 | contig 18549 bp, 19 predicted proteins | sample OX1MG_FD_202533 | JGI IMG/M metagenome (GOLD analysis project Ga0307372, IMG submission 202533) | Soil microbial communities from Risofladan, Vaasa, Finland - OX-1 | ecosystem: Environmental > Terrestrial > Soil > Coastal area > Acid sulfate soil | place: Finland: Risofladan, Vaasa | collected...
CGGCGGGCGCGTTCTACCTGCGCGCCTCGCCCGAGGAGCCGCTGGTGCGCGTCGCCATCGCCGGCTACCCGCGCTCGCGGACGGAGCACCTGCTCGACAAGCCGGTGGATCCTGCCCTGGTCGAAGCGATCCTTGCTCCGGAGTTCCGCGTGCGCGAGACGTTCTACTACGTTCCCGGTGAGCGCCATGCCGAGTTGAGCCTCCCGGTCGGCCTGCGGCGCTTCCCGGAGCTCGTGGACGTGCCGCGCAGCGGCAAGGGTGCCTGGCAGGAACGGGACACGCTGGTCTTTCCGTTCTTCGATCGCCACGGACGGATCGTGGGGCTGCTGCTGCCCGACGATCCCGTGGAGCGGCGCGTTCCCAGCGACGAGGTCATCCGCGCCATCGAGATGTTCGCGGCGCTGGCCAGCGTGGCGGTGGAGAACGCCCGTCTCTCCACCCAGCGCGAGACCGCGGTCCGCCAGATGGCGGAGGTGCTGCGCGTCTCGGGGGAGCTCCTCGCGCAAGAGCGGCTCGACGACCTGTTGCTGGCGATCCTGCGGGCCGCGCTGCGAACCTTCGACTTGGCGGGAGGCGAGATCGCGCTGCTGGACGGCGAGCGCGGACTCTTCTTACGTCGGGCGGTCCTTGGGCGCGTGGTGAGCGAGCCCATCGGCGCGACGATCGACCCGGCGGTGATCGCACACCGGCTCGACCCCGAGCACCGAACGCCGGAGGGATACTTCGCGAGCGTCGACGCGCTGACGTTCCCCTTCGCCGACGCCTCCGGGCGCATCATCGGCTACCTCGCTCCAGACGTCTCGGGTGCGAGCCGGTCGCTGGCGCCGCAAACGGCGCGCACGCTCCAGATCTTCGCGAACTTCGCGGGCCTGGCCGTGGCGCGCGCCGCGGCGCGCGATCTGGAGGTGCGCCGCCTGCGAGAGCTCGAGGAGCTCGCGCAGATGAAGACCGACTTCGTCTCCACCGTGAGTCACGAGCTGCGTACGCCGCTCACGAGCATCAAGGGATTCGTCAGCATCCTGCTCCATCGCCGCGACGCGCTCGACGAGGAGCGCCGCGTCGACGCGCTGCGGATCGTCGACAGCGAGACGGACCGCCTGATTCGCCTGGTCGACGACCTCATGGCGGCGGCGCGTCTCGAGCGCGGCAAGCTCCGCGTGGAGCCGCGCGCAACGCTGGCTCGCGAGGTGGTGCAGCGTGCCGTGACGTCCGTGGCGATGGAGTATCCCGAACGGCGCATCGTGGTGCGTGGCGCCGATGCCGACATTGGGGTGATGACCGATCCCGATCACGCGCTGCGCATCCTCACCAACCTGCTGATCAACGCGGCCCGGTACTCGCCGGAGGAGGGCACGATCGCGGTCGAGTTGAGCCGCCACGGAGGACGCGCCACCATCGACGTCGTCGACGAGGGCCAGGGGATCCCGGAGGCGGAGCGGGAGCGGATCTTCGAGCGCTTCGTGCGCCTCGACGAGCGCGCGCGCGCCCATTCGGGAACCGGCCTGGGGCTCTACATCTCGCGGCAGCTCGCCGAGGCACTCGGGGGGACCTTGACGCTCGAGCCGGTGGACGGGCGAGGCGCTCGCTTCCGCCTCGCGCTCCCGCTCGCTCCTAGTGCAGCGTGAGGTAGGCGTCGAGCTCCCAAGGGTGGACGGCGCGGCGATACCGCTCGTACTCGGCGGCCTTCGCCTCGCGAAACGCGTGATAGATGTGGTCTCCGAGCGCTCCCCGCACCACCGGATCGCGGTCGAGCTCGACCAGCGCCTCGCGAAGCGAGAACGGGAGCTCGCGGATGCCGCGTTCGGAGCGCTGCCGCTCGCTGAGATCGTAACTGCTCCCGGAGAAGGGCTGCCCGGGGAGGCTCTCGTTGCGGATGCCGTCGAGCCCCGCTGCCAATACCACGGCCAGCGTCAGGTAGGGGTTACAGGAAGAGTCGGGGCTGCGCAACTCGATGCTGGTGGCGTCACCCCGTCCCGAGGGGATGCGGATCATGGAGTTGGCGCTGCGCTCGCTCCAGACCGTGAGCACGGGGGCGTCCCAGAATGGCACCAGACGCTTGTAGGAGTTGACTGTGGGATTGGCGATCGCCGTGATGGCGGGCGCATGCGCGAGGAGACCGCCGATGAAGAAGAGGGCCGTGGGCGAGAGCCCGCGGTCGCCGCTCTCGTCGGCGAAGGCGTTGCGCTCGCCCTCGCGCAGGGTGAACTCGATGTGGAGGGCGCTGCCCGCGCCATCGCCCAGAGGCTTGGGCATGAAGGTGGCGTGGAGATCGCGCTCCATCGCGATGTGCCGCACCACGTTGCGCAGCGTCACCACGTTGTCGGCGGTCGTCAGCATGTCGGCGCTCTTGAAGTCGATCTCGTGCTGCCCCGGTCCGTGCTCGTGGTGCGCGGAGGCGACGTGGAAGCCCATCGCCTCGAGGGTAGCCACCATGTGGCGCCGTGCGTTCTCTCCCACGTCGGCCGGGGAGAAGTCGAAATAGGAGCCGCGCTCGGAGGCGCCGACCGTGGGGCGACCCTGGTCGTCGCGCTGGAAGAGGTAGAACTCCGCCTCCACGCAGGTGGAGAGCGTGAAGCCCATCTCGCGCGCGTCGGCGATCGAGCGCTTGAGCGTCGTGCGGGGGCAGCCCTCGAACGGCTCGCCGTCGGCCTGCACGATGTCGCAGATCAGGCGCCCCTCCGTCTCGCCTTCCAGCGTCCACGGATAGACGGTGAACGTCGAGAGGTCGGGCTTGAGCATCATGTCGACTTCCTCGGAGCGGACGAAGCCGGCGATGCTCCCCCCGTCGAAGGTCACCTGTCCGTCGAGCGCGTGCTCCAACTCGGCGACGGGGATCACCACGTTCTTGGTGATCCCGAAGATGTCGACGAACTGCATGCGCAGGAAGCGGACGTTGGTCTCTTTGACCAGGCGCGTGAGCTCTCGCTTGTTCACGATACTCCCATCGTAGCCGGCGCTCATCCCGCCAGCGCGTCGATGGCCAGCGCCGCGCGTAGGGCGAGCTGGTCGTGAGCGCTGTCGAGGTCGCGGTTGCAGATCTCGGCGATCTGTCGCAGGCGGTAGAATACGGTGTGGCGGTGGACGTTGAGCTTCTCGGACGCCGTCTTCACGTTCTGTCTCACGCTGAAGTAGAGCGAGAGGGTTCGAAGCAGCTCGGTGTGGTTCTTCTCGTCGTAGGCGCGCAACGGCTCGAGGGTCCGCCGGGCGAACGTCTGGAGCTCCTCACGGCTGGCGCCGCGGTGGAGCAGCGGGTAGAGGCCGAGATCGTCCCACGCGACGACCCGGCTGGTGCCGAAGAGGCGGCGCACGATCACGAGCGCCTCCCGTGCCTGGTCCACGCTGCGGGCGGCGTCCAGGATGTCGCCCCCGCGCGTGCCGATGCCGCCGACGATGGCGACGTCGAGCTTGACCTTCGCGGCATGCTTGGGAAGCATCGTGGCGGCGAGCACGACGTTCTGGGCGTCCGCCGGCAGCGGCGCCGGAACCAGGAAGATGAATCCAGCGGCGCGCTCGATCGTCACCGTCTCGCCGCTTTGGTGGTGGAGGTGAGCGAGGCAGAGCTTGCGGACGTCGGAGAGCTGGCGGACGGCGCCGCTCTCGTCGAGCCCTTCGACCTCGATCGCCACGGCCACGTAAGAGGGGGCGATCGAAACGCCGCGAGCGGCGGCGTCGTCGCGCACGGCGGCGGCGTCGTCATAGCTTCCGCCCAGCAGGCGCTCCCAGAAGGACCGCCGGCGCCCCTTGGCCCCGCCGGCCTCGCGCACCAGATCGACGGCGATGGCCGAGGCCGTGAGCCGTACCAGCGGCGCCAGGCGCCCCGGCAAGCCGTCGAGGCCCAGAACCACCAGCCACCCCAACTCGGCGTCCCCCGCGCGCATGGGAAAGGCCAGCCCGTGGCTTCCGTCGGCGAGTTGAAGATGCGCCAGACCGTCCTCGTCCCTCTCGGCTTGCCGGACCATCTCGCGAGCCGAGGCAGGGACGCTGCGGTCCGCGGCTCCGGCCAAGGCGAGGTGGTGCCACTCACCGTCCTCGACGAGGACGGCGGCGCGGCAGCGCGCGGCGAGGTGCGAGGCATAGGCCTTCGGGCCGCCGCCTGCAGCCGAGATACGCGCAAGACTCTCGGCGAACGCCAGCAACTCGTCGGTGGTCATCAGGCGTACTTCAGACGCGGCGCCAAGGCGTTCCTTCCGCCAAACGTCGAAGAGACGGCACATGCAGACCGAACTCACGATTCACTACGTTTGGGGCGTCGTCGTCGTCGTCGCCGCCATCTGGGCCATCTGGCAGCCGCTCGGCCGCCGGGTGGCCCTTTGGGCCCTGCTCGTGCAGTTGGTGCTGGGGCTCTGGCTGCTTGCCGTGGGCAAGCGGGTGACCTGGCTCCATCCCGCGCTCTGGCTTCTGGCGGCGCTGCTGATCCAGGGCGGCGCGATCATGGCCAAGCGCAAGCCCGGGCCGGTGCCGACGCTCCTCATCGCCATCGGGGCGGCCTGCGCCGCGTTCGCGTTCCGCCTGGGGCAGGCCAGCGCGGCCGGAGGAAGCTAGCGGGACCGCGCGTCTCACCCTCCTCCTCCGGCGATCCCCGGGAAGATCAGCTCGATCGTCGATACGATGGTCAGCACCCCGACGACCAGCACCGTCGTCCACGCCACCGCGTTGAGCAGGGGGCTGTTGACGTACTTGCCCATCAGCCGCTTGTTGTTGATCAGCAGCAGCATCAAGATCAACACCACCGGGAGGAGCGCGCCGTTGAGCACCTGCGAGTAGAAGATGATCTGCAGGAGCGGGGCGCCGGGGATCAGCACCAGCCCGCCGCCGATGGCGATGAGCCCGAGGTAGAGCGAGTAGAAGACGGGCGCCTCGCGGAAGCGCCGCTCGACCCCCGACTCGAAGCCGAACGCCTCGCAGACGTAATATGCCGTCGAGAGCGGCAAGATGGACGCCGTGAAGAGCGCTGCGTTCAGCAGCCCGATGGCGAAGAGCAGCGATGCGTACTTGCCCGCCAGCGGAGCCAGCGCCCGCGCCGCGTCGCCGGCGTCGTTGACCACGATCTGCCGCCCCGCTGCCGCATGTTGGTTGAAGACGAAGATGGTCGCGGCGGTGGCCACGATGATGAAGAACGCCACCACGTCGGTGAAGATCGCTCCGCTGATCACGTCGATCCGCGAGTAGCCGTAGTCCTTGATCTTGATGCCCTTCTCCACGATCGCCGACTGGATGTAGAACTGCATCCACGGCGAGATCGTGGTGCCGATCACGCCGATCGCCATCAGCAGGTAAGCGCTGTTCGCGGTGAGGTGCGGAGCGACCATGGCGCGAGCGATGTCGCCCCAATGCGGGTGCACGACGATGCCGCTGACGATGTACGCCAGGTAGGCGGTGCAGAACGCCAGGAAGATCTTCTCGACCACGCGGTACGTGCCGCGCGTGACGACGATGAAGACGAAGGCGGCACCCACGGGCACCAGCAGCTCCTTGGTGAGGAACGGCACGTACGATTGCAGGATCGGGGCCGCCGAGGCGATGCCGGCGAACTCGGCGGCGGTGTTGCCGAGGTCGCAGAGCACGAACGTGATCAGGACCCAAAAGGTCACCTTGACGCCGAAGTTCTCGCGGATGAGGTCGGCCAGACCCTTGCCGGTCACCGCACCCATGCGCGCGCACATTTCCTGCACGACCACCAGTGCGATCGTCACCGGAACGAGCAGCCAGAGCAGCTCGTAGCCGAACTGCGCGCCGGCGAGCGAGTAGGTGGTGATGCCGCCGACGTCGTTGTCGGCATTGGCCGTGATGATCCCGGGTCCGACGACGGAGAGGAACATGATGATCGAGCGCCAGGTGCTCGGGCGCTTGAGGACGGAGGCAGGAGCGCCCCCGCCGTGAACGGCGTCGACGGACTCGGGCGGGTTCATGATCTCTCCGGTCTACGGGAGGACTTCGACGTCCGGCGCGGCGCGATGGTGGCGGGCGGTGAAGCGAGGCAGTTGTTTGCGCACCTTCTCCGGCAGCAGCACGTCGATGGCATCGTCCACGGTGATGATGCCCGACATGATGCCGTCGTCGTCGACCACGGGAACGGCCAGGAGGTCGTAGCGGGCGATCGTGCTCGCCACGTCCCGTGCGTCTTGCTCGGGATGCACGGCGACCACGTCGCTCTCCATGATCGACTCGATAGTGGCGTCCGGTGCCGCTAGGATGAGCGTGCGCAGCGAGAGCACGCCCAGGAGCCGCATCGACTGATCGGTGACGAACAGGTAGTAGATGAAGTCGGTGTCCGGGGAGATCTCGCGGAGCTTCTCCATGGTGGCCGCGGCGGTGCGGTGAGGATAGATCCAGACGAAGTCCTTGGTCATCAGGCCCGCGGCCGTATCGGGCTCGTAGGTCGCCAGCTCGCGCAGCTCCCCCGCGGTCTCCGGCTCCATCTCGGCCAAGAGCTCTTGGCGCCGTTCCTCGTCCAGTTCATGGAGCAGATCGGCGGCGTCGTCGGCGTCCATCTCCTCGACGATGTCGGCGGCCCGTTCCGTGCCCAGATCCTCAAGGATCGCCTGCTGCGTCTCGGGATCCAGGTGCTCCAGGGCGTCGGCGGCGGTCTCGTCGTCGAGCGACTTCATCACGCGCGCCTGATCGGCCGCCGAAAGCTCGGAGATGATCTCCGCGAGATCGGAGGGGTGGAGCTTGGAGAGCCGGCTCTTCTCGATGGTCAGCCGCACGCGGTCGGGGCTGGTGTCGCGGATGGGCGCGACGGCGTCCCACGCGATCAGCGCACGCGGAATGTTCTCGTGGACCTTGGGCAGGAAGCGCTGGGCGAACGACTTGAGCCCCAGGCGGCGCAGCAGGCCGGCCAAGCCGATGTCGGCGGCCACGACGCGCAGCGTGCCGTTGACGTTGGCGAACTCGAGGTCGTTGATGCGCACCACTTTGCGCCCGTTGATGTCGACGATCTGCTTGTCGAACAGGTCGGAGACCAGATAGAGCGACTCCTCGTGGGCAAATGGCGCAAGCTCCGGCTTGGCGCGCAGGCGGATCGGGCCCAGCTCCGTGATCTCTTCGACCGTGGAGAACGGAGCGTAGAGGTCGTGTTTGCCCCCGGTCTTGATGACGATGCCGTCGATCGGAGGGAACGCCTGCTGCGGCTCGTGGACGACGAAGTCTGAAACGCGTCCGACGGCGACCTCACGGCCGCCGTCGGCGTACGTGACCTCGCGGCCGACCAGCTCGGAAATGAAACCCGAGGTGAGCGTCACGGGCGGTCCTCCGTCCAGCGCACGCCGATGGAGGAGCGGCCCTCCGGGAGGTACCCCGGGCGCAGGTAGAGGCTATGGTAGCGGGAGCAGACGCAGCGAAGCGCCGCCGCGTCCACGGGCTGCGAGAGGGAACGGGCGACGCGCCTCGCAACCCAGCGGCGCAGAAGCCCGAGCATCGCGGTCATGGGAGTCCACCTCCAGAGAGATCGGTAGTGGGTCATCCGAGATGTCCCGGTCACGGTACGTGGAGTACCTACTAGAGCCGTCGCTGGTCATCGAGAGCGTGTCACCCCCTTTCGCCGTGGCGCAAAGCGCCGAATTGAGCCTATCTATTCTAGCCGCAGGCTCGCGGACAAGTCAACGCCGCCGAGCGGCTGTGAGCGCCGCCGCCAGGAAGCCGCAGACCAGCACGACGCCGTAGGTCTGCGTGCTCCGCCGGTGGAGCGCGTCGAACGTCGCGCGGCGCGCGTCGCCGGCGGGGAGCGCGGAGATCGCCCCGTCGACCTGGGCCACGATGGCGTCCATTTTGGGCGCGATGCTCCACCGCGCGTAGTCGGTGGCCCCGATCGCCACCGCGATCAGCAGCGCCCCGGCCAGCGCGGTCCGCCCCTCGCGCGGAATGCGGAAGAGCCAGATCAGCAGCAGCACGCCCCCGCAGACCCAGGCGAACCAGGTCGTCGCGCGCAGGGAGGCTCCCACGATGGCTCCCGCCTGCTGCGCGGGCGCATGGGCGAAGGCCGCCGGCGCCGCCACGAAGGCGATGCCGACGAGGGAGCCGAGCCACGCGATGTACAGGAAGACCTCGAGGATTGCGGCGATCGCGTCGCCCCAGCGTCGCTGGGAGCCGAGCGGCGCGCCGCGCTGGCGAATGGGCATCCCGGCCATGGCGGAAGGAACCTCCTGACGGCGGCTGGTATGGCGGCCCGCTGTGGTCGATCGAGGAATTGACGTCTTGGAGCTCGCGATGGAGGCCGCACGGGCCGCGGGCAACGTTCTCTTGGCTTACCTGGGTGGCCCTCTCGACGTCGGCCGCAAGAGCTCGCGCGCCGACTTAGTGACGGAGGCCGACCGCGCGAGCGAGGAGATCCTCCGCGAGCGCCTGCTGACGGCCCTGCCGGGATCGGGGTTCTTCGGCGAGGAGACCGGAGCGACGGCGGGCACGAGCGGAGAGCGGTGGATCGTCGATCCGCTGGACGGCACGACGAATTTCGTGCACGGGTTTCCGTTCTTCTGCGTCTCGATCGGCTACGAACGCCTGGGCGTCGTGGAGGTCGGCGTGATCCACAACCCGGCCACCGGCGAGACCTTCGCGGCGCGCCGCGGCGAGGGGGCCACGCGCAACGGCTCGCCGCTGCGCGTCTCCGCGGTCGAGACGCTGGGCGAGGCGCTCCTGTGCACCGGCTTCATGCCGGGACCCGGTGGGCTTGCGCGCAACTTGCCTTGCTTCGTGGCCCTCAGCGACCGCTCGCATGCCGTGCGGCGCGTGGGAGCGGCGGCGCTCGACCTCTGCTATGTGGCGACCGGGGCCTTCGACGGCTTCTGGGAGTACGGGCTCCATCCGTGGGACGTGGCGGCCGGGAGCTTGATCGTTGCGGAAGCGGGGGGACGCGTGACCAACGCCGACGGTTCGCCCTTCACCGTGGACGGCCGCGCGATCGCGGCGAGCAACGGCCGCATTCACGGCGAGCTGGTGGCGGCGCTAGCCGCTGCGGACCGGGGCTAGGGGCACGGGGGCGCCGGTCAGCGGCGCCGTCCCGAGAAATCGTGCACCAGGTCCTCGCCGTCGATCAGGCGGTGGTGCTGGTAGCCGTGGAGCGTCTCGCTCTTGCGGAACGCCTCCATGTGGATGTCGCAGAAGAACAGCGCGGTGTTGGTGACGTGGTGGGTGGCGAGGTTCGGGCAGTCGTTGCAGGTGTGTCGCATCGCTCGATCGGGAGTCTCCTCTCGATGGTATCGTACCCGGCGCCATCGGAGGCGCCTGCGACCCGCGTCGCCGGGAGCGTCCCCCGGCCCTCGCGCGCGCGGCGAGGTAGACCACGGGGCCCGTACTCGACGAGGGCCGTGGTACCCTCGACGTGCGGCCGACCGGCCCTATTGCCACCATCGCCGCCGGCTATAATCGGAGAAGGTCCCCCGTGATACGAGGCGCGCGCCCCCTCCGCGAGCTCTCTGGCATAGCCGATGCAGGCGTCGCAGCGGCAGAAAGGACGAACCCGTGGCGATTTATACCATCCGTAAGCGCGACCTTGCAACCGGGAGCGAAACCCTGCTCACCGCGACCATCTGCAATGGCGACCGAACCGCTCTCGAGGTGCTTGCGGCGCAGTTGAACCGCTACGAGGGCAGCGCCGCGCGGTTTGCGTACGACGTCTCGGCCGTGCAGCGTGAATCCACTCCGCGGTCGGTCCTGACCTGGTAGGCCTGGTCGGCGGGCGCCGACGGCCGCGGCTGGCGCGGGTTTGAGCGCGGAGGCCGGGGTTCGGAGGAGGTGAGATTCGAACTCACGGAGCCCTTGCGAGCTCGGCGGTTTTCAAGACCGCTGCATTCAACCGCTCTGCCACTCCTCCGCGTTGAGCCGTATCCAGCACCTCGGGCCCGGCCTCCTGCATCGGGGCGGCGCCGTGCGGTCGCCTATGGCTTTGGCGGTTGACAGAACGGGGCTGGCCGCGGTTAGGTGTGGGGCAGAGACCCCGAGCATCGCCGAGGAGCCTATGCGACGTCGTTTCCTTTCCCGTGCCGCCGCTGCGGCAGCCCTTGCGCTCGCCTTCGCGCAGGCGGTCGCGGCCACGGCGGCCCAGCCGCTGACGATCGGGCCGCGCACGATCGGCGTGACCACGCGCTACCACCTGACCCTCACCGGGGCCGACGGTCGGAGTGAACGTGACCTCGGGATCACCCTGCAGCCGCAACGCCATGCGGAGGTGGTGATCTACGGCGGCTCCGGCTTCACCATCGTCCACGCCACGGTCACGCCCGACGGGGGCTTCGCAGTCGCTCCGGCGCGGAATTCCGCGCCGCGCCGGCACGGCGACCTTTGGCCGTACGACGCGATTGCCGCGATCACCGCCGGAGCCCGAGCCGGAGCGGCGGTCGGCCAGCATTGGCTCGCGAGCGCCCGAATTGTTCTCGGCAGTGCGGCACCCGTCGACGTCCCGGTGCGGGTCTCCGTGGGGCGCGACGCGCAAGGACAACTGGAGCTCCGGGCCGCCGGCAAGCAGCAGGGCATCGCGGTGCGCATGAGCGCCGTCTTCGTGTACGGGGCGTTCCGCCGGGGCACCGGCGAGGTGCGCGCGAGCGGAGGACGCCACGGCGGCCAAAGCTCCGAAGTGTGGAGCGTGGCTGCCGAATAGACCGCGGCTTGAGCATGGGTGCCCGGCGTTGAGGTGGGCGCCGCATCGACCACCCTGTCTCCGCGGCGCCCGGCGTAGCGTCAGCCCGAAAGGGTCCGGCCGACGGCACGGTTGGCTGCGCTAGACGTACTCGTCGACGAGCCGACCTCGCAGCCACCGTACGGTTGGATGATCGCCCTCGTCCTCCGCGTGCTCACGCCGGCCGCGTGAGGCGTCCAGCGCATCGAGGAGCGAGAGCGTGATCTCGTCGTCGCTCGCGCGGCGCGCAGCCGTCCCCGGCTGGGGCGCGTCGACCACGGTGGCGGTCACGCGCGGGTACGCGGCGGTGGTTGGCTTGCGCACCGGAGCGGCGCGCGGCAACCGTTGCACTTGCTCCCGGGACAGCGTTGCCATCGGACCCCTCCTTTCACATGTGCTCGCGATCTCTTGTCAACCACATGGTAAGGCGGCCGTTGGATGATCTCACGAAGAAAGATCCGCACGTGGAGATCGTGCGGATGCGCCGGTCATGACCATGCCTTTACACCGGGGAAGACATCTTGAAGATTCACGGCGCGCTCATCGCCGGAAAGACTTGCCCAGCAAACGAGCGTCCGCTCTTACGACGGGCTCGTGGTCTCCGCGTCGTGGCAGCCGGCCCCCAGCTGCGCGTGAAGCGCCTCGAGCGTTTGCAGCACGGTGCAAGCCTTCGGCGTCAACGCATAGTCCACGCGGGGCGGGGAGACCTCGTAGGTCGTGCGCGTCACGAGCTGGGCCGCCTCCAGCGCCCGCAGCGTGATGGCGAGCATCCGCGCGCTGACGACGTGTCCTCCGGAGGGGCGCAGGGCGCGCTGGATCGCGCGAAAGCGGAGCGTCCCACCAAGGCGCTGCAACGTGTAGAGCACGCAGACGGACCACTTCTGGGCGAAGACCTCGACGGCGGCGCACTCCGGACCGCTCGCGGTCGAAGGGCAACACGTATCGGCCGGCTGTCCATCCAGCAATAGGGTTGTCAAGCAAACCTCCGTTTCTTGGCCGCGGCGTCTTGGGCGGAGGATAGCGCAACAGCGCCGCAGTTGTTATGAAGGAACCGAGAAGGAAGGCGGCGGCTGGCGAGCGCGGGCTCCCTTGGCCGGGTCCCCCGTGCTCGTGGGGCGCCTCGGACGGCGGGGTAGGAGTGTAGAGACCGGTCGTTTCGTGAGGTTGAATGCGTGGGTACGGTAGCGGTCGCGGAGGCACCGGCCTTCGTCAGGCAGGATCTCGGGACGTATTATCGCCTGGAGCACCCCGATGCGCGCGTGCCGATACTCGCCTGGGTCAAAGGCGTGCCGTTCGAGTCCGAGGTGCAGCGCCAAGTCCTCAACTTGGCCAGGATGCCGTGCGTCTTCAAGCAGGTGGTCGTGCTCCCCGACGTGCACTGGGGGATCGGCGCCGCCGTCGGTTCCGTCATCGCCACGCGGGGCGCGATCATCCCGGCGGCGGTGGGCGTCGACATCGGCTGCGGCGTGCGCGCCGTTCGGACCACGCTCGTGGCGGGGCAGTTGCCGGGCGATCTGAAGCCGCTGCGCTCCGTCATCGAGGCGGCGGTGCCGCACGGCCGGAGCCAGCACGGGCAGCGCGGCGACGTGGGAGCTTGGCAAGGCGAAGTCCCGCGCGAAGTCGCCGCCGTCTACCAACAGGAGCTCTCCGCCGACTACGAAGAGCTTTGCCGCAAGCACCCGGACGTCGCGCACCCTCGTCCCTTGGGACAGCTGGGATCGCTCGGCACCGGGAACCACTTCGTCGAGGTGTGCGCCGACGACGAGGACCGCATCTGGATCACCTTGCACAGCGGTTCGCGCGGGGCGGGCAACGCTATCGGCCGTTACTTCACGCATCTCGCGCGCCGGCAGGCTCACGACTTCGGCTACGAGGCATGGCTGCCCGACCGCGACCTCGCCTACCTGACGGAGAGCTCGCCGGCCTTTGACGACTACCTGCAAGCGCTGCACTGGGCTCAGCGTTACGCGGTGCTCAATCGCCGGCTCATGATGGAGCGCATCCTCGAGGCGCTTCCGAAGACGGGCCTCCTCCCCGGCTATCGGATCGACGACGAGATCGACTGTCATCACAACTACGTCGCTCGCGAGGAGCATTTCAACCGCGAGGTGTGGCTCACGCGCAAGGGCGCCATCCGGGCCGGGACCGAGGATCGCGGCCTCGTCCCTGGGTCTATGGGGGGTCCTTCGTTCGTGGTGCGCGGGAAAGGGGAGCGCGAGAGCTTCATGTCGTGCAGTCACGGAGCGGGACGGGCGATGTCTCGGAACAAGGCGCGAGCCACCTTCACCGTCGAGGATCACATCAGGGCGACCGCGGGCGTCGAGTGCCGCAAGGATGCCGACGTGATCGACGAGACCCCGATGGCCTATAAGGACGTGCAGGCCGTGATGGCGGCGCAAGCCGATCTCGCCGAGATCGTCCACACCCTGCATCCGCTCATCTGCGTGAAAGGCTAGGTCAAGCCTCGCCGCTGGCGTGAAGCCAGCGTGCCACCAGCTCCGCGGTGTCGCCGCCGAAGCGGTCGCGCGGCCCTTGGTCCAGCAGGGCGCCCGTCCTCACGACGTACACGTAGTCGGCGATCTCCAAGGCGCGGCGGATATCTTGGTCCACCAGCAGGACCGCCTTGCCCCGCTCCCGTGCCAGGCTGCGTATCCGGCGATAGATCTCGGCACTCGTCTTGGGATCGACTCCCGCGGTGGGCTCGTCGATCAGATAGACTTTGGGATCGGTCAACAGGCTGCGGGCCATCTCGAGTTGACGCTGTTGGCCGCCGGAGAGCTGGCCGGCCGGCTGGCGCCGCTTCTCCTCGAGGACGGGGAACTGACTGCAGGCCTCGGCAATGCGCTCCGCGATCTGCGCGCGCGAGAGGCGCCGTCCCCAGAGGCCCAACTTCAAGTTGACCTCGACGGAGAGGAAGGGGAAGATGCTCGGATGCTGCGGCAGATACGCGATCCCGTTGGCGAGCATCGATTCGGGCGCCATGCCCGTGATCTCGCGTCCCTCGTAGCGCACGTGCCCGGAGACGGGGCGGAGAAAGCCGAAGACGGCTTTGAGCAGCGTGGACTTCCCCGTGCCGTTGGGCCCAAGGATGCAGGCGACGTGCCCCGGCCACGCCTTGACGGAGATGCCCTTGAGGATGTGGATGTCCTCGAAGTAGCCGGCGACCAGTGCCTCCGCCTCCAGAATCGCCGCGCCGAGCTGCGGCGGATGCGCGATCTCCTGCATCACGCCCCCGTGTACGCGGAGATGACCTCCGCATGGCGCAAGACCTCGTCGGGTGGTCCGTCGGCGATCCCGCGCCCGCGCGCCATCACGACCAGGCGCCGGACGATGCCTTTGACGGCGTCGAGATTGTGGTCGACGACAACGATCGTATAGCCTTCGCGGTTGAGCGCCACGACATGCTCGCAGAGCTCGTCGAGCAGGCGCGGGTGGACGCCGGCGAAGGGCTCGTCCAGCAAGAGCAGGCGCGGCTCGAGCATCAGCGCGCGGCCGAGTTCGAGCAGCTTCTGCTGTCCGCCCGAGAGCGCTCGCGCCTCGCCGCGCGCGAGATGCCGCAAGCGCAGGAACGCCAGCACGTCGAGCGCGCGCTTCTGCGCGGCGTGCGAGGTCGAGTGCTTGAGGGTCAGCGCGGGCGCCATCAGGTTCTCCAGCACCGTCATGCGGCGGAAGAGACGCGGGACCTGAAACGTGCGCCCCACGCCGTGGTGGGCGAACGTATGCGCGGCCTTCTTGGCCATCGAGGTTCCGCCCATGCGGATCTCGCCTTCGTCCGGCTGCAGAGCGCCGCTCATCAGATTGATCAGCGTCGTCTTTCCCGAGCCGTTCGGCCCGATCAGTCCGACCAGCTCGCCCGGGGAGATGGCCAACGAGACGTCGTCGACGGCACGGATCCCGCCGAAATGCTTGGAGAGACGCTCGACCTCGATCAGCATGCGCGTGCTCTCATGCCGCCGGAGCCCCGCTCTCTTCGACCCGTTGCGGCTGGAGCCGCTTGGCGATCAAACGGGTCGCCAGCAGCACCAGGCCGTTTTGGGCGAAACGTTGGGTGAGCATGATGACCAGGCCCAAGATCACGAACCGCATCTGCCCGTAGTCGCGCAAGACCTCCGAGAGCACCCAGATGAAGACGGCGCCGACCACGGCGCCGGGCAGGCTCTCGACTCCACCGACCACGGCCATCGCCACCACGAGGCCCATCTCCGGGATGGTCACGATGTTCGGCGTCAAGATCCCCACGAAGTGTCCGTAGAAGCCGCCGGCCAGCCCGGCCATCGCGCTCGTGAGCGTGAAGACGGCGATCTTGTAGAGCGAGGTGTCGATGCCGCTGGCCTCTGCGGCGTCCTCGTCTTCCCGCGTGGCGCGCAGAAAGATCCCCACGCGCGAGCGCAGGACGAGCTGCATGATGCCGAGGCTGAACAGCAGCAGGGCGAAGCCGGCGTAGTAGTACGGCAGATCGGAGTCGCCGTGGAAGAGCGGGGGCACCGAGAGGCCGAGGCTTCCGCGCGTGAACTGGTACTCGGCGATCAGGATCAACTGGAGAATCTGGGCGAACGCCAGCGTGAAGAGCGAAAGGTAGGGGCCGCGCAGGCGCAGGCAGAGCCAGCCGATCACGCCGCCGACGATCGCGGCCGCGAGCACGCCGCAGAGCATCCCGAGGACCGGCGGCAGATGGAGGTCCACCGCGAGGAGGCCCGACGTGTAGCCGCCGATCGCGGCGAAGGCCATGTGCGCGAAGGAGAACTGGCCGGCGTACCCGGCCAAGAGCGCCCAACTGGCGGCCATCAGCGCGTAGTACCACGCAATCGCCGTGACGTGGAGCCAATACGTGTTGAGTGCCTTGGGCGCGAGGAGCGCCGCGAGGAAGACCACCGCCCAGCCGGCGGCCCTCAGCGTGCCGCGCACCACCGTCTACTCCATCCTCAGGTGCGGGCGTCCGAAGAGCCCGGTCGGGCGGATGAGGAGCGTCAGGATCAACAGCAGCGCGCCGAAGGCATTGCTGTAGGCCAGGGCGCGGTTGGGATCGGGATAGAGGCCGACGCCCAAGCCCTCGACCACCCCCAGCAGGATGCCGCCGACGATGCTCCCGGGCACGGAGCCCATGCCGCCGAGAACGACGATGACGAACGCCTGCACGGACGGCAAGTCGCCCATCGTCGGCGAGAGGCTGAAGATCGGAGCGATGAGTGCCCCCGCGCCTCCGGCCAGAGCCGAGCCCAGGCCGAAGGCGATCGCGTACATGCGGTGCGGGTTGATCCCGATGATCGCCGCGGCGTCGCGGCTCTGGCTGACCGCGTCGAGCGCCTGCCCGAGGGAAGAGCGCTGCATGAAGAGCGCCAGCGCCGCGAGCAGCAGCGCCGCGAAAGCCGCCGCGACCAGCCGGTCGTAGGTGATGGTCAGCAGGCCCACGTGGAGGCCGCCTTCCACGAACGACGGAGGGCGCTTGTTGAACGGCCCGAAGACCACGATCCCCAGGTTCTCCAGCAGCATGAAGAGCCCGAAGGTCACGATGATGGCGTACTCGTCCTTGCGGTCGACTTTGTTGGTGTAGAGCGGCGTCAGCATCAGCCGCTCGAAGAGCACGCCGAGCAGAAACGTCGCCGCCATCGCCGCCAGGACGGCTGCCATGGGCGGAACACCGAGCAGATGGATCGCGTAGTACCCGGCGTATCCGCCCATCATGTAGAGGACGCCGTGGCCGAAGTTCACGATCTTCAGCACGGAGAAGATGATCGTGAGGCCTGCCGCCGCGAGCGCGAAGATCAGGCCCGTGACCAGCCCGTTCGCCGCTTGTAGGAAGACGTATTCGGCCATCGGCTCGCGGTCAGCTCGGGCGCTTGATGTACAGCTCCTTGAGCGTGGCCCATTTGCGTGGGAAGAGGATCGGCGCGTCGTCCGGCGTCTGGTTCTCCTTGCTGTATTGGACGAGCATGATCGGCGCGTCCATGTACTGGTGGTATGCCCACGTCGGAGCGTGACTGCTCGAGAAGGCGTATGTGCCGCGGGCGCCCGTGTACTTCAGCCGCTCCATCGCGGCGATGATCGCCTTGCCGTTGGTGGACTTGGCGTCGGCGATGGCCGCGGTCAGCACGCCCACGCAATCGTACGACTCCATCGCCGTCCCCGTGGGCGGGCGCTTGAACTGCTTCTCGAAGGCGGCCACGAACGCTTTGGCCTTGGCGTTCCACTGCGTCTTGGGGAGGGCGACGTCTTCGGCGATCAGGTCGACGGCGCACTTGCCGTCGTTCTCCCAGAGCTCTTTCTCCAGCGCCGGGCCGCCGCCGCTGTAGATCGCCGTTTGAGCCGTCGGCGCGAAGTTCGAGTTGCAGGCTTGACGTACGATGTCGTAGAGCGAGTTTCCGGCGACGATGATCATGAAGATGTCGGGCCGCTGGGGCTGGTTCATGAGCCGCAGGATCTCCGGCGTGAAGTCCTGCTGGTTCATCTCGACGGTCACGACGTTCGCGTTGATGCCGTGTTTCTTGAAGATGCCCGTGAGGACTTGGACGGCCCCGACGCCGTAATCCGTGGCCTCCTGCATGATGGCGACGTTCTTGAAGCCCGCGGCCGCCGCCCAGTTTCCCACCATCGTGTAGATCAGCGAGTTGGCGGGGCAGACGCGAAAGACTTCGGGAAGACCCTGAGCGGTGATCTGATCGGCCCAGACGTCGGTGCCGAGGAACGGGATGCCGTACTTGTGCGCGACTTTGGTCTCCGCGAGCGCCACCGAGCTGTGGAACTCGCCGAAGACGGCGGAGACGTGACGCGTGGCCAAACGCTCCATGGCCGCGGTCCCTTGGTCGGGCGTGCCTTTGGTGTCTTCGTAGAAAACCTGGAGCTGGCGTCCGAGGACGCCGCCGCGGGCGTTCACCTCGTTGGTGGCGAGTTGCGCCGCCCATTTCATCTCTTGGCCGGCGGCGTATCCGCCTGGAGGTGAGAGCGGCCCCACCCAACCCAGCAGGATGGGCTCCGCGGCTGAGGCGGGCAAGCTGGGGAGCGCGGCGCCGGCAAGCAAGCCGGCTCCCGCGACGAGGGCCTCCGATCGTTTCATGACCTTCATCTCGTGTGGCCTCCTTCCACCGTGCCCGTCGATGACAGCGCGGGACGGCGTGTGCGGTTCGTCTGATGCGACGCGAGGGGCTCCGAATGGGACGAGACGAGATACGGTGGACCTGGCTCCGGGGCGCATGCCGCCGGGCGCATGGGAATTTCAGGTCTTATCGGCTGGACGCGCCGTGTCCTGTCCGGTTACCGATATGTACGTACTTTCCCTGATGCGCCCCTCATGTGCGCGTGCGTATCATCGTAGCATCGCCGCGCGCGGACGGGAGCGAGCGGCATCGGAAGGGGTTCATCATGACGACGACAGCGATTCCGGCAGCATCCCTCGAAAGCTATGCGAAGCAGAGGAGCGGTCTTCTCCACGAGCATCGCGTGCGGGCATTCGATGCCGCTGTACTCGCCTATCTCGGTTCCGGGCCCGACGAGGCCGACCAGACCCTCGAGCGGCTCTGGGTGAGCGATCCCGATCGTTCCGACGAGGACGACGAGCGGGATCGCGCGTGCTTCCGACGCGCGTTGCGGTGGATGTCCCGCGACCAGCGCCTCCTACCCGAGCGCGCGGCCGCGTGCGAGCCCTTCACGTTGGAGCGGCGGTTGCCCACAGGCGAGCGCTACGCTCTTCAAGGCCGCGTCGACGTCCTGGACTACGATCGAGGGAGGCTCGTCGAGTGGAGGCGGCAAGACGCTTTCTCGCTGGCGATCCCCGCGGCATTCGCGGTGAGCAAGCTCGACGCGCCGGTGCTGCGCTTGAACCGGAGAGCCCGGTGCTGCCATTGGCCCGGGTCGCGCAGGCGAGCGTCGGCCTCTTTCGCGGCTGGGGCCCGCGGCTGATGTGAAGCACGTCGGCCACCGTGGGTGCGCGGTGGCCGAGCGGATTG
>Ga0307372_10005704_pt1 | contig 18544 bp, 13 predicted proteins | sample OX1MG_FD_202533 | JGI IMG/M metagenome (GOLD analysis project Ga0307372, IMG submission 202533) | Soil microbial communities from Risofladan, Vaasa, Finland - OX-1 | ecosystem: Environmental > Terrestrial > Soil > Coastal area > Acid sulfate soil | place: Finland: Risofladan, Vaasa | collected...
GTCGATGTGAACTCTTGGGCCCGATAAGCCTGTTATCCCCGGGGTAACTTTTATCCGTTGAGCGACGGCCATTCCACACCGAGCCGTCGGATCACTATGCCCGACTTTCGTCCCTGCTCGACTAGTAAGTCTCGCAGTCAAGCTCCCTTATACCATTGCATTCTTTGCCTGATTTCCATCCAGGCTGAGGGAACCTTTGGGCGCCTCCGTTACATTTTGGGAGGCGACCGCCCCAGTCAAACTACCCACCAGGCACTGTCTAGGATCCCCGATAAGGGGTCCTGTTAGAACTAAGACTTAGTCAGGCTGGTATTCCAAGGTTGACTCCACCCGACCTGGCGGCCGAGCTTCAAAGTCTCCCAGCTATCCTCTACAGACTAAACCCCAATCCAATGCCAAGTTGTAGTAAAGCTCCACGGGGTCTTTCCGTCCTGCCGCGCGCAACCTGTATCTTCACAGGTATTGCAGTTTCGCCGAGTCTCTGCCCGAGACAGCGCTCAACTCGTTACGCCATTCGTGCGGGTCGGAACTTACCCGACAAGGAATTTCGCTACCTTAGGACCGTTATAGTTACGGCCGCCGTTTACTGGGGCTTCAGTTCGGGCCTCTCAGCCCTCTCCTTAACCTTCCAGCACCGGGCAGGCGTCAGCCCCTATACGTCACCTTTCGGTTTCGCAGAGACCTGTGTTTTTGGTAAACAGTCGGTTGAGCCTCTTTGTTTCAACCCTCGACTGCTTCGGAAGTAAATTCCTACACAGCCAAGGGCACCCCTTCTCCCGAAGTTACGGGGCTATTTTGCCGAGTTCCTTAGGCAGAGTTCTCTCGATCGCCTTGGAATCCTCATCCCATCTACCAGCGTCGGTTTGCGGTACGGGCACCTTGGTTCTCCCTAGAGGCTTTTCTCGGAAGCTTGGGATCAGTCACTTCGCTTCACTCGCGTGAAGCTCCCCATCAGCTCTCAGGATTAACGCTCAGACGGATTTGCCTATCCGAGCTCCCTACTACCTTGGCCGGCCACATCCAATCGGCCGGTTGACCTACCCTTCTTCGTCCCCCCATCGGTGATAACGAACGTCAGGTGGTACTGGAATTTGCGCCAGTTGTCCATCGCCTACGCCTTTCGGCCTCGGCTTAGGCCCGACTAACCCTGGGACGATTAACGTTGCCCAGGAAACCTTAGATTTACGGCGGGTGGGTTTCTCGCCCACCTTTACGCTACTTGTGCCGGCATTCGCACTTGTGCTCGCTCCACACGGACTTTCGTTCATGCTTCACCGCAGAGCACAACGCTCCTCTACCAACGCAGCTTGCGCTGCGCTCCATGGCTTCGGTATCTGGCTTGAGCCCCGATCATTTTCGGCGCCACTTCACTCGACCAGTGAGCTATTACGCACTCTTTCAAGGGTGGCTGCTTCTAAGCCAACCTCCTGGTTGTCTGTGCAAAGTGACCTCCTTTGCCACTTAGCCAGAATTTAGGGACCTTAGCCGATGGTCTGGGTTGTTTCCCTTTTGACCGTGAAGCTTAGCCCCCACGGTCTCACTGCTGCTGTATAACTTGCCGCCATTCGGAGTTTGATTGGGTTTGGTAACGGGGGAACCGCCCCTAGCCCATTCAGTGCTCTACCTGCGACAACCCACAACAACGCTGCCCCTAAAGGCATTTCGAGGAGAACCAGCTATCTCCTGGTTCGATTGGAATTTCTCCGCTACCCACAGTTCATCGGCTCAGTTTGCAACCTAAGTCCGTTCGGGCCTCCACGAAGTTTTACCTTCGCTTCACCCTGACCATGGGTAGGTCACCAGGTTTCGGGTCTACTGCACGCGACTTCCACCCTTGCGGGCCACGCCCTATTCAGACTCGCTTTCGCTGCGGCTCCGGGTGTCTACCCCTTAGCCTCGCCACGTACAGTAACTCGCCGGCTCATTCTACAAAAGGCACGCCATCAGCCTGTTCAAGGATTGCTCCAAGAACCTAGGCCTTTGACAGTTTGTAGGTCCAAGGTTTCAGGTACTATTTCACTCCCCTTCCGGGGGACTTTTCACCTTTCCCTCACGGTACTCTTCACTATCGGTCGCCAAGAGTATTTAGCCTTACTCAGTGGTCTGAGCGGATTCCCCCAGGATTCCGCGTGTCCCGGGGTACTCGGGTGCTGCTCCACAGTCCGATCGCCTTTCGCCTACAGGGCTGTCACCTCCTATGGCGCTGGTTTCCACCAGCTTCGGCTAGACGTCGGTTTTGTAACTGTGTCAGAGCTCGGCAGAGCTCCATGAACAGTCCCACGACACCACCTACGCAACGACTGCCGTCTTGACACGCAGATGGTTTAGGCTGCTCCGCTTTCGATCGCCTCTACTAACGGAATATCTCTTCCTCCGGGTACTAAGATGTTTCAGTTCCCCGGGTGCCCTCTACCTGGACTATGTGTTCATCCAGGAGTGACCGGACATTACTCCGGTCGGGTTGCCCCATTCGGAAATCGACGGATCAACGTTCGCTTCCAACTTCCCGTCGCTTATCGCAGGTAGCCACGTCCTTCTTCGGCTCTTGGCGCCTAGGCATCCACCTCGGACCCTTAGTAGCTTGTCCTTAAACCTATAACCACTCTTCAGACACTGAAGAGATCGCTTTTCGGTTCAGAGGATCCAAATTAACGCTTTCGGCATTACGGAAGATCTCTAAAGACCTATTCGGTTGTCAACGTGCATGGTGGAGATGAGCGGACTCGAACCGCCGACCCCCTGCTTGCAAAGCAGGTGCTCTCCCAGCTGAGCTACATCCCCGCGCATGGCCTACAAGCCATGCTCCAACGATCGACGGCGAAATCGCCATCTCCCTCCGCACGCGACACCGGCTTGTTCACAGCCGGACCGCGGGAGGTCCTCCAGACCTTGAACGGCCTGAAGAGTGGGAAAGACAAGGCTTCGGTGGTTCCTTGGGTTTGTTTTTGTCGAAATGCACTCGTCTGCTTCCCGTGAGAGAAGCGAACGGTCGAGCAGATTTCCACTGCGCACTGAGCGGCCTGCTCCGGTTGCCCGGACTCGCCGTTGGCTTTCGGGACCGTACTCTTGGTCACGCCGGCCGAAACCGCCGCGATTACTCTTCGGGACCTAGTTGCCTGGCGTTACTGCCGGCTCTGACTTGACGAAGTCTCCATAAGGATGACTCCTTAAAGGAGGTGATCCAGCCACACCTTCCGGTACGGCTACCTTGTTACGACTTCACCCCCCTCACCGGGCACTCCTTCGGCGCCTCCGTCCCTTGCGGGTTCGGCCAGCGACTTCGGGAGCACCAGACTCGGGTGGTGTGACGGGCGGTGAGTGCAAGGCCCGGGAACGTATTCAACGCTGTGTGCTGACCAGCGTTTACTAGCAACTCCTACTTCATGCAGGCGGGTTTCAGCCTGCAATCCGAACTGAGACCGGTTTTAAGGGATTACCTTCACGTCGCCGTGTTGGAACCCGTTGTACCGGCCATTGTAGCGTGTGTGTAGCCCTGGACATAAAGGGCATGCTGACTTGACGTCATCCCCACCTTCCTCCGGGTTTCGCCCGGCAGTCTCCCTAGAAATTCAACTAAGGACAGGGGTTGCGCTCGTTGCGGGACTTAACCCAACACCTCACGGCACGAGCTGACGACAGCCATGCACCACCTGTGCAAGAGTCTCTTGCGAGAGGCCCCGGCTTTCACCGGAGTTTCCCAAGCATGTCAAGTCCAGGTAAGGTTCTTCGCGTCGCATCGAATTAAACCACACGCTCCGCTGCTTGTGCGGGCCCCCGCCTATTCCTTTGAGTTTTAATCTTGCGACCGTACTCCCCAGGCGGCGAACTTAATGCGTTAGCTGCGGCACTGATCGGGTCAATCCGACCAACACCTAGTTCGCAACGTTTAGGGCGTGGACTACCCGGGTATCTAATCCGGTTCGCTCCCCACGCTTTCGCGTATCAGCGTCAGTTATGTGCCAGGTAGCCGCCTTCGCCACTGGTGTTCCTCCCGATATCTACGCATTTCACCGCTACACCGGGAATTCCACTACCCTCTCACACACTCTAGCCAGACCAGTTCGCAATGCAGTTTTCGGGTTAAGCCCGAAGATTTCACACCACGCTTGGCCAGCCGCCTACACGCGCTTTACGCCCAGTAAATCCGGGTAACGCTCGCCCCCTACGTATTACCGCGGCTGCTGGCACGTAGTTAGCCGGGGCTTTCTTGGAGGGTACCGTCTTGGTCTTCCCCTCCGACAGTGGTTTACATACCGAGATACTTCATCCCACACGCGGCGTTGCTCCGTCAGGCTTTCGCCCATTGCGGAAGATTCCTCACTGCTGCCTCCCGTAGGAGTCGGGGCCGTGTCGCAGTCCCCGTGTGGCTGGTCGTCCTCTCAGACCAGCTACCCGTCTTCGCCTTGGTAGGCCGTTACCCCACCAACTAGCTGATAGGCCGCGGGCCCATCCTCCTGCGCATTGCTGCTTTCTGCACCGTCCATGCGAACGGTGACCGAATGCGGTATTAGCCCCGGTTTCCCGGAGTTGTCCCCCACAGAAGGGTAGGTTGCCCACGTGCTACTCACCCGTTCGCCACTAGGACAGTTCCTCCCTTACGGGAAGAAAAGCCTCGTTCGACTTGCATGTGTTAGGCACGCCGCCAGCGTTAACCCTGAGCCAGGATCAAACTCTCCGTCTAAACGGAGACCCAAGGCCTTAGCCCTGAGTCGTTATGACTCTCAGAGTCTTTCCCACTCTTCAGTTGTCAAGGTTCTGTTTTCCGGCCTCCGCAGGGCGCACGAAGCACCGCTGTCGGAAGGGCCCGGCCATTATACCGCCCGGCACCCGGTCTCGAAACCGAGGCGCAAGAGCCGTTCGGCCGAAGGGAGAGTATACCCCGTCCGGACGCGCTCCGGGGACGGTCTCTAGAGGGAGCGACGGCCAGACATCGCCCGGGCCAGGGTAAGCTCGTCGGCGTATTCGAGATCACCCCCGAAGGGCAGCCCATGAGCCGGCCGCGTGACCTTCACGCCCAGCAGCGCGATGGCACGGTGAAGGTAGGCCGCGGTCGCCTCACCCTCGATATCGGGGTTGGTGGCCACGATCACCTCCTCGACCCCGCCGCCGGTGATCCGCTCCAAGAGCTTCGGGAGGTGGATCTCCTCCGGCCCGACGTTGTCGATCGGCGAGAGCACGCCATGTAAGACGTGGAACATCCCTCGATACTCGCCGGTGCGCTCGATGGCGAGCACGTCGAGGGGCGCCTCGACAACGCAGATGACGCCGTGATCTCGCCGTCCGGACGCGCAGACGACGCAGAGCGGTCCCTCGGCGATGTTGAAGCAGGTGCTGCAGTAGCCGAGCCTCGCCTTCACGTCGACCAGCGTCTCCGCCAGCCGCTCCACCCGCTCGCGATCGGAGCGGAGAAGGTGGAAGGCGAGACGCTGAGCGGTCTTGGGTCCGACGCCGGGCAGCCGCGAGAGCTCCGCGATCAGCCGCTCGAGCGGCTCTGGAAGCTCCATCCCGCGACCCGTCCGAACCCGGCGACTAGATCAGGCCGGGCGGAAGGCCGAGACCGGCGGTGACCGCCTGCATCTTCTCGGCGGCCATCGCGCGAGAGCGATCGAGCGCTTCGTTCACGGCGGCCAGCACCAGGTCGGGCAGCATTTCGGCGTCGCCGATGACGTCGGGCCCGATGGTGATCGAGACCAGCTTTTGGGCGCCGGTGGCGACCGCAGTCACCACCCCGCCCCCCACCGTGGCCTCGACGGTTGCGGTCTCCAGCTCGGCCTGGACCGCGGCCATCTTCACCTGCATCTGCTGGACCTGCTTCAGCATCCCCATCGGATTCTTCATTCGTGGATCTCCTTGATGTCGATGACCCTGGCACCGAGGACGTTGAGCGCCTCGACGACGCTGGGATGCTCCTCCGGCGCCAGCGCCGTGGGCCGGGCGGGGACGCCGCGGTCGCTGAGCGGCAGCAGCCGGATCTCGAACCGGGTGCTGGGACTGAAATGCGCGGTGACCAGGCGCGCCACCTCGGCCTGCTTGTTCACGGCCACATCGTATTGGCCCTTGTAGGGGTACACGGCGACGACTGTGTCCCCCTCGAAGTCAACCTCGGCCTGTTTCAGGATGCCGCGGGCACTCACCGGCAGTTCCTCGAGAACCCTCGTCCACGCCTGCTGGGTACCGGCCGGAGGCTCGATCGGGCTGGCCAGCTCCGGCTCGGCCGCGAGGTCCGGCTCGGGCCCGGCCTCGGCCTCTGCCATCGGGGCCGAGGCTGGTACCGGGGCCGAGGAGGGCAGCGGAGGCGCAGCGACTGCCGCGACGGGGACGGCCGTGGGCGAAGCCTGCGGAACGGGTGCGGGAGGCGCTGAACGCGCCGCTGCCGGGGGCAGGGGCGCAGTCGCCAGCGGCGGGGCGTGTTGGTCCCCGGCGACCGCCAGCCGGACCAGTGTCGCCTCGACCAGGAAGCGGGGCTCGGCGTGTCGCCGGACCTCGCCATCCAGGTGGAGGAGCGAGTCGAGGGCAAGTGAGAGCCTGGCGCGCGCGGGCGCGCTGCGGGCGTCGATCGCCTTCACCAGCAGGTCGCGGCAGCGCTCCATCAGCCCGCGCACCAGGGGCCGGAGGTCGGCGCCTCCCTCGTACAGCCCGGTGAGGGTGTGAAGCGCATCGTGGGCACGGCCGTCGAGAACCGCGTCGAAGAGGGTCGCGACCGCCAGCGGGTCGGCAAGGCCGAGCAGCGAACGCGCCTCAGCAAGGTCGATCCGGCCGGAGGTGAGAGGCGCCAGCTGGTCGAGGTAACCGATCGCGTCGCGCATCGATCCCTCCGAGGTGCGGGCCAGCAGGGAAAGAGCGTCGGCGTCGATGGCGATGCCCTCGCGCTCTGCGATCATCCCCAAGCGGGCGGCGATCACATCCTCCGAGAGCCGCCGGAAGGGGAACTGCTGGCAGCGCCCTAGCACCGTCAGAGGCACCTTCTGTGCCTCGGTCGTGCAGAGGACGAAGACGACGTGAGGCGGCGGCTCTTCCAACGTCTTCAAAAGTGCGTTGAAAGATTCGGCCGTCAACATGTGAGCCTCGTCGATGATGTAGATCTTGAAGCGGCCCTGGGAGGGGGCCAGCCGGACCTTCTCGCGGAGGTCCCGGATGTCGTCGATGCCGCGGTTGGAGGCAGCGTCGATCTCGATCACGTCGAGCGCGTTGCCAGCGGCGATCGCCTGGCACGGAATGCACTCGCCGCACGGCTCCGCCGATCCTTCGGTGCGGTTCTGGCAGTTGAGCGCCTTCGCGAGGAGGCGCGCCGATGACGTCTTGCCGGTTCCCCGCGAACCGCTGAAGAGGTATGCGTGGGCGACACGCCCGGAGGCGATCGCGCCCTGCAGGGCGCGCGTCACGGCTTCCTGGCCGACGAGGTCGGCGAAGGTCTGCGACCGGTACTTGCGGTAGAGGGTCTGGTAACTCATCTATTGAAGAAAAGATTGACCGCGCACCCACCCGTCGATCGCGGCACCCCCGGCGCTACCGCGGCTTCGGGCTCCGGCCCAGATGACTGCGGCACCGCCGGATTCCCCCTTACCGCTGCTACCTTCCGGTCCTGGCGGGGTTCGAGGGCCCGACCTGCGCAGGTCCCGGCCTTCAACGCCTTACACCTCGGTCTGACCCGAAGGGCCGAACCTCGGAGCGGGGATTCAACCCAGCTGAGGCGGATTGCTGGTGCAGGGTACCGCCAGTCCCCCGTCTAGCGCGGCCGGGAGTAAGTCTACCCGCGCGCCCCGCCCGTCGAACCCGAGAATCCGCGACACGGGCAACCGCCCTTCGCGCGCCCGCCCGCGGCGATACCCGCCCCCAATCCACCCATCCACTTTGGGGTCTACTTTCGCTCTGCGCGAGCGCAGCGTAGACGGCAACGGCGGCGGCGCCAAGGGTGGCGGTTAAGAAGCCGGGGTCGGCGAGGCGTCCGGGGCCGCCAGCCGCCGGGCTGTCCAGGCCAGCTCCAGCCAGGCCAGGATGGTCACCGCGGGCACGACCACCCCCGCCACCGCGACCAGTGAAGACCCCGGCAGCCCGAGGCCGCGGAGCAGCGCAACCCCTCCGAGCAGGACCGCGATCATCGCGGTTGACAACTGCCCGAAGAAGGTGTGGCGCAGGGACGGCAGCCGCCGCCGGGCCACCAGGACCGCGCCGACCAGCACCGGTAGCAGGTAGCGGAGCACCACGACCCAGGCCAGCCAGGCCGGATAGGCGCCGCCGGCAGCCAGCCCGAGGGCGACGGCCCCGAAAAAGAATCCGTCCGCCACCGGGTCGAAGGCGGCACCGAAGCGGGTCGGCCGGTCGAAGCGGCGTGCCACCCAGCCGTCGAGGAGGTCGGTGAGCCCGGCCGCGACGACGATGAGCACCAACCACCAGAAGGAAGCCGAGCCGGACCGGCCAGTGCCGCCGCCGGCGCCGGCGGCGAGCCAGAAGGCGGGCGCCGAAAGCAGCACCCGCGACCCGGTCACCAGGTTGGCGGGCCCGGTCCCCACGGCGAGCGAACCTACTTAGCGGGCGTCGCGGCCGGAGAAGGCGTCGGGGTCACACCGACCGAGGGCAGCGGTGAGGGCGTCGGCAGGGGGGTCACCACCGGCGTCGGGGTCGCCGACGGCGTCGGCGCCGGCGTGGGCACGCCCGGCGCAACGTTCTGTCCGCAGGGTCTCGGCGGCGCCGTCTTGAGGAACACCTCGGAGTAGGTCTGAGAGGCCGGCATCGATGCCGGAGCCAGGCCGCCGTCCGCTTTGCAGACGGTGAGGCTGGTGACCCCGGAGGTCGGAGCCCAATTGGCGGGCCAGGATCGTCCGCCCGTGTAGTACGACATCAGGAAGGGCTTCCAGAGCACGGCGGCGACGTCCTCCCCCCAGAGGACCTTGGTGGGGCAGATCCAGCCCGAGGTCGGCACACCCGGCGAGCCGTAGGCCGTGAAGCCGGAATCGCAGGTCGGTCCGGCGTTGATGTGGCCCATGAAGGTCCCCACCGCCAGGTCGGGCGTGTAACCCATCATCCAGGAGGAGGTGTAGCCGTCGGTGGTGCCGGTCTTGCCGGCCACCGGCAGGGAGTTCATGCTCAGCTCCGTGGCGGGCACGCCGTGGAGGATGTTGTTCATCAGGTAGGCCAGGTCCGGCGAGATCACCGGGCCGCCGACGGTGTTCTCGGGGAAGGCCGGCAGCGTCTTCCCGGTCGAGTCGACGATCTTCAGAATTGGATGCGGATAGACCCGAATCCCACCGTTGTCGAAGGCCGAGTAGCCCGCCAGGTGGTCGACCATCGTGATGTCCGAGGAGCCGATGGTGGTCGTCAGCGAATTAGGGTCGAAGTTGCCGGCGGCGCCCAGCTTGTGGGCGAAGTCGATGACGTTCTGCGGTCCGACGTCGCGGAAGGTCCAGAGCGCCGGCAGGTTGCGCGACTGGGTGATCGCCGTCCGGAGTGAGATGTACCCCTCGGTCTTGTCGTCCCAGTCGGTGAAGTGGGTGCCGCCGATGACGGCGTCGTGGTCGTTGACCAGCGTCGACGCGGTGTACTGGCCGGTCTGCAGCGCGTAGGCGTAGGTGTAAGGCTTGAAGGACGACCCCGGCTGGCGCCCCACGTCGGTCAGGTTCACCTGGCCCTGGATGGCGTCCGAACTGTAGTCGGCCGATCCGACCATGGCCAGGATCTCGCCGTTCTTGGGGTTCATCGCCAGCAGCGCGCCGGTGTTGGCGCCCTTGTTTTTCAGCGCCGAGACCGCGGCCTTGACCGCCGAGTCGGCCTTCTGCTGGGTGGCGAGGTCAAGCGTCGTGTAGATCTGCAGCCCCCCGGTGAGGATCGTCTGCTCGTCGTAGCCATGGTCCTTCAGGTACTGGACCGTGTAGTCCACGAAGTGACCCGTCAGCGGATCGACACCACCCAAAGCGGTGGCGTGGTTGGCCGCCATCGGCGTCCAGATGTCGGTCCGGTAGGCGGCCGCCGCCTGCGCCGAGGTGAGCTTCTGGTTGGCGACCATCGAGTCGAGCACCTCGAGCCAGCGAGCCTTGGCGGCGGCCTTCTGGTCGGCGGTGCCGAAGGGATCGTAGGCCGTCGGCGACTGCGGCAGGCCGGCCAGGAAGGACGCCTCCGGCAGCGTCAGCTTGGCGGCGGTGACCCCGAAGTAGGTGTGCGCCGCGGCCTCGATGCCGAAGGCGCGGTTGCCGTAGAAGATCGAGTTGAGGTAGAGCTCGAGGATCTGGTTCTTCGTATAGCGGCGCTCTAGCTCCTCGGCGAGCAGCAGCTCGCGCATCTTGCGCGAGATGGACACCTCACCCTGGCCGTTGGTCAAGCCTGCCGAGCAGCTGCCGCAGAGGACGTCGTTCTTGATTAGCTGCTGGGTGATGGTCGAGCCGCCAATCGCGGACCCATGATGGGTGGCGTCATAGATGGCGGCGATGGCCACCCGACGGTAGTCGACGCCCTGGTTCGTGTAGAAGGTGCGGTCCTCGGTCGAGATGGTCGCGTCCTGGAGCGATTGGGCCACCTTGGTCAGTGGCACCACCGTGCGGTTCTCGACGAAGAAGGACGTGATCTCGACCCCGTTACGGTCGTAGATACGGGTCGTCTGGTCGAGGTTGCCCTCCCGCAGCTGGTCCAGTGATGGCAAACCCTGGGAGTAATAGCCGACCACCGCGACCGTGCCGATGGTGCCGAGGATTCCGCCGATGGCAAGCAGGGCCACGGCGACTAAGAGCAGGGTCTGCCAGCGCTTCGACTGACCCTTCCTCGAGTTGCGACGACGTGTTCGGCGACGTTTCAAGAGCGGGGTATGGAACGCGGTTCCGCCCCGAAGGTTACCTCAGGCCGAGCGCGGCCGCACCCTGGACGGCCAGTCCGGAGATCGGGTTGGCGAAGAAGGTATAGGCGATCAGCACGGCCGCCGCGGTGGCCGCGCCACCGGCGGCGAGGCGGTTGCGGGCCACCGGAGCGACCACCTCGCCAGCCGAAGCGAGAAACACCAGACGGAGGTCGCGGAGCACCGAGAAGGCCATCACCGCCGAGCTGAAAAAGCCGATCGCCACCAGCCAGAAGAGGCCGCCGCGAACCAGCTGCGAGCCGACCGCGAACTCGCCGAAGAAGCCCGCCAGCGGCGGGATCCCGGCCAGCGAGAGGAGGCTGACGCTGAAGCCGGCGGCCCTGGCGGGACTCCTTTCGGCGAGACCCGCCAGACCGTGCGGCGTCTCGCCCAGGGCCACCGGCCCGACCGCCGACGCCGCCAGGTACACCCCGAAGAGGAAGAGGCCCGCGCCCAGCGCGAGCCGGCTCCCGCCGGCGAGGCCGGCGACGATCCAGCCCAGTTGGAGAAGGCCCGCCCAGCCCAGGATCCGGCGGCCAGGGCCGCCGGCCAAAGAGCCGATCGCCGCCAGGAGCATGGCCAGCGCGGCCAGGGCCGGCACCAGCACCGCCCACGCGGTGCCTAGCGCGGCGACCGACCCGCCGAACTTCAGTAGGGCCAGCCCCGCCGCCCCGACCGCCATCGGCCCGAGCCAGGGCCCGGCCGCGAGCGCGACGAGCAGGGCGGCGAGCACCAGCAGCACGGCGATCGCCAGCGGCAGGGGCAGCTGCGCGCTGAGCGCGGTCTGGAGGGTGACGAGGCGCTCGCTCCCGGCGTCGCCCGCCAGCAGCGCCATCCCAATCGCGGCCAGCGCCGCCATAGCGCCGGCGAGGGGCAGCAGCCGCCGGGCGGCGGAGGGGTCGCGCTGACCGACCGCGGCTACCGAGGCGAGGACCGCCAGTTGGACGCCGGCCCAGACCCCGACCAGGTCGGCCGCCGACGCGACAACCAGGCCTCCGAAACAGCCGAGCAGAATCAGCCCCAGCGTCCCGCTGCCGAGGCCCTCCCAATCCGAGGCGAGGATCACCAGGAGGGCCGCCAACAGCAGTGCGGAGGTGCCGAAGAGCGCGAAGCGGTCCTGATTGAAGCCGCCGCCGAAGAGGCTGACGATCGTCCCGCCCACGACCAGCTCCACGACCAGCGCAGCCAGGACCAGCAGCGCGGCGGCGGCCGGCAGCCAGCGACGCGGTAGCAGCGGATAGCGGTGGTTGAGGAGGCACACCACGGCCGCCAGCGCAACCAGGGCGTCGGGCACGACGAGCATCAGGTTGCTCACTGGCCCGGCAGCGGCGGGTAGGTGGACATGATGTCCGCCGAGCTGTTGTTGATCACATTGACAAGCCCCTCATCGAAGATGGTCACCGAGCCGCCAAGCTTCGGGCCGCCGGGGAAGATGCCCCACCAGAGCAGGACCCCGACCAGCGCGCCGAGATACCACATCTCCGAGAGCGAGGCGTCGGAAGCCCCCGGCGCGTCGCCGCGGACGTGGCCGAACAGGATCCGCTGCGACGCCAGGGCGAGAGCGACCAGGGCCAGCGCCAGCCCGATGCTCACCACCAGGACCGCGCCCGGCTCGGTCAGGAAGGAGCCGAAGAAGCTAAACGCCTCGGCGATGAAGGAGGCGAAACCGGGCACGCCGACCACCGCCATGGCGGCCAGCAGGAACAGCCAGGTGAGCTTCGGCATCCGCATTGCGAGTCCGCCCATCAGTCCGAAGTCGCGGGTCTGGGCGCGATCGGCCATGGTCGCCGTCACCCCGACCACCAGTGCCGCCGCGAGCCCGCCGGCGATCAGCTCGAAGGTCGCGCCGAGCAGGGCCAGCGAGGACAGGCCGGCGATCCCGATTGCGAACACCCCGCCGGGAAGCATCGACGCGTAAGAGCCGAAACGGCGAATGTCCCTCGTGCGCAGCATCATCAACGCGGCGTAGACGACCGTCGCCGCGGCGAAGAAGCCGAGGAAGGGCGCCAGCAGGGTGGCGCCGTCGTGCTGGTTGGAAACCAGCAGGCGGATCAACAGGTAGCCGCCGAGCCGCGCGGTGATCCCGGCGACAAGCACCGCCACCCCCGGCGTCGCCTCGGCGAAGAGATCGCGCGCCCAGCCGTGGAACGGTAGCAGCGGGAGCCGGGTGAAGGCGACGATCAGCAGAAGCACGCCGATCACCACCTGCAGTCGGTCGCCAAGGTTCGCGTGGACCAGGAAGTCGAAGTCGAAGCTGACCCCCCCGGTCGTCGCGTAGAGGATGAGCGCCACCGCGGAGAGGGCGGCGGTCCCTACCGCGCCGTAGGCCAGATAGCGGCCGGCCGCAGCACGCCGCAGAGGCCCTCCCCACCCGGCGACGAGGAGCGCGACGGGGAGAACGCCGGCGCCCCAAAACACGACCAGCAGGAACATATCGCGCGCGCAGAGCACGCCGTTGACGGTCGCCTCGACCAGCAGCAGGAGGACGAAGTACTCGCGGACGCGCTCCCGGATCCCCGTCGAGGCGAGCACCGCGACGAGACCCACGATGGAGCCGACCAGCAGCAGCGGGACGGTCACGCCGTCCACGCCGAGGTGGTAGTTGATGCCCAGCGCGGGCAGCCAGGGGTAGTTCTCCTCGTACTGCGGTGCCGAGCTGAAGAGGTTGGCCTGGTTGTAGGTGACCAGCGAGAGGAAGGCGAGGAAGGCGTTGGTCCAGAACGCCACCTGGAGGATGGCGCGGTCGTAGCGTCCCCGCGCATTGGGCATCAGCGCGATCACGACGGCGGCTACGACCGGCGCCCAGACGAGGGTGCTGAGCAGGAAGTTGAAGTGGATGATGGTCGGTCCGAAGGGAGAGATCGGGCTCGGCGACGGGCTCGGAACGGCGGTCGCCGCGGCTACCGGGGTCGCGGCGAGGAAGAGGAGGTTCACCGGTACACGGCCGGAGCGACCAGGCCGGCGATCACCGCCAGCAGGACCGCCACCCCGACCAGGATCGGGATCACCGCCAGCGGCCGGCGCACCAGTTGAGCCGATTCCTCCACCAGCTGCCGCAGGTTGTCCTCCGCGCCCGGGACCACGTCGTCCTCGGTCCGCTCGGCGAGGGTCAGGGCAGGCTCGACGAGCAGCCGGTCGAGCACCAACCGGCCGCGGAATGCAACCCGCTCCCAGCCGGCGGCGGCCGTGGTGGTGAGGCGGGCACCGCTGCTGCGAGAGACTGAGAAGAGGACTGTCGCCAGCAGCGCGCCGCCGACCGGCACGGCCAGCCAGTAGGCGAAGAGGGTAGGGTCCCCCGCCGGGTGGGGACGGTTGTCGGTCCAGCCCAGGAAGGACGGCCAGTAGAAGGCCACCGAGAGGCCGAGGGCGAGCAGCCCCAGCACCAGAGGCGGGTAGCTCATCGACTCCGCCGCCGGTCGGACCCGGTTGGGATCGAAGCCGCGCCGCCGCGGCAGGTAGGGATAAGCCGTGAGCAGGTAGACGCGGAGAAATCCGAGGGAGGCGAGCCCAAGGCCGAGGGCGTAGGCAAGCACCCAATACCACCTGAGCGTCCCACCCGCGACGACGCCGACCCCGGCGACCAGGGCTGCCGCGGCGAGCGGCAGCGCGGCGACGGAGAGGCGCATCCGGCGCCAGCCCTCCCCCATCTCGTTGATCAGCGAGGTCCGCATGCCGGCGACCAGGCTGCCGGTCGCAAGCGTGGCCGCCGTCCGGGCGAGGCCGGTCACGGCCAGCAGAACCGCGGCCGCGGCGACGTCGCCGGGGCGGGTGAAGGCGAGCACCGCGATAGCCGAGACGCCGATCCCGGAGGCGATCACCGCCTTGCGCACGTCAAGGCTGGCCAGCCCCAGCAGCGGCAGCAGGACGGCGCTGACGGCCGCCGTCGCGGCAAGCGACTTGCCAGGGATCCAGTGGGTGAGGAGGTCGGCGCTGACGATGATCGGCATCACCTTGTAGAGCAGCCCGGCGACGATCAGGGTCCAAAAGCCCTGGACGGCCGCGAGGGCGCCGCCGGAGGCCGGACCCGCGCCGGTGAGCCAGCCCTGGAAGGGGAAGAGCCCCAACCGCCCCACGGCGCCGACCAGGATCAAGATCGCCGCCACCCCGAGGCTCTTGGGCTGTGGCCCGAGCTGGGTCATGCCCGGGATCAGCTGGTCGATGGCCAGCTGTCCGTAGCGCGAATAGAGGACCGCGATTCCCGCCAGCAGGGACAGGTCGCTGATCGCCGGCACCGCCAGCGAGAGGCGGGCCGCCAGGGTTGAGGCCGGGTCGGCCCAGGCGTTCGAGAGGAGCAGCCAGCTGGCGATCGCGGCGACACCCCAGAAAACGTAGATCTCGGAGAGGTCGGTGCTGACGATCACTCCCAGCGTGCACGCCAGGAGCAGGGTCAGCAGGCCGTAATAGCGTGCCGGGGACGGCTCGCCGCGGGCGCCGGCGCGGCTCCAGGCGAGGACGGCGAGCGAGATCACCAGAGCGCAGGCCATTAGCAGGGTGGTCAGGTGGGTGACCCGGATGCCGATGTCCGTGATGTAGGTCTGGAAGCGGGCGGGGCCGCTGAACGCGGTTGCGACGTTGAGCCACTCGTAAGACCCGGTGTACGGCGGCGACGTTTTGAACTGCGAAGCGCCCGCCAGAGCGACCCCGACCAGCGAGGCCAGAGGTGCCAGAACCGCCAGGTTGGCGGCCGTCCGCCGGCCCCTGACGCCGAGGGCGATGATCGCGACCACCGCCAGCGGCCCGAGCAGGATAAGCGGAACCGACCAGCTCAGCGTGGTCGACGGATCGAAGTGAAAGCCCGCGCTCGATCGTGCGGCAGTGGCGGTCGTCAGGAGGGCGAGCTGGGCCGTCAGCGCGATGTCTCCGCCGCCAGCCGGGTGCCGAGCGCAACCACGGCGAGCGCGAAGCCCGCTGCGATGATGGCGAACTCCTGGCCCGCGAGCTGGTCGTGGGTGCCGGTGGCGAAGCGGGCGATCGCTGCCAGGTCGACGCCGGCGCCACCCAGCATCAGCGGGACGCCGGCGAGGCCGGGGGGTCCGGCCGCGCGGCGCGCGACCAAGAAGGCTCCGGCCGCGAAGAGGAAGGCCCCCACGAAGAGGAAGTGGACGATCCCGACGCTCACCGCCGGCGCTCCCTGACCAGGCGCCGGCTGGTCACCAATGCGACCAAGAGCGCGCCGCCGAGGGACTCGACCGATAGCGCGTCACGGGTGAAGAGGAGGCGGCCGAGCGCCGCGGAGTTGAATAGGCCGGCGTTCCAGCCGCCGCCGAAGTAGGACCCTTTGAAGGCGACGTAGGCGAGGGCCAGGAAGACGAGACCAGCCAAGGCGGCACCGAGCTGCTGGCCGAACCCGTTCGGCTCCTCGGCTGCCGCCTGCGGCAGCTGGAGGATCAGGATCGCGCAAGCCCCCAGCGAGACCAGGGTCACGATGGCGGCGAAGCCGGCGTCGAGGTCGCCCAGCAGGCCGGCGACGCCGATCGCGACTAGGCCCAGACCGAGCACGCGCGAACGCGCCTCGAGCAGCGCTGCGACCAAGCCCCCAGCCACGGTCACGGCCGCGAACGCGTAGAAGAGCACCGAGTGGAGGGTGTCCAAAGCTGAGTTACCTTCTGCCTACACCGAGGCGGGCGGAGTTCCGAGTTCGAAAGCATACAGGAGCCCGATCAGGGCGACCACGACCGCCACGACCACGCCCACGAGGGCGGCGGCGTCCACCCGGCCGACCACCGCGGAGACGACCCAGGCGGCGGTCAGGAGCAGGATGATCAGCGCTCCCGAGACCGCGACCAGCCGGGCCGCGTCGAGCGCGGCGAGCCGGTCGAGCAGCGATTGCATCTTTGCGGGGATTGAGTATGGCAGGCGCGCCGTTCTCAACCGCCATCCTTGCGCATCCCATCGGCCCCCGAATAACCTCCCAAAGCCGCCGTCAGAACTCCCCAAGGGTGGGGGGTTGGATGGAGGGTCAGAGAACTCCGATGGTCAGAGGAAGGCCGCCGGTGCTGAGTCCCGAGATCAGCATTCCCGGTGGCGAGTTGCCCGGTTAGGTCTCCTCCAGCGGGTCGATGGTCTCGGCGTTGGAGGGCGAGCGTCCCTCCTCCTCGTCCCGCTCCCCTTCGCGGTCCTCCATGAAGCCGCGGTCGATGGCGTCCGACGCGTCCGCCTGCCTCTGCACCAGCGGCGGGTTGGGCTCACCCGGGTGCATCCGAGGCCGGGGCCGGTCGTCCAGCTCCTCGCGTTCCTCCTCCTCCTCGAGGAGGGACTCGGAAGAGGTGTCGACCTCCTGCATGGTGCCGGTATCGGCCACGCCCAGCTCGACGTAGCCATCGTCGGCGTAGAGCTCGGGGTCGTCCTCTTCTTCCTGGTCGGGGGGGCGGTTCTCGGCCATCTCTCTAAGAGCCTACGCCGTCGCTATAACGTTCAGGAGTTTGAGGCGATGATTCCCCCACCCAGCACCCGGCTGCCCGAGTAGAGCACCGCCGCCTGGCCCGGCGCCGCTCCAGCCACCGGCTCCGAAAGCTCCAGGGTCGAACCCACCAGCCGCGCCGGGACCGGCCGCGCCCGGTAGCGAAGTCGAGCCGAGCATTCCAGGGCGTCCGCAGCCACCGAGCCGTCCACGAACGAAAGCGACTCCAGCCGAACCGCCCTCACCCCCTGCTCGGCCGCCCGCCCCACTACCAGGCGGTTGGACGCCGGCTCGATGCGGAGCACGTACCACGGGCCCGGGTCCGCGAGCGAGAGCCACCCGGTCCGCTGGCCGACCGTGTAGAGCGGAGTCCCCCGGTGGGTGCCGACCTCGCGGCCTTCGGAGTTGACCATCGGCCCCGGCGCGACCGGCAGCCGCGCCGCCAGGTATTCGGCCGTCCGCCCGGGCGGCACGAAGCAGATCTCCTGCGACTCCTTCTTTGCCGCCACCGGCAGCCCGAACTCCACGGCGTGGGAGCGGGTCTCCGTCTTGGTCATCTCGCCGAGCGGGAAGAACAGCCGCTCGAGGCGCGCCTCTGAGAGGTGGTAGAGCATGTACGACTGGTCCTTGCCGGGGTCGACGCCCGCGTGCAGCTCAGGTCCGGTGGGCCCGTGCAGGATCCGCGCGTAGTGCCCAGTAGCCATCGCGTCGAACCCCAGCGCAAGCACCCGCGAGAGCATCAGATCGAAGCGCACGAAAGCGTTGCAGGACAGGCACGGGTTCGGCGTTCGTCCGGTGAGGTAGGCTGCGTGGAAGGGCCGGATCACGCGCTCCCCGAACTCACGCTCGAGGTTCCACACGTAGTAGGGGATGCCGAGGATGCCCGCCACCCGGCGAGCGTCAGAGACCGCCGAGAGCGAGCAGCAGCCGCCGTGCTTCTCGAGCTCCACCTCGTCCTCGCGCGGCCACTGCTGGAGGGTGATCCCGACCACCTCGTGGCCGGAGGCGGCGAGCAACGCCGCGGCGACCGAGGAGTCGACCCCGCCGGAGAGGGCGACCGCAACCTTCATCTCGCGAATCAGGTTAGCGGCCGCCCGGCCGATGACCTCGGAGCCGGCCGGCGCCCCCGCCCGGATACCGCGTAGACAACCTCGAACAGTTCCACCGTCGCCCTCGGCGCGCCCGCGGTGGCGGTCGTCTTCTTGCGCAGCTCGGCCAGCTTGGCCTCGCTGTTGGCGCGATCGGGCTCGGTGGCCCAGACGCTGCCGACCATGGTGCGGCCGCTCTCGCGGTTCACGCTCATCACCACCGAGCGGAAGCCCGGA
>Ga0307372_10005705_pt1 | contig 18541 bp, 19 predicted proteins | sample OX1MG_FD_202533 | JGI IMG/M metagenome (GOLD analysis project Ga0307372, IMG submission 202533) | Soil microbial communities from Risofladan, Vaasa, Finland - OX-1 | ecosystem: Environmental > Terrestrial > Soil > Coastal area > Acid sulfate soil | place: Finland: Risofladan, Vaasa | collected...
TGCCACTACTCCTGACGTTGCTGGCGTGGGTCCCCGCGCTTGTGACGATCGATCAACTTTTGATCGGGATTGCGGTGGCATGCGGTGTCCTCTACTTTCTGTCTGACGTTGCGCGTACGGCCGGAAAACGGCTAGAGCCGAAGTTGCTGGAAGAATGGGGTGGGTGGCCAACCACAATATGGTTGAGGCATTCCGATAATCATTTGTCCGCAGAGGTGAAGCGCAGGTATCACTCGTTCCTTTCGAGCCGCCCTGCAACTGCTGCGATGCCTACACAGGAAGAAGAAGAACGAGATCCCGTAAGTTCCGATGAGCGCTACGCTGCGAGTGTTATGTGGCTCAAAGAGCAGTGTCGTGGTGCGGATTTTGCGCTCGTTCACAGGGAAAACGCAATCTATGGATTTAGAAGAAATCTGCTTGGGCTTAAGCCGATTGGCGTTGGTATTTGCGGTATAGTCTTGGTGGCTCCGCTGCTGATAACTCTTGCCAGACCCGGGGCGTCCGTCTCGCAGCTATTCCGGCTCCTAACTGAAGCGTACGTCACCTTGCCGCTTCCTGTATTCGGTGCCTTAGTCGTTTCCGTGATGGGACTCGCTGCATGGCTTTTTACGGTCAGACGTAGCTGGGTTCGCGAGGCCGGTGATCTGTATGCGCGGGCTCTCCTTGCATCTTGCGACGTTCTTGTGGTTCCAGCGTCAAATGGTAGTGTCTCCCGATGAGCACGATAAAGTCACATGCCGTGGGAAACGGCGATATGTTCTACATACGGCACGGTTCGGACAACTTCAGCATAATTGACTGCTGCCTCTCTGACGAAAACAGAGAACGCCTCGTAGACGAGATTGAGCAGGCGCGTGCGGGTAAAGGAGTCACCCGATTTATCTCTACTCATCCTGACGAAGATCATCTGCGCGGTCTACGCTACTTGGACGAGAGATTAGGGCTGGTGAATTTCTACTGCACGAGCAACGAAATAATCAAGGAAGATGAATCGGAGGACTTCAAGCACTACTGCACGCTGCGTGACTCTGAAAAGGCGTTCCACATACGTCGAGGTCGCTCAAGGAAGTGGATGAATGAGGCCAGCGACGAGAGAGGGAGCTCCGGCATTAGCATAGTGTGGCCGGCGATTGAAAATGAGCATTACAAAGATGCATTAGCTCTGGCGGAGGAAGGAGGAAGCCCCAATAACACATCGGCAGTAATCAAGTACAGCATCAACGGAGGCGCATGCTTTTTGTGGATGGGCGATCTTGAAACTGCGTTCATGGAGGAGGTTGCGAATGCGATAGAGTGGCCGAAGGTTGACGTAGTGCTTGCTGCGCATCATGGCAGGAGCAGCGGGAGAATTCCACATAGCATTCTTGACCAACTAAAACCACGTGTGATCGTTATCGGCGAAGCGCCATCGAGGCATCTCCACTACTACGGCGGGTACAATACTTTAACGCAGAATACCCTCGGCGACATCACGTTCGAATGCAAGGCAAACAAGGTTCATGTGTTTGTTTCAGAGGCAGGCTGCGATGTTGACTTCCTCGACGATGAAGGCGTCACTGGCGATGACCATTACGTAGGGACGCTGAATATAGGCTAAGAGGTGGCCGGATCGGCACTTTGTCACTCCTGTAGGGACTCGCGACATTCTCGTAAGATGCTGGTATGCGAATCAGCGACGAAACGTTCAAAGAACTACTCGCCTGTTTTGATTCAAAAGAAATTCCCAGCGATATGAGCGACACACCGAGCTTCGCCAGCGCCTGCAGAACTTTGTTGATCTCGTCGAACTCGTCATGCAACCGCTTCCCGCAGAGTTAGAAGAGCAACTTCTCACGCAGCATCTCGCAGATCATCCGGGAGCAGCTGCTCCAGAGTCTTCAAATTCTGGTATAGTGTGAGTAATTGCGGATCGCGACTGATGTATCGAGTTCGAACGTCATTCACGAGTTGGCGCCGGTAATACTAAGTAATACTGAAAACGGGACGCTGGCCGCGGTCAGGTCAGCATAAGGACAACATAAGCTATATGTCTTGGGAAGATAACAGAAGTGAAGATAAGCCTTGTCCATGCGGCAAGAGCCATTTCACCGTTACCTTTCGTTCGAACGACTGGGGTCAGCACGAAGAACAGTGGTCAATGTACTGCCCTGAATGCGCGCGAACCCACGGCCTCTATAGCTACATCGTGAGTCACAAAGGACTCAGTGATACCCGTTATATCTGGCTTCCAAAGCGACAACTGCGCGAACTGAAAGAACTAGAGGCTCTAATAGGTGAGCTGAAGGACGCCCTGGCGGCGCATCTGCGATTTCGATACGCTGCTCACTGGACGCAATATTTCATGGGCAAGCCCAAAAAAGAAATATGGGCCGAGGTAACCGACAACGGGAGTCGCTACCCACAACTCTCGACCTTTTACAGTCACGTTCGCCAAGTAGGCCTTGAGAGCGCCTTGAACGGGTATCTCCAATACGATAAGGTTAGCATCGTGACCCATATTCTTCATCTCGATGATGCAGATCTTGCGTCGCGCGTCGTCCGGATACGGGACCTCGAAAGCAGCCTAGCTGCGAAGAACGATGCGATTCGTGCGGAAGGGGTGCATCGGCAATAACATGACCTACTCTATCCGAGAGATCGCTGATCTGTCGATCAATCAACTTTCAAATGAAGAACTCAATGAAGCACTAGCTGCATTTAGTGGCTTCTCGGAGATATTTGGGCGAACGTGGATTGATGTATATTTTCAGGGTGTGCGGAGCCCAGTGTTCACGCGCTCGATCATGGCGATGTGGTCCGATTTTGAACTAATACGAAGCCTTCCAAACGTAGAGAACGTTGTCGATCGGTGGCGGTATGGAATCAGAGGACAAGGAGTTATCGCTGAGGTGCGCACCTTTGCACAGTTCGTCCGCGTTGGGCTCGAAATTGAACTATTTCCGCTGATGCACAAACGCGTGCCAGACGGCCGGATACGCACAGCCGCTGGAAGCCCGTGGACATATTTTGAAGTATCGCAGCGCGCGATGTCGGAACTGAAAGCGTACGCTGAGAAGGTGATGATGCGCGTGTCGCAAGTGGCTGCTGAGTTGAACCCGGGCGTCCACGCTAAGATCGCAATTCTGCGTGTGCCCGAGGAGTTCGAAGTCGATGCAATTCTCGAATGGCTTAAGTCAGGCCCGCATTCAGGTGTCGAACTTCAGGGTTTAGCCGTCCTGGCTCGGGAGCCGATTGAAACTGGTGTCAATGACGGCGATGTCCTGTACCAGCACGTGGGTCAACCACGCTTTTTCACAACTACGATAGCATCGGGGCTGCCTGCGAAAAAGGCGTCGGTAGCTATGGCGGTGAGTGATGTCGGAGCGAAAAATATGCTTGATAAGGAAGCTCAACAGATTCCCGCAAACGAGCCTGGGTTTCTAGTCTTCGATCTTTCCTCGGTCATTGGTAGTGGCAGCAAAGATTGGAGGTCACTGATAGAACGGCGATTGCAACCGAATGTACATACCCGTGTTGGTGCAGTGATTCTGACCGAGTGCTACGGCTCGGCGAAAGGTCGTCAAAGCAAGTCTGAAATCGTCGTAAACCCACACGCGACGTCTCCGATAGGAGCCGATATGCGCGAAAAAATAGAACGTGCGTTTATTCCGGAGAGCTGATATCACGTTATGCCAAGAAAACTACCTGCCATAGACATACGCGCGCGTCGCCGACATCTTGTGAACGATGATTTTGCGCTGGCCGAGGGGCCTGAGTTCGAACCACGCGGCAACATATCGTCCGACGTATGGCACGGTATTGTAAACCTTCCTGACGACGTACTAATCCGAACGACGGACTTTCAAGCTACCGACGTAGAGCGCGCGCATGCACTTCTGATCTCCTGGCTAGATACGATTGACAGTCTGCCAGAAGACTGCCCTCTCTATATCCAAGCGCTGGCGGTATATGAGGCATTTGATGCATCGCTTTTCAATGCAGTAAACGGTTGGTACAGAACGGCGGGCCTCGCACTTAGAGCCGCTGTCGATGACCTGCTGGTTGGTCTATATTTTCAGATAATCGGCGATCGGGCCGAATTCGATGCAATTGTTTCCGGCAAGAACGGCAGTCCGCGTTTTCGGAACATGCGTGATGCCGTGCTAGCTGCCACCAAGGACCATGCCCTCTTTGCTTATCCAGGTGGTTCCTTCGGACAGTTGTACGACACGCTTTCCATCTACACACATCGGATATCTCACGGCGAGCTGTGGGATGGATCGAACGGGCCAATCTACGTCAAGGAGGGGTTTGACCGGTGGTTTAAGGAGTATGTGCAAGCTGACGAAGTTCTAAAGGCCGCGGTGGATGCTGGCCGCGCATTTACATAAAGCCTGCTGTTTGTAGCGAAGCAAAATGCATACTCACTCTCGCTGACAAGGTTTCCCACCCTTATTGCATCGCTCCGAGGTGCATTAGCATCCCAACATGGCACGTACCACGATCGTCTCTCAATGATCGTTTCTCAATCTCCGTTCCTCCCGAGATGGCAGCGGAACTTGAGGCGATAAGAAAGGCGGAGCACCGCACACGCTCGGAATTGCTACGAGAAGCCATTCGCCGCTACATCGCAGGTGATGCCGAACTAGTGATCTGCTGCGATTATGTGAAAGCCGGCGACCATACCGGCGGGCAAATTAAAATGACTGGTGCGATCGACAAGCCGCTCGTCAAAGAGGAAAGTACCCTTGTTACCGAAGGCGCCAAGGACGCGTTCAAGCTACGAATGGAAAATCCGGATTCTAGGTATGGGTCGGCGCTCGCGGGCATACGCCGCTCGGAAGCTAGTTCAAGCGAAAACGCAGGCTATGAGCGTCGGCTATCCTCGCCGCCGACCCGATCGGTGAAAATCGGGGCCACCGCTCACGTATCTGCCACGAGTGCACGCTTGCTCTAAGTCCGTCACGAAGATAGACATGTCTCAAGGGTACATTGTCGTCTCTGCGCGTCGGCCTTCCTATCCGGTACATTGCTCCTCATGGAGATCAGTCAGGTCATCGTAGTGGAGTTTGTCGAAGCCGTACGCGAAGAGTACGGCAGAGAGCTCTCCTATGCTGACGCGCATTGTATTTTGTACGATTTGGCGGTGTATTTTGATACGCTCGCCAAAATTCGCCATCGTGAGAGGCTGCAGAGTAAAACATGAACTATAATCTTAAGCACAAAGATCATGTCAACCAAAGCGATCATATTTTGTCGTGTATCATCCAAGGAACAAGAGGAAACCGGATACTCGCTCGATGCGCAGTACAAGCTGCTTGCACAATACGCTGATAAGCGCGGCTTTGTCGTAGTAAAGACCTTCAAGGTGTCGGAATCGGCAAGTGGCAAACAGGCGCGCACAATGTTTTACGAAATGCTCGCATTTGTGCAGAAGCACGACATCAATGCAATCTGTGTCGAGAAGATCGATCGACTCACGCGCAATCTCAAAGACGCAGCGATCGTAAACGAATGGGTGCAGGAGAACGATGGGCACGAGCTGCATTTTGTGAAAGAGAACGCAATAATCAACAAGAGCACCCGCGCCCATGAGAACTTTGTGTGGGACATGAAGGTTGCGATCGCGCGCTTCTATACCAATAATCTCTCGGAAGAAGTGCGAAAAGGGCAGAGAGAAAAGTTGGCGCAGGGATGGTTGCCGACAAAGCCGCCCCTTGGATATACGGGCACTGGCGACAAGGGATACCGAACTCACATAATCGATACGGAACGTGCCCCGCTTGTGCGACGGATGTTCGAGTTGTATTCGACAGGGAACTACTCCGTCGACGTACTTGTAGGAGAAATGTACAGAGCGGGGTTACGCAATCGCGCTGGGAAGAAACTAGGGAGAGCGCGCATGCACGCGCTACTTACTGATCCGTTCTACCACGGGACCCTTCGCTGGAGGGGAGAGTTCTACGCAGGCAAACAGGAGCCGCTCATTTCGAGGATGCTCTTTGATAGCGTGCAGCAACGTCTGAAGGGTAAGATGGGATCTTCACAGCAGCGGAAGCACTTGCCGGTATTCAAAGGAAAGATCAGATGTGGTGAATGTGCTGGCACAATTACGTGGGAGATCCAAAAGACCCACTGGTATGGCCATTGCAACCATTACAAGAACTGCTCACAAAGGCGCTGGTGGCGCCAGGAGGATGTTGAAGCGCAGTTGCTTCGGTTGTTCGACATGGTGGCGCCGGGAAACGAGCGCGTCCTTCGGATACTTGAGAAGGCCGTCGGCGAACTAGGAAGCAAGGAACGCGATGAGCACACCACTGCCTATGCAAGCGCGACTCGTGTGCACGAATCGGCACAGCGTAAGCTGGACGTGCTCTATGACGACCGCGCTGACGGAAAAATCACGCCAGAGTTCTATGAACGGAAGCGGAAAGAGTATGCACGCGGGGAAGCGGACGCTCTGGCGAGCATGAAGCGCCTTGAGGACGGCATGGCCGAGTATCATCAAGCCGCAACTGCGATCCACGACCTTGCAGCGCACGCAGCGGAGATATACCAAAGCGAAATGGTGAGTGCGGAAGAAAAGCGTCTACTCCTAAGCAAGCTCTTTGTGAGCCTGTCGCTAAGCGATGACGGAATACGCCCTACGTATACAGCGGCATGCCAGTTTCTCTACGAGTGGATGCCGAGTCTTAATGAAACTTTCGAACCGCTGGAAACTGGCTCAACAAAGACGCTGGACGGGGAATCGTTGGCCTCGTATCCTGTCATGCCCCACGAGTTGACGTCGAAATGCACTGAGACTTTCGAACCGGTAGAAAATGGCTCAATAAAGATGCGGAAAGTGGATTCGTGGGCATCGTATCCTGTCGTGCTCGCTTGGCGGGAGGCATTTCGTACCTATGATTGGCCGCACGCTATCGGTGATCCAGAGCTTACGCTGCGAGAGGTGAAGCAACTGCTCAGTATATGTGATCGTGTAGTTGCAGCCGTCGAGTGATGATTGTTAGACGCGTGCAATCTATCGACGAGCTATGAACTGTTGAGAGTGCTCCGATCCAGTAATACGCGACGTGCCATCGTGTTGCGTGTTCTTCTCAGCCATCCGGTCGCGATACGGAATCTTTGCAAGCGTATCGAAATAGTTGCAAGATCATACAAAAGTAGATGCGCATCAGCAGGTGAGAGTGTTTTCCTGTATTTCTCTTGCACAGCGTCTATGAAATCGTTTACGTAGGCGAAGCGGTAACCGAGCGACTGCGTGCGCTGCGGAAGCACCCGCTGGTCGAAGATCACGATATCGGCGGCCTCGCCGAGCATTGCTCGCAGCGCGAAGACCGGCGTCGGCAGGATGGTCGGACGCCGTAGCACCGAGTAGAGCGCGTGCGTGAACGCGGCATTCGTCGCCGGTTGCGTTGAGAGTGGCCACGGACGGAAAGCATCGCGGCCGGCACGCACCCCGGAAAGCACCCCGGCATTCCACCGCTTGCCAACCGTTCCTTCGTTGCCGATGCTGCGTTGCATGCCCGGGCGGGGGATTCGATCGACCTTTTGCAAGGGGTCGAACCCCAGGGCCGGAAATCGACAACCCGAGGTCAAAAGGCCCGACCCATATGGGGAATGCCGGTTTATGCGGTTGTCGCGAACGTGGGACGCCATGAACGGGCATACGTTTTCCGTGCATGTGATGTGGTCTGGACGGGCGACCGTGGGAGCGGCACCAGCGATTACCGGGCATACGGGCGCGATCACGAGATCACCGCGGCGCTGAAGACGAGCACGATCGCGGGCTCCGCGGCGAGGGCTACCGGGGCGATGCCACGCGTTACAATCCGGAAGAACTCTTGCTCGCCGCACTCAGCGCGTGCCACATGTTTTGGTATCTGCACCTATGCGCGGATGCCGGCATCGCGGTGCGCAGCTACGACGACGCAGCCGACTGCGATCTGCAGCTCGATGCAGATGGCTCGGGGCAGTTTAAGTCAGCGACGCTGCGTCCGATCGTGCGTCTTGAAGATCTCGCGCGCAGCGAAGAAGCCCTGCTCGTGCACGAGAAAGCCCACGCCATGTGCTTCATCGCACGCTCGATGAACTTTCCCGTCCACTGCGAGCCTCGTATGCTTGCCTAGGAGTCCGTGCGCTCCGGAAGCCGCGGGCCTTGTGCTGCAATCTGCCCGGCGCGCCCGATTACTGCTTTTGCGGGACGAAGACCATCAAGGCGAACCGTGTTTCGCGCCACGCTGCCGCCGACGTTCTCCGCCGCGCTTGGCCTGATGATCCTCATCTATCTGCGATTGGTCGAATTCATGAAGCGATTATTCTATGGCACACCATTGACTACGACGCACACATATCGGCCCGAAGCCACAACTGAAGCGCCCGTCACCCAAACCCATTGACACAGTCAGGCAGGCAGTGTAATACTGAACCAAATGGTTAACTATAAAGAATCCGTTCTGGATCGAACCTTCGCGGCTCTTGGAGACCCGACTCGCCGGGTCTTGATGTCAAAGCTTGTAGGCGGTAACCTCACCGTGAGCGAGTTGGCGCGCCCATTTCCGGTTTCTTTGCAAGCCATTATGAAGCACCTCAACGTGCTTGTTGACGCCGGCCTCGTCACCCGAAAGAAAACCGGGCGCACTGTAACGTGCACCCTCAACGCCGAGCCGATGGCGCAAGCGGCGCGGTGGCTCGTAGAGCATCATCAGCGCGCTTGGAGCGATCGCTTCGATCAATTAGATATCTATCTTCGCCGTATTCAACAAGGAGAGCACCATGAACAAGCGTGATGCGGAAGCGCAATCGGCCGAATTACTGATCACTCGCGAGTTTAATGCGCCGCGCGACCTCGTGTGGTCCGTATGGACAGATCCAAAGCACGCGATGCAGTGGTGGGGGCCTCGCGGCTTCACGACGCCGCTGTACGAATCAGATCTACGTCCCGGCGGCACCGTTCGCGTGCATATGCGTGCCCCGGACGGCACCATCTATCCGAGTGTCGGAACGTTCGAAGAGGTCGTTGCGCCCGAGCGTCTCGTGACGTTCAGCGTAGTGGATATCGGAGGCGCTGTCGCCTTCGAAGTACGCGTTACCGTGACGTTTGAGGAGCACGATAGAACGACGACGGTTACCGTTCATCAGGCGTTTTCGAAGATTAGCGCGGCCGGATCCAACGCCATCTCCGGCGCGAATCAAGGCTGGAATCAGCAACTCGACCGCCTCGAAGTATACCTGCGCGAGCTCGATCGATGAGCCGTTAAGGCTCGTAGCCAAAGACGCCGCGGAGTACAAGCGGAAAACCCTACGCCGGATCGTTGAGGCGAAAGGCCGTGAGCGGCTTCATACGGGAGCAGCCAAACGTCACAACATGAAGACGCGGTTTGTGATCGACGCGCGGCAGATGCCGATCGACCTGTCTGTCATACTATCACGTTTACTTTGGTCGGCGCTCCCGATACCCCCGCGCGTGCAAAGACGTAGGCTCTACGACTCTGATATTCCACTTCCGGCGCATACGGTTGCCGCTCAAGTATTTCCTCAACGGTAAACCCAACGTCGGTCAATCGCTGCACGATCACAGAGGGTTGAAACATGCAGAACTGCATCGAGATGGGGCTCCCGAAGAGTTCCTTAGGGTGAATTACGTCATCGCCGACGTGAAAGGCGACCAACAGCATCCCCCCCGGGCGCAACACTCGTGCCATTTCGCGAAAAGCGCTCGCCAAAAGGTCATGTGAGAGGTTCACGATCGCATAGAACGCGACGATGCCCGCGAGTGACTCGTCGGGAAGATCTAGAGCAAGCATATTGCCTTCCCGAAATTCGACGCCCAGATTCAGTCGCCGAGCATGTTCGACCATTTGCGGCGAGAGGTCGAGACCAAACACGCTTACACCGAGATCGGAAAGATATCGCGCGACTTGACCTGGACCGCAGCCGATATCGCAGACCTCCCCGCGATGCATAAGTTGCGACGCGAAGCGATCCAGGATTTGTCTATCAAACGGCTTGTGTTCGAGCTCGTCGATGAGTTGGCGAGCATACTCGCCCGCGACCCGATCGTAATCGGTGCGAATTGATTCTGCGCTCGTGCCATTCGCGACCATTCTGTACCGAAGTTCTCCGACGGCTCGGATCGAGCCTTCGGTTTTCAACGTATTTCGCAAGGGGTGATTCGTCGCATCGCCGAGGCAGGGATGGATCGATTGCTCGCACCGGGTGCGGCCAGTTCGCCGGGTCGCGGACGCATCCGTCGAGCGCGCACGCGATCGCGAACAACCGGGAGGGCTTCATGCATTCGCGATCTCCGGTAATAGCCCTCGCAGGTCGAGCGATGCTCGCACCAAGGCCGCCCAGCGGTCCAACGCCCGCTCTCGGTCCTGCTGGAAATTTACTGCTCGCTCCATCGGCGTTAGGCCGGCTCGGGCGCGTTGGCGTTCGATCCACGCGTGACGGAAGGAGTCGCACGCGAATATACCGTGTACGTACGTGCCGACGATGCGCCCGTCGTCGGAGATCGCGCCGTCTCGGAGGCCCCTGTTTTCGCCGTTCCTGACAATCGTCGAAAACGGACGTACGGCTTTGCCGTAGTCCGTCCGTCCAACGTGAATCTCATAGCCTTCGAAGGAAATGTTCAATTCGACGTCCGTACCGCGTACCAGCGTCGTAACCTTCTCGGGCGCGAAAGACGTGCGCAGATCGAGCAGACCCAACCCTTGAAGCGAGCCGCCCGACTCGATTGCATACGGGTCGTCGATCGCCTGGCCGAGCATCTGCAAACCGCCGCAAATTCCGACGAGGACGCGCTCGCGCGCGATCCAGCGAAGCGCCGGTTCCAAACCGCGCGCGCGTAGCCAAACTAAATCTGCCGTTGTCTCCTTGCTTCCCGGTACCATTACGATGTCGGCTTCCAGTACCTCGGGCTCGTCGTCGGTGTAGCGTAGGTCGACCGACGGCTCGAGCGCTAGCGCATCAAAATCCGTGAAGTTCGCGAGATGCGGAAGCGGGACGACGGCGATTCGCAGCGCCGCGTCAGTGCGGGGCGAACGCCAGCGCTCGCGACGCACGCGACGTTCCATCGCGACGCCATCCTCTTCGTCAAGTTGCAGCACACCAGCATGCGGAATGATACCGAGGCATCGCGACCCCACCCGCGCTTCGATCGCTTCGATACCCGGCATAAGCAAGTCCAGGTTTCCACGAAATTTATTGATGGCAAAGGCATCGATCCGTTCGCGGTCGCGCGCGTCGAGGAGCGCTAGGGTGCCGTAGATCGAGGCGAATACGCCGCCGCGATCGATGTCGGCCAACAACAGACATCGTGCGTCGGCCTCGTGCGCCATCGCCATATTAACGATGTCTCCGTCGCGCAGATTTATTTCGGCTGCGGAGCCGGCCCCTTCAAGCACAATCACATCGTATGCGCGCGCGAGCCTCGCATACGAAGCGACGACGGCGGGCCAAAAGCGTTCGCGCGTCCTTCCCCCAAAATCGCTCGCATCTACGTGGCCCGCGACGTGCCCCTGCACGACCGCCTGGGCGCGCGTATGCGAACCCGGTTTGAGCAGCACCGGATTCATATCGGCGCTGGGAGCAATGCGCGCTGCGTGTGCCTGCAGTGCTTGCGCGCGGCCGATTTCCAGGCCCTCCGGCGTTGCCGCCGAGTTGAGCGACATATTCTGCGCCTTAAACGGCGCAACGCGCACGCCCGAATCCGCCAAGAGTCGGCAGAGCGCGGCCACGAGCATCGACTTTCCAACATCCGAACCGGTCCCGAGCACCATGATCGCGCGAGCGCGGCCTTTCACTATGCTCGCGACCACGGCGCCCGGACCGTCCAGTCACGAACGAACCCATCCACCGCTTCCCGGCGTTCCACCAATCCATCGAGCCGGTCGACCATCGCATCGGTGATCTCGGGCACTTCTTTCCGTTCGCCGGGCTTGCTCGAAATAGCGGAACCGAGCGGGAAGAACTTGCGCTGCATCGTCAGGACAGCAGCGGCGATGGTCGGGTGGTCGCAACATGCGCGCGCCAATCCGAGCACGCTATTGAGCCGGATTCCACATATGGCCGTCCCATTCGAGCCGCCACAGATGTTTCCCGCCGGGTACCCGCTATCGCATCGTCCTGAAGACGGTGAAAATCCCGGCAAAACGGTCAATTACCTTCGCGTACACGCAAGGGGTTTTTCGATAAGTTGCTTCATCGCATCGTTTTCGAGCGTGAGATTCGCGACGATGCGTCGCAATCGAGTATTCTCGTCATCGACGGCTCGAGCACGCGCGATTTCGCCGCTCTCCATGCCACCGTATTTGGCTTTCCACATATTCGGGTGCGCGCCGCGGCGGCGGGCGAGTTCCACGAACGTTGCGCCCGCATCGCGCTGCTTGAGAATCGCGACGATCTACTCGGTGAATCGAGACTTGCGCATGAGAGTTTCCCCTTCGCCATTTCCGCCTAGAAGCCCACGGTATCAACCGACCCGGTTTCCGGGGCTACGTCAATCCGCCGTGGGTCACTGCGCGCATTGGAGCTTGAGGAGTTGCGCGCCGAGCCTCGAACATATTTTGGGCTGACTTGTTGTAGGCATTGTGTTGCACACCCTTGAGAGGACGGCAAGGTTTTCCAAAGAAACCATCGCGTAGATTGCCGAGATGAAGAAACCCAATGGTCTTTCTTTGCATGTCGGTGACAGCCACGCGTTCATCGAGAAGCGAGTATGAGGTTGTCGTTAGCATTTGCAATTGGCTTACTGCTAGGTGCGAGCGTCATGGCGTTGCCGAAGCTCGTATGTCGAGCATATGCCGCGTTAAAAGGCTTACGCCAAAACGCCGCGGCGAAGGGCGGCGGGAACCTCTTGCACACGGAGCAGAAGTTTACGTTCGTTGCAAGAGCCCCGGTTGAGGTTGTCGCTCCGCTTTTCGGTGCCGACAAGGAACGTGTTTGGGCGCCAGGGTGGGACCCGTCATTCATCTGGCCTGCAACGGCGCACGATCGTCAGGGCATGGTGTTCACTGTGCCTCACGGACATCAGACTGCAGTTTGGGTGGCCAGCTCTTTTGAACCACTAAGCGGTCGCGTTCAATATGTCTACGTCCTACCCGACGTGATGGCAACGGTAATCACACTAGAAGTGACGCCGGAAGAGAACCAGACGCGTGTAAAGGTTGAATACGATCGCACCGCTCTGAGATTCAGCGCAAATGATGTCGTTCGCCGGTTTTCGAAGGAGGATGATAAATCTGGGCCGGAGTGGGAGAAGCAAATCAACGATTACCTGGAAACGGTTCCCAAATGAGAGACTCGTAGCAAAGGTTATAGATGCTGCGCAGTGTAGGCTCGCTACGGACGCCCATCATACCGCTCGTGCTAACAACTTACTGGGTTGAAGGAGCGAGGCGCTTGCTCGACAAGCTCGTGGTGGGGAGCACCCTTCTCCGCGCCTAGGTCACGTGACGCCATACGCGTGTTTTATCCTGTCAGGACCTTGATCACAACACCATCGCTAACGGCTGCGAATATGCATGCCCAAAATTAGGTGCCGTGATCTTGCGCAGATAATGATCGTACCGCTCTTTCCAGTCGTGACAGCGCGCCCCGAATACCTCCGTGCATAGCAACTTTTTAACGCCCTCGTGAATAGCAGCGAAGTCCCGCCACGCAGACCGCGTGCACTCTCGCGTAATCGTCTTCTTCGAAAGGACGAATATCCATAGTGCTTCAAGGGCTGCCTAACATGCATCCTAGATGGTCGCGGGCACGGCGGTGCGGTCGCTTTCGACGTTGCCGGTGTTCACGAGATCGCCGCGTTCAATCAGCATCAGTTCGGTACCCGGCAGCGCGGCCGGGAGGTGTTCGACGCCCTTGGGAACGCGGAGCATCTCCCCTGGTCCGAATGACACCTCATCCTCTCGATCGCCGATTCGATACTTCATGCGGATCCCGCCGGTCACGACGAAAAACAGTTCGTCATTGTCGTGATGGTGCCAAACAAACTCGCCCTCGACTTTGACGATTTTGACCGCATAGTCGTCTACTCGTGCGACGATCTTGGGTTGCCAAAGATCGTCGAAGCTTGAAAATTTCTCGTGCAACGAGATCTTCGATAGGTGTTCCACAAATATCTCACTCCTCTGGCGTTCTAGGCTTTGATCCTAACAGTAACTCGCCTTCCGGCTTCGCCGACTGGGCGAACAAACCCAGCGCAACCCACAAGGTCGTCGTTACATTCGGCGTTCAAAGAGGGGAAGATCGCGCGGACGCTGGCCTCCCCTCTTTGCCCCCTCAGGTGTGCTAGAGTTTCACCTCGAGATTGAAGTACGCGTTGAACGGTGCCGGGATGTTGCCGGCATTCGAACCATTAGTGGGCAAGTACGACTGCTGCTGCCACGGGTACAGGCTGGTACCATTGGCGGCCGCATTGTACGCGCCGGTGTTAGCCGGATTCCCGGCGCCATCGCCGAGCTGGTAGTTCGAAACGTACGCGCCGTTTGCGCCGTAGGCACAAAAGTTTGCGCCCGGAGCATATGCCGACGTCCACGGAGCCTTCGTCCCGCCGAAGCAGGTGTGGAAGATGTTCGTGAGCGTGAGGCGCGCCGTGATGCGCGGGTTGACATCGTACGTCAGCGCCAGGTTACCGGTCAGCAGGTTCGGGTTGCGGAACTGACCGATCGAAGCAAACGAGCCCGTCTGCCAGTTTGGCACATATAGGACACCCGAGGGTGTCGCGCCGCCCGCAATCAGCGAGAGGTAATTACACTGATTCGGGTTGGTGGCGCTGCTATCGACGCTCTGGCATTCGCGCGGGTCGACACCGGTGGTGTCGAACGGCGAACCGTATGACGAGCCGGAGACGAACTGCACGCTCGGCGTGACCGCGAACTTATCGTGACGATAGTTCAAGATCAGCGACGAGATCCAAGGAGCATCGTAAAACGCAAAGCTGGTGACGTATCCCGGACTGGTATAGTTTCCGGCTGGTGCGTACCACCCGTTGGGATCCAACGTGCCCTGCGTCTTCATGTTGTAGTACGGGTTGGCGATCATGCCGACGCCGCAAGCCGTGGGAGCGCCCACAGTACTCGTGGCCGCGACGGCCGGCGTGTAGCACGGCGAGCCGCCACCGGCTTTGGTTAATGCGTTGAACTGCGTGATCACGCCGTTCACCAGATTGACTTGATTGTTCGCCAGACCGTCCTGGTAACGGACCTGCGCTTTGGTATAGGTCAACGAGAGCTGGCCCGAGAGGCCGTTGCGGTTGAAATCACCCTTGGTGATTTGGCCCTCGATGCCCATGCTGCGGAATTGGCCGACCGGAAGTTGCGTAACAAAACCGGGCCCAATGAAAGACTGCTCCTGGTATCCGTTGGTGAGGTTGTAGAACGGCGAGATCTTGAAGCTCACGTCAGTTCCACGGATGTGGCGTTCGAGTGAAACGTCATACTGTCCCGACGTCTGTGACGGGATCGGATGGAACGGCGAGAAGAACCCGAGGTTCATAAAACCGGCCCAGCTGGTCGAGTTGTTGCCCGATTGATCCAAGTACTGCACCGATGCAGAGATCGGAGGTTCGATGTAGCGGCCACCTTCGAAGCGCCAGACGGTGTCCGGCGACTGCGTGTATGTGCCCGCGAGGCGAAGTGAGTAGTACTTCAGGTTGTAGCTGCTCGGCGAATTGGTCGACCAGAGCGGTGAAGCCACGCCATCTTGCGTGGTCCCGTTCGGGTGAACCCAATTGGTTTGCGCGGTACCGAGCGCCGCGCCGATGGCCGTGTTACAATCGCCGGTTTCGTAGGTCGGAGAGGCCGGCGGGAATTGTCCCGGAAGCAACGGTGCTTCGAATACGGTCTTGGTTACGGTGTTATAGCACGAGTAGTTCTGCACGATTTGGCCGTAGAACTGATTGGCCGGGGAAGTACTCGGGTCCAAACCATAGACGTACTGTTCGTAGCGGAGGCCGCCATTGAACAGCCACTTATCGTTCGGACGGAAGTTATCGGTCAACGAGAGCGTGGTGAACTGCGGCTTAACCGAGTTGTACGCGCCCTTCGTCGGGCCATCCCAGAGGTTGACGTACTGGGCACCGGCCGCTGCCGCTGCGCCCGGTACCGCGCCCGGGAAGCTGTAGTCGCCGAGCGCAACTGCGGTCGCGCTATATTGCGAAGCGTAGCCGCCCGACAGTACGCCAGAACACGCCATCGGGTTGCCCGACGCCGGATCGTAGCAGGTGTATCCGCCGGGTCCGTTTGCCACCAAGCCGAACGGCGAGGTGCGGCCGAGAGGACCACCGGAAGCAAAGCCGGCGTTGTTGTCGCGCACGACGTTCGCACGCGTGTAGTTCGCGGTGAACGAGACGAGGTTCTTGTCGTTCACCTGGTCGCTGAACTGGAACTCGCCGCCGGTGGTATGCGTAGAGAGGAGATAGTTGGCGGCGAGTGACTGATTCGGATATCCGTAGATGTAATTCGATAGGGTTGAAAGCGGCCCCGTCTGATTCCAATCGGAGTAGAACGTGTAGCCGGCAAGACGCACGTACGCGCGATCGCTGATCGGATGCGTGTACTGCAGTTTCACAATACCGGTATCGTTCCAGATGCTGTCTTGAATGTTGCTCGGAAGCTGCGCGAAGGCTTGGCGATTCGACGGGCTATCAGGATACTGATAGAAGCCCGGCGTCGAGCCGACAACGCTGGTACCGAAGCCCTGGTTGTACACGTACGCATCCGCGTAGTACGGGTAGTTACAGGAGCCGCCTACATAACAGCCGACATGTCCGGTGCCCGTGTACAGTCCGTTCAGATCGTACGGCGGGACATTCGAGTCGGTCGGCGCGATGTACGGAGCGCCGTCTTGCGCAACCATGAACGCGTTCAGGTTGTACGTCGAGTTGTTGGTGCCGCCGATGTCGTTCGGATCGCCGTAAAAGAACGTCTTGAGCGACGAGCCACTCCAGAGAACCTGTAGATCGTCCCGTTGGCCGTTCTTGCGTGGAATACCGAAATGGAAGTTGACCACGTTCTCGCGGTCGGTGATAAAACTGGTGTTACCGGAAGCACCGAAGTATGGGTCTAGGCAGAAGCTCGTGCCGCCTTGGTACGTCGCCGGAAGGATGCCGACCACCGTCGCGGGCGTTGCGCCCGTCTGGGTGTTACACTGCGGCAGTGCGCCGCCCGTGATCGGCGTGTTGTAGCCGAGCCCATCGTTGGCAAACGAGTAACCGGAATAGATCCCACCCGGGCCCATCAGGTTCGCGCCATTCTGATTGTTCAGAACGCGGAAGGCCTGATTGGTACCGCTTACGCCTACGTAATAGCTGAAGTTGCGGTCGGGGCTTGCGCCGCCGGCTTCAACTTTCGCCATGTGGTAGAACGCGTTGGCTCCGAGGCCACCCGAGAGTTCGGCGTAGCCGGGGTAGGTACCGGTCTTGATGACCTGGTTGATGAAGCCCGAGGTACCCGATGACGAGTTGCTGGCCGGGCCACCACCAGTGTACACCTGGAGCTCTTGCAAGCCCAGGTTCGACTCGGTCGAGGAGTTGTAGTTGTCGAACGCACGGTTGACGGGGACGCCGTCATACTCGTAGCTGGTGAAGAACGACTGCGAACCACGAATGTACGCAACGTTGTTGTTCCAGCCGGATCCACCGATCGGAACGTTCACGCCCGGGACCGATGCGATCGCCGAGTATGCGCTATCGAGGTTGCCGCCGCCGCCGAGCGCTGCAGTTTTGCCGATCGTTTTCGCATCGACAGAGTACTGGTCTGCGGTGACGCCCGATTTCACGAGCGAGCCGGCCGAGACCGACCTCACGCGCGCAATCGTCGCAAGTTTCTTATCTTGGGTAATGTTCAGTGTTTGCGTTTGGTCGGCAAACACGACGACGCCCGGAACGGACTCGTCGGCAAAGCCTTCCTTCGAAACGGTGATGGTATACGTATCTGGTGACAGGGACAGGAAGTTAAAGTGTCCCGTCGCGTCCGTACGTGAGGTAGCGACGCCAGATGGAGCGACCGCCTTTAAGGTTGCGTCAGCAACCGGGGCCCCGCTTGTTTCGCGTACGTAGCCTGCGATGCCACCGGTGGTCCCAGCCAGTGCCCATGTTTCCTGGCCAAGGCATAAACTCGTAGCAATCGCGAGTGCAACCAGCGAACGTTTCAACGATAATCGTTGCATACGTTTGGCTCCTTTCAAGATCGTTAGCGCGAGCCGTATATAACTCGCAAGGACCGCTTCCGATCGCGATTCCGGGCGAACCTCTGCTCGCTACAGCGCCGAGCCTGAACGTGTCCGATTCCGTTCCTCGAAAACATTTTATTTTGATTGTATTTTAAAAAACGAAGAGGCCTGGTTGGGATGTTGAAGACACGGCCATGCGAGTCACCGATTCGGGTTGCAACGCTCGACGCGCCGAGCGTGATATTGCAACGCTACTCAAAAATGCGCGCGACCCAAAGGCCCTCTGCGCCTTGCCGTTTGCTCGCTCGTTGTGCGAAGAGCTGGCGCTCCCCGACGCGGCAACCATGGTCCACGCCTTGGTAAATGGAGCGCTAGGCGACGATCC
>Ga0307372_10005710_pt1 | contig 18532 bp, 15 predicted proteins | sample OX1MG_FD_202533 | JGI IMG/M metagenome (GOLD analysis project Ga0307372, IMG submission 202533) | Soil microbial communities from Risofladan, Vaasa, Finland - OX-1 | ecosystem: Environmental > Terrestrial > Soil > Coastal area > Acid sulfate soil | place: Finland: Risofladan, Vaasa | collected...
GCGATGACGCGAAGACCGATGCCAAGCGATTCGGCTTCGGCAGCGCGGCCGACCTGGCCGTTTTTCGTGGCAACATCGCGATGGCGAATGTCCATCGCGCGCGCGTCGGCGTACGTGGCGCCGCGCGCCAGCGCTTTCTCAATCGCCGAGTTGGCCAAGCCTCGCATTTTTTATGTCACCAATTTTTGTCGCGTACTTCTATGCGCCGCGCATTCGGCGAACTCGCATCCAGCGCGGCTCTGATTTTCTCCAAATTACCGCGTAACGCAAAGTGCTGATTTGTACCGATTAGAATCTCACGCTGGTCTCTGTTTTCAACGACTTACGCCAATTCTTAATAATTTGCTGTACCGATTAGAAATCGACCATTTGCTGCGCAGAAGCGCTGGCGGCAGAGTCTCGAAAAAAAGAGAGTCTCGGCTGCCTTCTGCAAATTTTGATCGCATTTTGTCGCAAAGATCACACACACATGTTAATTAGACGCCCGCGAATATGCAATGACGAGTGACTGTGAATTTGCGCATGAACTGAATGAGAAGGCCGATGATAATGTCGTTTCAGCTCTTCCTCTGTTATCTTAGAAAATTATGTCGACGCGCGCGAAGAGGAGCAAGCATCACGGATACTCACCAAAAAACGTGAAGCACGATGATGACGTAACATACCTACGGTTTGTTGTGGGACAAATCGACCCCGACTCTCAAGTGGGGCTCGGAGTTTTTCATGCTGTAGGGAATCTCCAAGACAGCGGACAACTCGATCCGTACGAAGAAGAGGAGCACGAAGCGACTCGGAATTGGTTCAACGAGAACTTGGAAAAGCCGACACGATTCACCGCATCCAAGCCACCATTCCACCGCAAGAAAAGCAAAGCGATTTCCTGGTTCAAGGATAGCGCGCACGAGCATATTGCGCGAGTACGTTCTTTGGTGGCAATTCTCCGGCATCACGGAGTTCCAGTTCGAATGTTAAGGGCGGATCGCGTTGGGTATGTGGTTTATGAAGATGAATATCAGATTGTCGCGGAACCATTTGCCGAGCACAAATAAAGCGCCTAATTGGAAAACCCGGCATTGAGCCGCCGCACTCCACAAAACGCAAGGCGAAGGCACACAGGCTGAAGCCTGTGCCACGTAATAAAAAACCGAAAGCAGATCCCTCACCCCCGTTCGCCAAAACCGGGCGACCGGGTTCGGGATGACAAATAAATGCTACGTGCCTTCGGACCAGGAGGCTAGGTATTGCTCCTGCTCGGGGGTGAGTTTGTCGACCTGAGTGCCGAGGGATTCGAGTTTGAGGCGGGCGATTTGCGTGTCGATTTCCTCGGGGACGGGGTAGACCTGCTTTTTGAGTTTGCTGGCGTTCTTGATCAAGTGCTCGACGGAAAGAGCCTGATTCGCGAAGCTCATGTCCATGACGACGGCGGGATGGCCTTCGGCGGCGGCGAGATTGATGAGGCGGCCTTCGCCGAGCAAGTGCAGCTTGCGGCCGTCGCGCATCGTGTATTCCTCGACGAACGGACGGACTTCACGATGCGAGCTTGACAATCTCTCGAGAGCGGGAATATCGATTTCGACGTTGAAGTGGCCGGAATTGCACATCACGGCGCCGTCGCGCATCTTTTCGAAGTGGTCTGCGGCGAGCACGGACTTGTTGCCGGTGACGGTGACGAAAATTTCGCCGATCTTGGCGGCTTCGTGCATGGGCATCACGCGGAAGCCGTCCATGATGGCTTCGATGGCTTTCGTGGGATTGATTTCGGTGATGATGACGTTGGCACCCATGCCCTTCGCGCGCATGGCGACGCCGCGGCCGCACCAGCCATAACCTGCGACAACAATGTTCATGCCTGCGAGGAGCAAATTCGTCGCGCGAATGATTCCGTCGAGCGTGGACTGGCCGGTTCCATAGCGATTGTCGAAGAGGTGCTTCGTGAGCGCGTCATTCACGGCGATGATGGGATAGGCGAGCGTGCCGTCCTTGGCCATGGCGCGAAGGCGAATCACGCCGGTGGTTGTTTCCTCGGTGCCGCCGATGACGTTGGGGACAAGCTCGGGATGCTTAGTGAGAAGCATGGTGACGAGATCCGCGCCGTCGTCGAGAGTGATTTGCGGATGATGCTCGATTGCGGCGTTGATGTGCGCGTAGTATGTGGCGTTGTCTTCGCCCTTGATGGCGAACGTCGGGATGGCGTAATCCTTTGCGAGGCAGGCAGCGACTTCGTCCTGCGTGGAGAGCGGATTCGAGGCGCAAAGGACCACGTCGGCGCCGCCGTCACGCAACGTGATGGCGAGGTTCGCCGTTTCGCTGGTGACGTGCAGGCACGCGGACATGCGTATGCCCTTGAGCGGCTTTTCCTTGATGAAGCGCTTGCGAATCAGCTGCAGAACGGGCATCTGCTGATTGGCCCATTCGATTTTGCGGCGGCCCTTCTCGGCCAGAGCAAGGTCTTTCACGTCGCCCGACATCTTGGTTGCGGTTTCCACGAGTGCGTCTCCTGTAAGTGCGAAATGCAGATCCCTCGCCGCATAGCGGCTCGGGATGACAACGAAAAGATTCTCGGCGCCTTACGCCGACGGCCCGATAAGTCCCACCCTTCGACAGCGCTCAGGACAAGTCGCGCCCTGCAAAGACAAAGTCAAAATCCCCACCCTTCGCCAAAAACGCTCAGGATGGGGCACCCGTCAAAGCAAAGTCAAAAGTTACGGCAAAGCGGGCTACGAACGCGAGGCCATGGCCGCGGCCGGCAGGCCCGCTTCCTTGCGAATTTCGTCGGCGCGATCGGTAAGCTCCCAGGTGAAGCCGGGACCTGTGCGGCCGAAATGGCCGTACGAGGCAGTCTCGCGATAAATCGGACGGCGAAGATTCAGCGTCTCGATGATGCCGCGCGGCGTCAATTTGAAAATACTGCGAACGAGCGCGGTGATTTGCGCGTCGGGAATGGTGCCCGTACCGAATGTATCAACCATCACGGAAACAGGCTCGGCGACGCCGATGGCGTAGGCAAGCTGGACTTCGAGCTTACGCGCAACGCCAGCAGCGACGAGATTCTTGGCGATGTAGCGCGCCATGTAACATGCGGAGCGGTCGACTTTGGTCGGATCTTTGCCGGAAAGCGCGCCGCCGCCGTGACGGCCATAGCCGCCGTAGGTGTCGACAATGATTTTGCGGCCGGTGAGGCCGGCGTCGCCCATCGGCCCGCCGACGACGAAGCGTCCGGTGGGATTGATGTGGACGCGCGTGTCTTTGTCCATCATTTTCGCGGGAACGACGGGAAGGATAACGTTGTTCCAAATGGCTTCGTGAAGATCTTTATTCGAGACCGAATCGCTGTGCTGGGTGGAGATGACGACGCAATCGACTCGAGCAGGGCGGCCATTGATGTATTCGACGGAGACTTGGGACTTGCCATCGGGGCGGAGGAAATCGACGACTCCGGCTTTGCGAACTTCGGCGAGGCGCTGGCACAAGCGGTGGGCGAGTTGGATGGGCATGGGCATCAGCTCTTCCGTCTCGTCGCAAGCGAAGCCGAACATGAGTCCCTGATCGCCCGCGCCGCCGGTATCGACGCCCATGGCGATGTCGCCGGATTGTTTCTTGATCGTGGAAATGACGCCGCAAGTGTCGGCGTCGAAGCCATACTTGGCGCGCGTGTAGCCGACGTCGCGGATAACGTCACGGGCGACGCCTGCAAAATCCACATAAGTCTTCGTGGTGATTTCACCGGCGATGACGACGAGGCCGGTGGTCACGAGCGTTTCGCAGGCGACGCGGCCCATGGGGTCGTCTTTCATGACGGCATCAAGGATGGCGTCGGAAATCTGGTCGGCGATTTTGTCGGGATGGCCTTCGGTGACAGATTCGGAAGTGAACAGGATTTTCTCTTCTGCGCGTGTCAAAACATTCTCCTTCGGCTATTTGGCAGGCAAATTAGTGGCCCAAGCGCCTGATACAGCGGGAAATACAAACAAAAACCGTAGCATGGGGCTACGGCTGTGTCAACGCCTTGCACGGAAACGGCTTATTGGCGGGTCGAATGGCATTAAATGCGCGGTGAGGCAGATTCTCTCGAACTGTGAGTTCGGGCGGCCCTTCACAGAAATCGGGCAGAAATGCAAGGAATTGCAACTTCTTGGACCGCTAGTTCTTCGCGGCGCGATGGGAACCGCCGCTCATTCGCGCAGCGCGGCCCGACCTTAGTCGGGGCCTACAAGAGCAAAAGCTGAAGGAAGCGGCGAAGCTAGTTCTTCGCGGCGCTTGTGCCGTCGCTGCCGCTACGGCGGGAGAGGAGGTAGGCGCGAATGAACTTGTCCAGGTCGCCGTTGAGGACGCGCTCGACGTCGCCCTGCTCGACTTTGGTGCGGTGGTCCTTCACCAACTGGTACGGCTGCAAAACGTACGAGCGGATCTGGCTGCCAAAACTGATTTCCGGCTTGGATTCGTCGAGCTTGCGCGTGACTTCGCGGCGTTTGTCAATTTCGCGTTCGTAAAGCTGGGACTTCAGGACTTTCATGGCGATTTCGCGATTTTTGTGCTGGCTGCGTTCGTTCTGGCATTGGACGACGATGCCCGACGGAAGATGCGTGATGCGCACAGCGGATTCGACTTTGTTTACGTTTTGACCGCCGTGGCCGCCGGCACGGAACGTGTCGATACGAAGGTCGTCAGGCTTGATCACAATGTCGATGCGGTCGTCAATTTCCGGGATGACAAAGACTGAGGCAAAGGAAGTATGACGGCGCGCGGCCTGATCGAATGGCGAAATCCTCACCAGACGGTGCACGCCGGTTTCGCCTTGCAGCAAACCAAAAGCGTTTTCGCCTTCGATGCGCACGGTGACAGATTTCAGCCCTGCTTCTTCGCCGGGAGTGGAATCGATGACCGTGGCGCGAAGATTTTTGCTTTCTGTCCAGCGCAGGTACATGCGCAGAAGCATTTCAGCCCAGTCCTGCGATTCGGTGCCGCCGGCGCCGGGCTTGATGGTCATGATGGCGCTGAGCGCGTCATTTTCGCCGGAGAGCAACGTTTGCGTCTCCAGCTCGCCGATGTACTTGTCAATCGAATCGAGTTCGGCGCTGACGTCTTTCAGCACGGATTCGCGCTGCGCGGCGTCCGACTCTTCGTGGGCTATGTGGAAATAGGTTTCGATGTCGCTGACGGCGCGCGTGAGTTTTTCGTCCGCGGCGATGTTGCCCTCTGCGTGTTTGCGCTGCTGCAGGATGCCCTGGGCTTTTTCCTGGTCCTGCCAGAAGGCGGGATCGCTGGCCTTTGCTTCGAGGGATTTCAGGCGTTCGCGGTTGGTGGCAACGTCAAAGATAGCTCCGCACAAGGTCAATGCGTTTTTTCAGTTCGTCAAAACGAGTTTGAAGATCTTCGATGAGATTGCTCACAATTCCCTTCCTCAAGCTAATTTTCTATGGTGCGATGCGCCAAAAGTCACGACAAAATCAGAAGCGCAAGGCTGCCGGCCTGAAGACCGCCGCTACAAAAACAAATGCGAAACCCCCACCCTTCGCAAAAGGCGCTCAGGATGGGGCACCCGGCGCTCGATTTGGACGCGTCAAGATCTGCACGGCCAGCAGGAACGTTGCGAGCACGCAAAGCCAGGCGAGCCAGTCGCCGAAACGCGTGTAGGGCGTCAAATCTGAGCGAAAAGCATAAGGCGCGTCGAGTTCCGCGCGTTTAAATCGAGCGAGCCGCGCGATCATTCTGCCATACGGATCGACATCCACCGTGAACCCCGTATTCGTGTCGCGCAGTAGCCAACGGCGATTTTCGACGGCGCGAACGCGCAGCATCATCAAGTGCTGCGCCGGAGCCGAGGAGCGCCCGAACCAGCCGTCATTCGAAATGTTGACAAGCAACTGCGCGCCGTTTGCCGCGAAGCGCCGCACGAGCGCCGGGAAAATCGATTCGTAGCAAATGAAAACACTGAATCTTCCGCCGGGCACGCCTGCCTCCGCGGGCAAGCTTCCCACGCTGTACGTGCGCCCCGGCGTGAAATCAGAAATGCCCGCCGTCAAACTTTTCGCGAAAGTGAGCCATCGGCGCAGCGGCACGTATTCGCCGAACGGCACCAAGTGAATTTTATCATACGTGAATTGGCGTTGCCCGGAAGGGTCGATCAATACGGCGCTGTTGGAGGCGAGCCACTGGCGATCCGGCCCCAGTTTCCAATCCACGACTCCCACGAGAAAATCACTTCCCGAGTCTTTGGCGATCTTGTTGGCAACGGTCGCGAATTTCGGGTCCTGCAAACTGAATGGCGCGGGCACTTCAGGCCAGATGATGACGCCCGGATTTTTTTTCGCGGCGTTGACGCTCATGTCCTCAAGCTGCTGCATGTCGGCGGCGTGAAGGTCCATCCAATTGGCGGGGTAGCTTTCGGATTGCGGGAAATTTGTTTGCACGAGGTGCGCGACGTGATCCGGCGCCGAACGCGGGACGAATCGCGTGCCAATTTTGGCGATACCGATGAGAATAAGCAGCGTCACGAGAACCGCGCGACGGCTTTTCGACGATGGCGAAGCAATGGCCCAAACCACCAGCGCATTGAAACCCACGACAAGCAGCGACAGTCCGAAGATTCCAGTGACGCTGGTCAGTTGCACGAGAGCCAGGTTGCCTGATGCCGCGTAACCGATCAGGTTCCACGGAAAGCCGATGATGGGCAAATGCGTGCGCGCAAATTCCAGCGCGACCCACAAAAACGGCGCAAACACACAGGCCGTCGCGAGGCTACGTTTGCCGGCGCGCGAAACAAGGATGGCAAACGCAATGGGAAACAGAGTTCCCGCCAGCGTCATCAGCGCCAAAATTCCCGCCGACGCCAAAGGGCTGACGTTTCCGTATTGCTGCATCACCGTGTCAATCCACGGGACGCTGAGCGGATAAAACAACGCTCCGTTGATGAAACCGTAGAGCGCGGCATCGCGCGTGCGGGCGCCGAGCGACGCCAGCATGAGCATCGCGACCGCGATCCACGCCAGAAGCGGCAAATTATAATTGGGAAACGAAAATGAGAGAGCGAGGCCTGAGCCAATCGCGAGAAGAAATCGAACCGGCCGTGACAAATTCATTCGGCGTTCATTTTCATTCGGCGTGCATTCAGCGGCGGTAGATGGCTTTGAAACCCGCGTGCTGGAGACTTTGCTTCGCCTTGTCGCCGATGGCCTGGCTGTCGAACGGGCCGACCTGCACGCGATAGAAACCGTCCGTGGTTGGATTGACTACAAATGATGGGAAGCCTTTCGCCTGGAGGGCGTCGGCCATCGCCAGCGCGTCGCTTTCGCTTCGCAGCGCGCCGACTTGCAACACCACCGCATTCTTCGACATGCGCGGCGCACGGAAGCGCACGGGCACGGCGGAGGCCGGGCGGCTGATCGCAGGCGCGGATTCGCGCCGAACTGGTGTTGGAGCGGGCGCAACTGGCGCAAAAGATGACGGAGCCGATTCCGCCGCGTGCGATGACGCCGGCGCGGACCCGCCCAGCCGGGCAGACTCGCCACGGCGAGCAGGCTTCAACGGAACTTCCGCGGTTTTTTTCTTCGCGTAGAAATCCCATTCCGGCGAAGCCTGGGGCTGCGCGGCAGTTTGCGTTCCGCGAGGCGATACCGGCTGCGGCGCTTTCTCAATCGATGCGGCTTCAACGGGCGCGTTGCCGTATTGCGTCTTGCCCATTACATAGCCGAGCGTGAAAAAAACGCAGCAGAGCAACACCACGCCGAGAAACAAACCAATCAGATGACGACTCTCGAGAACCCGGTCGCCGCCTCCGCGTTTTGAATGACCACTCATACTTGAAAAAATCTCCTCCCGAAATTTACTTGCCCGTTCCCGCAGGCTTCGGCAGCCACTGGCTGATCAAGTCCATCGGCACCGGGAAAATCACGGTGGTGTTTTTCTCGCTCCCGATTTCCGTGAGAGTCTGCAAGTACCGCAACTGCACGGATACGGGCTGCCGCTGCAGCGCCTCGGCGGCTTCAGCAAGTTTGGCCGACGCTTGCAATTCGCCATCAGCGTTAATTACTTTTGCCCGGCGTTCGCGTTCCGCCTCGGCCTGCCGCGCGATGGCGCGCTGCATATTCTCCGGAATATCGACCTGCTTAACCTCAACCTTCGTAACCTTAATACCCCATGGCTCGGTATCCTGGTCAAGGATTGTTTGCAACTTGGCGTTTACCTTTTCGCGCTCCGAGAGAACGTCGTCCAACTCGAACTGGCCGACCACGCTGCGCAAATTGGTTTGGGCGAGCTGCGAAGTGGCGTAGAGATAATTTTGGATCTGCGAAATGGCGAGATTGGAATCGACGACGCGGAAATAACACACCGCGTTTACCTTTGCCGAGACGTTGTCCTTGGTGATGACGTCCTGCGGCGGAACGTCGAGCGTTTCGATACGCAACGAGACGCGAGTAAGCTTGTCGATGGGGTAAAACACCAAACACAGGCCCGGCCCTTTGGCCGTGGGCATCATGCGGCCGAGACGCAGCACAACGCCGCGCTCCCACTCCTTAAGGACGTAGATACAATTGAAAATCCAAATCAGGAAAATGAAAATCGCGATTGCTATGCCCAGCATGAAAACATCCATCGTATCCTCCAGCGTTTCAAGTCTTGTTTGATTCAGCGAGACGCGGTGACTGCCCGCACCGGCTCGACCGTCAGCGTCAACCCTTGCACGCGATTCACCCGGACTTGCGTCCCCTTTGCAATCGGCTCGCTCGCGGCGGCGCGCCACAATTCACCGTGAACCATGACCATGCCTTTTGCGCCAGCCGATGGGACGGGTTCCATCATTTCGCCGACCGCGCCCAGCAATTCGTCGGTACCAGTGGTTCGCTTCCACGCGAAGGAGCGCAGCACGAGGCGCATCAGGAAAATCACAATGAGCGCGACGGGAACAGTAACCGCCAATGCGATGCCCGGATGCACGCCGCCGCTCGTGATGGGCGAATGAACCAGCATCAGCGCCCCAAGCACCATCGCAATTGCTCCGCCAACTCCCAAAATGCCGTGCGTGGGGAATTTTGCTTCCAGCACAAACATAATCATAGCGAGCAGGATCAGCACAATCCCCGCAAAATTCACGGGAAGCATGTGCATGGCGAAAAGCGCCAGCACCAGTGCGATTCCGCCAATCACGCCGGGAGCGAACATTCCCGGATGGGTAAACTCGACATAAAGTCCGAGCACGCCGACGATGAGCAGGATGAAAAATGCGTCCGGCTGCACGATGCGGTCGAGGAATTTCTCGCGGCCGCTCATTTCGTGAGCTTCAACGACGGGCTGCGCGAGATTCAGTTTCTGCGTCGAGCCGTCAAGGCGCGTGATGGTGCGGCCGTTCAGTTGCGCGAGAAGGGCTTCGGTGGACGGCGCGACGATGTCAATCAGCTTGCCATCGAGCGCTTCCTTCTCGCTGAAGGCTTTCGCGTCCGTCACCGCGGTAACGGCCAGCGTCACGTTGCGTCCGCGGCGCGCTGCGTAGCTGCGCAGATACGCGGTGGCTTCGTTCATGATTTTGCGTTCGAGCGTATCGTCGATTTTCACCGGACTGCCGGCAAATTCGAGAAGTGGGGACGCCGCGCCGGTATCCGTGCCAGGAGACATGGCCGCAACGTCGGCGGAAATCAGGATAAAAAATCCCGCGGATGCGGCGCGCGAGCCGGACGGAGTCACGTACGTGACGACGGGAACCGCAGAGTGAAGAATGGCGGCAATGATTTCGCGCATGGACGAATCGAGGCCGCCGGGCGTGTCTATGGTGATCAGGACCAGGCTGGCGTGCTGCGCATTCGCCGCCTTGATTCCGGCAACGATATATTCGGCGAGGATCGGCTCGATTTCGCCATCGATTTTCAATTCGTAGACATTTGGCGCGGCAGACGGCGGCGCGGCGAAAACCGGCGGCGCGAAAAGAAATGGGGACAGAACAATCGCGGCGACAGCGTATGCCGCGAAGAAAACTGTGCGCACAATCGCACGGCGGGAAAAAAGCGCCTCTGCCAGATTCAGCATGTAAGCCGGCATTATAGCAAGGAGCGCGGTGGACGCAGCGAAAAGATGCGCGCCGAGGGTCCGCTCATGCAGAGGGCGCAGGCAAGGGAAAGGTTGCGCTATAAAGCTCGAGGCGCCGCATGCGACGAAAGGCGAAAACAGATTCCCTGCCTGCGGCAAGCAGGCTCGTTGCGAGGCCTGCCTGCGGTAGGCAGGCTCCTCGGAATGACAATATAAATTATGTTACCGGCGCTTGTCAGCCAGCTCCGGCACGGGAGTGAAAACCGCTGTCACCAGCGGGTCTTTGATGACTTTTGCAAATGCAGGGTCCGTCTTCGCGGACACGAATCTCTGATAACCATCATCCCGCGCCATCGTCAAATAGTGCGCGGTGCGTTCGGCATTTCCCAGTTGCGCATAGGTGCGCGCCACGAAGAAATAAAACAGGCCCGGGTCCGTTATGCCGCGCTGCTGCACGACGGAGCCGTTGTCGCCCTTCTCCTGGAAAATCAACGGATCGATTTGAATGGCTTTCTGGAAACAGGACATAGCTTCGGGATACTTCTTCTCGTCGAAGTAGGCGTAACCGAGATTGCTATACACGGCGGGCATGTCAGCGCGCAGTTTCAAAGTCTTGCCGTACCATTTGATCGCGTTTCCGTAGTGATGTTTCGCGTACTCGACGGTGCCAACGTTGTTGTAGGCGCTCGCATAGGTCTTGTCGGCTTTGATGGCCTTCTTAAAATAGCGCTCTGCCAATCCGTTGTTTCCCCATACTTCGTACGCGACACCGAGCTTATTGAAGACCGTGGGGTTTTTCGGTTCCTGGCGCGTAAGTTTTTCATACGCCTTGATGGCCTCGGGGTACATTTTCCGCGCCATCAAGATGTCGGCGCGCAGTTCTCCCAATTGCAATGGAGTCATCTGTGGCTGGACGCCGGCGGGCTGTACCGCCGAGACCTGACGCACCTGTCCCGCGGCATCTTGTTGCGCGCGCGAGGTAAGCGGAAAAACTAGAATCAGGAAAAGAGCCGGCAGGATCATTCGCTTCATGGTCACCCCTCCTCCCCCTGCCTGGGTCGCTACCCTTGCGGCGGCTTCGGCTTGGGTGGTGGCTTCTTATTGTCCCCAAAGATACCAAAAATCTTATCGAAGAGCCCCTTTTTCTTTTCGGGCTCCGGGGAAGCGGCCGGTGGGGTCTGTGGAGGCTGGGTTCCGGAAGGCGCCGCGTTTGGATTTGGATTCTTGCCGTTCGCAGCGGGCTGGCCGGCAGTGGGCGGCTGAGGAGTGGACGGCTTGCCGAACAGATGCGACAGCCACGCGACCGGGGGAATGTCCGAAAGTTTCGTTCCGCTGTGGATGGGGCAAAATTCCGTGGGTTCGGTGCCCGCGATAAAGACCTCTGTTTTCGTTGTCGGGCAATTTGGCGTCGCCAGATAACCCGATTCCGGATCAACCGACGCGCTGACGATTCCCGAGGGCTCCGGGAAATCCTGCATGTTGTGATACGCGGGCAATGCCTGGGCGCGCTTCATGAACTCCGCCCAAATGGGTGCGGCGGAATTTGAGCCGGAAAGGCCGAGGTCACGATCGTCGTCATATCCAACCCAGACGACGCAGAGGAGATTCGACGTGTAGCCCGCGAACCAGCCGTCATGCGAAGTTCCCGTTTTCCCCGCGGCGGGCGCCATAAAGCCCCGTGCGCGAACCGTGTAACCTGTTCCGTGATTGATGACGTCTTCCAGTACGTTCGTGACCAGGTAAGCGACGCGCGGATCCAGCACCGCTCGCGCCTGCGGAACGGACCTTTCAATTACCTTACCGTCCGCGTCCACTACCTTGTTCAAATAGCGCGTTTCCACTCTCACGCCGTCGTTCGCGAAAATTGTGTATCCCGCGGCGACTTCCATCGGCGTCATCACGTAAGAACCGAGCGCCATGGCGGGCGTCGCCTGAATGTCCGGGTCCAGGCCCAATTGCCGCGCCACGGTTCTGACCCGGTCGTAGCCAACCAGTTCCGCGAATTTTACGGTTGCGACGTTCAGCGAATGTGTCAGCGCATCGCGCGCCGTGACGGTGCCGTAAAATTGTCCTTCGTCGTTGTTCGGAGTGTAGTCCTTGCCATCGAAGGTGAACGTGGTCGGCTCGTCCACCACCGTCGTCTCTGGAGTAACGACCGGCTGCAATCCCGCGACAGAATTATCGAACGCCGCCGCGTACACAAACGGCTTGAACGATGAGCCGGGCTGGCGTCGCGCAAGAGTGTGGTTCAGTTGGCTTTCCCCATAGTTCCGTCCGCCGACGAGCGCCAGGATCGCGCCGGTTTTCGGGTCCATGGCCACAAGCGCAACCTGCGGTCTGACGACGGCCAAGCCCTTGCGGCGGGCCAATGCATAACGGCGCGCCAGTTCGCCGTCGATAATCTTCATGCCCATGTCGACCGAGTCATCGGCGGCGGTTTGCAGCGCCGGGTCGAGCGTGGTGAAAATGCGATAGCTCTGCGTGGTCAGATCGTTTTGCGAAAACTGATCGAGCAAGGAATCGCGGACCATGTCGACAAAATACGGTGCCGCACGGCTTGTCGCGCCCCCGCCGACGAATCTCAGCGTTTCTTCTCTTGCGTCGCGTGCCTGCGCTTCCGTGACATAGCCATCTTCGACCATCTGCTTCAGGACGCGATTCTTCGCCTCGACGGCGCGGTCCGGATGGTGTTCCGCCGCGGAATAACGATTGGGCGAACGAATGATTCCGGCCAAAAACGCGCACTGCGCCAGATCCAGTTCCCTCACGTCCTTGCCGAAGTATGCCTGAGCAGCTTCGCCGAAACCGCGAATCGCGAAGCTGCCGCGATTGCCGAGATAGACCTCATTGGCGTAAAGCTCGAAAATGCGTTCTTTGGTGAACCGATGGTCCAACTCGAGCGCAACCATCGTTTCCGCCACTTTCCGCCGCCATTCCCGCTTTGAGGAAAAGAAAAAGCTGCGCGCCACCTGCATATCGATGGTGCTCGCACCTTGCGCCTTTTCGCCGCGCCGCAAATCGGCCAGAGCCGCGCCGCCAATGCGGACCACATCGAAACCGCCATGTTCGAAAAAGCGCTTATCCTCCGCCGCCATCACCGCATGCACCAAAATAGGCGGCAGATCCTCGAAGCGGATGACGCGGCGTTTCTCGCGCGAGTCGTCGAACAAATTCGTCAGCAGCTCGGGCTCGATTTCGGCGGAACTCACCGACGCATTGTCGGTAAGTAGGTGAATCGCTTTCACCTGTCCTGCGGAAAAATCGACACGCAGGGTATTCTGGCCCTCGAAATAGGAATTGTCGGAAGGATCAATCTCGACCGAAGACTTGCCTACCGTGAAGCGGCCTGACGCGCCGTAAACGTCCGCCTGGGAATAGCCGTTATTGACGAGGTAGCCTGCCAGATTAGCCGGGGTCATTGTTTCGCCGGTAAAGATCTTGTTGGGGGCCGTAAAAATGTGGGAAGTATGGCCGAAGACCTGGCCTGTCAGCCGCGTATCAATCAGATGGCTGAAACGAACCCAGTAGAAGGTAAAGACCGCAGCCGCGATGAGAATCGCGCACAGAGCCGCGCCCAGGAGGGCCAGCCCCGGGCGCGACGTCCAAAGCCCGCGGGCGAGTCGAATGCGCAATCATTCCTCCAACTTCTTCTCCAAGATCCCCGTCGGATGCTGCCATGCGCCCCGCCCACCCGGTGATATGTGAACGTTGGCGGCGGCCCCGAAAGCTCTCCCGGAGCACCTACTTACTCTGTTGCCATTCTAAAGCGAAGCGTTGTTTGCCTGGGGATGAAAATGCAATTGAAGTTGATAAACGGCAAGGTCCACCGGAACGCTATAGTCAACCGAGATCTTAACGTTTCCGGCGTCGTCGCTCACTTGAATTTCGTTGCTATCGGCAGGGATGCCGAGTTCCTGCACCTTCTTTTCAATGTCGGCGCGGATGTCATCATCCTTCTTGCGAGTAGCGGATGCGTAAGCAGCCTCCTGCCGCATCGAGTCCTGCAATTGATAGTTGGCAAAGTACGGCGGGACGAGTCTTACCGCGCAAAAAACCGCGGAACCCAAAATAATCAAAACGATCAGAGCCTTGATCCTGGCTCCCCCACGTTGGCCGTTCCATCGTGCGCGCGACATTGCTCCTCCGCCTGCCCAAATACCTTGGTCGGATAACCCCATCGAAGAGGCTAGCACCGCGCCAATCCGGCGTCGAGAACGCGCTAACAGGCGCGTTTCAGAATGGTTAACTGCACAAGAGGTTTTGGGCTAGTAGGCTTTGGCGAAGATCGCGCGCTCGGGGGCGGGCTGGCCGCAGTAAATGCACTTTCCAGGCCCAGCCGTTTGTTCGAGGGGAATGCAGCGCATGGTGGCTTTGGTCTCTTCCTTGATCTTTGCTTCGCAATCGCTGCTGCCACACCAGTGCGAAAGCGCGAAGCCTTTCTCGACGGCAATTTTGAACTCGCCATAGTCTTTCGGCTCGGCCGTGTTCGAGTTGCGAAAATCGAGGGCGCGCTGGAAAAGCGCGTCTTGAATCTCGATAAGCAGCTTCTCGACTACGCCTGCAATTCCCTGCTGCGGAACCGAAACCTTCCCTTCGCGGCCGGGACGATCGCGTCGCGAGAGCACAGCGTTGCCGGACGCCACATCTTTCGGGCCAAGTTCGACGCGCAAAGGGACGCCGCGCATCTCCCAATCATTGAATTTGAAGCCGGGGCTCATGCCGTCGCGCTCATCCATTTTGACGCGAACATCGGCGGCGATAAGCTCGGCGCGAATTTTCTGCGCGGCCTCGAAGACCGTGCGCTTTTCGTCGTCGCTCTTGAAAATCGGAACGATCACCACCTGATAAGGGGCCAAGCGCGGAGGGAGGATAAGTCCCTGGTCGTCTCCGTGGACCATCACGATAGCACCGACGAAGCGCGTTGAAAGACCCCACGAAGTGGTCCAGCAGAATTGGTGCACGCCGCCTTTGTCGAGATATTTGATGTCGAATGCCTTCGCGAAATTCTGGCCGAGATTGTGCGACGTGCCCGACTGCAGCGCCTTGCCGTCGCCCATCATCGCCTCGATGGAATAAGTACGGTCGGCGCCGGCGAAACGCTCGGCGTCGGACTTTCTGCCCGGAATCACGGGGACCGCCGCTTCGCGCACGGCAAAATCGGTGTAAATGTCGAGCATCTGGCGCGTTTCGGCTTCGGCTTCCTCGAGCGTGGCGTGCGCGGTGTGCCCTTCCTGCCAGAAAAATTCGAGCGTGCGCAGAAAAAGCTTGGTGCGCAATTCCCATCGCACGACGCTGTTCCATTGATTGATCAGCACGGGCAAATCGCGATACGACTGGATCCATTTCGCGTAGGCGTGGCCGATGATCGTTTCCGAAGTGGGCCGGATGACGAGCGGCTCTTCCAATTCCTCGCCGCCGCCAATGGTCACCACGGCAAGTTCAGGAGAGAATCCCGCGACGTGCGACTTCTCCTTATCAATGAAACTGCGCGGAATCAGCAGGGGAAACGCCGCGTTCAAGTGGCCTGTGGCTTTGAAGCGCCGGTCGAGTTGGTACGTAATGTTTTCCCACAGCGCCCAGCCGTACGGGCGCACGATCATGCAACCGCGCACGGGCGCGTAATCGGCCATTTCCGCGCGCAGCACAACCTGGTTGTACCACTCAGAGAAATCTTCAGAGCGTGTTGGCAGTTTCCGGTCGGCCATTGCTTCCCTGCTGCTCCTTATTATTTATATCGCCGTGCAATTGTCGCGCGTACTGTGCAAAAATCACTGGCGGTAAAGCTCTTGAGCGTATCGGACGCGTTCTGCGTTGTCAACGGATGCTGATTCGCCGCGTTAGCATGATTTTCTTCCGCGGCGTTACTACGCCCTGTGCGACAACATCCAAACTGTATGAACTTTGGCGGCATTTCATGACAAGAATCGGCGCCGTCATGAATCCCTATTGCCCCGTGCGGCCCGACCATAGTCGGGCCCTACAAGAACAAGGAAAGGCCGCGGAATGTCGAACACTCAAGTTGCGAGCATCACGCGCCTAATCAGCTGGATTGCATTGATGGCAATTACCGCCTCGGTTTCATCCGCGCGCCAGCAACCCCAAGATTCAACGGCAGCGCCGTTATTTGCGGCTCCCATCAGATTTGTGCCGGCTTCCCGTTTGCCGCCGCCATTGATTGCATTTTCGGACAAAGTCACAAGACCGCTCCCGTTGAACCAGGCGCATGACGGTGAATCCGGGCTGCATTACGTTCGTCCAACTTTCCACAAGCGCCTGCACCATTATTTTCTGCACACGTATAGTCCCGTCAAGTTGACGGAGCTCGCATTTGGCTCCGCCATCAGCCAGATGGACAACGTGCCGCCGGAATGGCGTCAGGGATGGGGCGCGTACGGAAAACGATTCGCGTCAGACCTGGGCAGCACTACGGGCAGCGGCCTCACAGAGTTTGCGCTCGCCGAGACGCTTCGTGTGGACACGATATATTATCCGTGCAAGTGCAAGGGAATTTGGCCGCGCGTGGGGCACGCGCTCAAATCCACGATCACCGCGCACGCCGGTGAAGACGGCCACGTGGTCTTTTCGGTTCCGGGCGTCGTTGCGCCGTATGGAGGGGCATTTTCAGACTTACTGTGGTATCCGTCACGCTACGGCCCTAAAGACGCCTTTCGCACGGGGAACTACGACTTACTGGATCACTTCGGGGAAAACATCGCTCTCGAATTTCTCTCACCGCTACTGCGCAAGGTTCATCTTCATTAAGCGCCCGGCGCTATTTCCCGGCGATTTGGTCTGCAAAGTCCGCAGCAATCGGAACGCGGAAGCGCTCGTGCTGATAGGCTTTGATCATGCAGACAATCCAGAGAATCAAGCTCAGAAGTCTGATGATTCCCAGGATGACCGACCAAAATCCAAACACGGACCATGAACCTCCGAAAAAGCCTCCGCCGATAAAAGCCATAACCAGAATGATGCTGATGATATGCAGAGCGCCGAAGGTCACCAGAGACTGCGCCGCGTGGAAGCGCACGAACGGGCGCTTATCAATCAGCAGGAAAATCAGCCCGGTGAGCCAGCCGAGGACGTAACACAGCAGCCCGGCGACATTCTCTGAAAGTCCGGTTTCGGTTGGTGACATAGGAACTCCTCCTGGCGCTGCCGTCTGCGCCACGGATTGCGGTGCGCCACAATTCGGGCAGAACGCCGCCTGCGATGCGACCTCTGTCCCGCACTTCGAGCAATGTGGCATGTTTATCTCGCTCCCAACAAGCAATTTCCGGAAGGCTATCAGACGCGCCGAGCCCCAGCAAGATAAATTGGAATGCGCTGCGCGATTGGGTAGAATCGCCCGCGCCGAACGCGAAATTCACCTGTTGGCATTTTGTTTATCAGGAGAGCGCCGCCTGTCCGCCGATCTTACAGCCGAAGCACGGCCCACGCGAAGAATTCTGGGGCTGGAATGGCCGCGCGAAATGACGTCCGCCGAACGCAACTCCCTGGCTGCGGGAGGCCTAGGGTGGATGCTCGACTCTTTCGACGTGATGCTCTATTCGATGGTCCTCGCGTATTTGATGAAGGACCTCGGCATCAGCAAGGCCACGGGTGGCCTGCTTGGCTCGCTCACACTGCTCGCTTCCGCGTTTGGCGGCGTGCTCTTCGGTTTTATCGCGGACCGCATCGGCCGCGCGCGTTCGCTTTCGACCTCCATCCTTATCTATTCCGCCGCCACCGCTGCATGCGGCTTTTCGCAGACAGTCGTCGAGCTTGCTATCTTTCGCATCATCCTCGGCCTCGGCATGGGCGGCGAATGGACCGCGGGCGCGGCTCTGGTCGCGGAAACATGGCCCGCCGAGCATCGCGGCAAAGCGCTCGGCATGATGCAATCCACCTGGGCGATCGGCGAAATGCTGGCTGCAGGCGTGGCTGGGGCGATCCTTCCGCGTTTTGGCTGGCGGGGAGTATTTTTCGTCGGAGTGCTCCCGGCGCTTTTTGCGTTTTGGGTTCAGCGTCGCGTGCCGGAGCCGGAAATCTGGCGGAGCCGCGAAAAAATTGGGGGCCGTGCGCCCAGCGTCCCGTTGCGCGTGCTGTGGCGCAAGGATCTTCGCTGGAATGGTTTCATCGCGACGACGATGAATACTTTCGGAATGTTCGGCTATTGGGGGCTATTCTTCTGGATTCCCGCGTACCTGTCGCTGCCTGTTTCGCAAGGCGGCCGCGGGCTAAATATCGCAAAGACCACTGCGTGGCTGCTGTTGATGGGCGTCGGAAAATGGTTCGGCTATGCTCTTTTTGGATTTGCCGCGGACGGCTTCGGGCGGCGTCGGACCTACTTCGCTTATTTATTCATCGCGGCGATTCTCGCGCCAGTTTATGGATTCGTGCATGGCACGCTGTGGCTTCTGGTTCTGGGACCGTTCGTTGGATTTTTCGGCATCGGATTTTTTTCCGGCTTCGGCGCCATTGCGTCCGAGATCTTCCCCACCGAGATTCGCGCCACGGCCATGGGGCTTACCTA
>Ga0307372_10005711_pt1 | contig 18532 bp, 14 predicted proteins | sample OX1MG_FD_202533 | JGI IMG/M metagenome (GOLD analysis project Ga0307372, IMG submission 202533) | Soil microbial communities from Risofladan, Vaasa, Finland - OX-1 | ecosystem: Environmental > Terrestrial > Soil > Coastal area > Acid sulfate soil | place: Finland: Risofladan, Vaasa | collected...
CGGATGCTTTCGATCAGTTTCTGGCCGGGCTCGGCGCGGGCGAGCGGGTGGTGATAATCGTCGATGAGGCGCAGAGCCTGAGCGATGAGATGCTCGAGGATTTGCGGCTGTTCTCGAATCGCGGCCGGCTGGACGAAAAGCAGGTGCATTTCGTCTTTGCCGGGCAGCCCGCACTGCTGCGCCGCCTGATGGAGCCGGGGCTCAAGCAGATCAACGAACGGATCGGGATTCGGTCGCTGCTCAACCCGCTCGAACGGGCCGAGGCGACGGCCTATGTCGAATATCGGCTGGCGGCGTTCGGCGGCAGCAGTGCGGCGGTCTTTGGGCGCGGCGCGCTGGACTACCTGATGGACCATAGCGGGGGAATTCCCCGGCGCATCAATGTGCTCTGCCACAATGCGATGCTCACGGCTTACAACATGAATCAGCCGACCGTGACGATCGAAGCGGCGCGCGCCGCGGTGGCCGAATACGAGAACCTGTTGTCGCGGGCCCGCCGCTTCGAACCGCGGAACGCGGAGTTCGACGTGCTCGGCGAAAAGCGTCCGGCAGCGACGGCGAGTGCCCGATGGTCGACGGCGATAATCGGCGCGATGGCGATTGCGGCGATGGCCACGTTCCTGATGTGGAACTCGCGCACGCCGCGGCGCGAGGAGCCGGTGAGCCTGGACGCCGCTGACGCGGTGGGTGACGCGGTCACCGAACATCCCAACGCCGGCTACCTGCCGGCCTCGATCATCACGGAGGCGCCCGAGGTCGAACCGGCCGACGCGAGCGAGACCTCCGCGCGCGCGAGCGATGCGACCGGGCCGATGGCCGACCTGGCGGGGACCGCTAACCCCGGGCTACGGCGAATTCGGGTGCAGCCCGGCAATACGCTCGCCCGCATCGCGGCCGACCAGCTCGGATCGGCGGACCAGCTTGCGCGGCTGGTGCGGGCCAATCCGCAAGTGCGCGACCCCAATCATATTTTAGCGGGCGAGATGGTGAATTTGCCGGCGCGAGAGACCACCGCGCAGGCCGCGCGCACGGGGGCCATTCGTACGCCCGGCGCGGAGAACTGGCAGCGCGTCACGACGCGCAATGTCACCGCTGTGACGGATGAGGAATAGCTTCACGCGCCCGGCGTTGAGGTAACGATAAATCAGTCTTGTTCGCCGGCGGGCGTTACGAAAAACCGGACACGTACCCCCCCCACGTGGCTGGAATAGTACGTTCGCCGGCGAACTTCAACCACTAGGGAACCTCTGCACAGGTCAGTTTGTCATTCTGAACGAAGTCCGCGACGTGAAGAATCCCAGGATTTTTCGCTGCGCTCAAAATGACACAGTGGGCTTGTGCAGAGCTTCCCCCTAGCGGCGCTGCCCTGCCGCGACGCTGAACGGGAGCCGCAAGGCAGCCTCGGCCCATCATCCCGCTCAAGCCTCGCGCAGGGTGGCGTCTTTCATTTGGCGACGTGCGCGCACGGCGGCGGATTGGGCCCGCGATTCCACGCGCGGATACGTGGCTGGCACGCTGCGGGCTAGCGGATGGGCGAGCGCGTGGCCAACTGCCGGCTGATGACGGAAGCCTTTTCGGCAAGGCCAGCGGCGGCGAGGTAGTCCTGCTCACGCATCGCGTTGCGCCCGGCGTTGACGAGACCTTGGGCCTGGTCATAAGCGGCGGCGTTTTCGGGTGTGAGCCGCGATCGATTGATCGACGTCAGCTTCGTGCCGGTCTCGTCGAGCAGGCTTTGCGCGCGCAGGCGATTGCTGTCGTCGTCGTCGAGCGAAACGGTGGTCGCCGCGGCGGCGGGCGCGGCGGATTTCCTCCTGGCGGCGCGATATTTGATTGCCGTGGGCGGCATTTCCCGCGCCGCGGTAGAGGCCGCCGGAGTCCGCGCGGGCCTCGTCCGCAGCGGCGCCTGAAGCGGCCAATAGCGCTCCATGGTCGCGCATCCGGCGAGCGCAAGCGCCGCGCCGATAAGCATCAGCGATCGTATCGAGAGGCGCGCGGCAATCGACGATTTCACGCGATGAGACTAACCGATTCGGCTCTGCGCGGGCATCGGTGGCGCCGCCGCGATCGAAGGCGCGAGCGGCAGCCGCACGATAACGTTGGTGCCCACGCCGACCTCGGATTGAATATCCATGGTGCCATGATGAAGGTCGATAGCGCGCAACGCGAGCGGCAGGCCGAGACCGTTGCCGTTTTTCTTGGTGGTGAAATAGAGGTTGAAAATGCGCTCGAGGTTTTCCCGCGCGATGCCCGGTCCGGAATCAGCAATCGAAATTTCGACGCAATCGTTGTCGCTCAGCGCGGTGGCGAGCTTGAGCGTGCCGCCGGCAGGCAGCATCGCTTCGCAGGCGTTGCCGATCACGTTGCGCAGGGCTTCGGCGAGCAATGCGCGGTCGACGTTGACCGGGCTGACGGCGGGGTCGAAACGGGTTTCGACGCGCACGCCCGAGCGGACCACCTGGCTGGCGACCTCGGTGATCAGCTCGTTGATCTGGACGTGCGCGAGCTTGAGCTGTTCGGGCCGCATGAAACGCATGAGCGCGTCGACGGCGCGCGCGAGACGCTCGATTTCGAGGCGCACAGCGCGCAGACGCTGATCGATCGGGGCGCCGCGGGCGGCGTCCTGGCTGAGCAATTCGAGCTGCAGATTCATGGCGTTGAGCGGGTTGCGAATCTGGTGGGCGACGCCCGAGATAAGGCCGCCGAGGCGCACCAGGCGGCCCGAATAATCGACCACGTTTTCCAGTTCGCGCACCGAATCGAGGTCGCGCGCGACTACCAGCAGGCCGGGCGGCTCAGGCCCCTGGCCGAGCGCGAAGATCGAGATCAGCAGGCGGTTGGGCTCGTCGCGGTCGGCCAGATCCAGGGCCACGTCGCGCACCTCTGAGCCGGTCGCGTAGGCGGTTTCGATCATGCGGGCGAGCGCGTTGTCGCGACCCAGCAGCAGGGCGAGCGGCTTGCCGTCGGCCAGCCCGCCGGCCGGCAGGCCCAGGCGTCCCTGGGCCTCGGGGTTGGCGAAGAGCACCGCGCCGCCGGCATCGAGCAGCATCACGGCGTCGGTGATCGAACGGAAGATATTGATGAATTGGCCGCGTTCGGTCTCCCATTGAGCACGGCTCGCCTTGATCCGGCGCGACAGGTCGGTGAACTTGTCGGCCAGCGAGCCCAGTTCGTCGCGCGCATCGGCCGGCAGGCTGACCTCGTCGCGGCCCTCGGCGATCTGCTCGACGCCGGTCGCGATCGCGGCCAGCGGCTTGCGCAGCAGCCGCGCGGCGAGCATCGCGCCGACCAGGCTCAGGAACACGGCGATTGCGCCGACGCCAAGAATATCCTCGACCGAGCGGCGCGCGGCGGCGGCAATTAATGCCGTCGAGAGGCCCACGCGAATCACCGCGAGCGGGCGGCGGTTGACGTTGACCACGCGGCTCAACTCGTAAGTATGCGCGCCCCAAAGCGCCCCGATGTGCGCGAACGGCGACCACGAGCCGAGCGCGGCGCGCAGATCGTCGAAGGGCGGCGTGCTCGCGATTGCGGCGCCGGTGGCATCGGACTGGGCGGTGACGATCGGGGTGCCGTCGAGGCGCTCGATGCGCGCGTAGACCACACCCTTGCCGAACGCCTGCGAGGAATTGAGAAAGGTGGCGACCGCCGCGTCGTTGCGGATCGCGGCCTCCGGATCGCCGGGGGCCTGCGCGATCGCCTGACGAATCTGCTCGAAGGCCTGGTTGGTGATCAGCGTGCCCGAGTCGGCCAGGTCGTCGACCATCACGGTCATCGAGCGATCGACCTGAATCATGCTCATGAGCACGAACGGCAGCATCAGCAGGAGCAGAAAGATGATGGCTAGTTTGGCGCGAAGGTCCATGGTCAAGCGGTGTACACAGGTTATCGCGGCCGGCCCCGGGCGGCGCGGCTTTGGCCGGCGGACGCGCGGCGAAGGCGATCGCGCGCGGCGCGCCACAGCCCGCGCGCAGCGGGGCGCGGCAATCGCGCAATCAATCGATGCGGTAGCGCACAGTAGCATACCGGGGACACAAATCTCATCTGGACGGCGCAGCGATCGCGCAATCAATCGATGCGGTAGCGGCGGCGCTTGCGCCAGAGCGTGGTCACGTTGATGCCCAACGCGCCGGCAGCCTCGTCGAGCGTTGCGCTCTCGGCCAGCACGCGCACGATATGGTCGCGTTCGACCTGCTCGAGGCTGAGCGAACGCGGCGCGCCAGGGGCGGGCGGTTCGGGCAGGTCACGGAACAGCGAATCGGGCAGATCCTCGCGCTCGATAACCGCGCTGCGGCAGAGCACGGCGGCGCGTTCGACGGCGTTGCGCAGTTCGCGGACGTTGCCCGGCCATCGATAGACCGCGAGCGCGGCTTCGGCGCCGGCGCTTAGGCGCAGGTTGGGGCGGCGGTTGCGCAGGCCGGCCGCGCGCAACAGCCATCGCGCGAGCGGCACGATATCCTGCGGACGTTCGCGCAGCGAGGGCACGCGCAGCGTGATGACGTTGAGGCGATAGAAAAGATCCTCGCGAAAATGGTGGGCGGCGGCCTCGACTTCAAGGTCGCGATTGGAGGCGGCGATAATTCGCGCGTCGACGGTCAGCGTCTGGTCGCCGCCGACGCGCTCGAAGCTCTGCTCCTGAACGAAGCGCAGGAACTTGGTCTGCAAACCCGGGGTCAGGTCGGCGACTTCGTCGAGAAAGACCGTGCCGAGATGGGCCGCTTCGAGGCGGCCGGGCTTGTCCTTGATCGCGCCGGTGAACGATCCGCGCATATGGCCGAACAGTTCGGATTCGAGCAGTTGTTCCGAGAGCGTGGTGCAGTTGACGACAACGAACGGGCGATCGTGCCGCGGACTCCATTCGTGGATCGAGCGGGCAAGCACGTTTTTGCCGGTGCCGCTCTCGCCGGTGAGCAGGATGGTCGCGGCGCTGGTGGCGGCCTGATGCGCGGTCTCGAGCAACCGGCGCATCGCGGCGCTGGTCGAATCGAGCAGCGGGGTCTGCTCGACGGCGCTGCGCAGTTCGCGGTTTTCGGCGCGCAGGCCACGCAGTTCGAGGGCGCGTTCGACGGTGCGGCGAATCTCTTCGAGCGAGAAGGGCTTGGTGATGTAATCGCCGGCGCCGGCCTTCATCGCGGCCACCGCGCTCTCGACCGTCGCGTAGGCGGTCATCAGGATGACCACGGTGGCGGGGTCGCGCCGCTTGATCTCCTCGAGCAGCTTGAGGCCGCTCATCTCGGCCATCTTGAAGTCGGTCAGGACCAGATCGGCGGGCTCCTCGGAAAGCATCCGGGCGGCTTGCTCGCCGTGGTCGGCGGCGCGCACCTGGTAGCCGATGGATGCGAAGAAGGCCGCGAGGTTGCGGCGGATATTTTTTTCGTCGTCGACGATCAGAATGCGCGGCATCAGCTTCGCGGCGGCATCGGCAGCTCAACGATGAACCGGCTGCCACCGCCCTCTGGCGATTCGACGAAGATGCGCCCGCTATGGGCCTGCACGATATCCTTGGCGATCGCTAGACCCAGGCCGGCGGCGCCGCGTTCGGCGCGCCCGTCGCCGAACTGGGTGTACTTCTCGAAGATATAGTCGCGCACATCGGCCGGGATGCCGGGGCCGGAGTCGGCGACCTCGATCCGCACGACGCCGTCGATCGCGTGCGCGGTAACCTCGATCACCCCGTCGTGCGGCGTATAGCGCAGCGCGTTGCCCACCAGGTTCGACACCACCCAGGAAAGCTTTACCGAATCGCCCGCGATCATCGGCATCGGATCGATCCGCTGATGCAAGGCTATGCCTTTTTCGCCAGCCTGGATATTGAAGCGATCGCTGACCTCGGCGACGATGCGGGCGAGGTCGAGCGGCGCGTGCTCGATCGCGATAATCCCGTTTGAGCCGCGCGCGAGGGTGAGCAGATTATCACTGAGCTGGGTCAGGCGGGCGCATTCCTCGAGGATCGCCTGGGCCAGTTCGCGCTGGCGGGGTCCGAGTACCGACTCCTCGCGCCGCAGCAGTTCGGCCGAAAGGGCGAGCGAAGTGATCGGCGTGCGCAACTCGTGCGAGAGCGTGGCGACGAGGTTGGTGCGCGCGCGATCCTGATCGCGCAGGTAGGTAACGTCCTGCAGGATCACGATGGTGCCCAGCGGGCGGCCTTCGGCGTGGCGCAGCGGAATCGGCTTGAGCACGAAGGCATGGTCGCGGCCGCGGAAGTGGAGCTGAACCTCCACGCGCTGATCGGTGGGCGCGCCCTGCTTGAGCGTGCGCAGCGCGTCGCGCACGCGGATGTAATGCGGATTGTTGCTGCTCAGATCGTCGAAGGCGCTGCCCAGCGCTTCGTTCTGCTCGAGGCCGATAATCAGCGCGGCGGTTTCATTGATGTGGATTACGACGCCGTCGAGATCGATCAGCACGACGCCGTCCTCGAGGCTCTCGATAATCGCCTCGGTCTTGCTCTTTTCATAGACCAGGCGATCGACGTTGAGCTGATCGTACTGTTCGAGCCGCTCAGCCATCTCGTTGAACTCGCGCGCGACGGCGTCGAGCTCGCCGAGTTTCTGCGCGCCCAGGCGCAGATGGGCGCGGCGCTGGCTGACGCCGCGCAGGCGTTCGGCGATATCGGTGAGCGGCTTCGACAGGGTCCATCCGAGCCACCACGAGAGCGCCGTGCCGAGGATCAGCACCAGCGCGAGACCGGTGGCGTAATCGTAGGAGAGATGCCGGCCGAGGTGCGCGGCGCGGCTGTCGGCGCGGAACATCGCGAGCTTGTTCATCGCGATGAGGTCGTCGATGCGCGCGTGCAGCGCGTCGAAAGCGGCGTCGTGGCGGGCGCCGATGGGCGCGGCGGCAATCGCGTCGAAGAGGCTGGCCGCGCCGCTCTGGATCGACATCGCGAGCTGCGGTTCGCCGACTTCGGTAAAATCGTGATCCTCGATGTTCATCCAGGAGGAGAAGTCGGCGCGCACGGCGGGCAGCACGGCCGGCGCGCGGCCCTCGAGTTCGGCGACCTCCAAGGTGCGTAGCGCGGCGTGCATGTGCTGGGCCGCCTCGATACTGATGTAGTTGCGGTAGAGCGTCTCGCGAATCGCGCCGCCCAACCGGTAGACGCGCGGCAGGGTATAGACGCCGAGCAGCACCACCAGGACGAGCAGGGCGAGCGAGCCGTTACGGATACGGGTCCGCAGAGTTGGCGTGTTCATGACTGTTCGGTGCGATCCTCGGCGGCGGCGATTTCGATATCGAGGTCGGGCGCGGCGTCGAGCAGGCGCACCTGTACGGGCTTGCACAGCCAGCGCCGCCAGAGCGGCTGGCGGGTGCGTCCAATGACGATCTTGGTGATGCCGCGCTCGCGCGCGAAGTCGACCATCGCGCGGACCACGTCGTCGGACTTGAGCCATACGGTCTCGGCGCCGAGGTCGCCGGCCAGGTTGATATTGTCGAGCAGACTGACGAAGTTGCCGGTGCTGACCCGGGCGACGGATTCGGCCGGAGTCTCGACGTGGACCGCGAACCACTCGACGTTGAGTTGGCCGGCGATGCGCGAGGCCTTGCGCAGCAGCGCCGCGCTGTCCTGCGCGTTGGAGGACAGCCCGACCATCAGGCGATCGACGAACACGGTGCGCCGCCCGCCCTCGCGCTTGAGCGACTCGAGGCCGATGCGCTGCCGGTCGAGGCCGCGGGCGACCTCGCGCAGGGCCATCTCGCGCAGCGAGGTTAGATTGCTCGGCTTGAAGAAATTCTTGAGCGCCTGGTCGACCCGTTCGGCGGGATAGATGCGCCCCTCGCGCAGCCGCTCACGCAGTCCCTCGACGCTCAGATCGACGTTAATCACCTGGTCGGCGCGCGCCAGGATGGAGTCGGGAACGGTCTCGCGCACGTCGATGCCGGTGATCCGCCGGACGGTCTGGTTGAGGCTCTCGACGTGCTGGATGTTCATCGCGGTGATCACGTTGACGCCGGCGGCAAGCAGCGCCTCAACGTCCTGGTAGCGCTTTTCGTGGCGCGAGCCGCCGGCGTTGGTATGCGGCAACTCGTCAACGATCACCCATTGCGGGCGGCGCGCGAAGATTGCGTCGAGGTCCATCTCGTCGAGGGTCACGCCGCGATAGTCGCGCGCCTGGCGCGGGATGACCTCGAGGCCGGATACGCGCGCGGCGGTCGCGGCGCGGCCGTGGGTCTCGACGAAGCCGACAACGATGTCGATGCCGCGCGTGCGCAATTCATGCGCCTCCTCGAGCATCCGGTAGGTTTTGCCTACGCCGGCAGCGGCACCGAGGTAGATCTTCAGGCGGCCGCGCTGCGGCTGCGCGGCGCGGTCGGGGTCGAGATCGAGAAAGGATTCGGGTTCCGGGCGCTTGTCACCGTTCATTCACGGACCGGCGGGCCTGGAGTTCGCGCTCACGCGATCCAGCGCGAGATTCACCAGCAGCACGTTGACTCCCGGTTCGCCAAACAACCCGGCCAGGCGCGGGCGCGTGTTGGCGCGGACCAGGTCGCGAACCTGATCTTCCCTCAGGCCGCGCGCCCTGGCAACCCGCGCGATCTGCAGGTCGGCGGCGGCCGGACTGACCTCTGGATCGAGTCCGCTGCCCGAGGTGGTGACGAGATCGATCGGCACCGTGGTCGTGCCGGGGTTCTTTTCGGTGAGTTTCCGCACGCGCGCGGAGACCGCCGCGATCAGGGCCTTGTTGGTCGGCCCGAGGTTGGATCCGCCCGAGGCGGTCGCGTCGTAACCGGCGGCGCCAGCGGCCGAGGGCCGGCCGTGGAAATAGCGCGATGCGGAGAAATTCTGTCCGATCAGCGCCGAGCCGACGATTGCGCCGTGGCGTTCGATGAGGCTGCCGTGGGCCTGCGCGGGAAAGATCAGCGCGCCGAGGCCGGTGATCGCGAGCGGATAGGCGATGCCGGTCAGCACCGTGAGTACGATGGTCATGCGAAGGGCGATTAACAGGCGCATCGGGACAGTTCTCCTTGAGCGATCACGCGAGGTGCAGACTGGCGACGACCAGGTCTATCGCCTTGATGCCGATGAACGGGATGATGACGCCGCCGAGGCCGTAAATCAGCAGGTTGCGCGTGAGGATGGCGGCGGCGCCGAGCGGGCGATATTTGACTCCGCGCAGCGCGAGCGGAATCAGGGCGACGATGATCAGGGCGTTGAAGATGACCGCCGACAGGATCGCGCTTTGCGGCGTCGCCAGATGCATGATGTTGAGCGCGCGCAAATCCGGGTAGCCGATCACGAACATCGCGGGCAGGATGGCGAAGTACTTGGCGACGTCGTTGGCGATCGAGAAGGTGGTCAGCGCGCCGCGCGTAATCAGCAATTGCTTGCCGATTTCGACCACCTCCATGATCTTGGTCGGGTTGGAATCGAGATCGACCATGTTGCCGGCCTCGCGCGCGGCCTGGGTGCCGGCGTTCATCGCGATGCCGACGTCGGCCTGCGCCAGGGCCGGCGCGTCGTTGGTGCCGTCACCGATCATCGCGACCAGTTTGCCGTCGGCCTGTTCCTCGCGAATCAGGCGCAGCTTGGTCTCGGGGGTGGCCTCGGCGAGGAAGTCATCGACGCCCGATTCCTTGGCGATCGCCGCCGCGGTCAGCGGATTGTCGCCGGTGATCATCACCGTGCGCAGGCCCATCGCGCGCAGCCGCTCGAAGCGCTCGCGGATGCCCTCCTTGACGATATCCTTAAGATAGATGACGCCGAGCACGCGCGCGTTGTCGGCGACGACCAGCGGCGTGCCGCCGCTCTTGGCGATGCGCTCCGCAATGGCGGCGAGGTCGTCCGGGATGCGGCCGCCGTGTTCCTGGACAAACTGGACCACCTGCTCAGTCGCGCCCTTGCGCACGCGATGGCTTTCGTAATCGACGCCGCTCATGCGGGTATGCGCGGAAAACGGAATGAACTGCGCGCCGTCACCGTCGGTGCCGAGGTCGCGCGCGCGCAGGCCGTAGGCGCGCTTGGCCAGCACGACGATCGAACGGCCCTCGGGGGTTTCGTCGGCGAGCGACGCGAATTGCGCCGCTTCGGCGAGTTCCTGCGGCATCACGCCGGTCACCGGGATGAACTCCTCGGCCATCCGGTTGCCGAGCGTGATCGTGCCGGTCTTGTCGAGCAGCAGAGTATCGACGTCGCCAGCGGCCTCGACCGCGCGGCCCGACATCGCGAGCACGTTGTGCTGCACCAGCCGGTCCATCCCGGCGATGCCAATAGCGGAGAGCAGTCCGCCAATCGTGGTCGGAATGAGGCATACGAGCAGCGCGACCAGCACCGGCAGCGAGAGTTTCGTGCCGCCGTAGAGCGCGAACGGATAGAGGCTCATGCAGACCAGCATGAAGATGATCGTCAGGCCGGCGAGCAGGATGTTGAGCGCGATTTCGTTGGGCGTCTTCTGGCGCGAGGCGCCTTCGACCAGACCGATCATGCGATCGAGAAAGGTCTCGCCGGGATTGGCCGTGATCCGCACCTTGATCCAGTCCGAGATGACGGTCGTGCCGCCGGTCACGGCGCTGCGATCGCCGCCGCTCTCGCGGATGACCGGGGCCGACTCGCCGGTGATCGCGGCCTCGTTGACCGCCGCGACGCCCGCGATAACCTCGCCGTCGCCCGGAATGACGTCACCCGCTTCGACCAGCACGACGTGGCCCTTGCGCAATTCCGTGGCCGGCACCAGCGTGACCGCGCCGTCTTCGCCGAGCAGTTTGGCGGCGGTCTCGGTGCGGGTCTTGCGCAGGTTGTCGGCCTGCGCCTTGCCGCGGCCTTCGGCCATCGCCTCGGCAAAGTTGGCGAAGCCGACCGTGAACCAGAGCCACAGCGCGATCTGGAGTTCGAAGCCGGCCAGCGCGCCGCGCCCGCCAATCACGTCACGCGCCAGGATCAGGGTGACGGCGAGCGCGGTCACTTCGACCACGAACATGACCGGATTGCGGGCCTGCACGCGGGGGTCGAACTTGCGCATCGAATCGCCCAGCGCGCCTTTGACGATCTTACTATCCCAGAGCGGAGTTGCCTTGCGATCGGACATATAATTGAATCCTGACCATGAATTCCAAGTAGCTATTCGAGTGACTATCGATGGCTATACTCGTTTAGTAGAGGCGGCCGTGGACCATCGCGAGATGCTCGACGACCGGTCCGAGCGCGTCGGCCGGGAAAAAGGTCAGCGCCGCGACGATCAGAATCACGCCGATCAGGAGAATCACGAAGACCGCGCCATTGGTGGGGAAAGTCCCCGCGCTGACCGGAACGGTGCGCTTGGCCGCCAGCGAACCGGCCAGGGCGAGCACCGGAACCTTCATCAGGAAGCGCCCGCAGAGCATCACGGCGGCCAGCGTGACGTTGTAAAAGGAGGTATTCGCGTTGAGGCCACCGAAGGCCGAGCCGTTGTTCCCGGCGGCCTCGGTGTATGCGTAGAGAATCTGCGTGAAGCCGTGCGGCCCGGGATTCGTGATGCCGGCGAGGCCCGCGCTGGTGACCAGTGCAATCGCGGCCGGCAGCAGGATCACGGTGGGAAAGATCAGGATAAAGAGCATCGCGAGCTTCATCTCGCGCCCCTCGATCTTTTTGCCCAGATACTCGGGCGTCCGCCCGACCATCAGGCCCGCGATGAAGACCGCCAGCACGGCCATCACGAGCATCCCGTAGAGGCCCGAGCCGGCGCCGCCGAAGATGATTTCGCCGATCTGGATATTCAGCAGCGGGATCATGCCGCCGAGCGGCGTGAAGCTGTCGATCATCGCGTTGACCGCGCCGCACGAGGTGTCGGTCGTGATGGTGTCCCACAGGGCGGAGTCGACGATGCCGAAGCGGACCTCCTTGCCCTCCATGTTGCCGCCGCTTTGCATGGCGCTGGCCTGTTCGCTGGCGCCGGCGGCGGCGAGCATCGGATTGCCGCGCTGTTCGCTCCAGGTGGTGATCGCGGCGCCGGCCAAAAACAGGATGACCATCGCGCCGTAGAGCGCCCAGCCCTGGCGCCGGTCGCCGACCATCTGGCCGAAGGTATGCGTCAGCGCCGCGCCGATGGCGAGAATCGCGATCATCTCGAGCAGGTTGGCGAACGGCGTGGGATTCTCATAAGGATGCGCCGAGTTGGCGTTGAAGAAGCCGCCGCCGTTGGTGCCGAGCTCCTTGATCGCCTCCTGCGAGGCGACCGGCCCTTGCGCGATCACCTGGGCCGCGCCCTCGACCGTTTTGACTTGTGTGTAGGGCGAGAAATTCTGCGGCACGCCCTGCCAGATGAGGGCCAGGGCGAGAATCGCGCTGAGCGGCAGCAGGACCCATAGCGTCGCGCGCACCAGGTCGAACCAGAAATTGCCGATGGTCTTCATCCCGCGCCGCGCGAAGCCGCGAATCACCGCGATGGCGACGGCGATGCCGGCCGCCGCCGAGACGAAATTGTGAAACGCCAGACCGGCCATCTGGGTGAAATAACTCATCGTCGTTTCGCCGGCGTAGGCCTGCCAGTTGGTATTGGTGGTAAAGCTCGCGGCGGTGTTGAAGGCGAGGTCGGGCGCCACCGCGCCGAGGCCCTGCGGATTGAGTGGCAGCCAGCCCTGCAGGCGCTCCATGGCGTAGAGCACGAGCATCCCGACCGCGCTGAACAGCAGCATCGCGATTGCGTACTCGACCCAGGTCTGATCGCTTTCCGGATGGACTCCGGCGAGGCGATAGATCAATCGCTCGAGTGGCTTGAGAAGCGGATCGGCGAAGGTCGGCTCACCGGCAAAGACGCGGGCCATGTAAAGGCCGAGCGGCACGCTGATCGCCGTAACGATCAGCGTGAACAGACCGATCTGGACTAAGGCGTTCGACAACACGCGGATGCTCCTGAAAGGCGCGCGGTCCTAGAATTTTTCCGGACGCAGCATGGCGTAGACCAGATAGGCGAGCAGTCCGACCGCCACGACCGATCCGAGGATGAGATCGGCGGGCGTCATAGGAGTTCGCACCCGCGCACATAGGCGAGCGCGATTCCGAAGAAAACACCGGTTGCCAGAATGAAGCTCAGGTCAAGCATGAGCATGATCAGAGCAGCAAACATGCCGTGACCAGGAAGGGCCGAAACGGGCCGCTTTTATCCAGACTTTGCGGGCAACAATGCACAACGCGCGATCGGCGCCGATGCAAAATGAAATATCGCGTTTGGCACGAACGCCGTTTCCGGCGGACGGAAGGCGGGCCGCCCCGGCGGGCGCGAGGGGATCGCCAGGGAAACTTCGCGCGAGTCAGGTGGTCATTCTAAACGGAGGCCGCGACGGTAAGAATTTTGGGATTCTTCGCCGGGCTCAGAATGACAAAACACGCAGGTGTGCAGAGGTTCCCTAGTCGCGCACTTCCAGGCCCATCCGGCGCGCGATTATCACCTTCATGATCTCGTTGGTGCCGGCGTAGATCGACTGGACCGCCGCGTCGGCGTAATCCATCGCCACCGGATATTCGAGCATGAAGCCGTAGCCGCCATGCAGTTGCAGGCATTCGCTGGCGACCCGCTTCAAGAGGTCCGTGACCCACCATTTCGCCATGCTGACTTCGGTCACCACCTCGTCGCCGCGCACGTGGGCGACCAGCAGGCGATCGACGAAGGCCTGGCCGATCTCGACCTCGGTCGCCATCTCGGCAAGCTTGAATTGGGTATTCTGGAACGAGGCGATTGGCTTGCCGAAGGCGCGCCGTCCCTTGGTGTATTCGACCGTGTCGTCGAGGCATCGGCGGGCGCTGGTCAGGGCGCCGACCGCGGTGACCAGCCGCTCCTGCTGGAGCTTCTCCATCAGCATCTTGAAGCCGCCGCCTTCGGCCCCGAGCAGATTGGTGACCGGCACGCGGCAGTCCTCGAAGAACAGCTCGCTGGTGTCCTGGCCCTTGAAGCCGAGTTTGTCGAGCTTGCGCCCGCGCACGAAGCCGGGGGCGTCCGCCTCGACCAGGATCAGGCTGACGCCGCGATGGGCCGGCTGAGCCTTGGGGTCGGTCTTGGCGACGACCACGATCAGGTCGGCGATCTGGCCGTTGGAGATGAACATCTTGGCGCCATTGATGACGTAGGTGTCGCCGTCGCGGCGCGCCGTGGTCTGCACCGCGGCGAGGTCGGAGCCGGTGCCCGGCTCGGTCATCGCGATCGCCAGGATGGTCTCGCCGGAGATCGCGCGGGTCAGATGGCGGCGTTTTTGGGCCTCCGTGCCGAAGCTCGAGAGGTAGGGGATGATGATGTCCGAATGGAGTCCCATCATGAGGCCGTGGGCGCGCGCGCGGGCCAGTTCCTCGACGACGATCGCGTCGTAGAGAAAGTCGCCGCCGGCGCCGCCGTACTCGGCGGGCGCGTTGGCGCCGAGAAAGCCGGCCGCGCCCATTTTGCGCCAGCTTTCACGGTCGCTCATGCCGGCGCGGTTCCAGCCGTCGATTTTTGGCACCAGCTCGTTTTCGACAAAGCGGCGCACTTGCGCCCGAAACATCTCGTGCTCTTCGCTGAAGATTTCTCGCCGCATGCGCCTATGCTCCTCGAATCGAGGGGAAATCCTTGCACGTCCGCGCCACGGTTCCAAACGATGGCGCAGGGGCGGCGCACGCCCCGGGCGGTTGCTTTTCAGGCCTGCGCTCGACTACCACGGAGGCAATGCCAATCCGCGCGGTGAACCATCCATGAAGGCGATTTTATTCGACCGGCTCGGCGGTCCCGAAGTGATGTATCCGGGCGAGGTGCCCAAGCCCGCGCTGCGTCCCGGCGGCGTGCTGGTGCACAACCGCGTGATCGCGGTGAACTTTGCCGATACGTTCTTCACGCGCGGCGAATATATCGTGCGGCCGGTCTTTCCCGATATCCCCGGGATGGAGTCCGCGGGCGTGATCGACGCGGTCGCGCCCGACGTGACCGACTTGAAGCCCGGCATGCGCGTCGCATGCATCGGGATGGGCACCTACGCCGAGTACACGCTGATCGGCCGTTCGCGCGTGATTCCGCTGCCCGACTTCATGAGTTTCGAGCAGGGTGCCGCGCTGCCGATCGCGATGCTCACGGCGTGGCACATGCTCAACACGCTGCATACCGTGCGACCCGGCGATAACGTGCTGGTCCATTCAGCGGCCGGCGCGGTGGGGATCGCGGCGGTGCAGATTGCCAAGGCGGCCGGCGCGCGCGTGATCGGCACGGTCTCGAGCGCCGAGAAGGCGGCGATCGCGCGCCAGTACGGCGCCGACGAGGTAATCGATTACGAGACGCAGGATTTTGCCGCGGAGGCCAAACGCCTTACCGGTGGGCGCGGCGTCGATCTGATTCTGGACGCGGTCGGCAAACCGACCTTCGCCCGGGGACTCACCTGTCTGGCGCCGTTCGGCCATCTGATCCTGTTCGGACGGGCGGGCGGCGCACCCGGTCCGATCGATCCGATGAAGCTGTTCGAGCGCTCTCTCAGGGTCAGCGGCTTCGTGCTGCCGCACATCTACAGTAACCGCGAGCTGATGCGCCGCGGACTCGACGACGCCTTTCGCTTGATTCGCGAGGGTCGCCTCACGGTGCCGATCGGCGGGACCTATCCGCTCGCCGAGGCCGCCGCGGCCCATCGCCACGTGATGTCGCGCAGTTCGATCGGCAAGCTGATCCTGATGCCGTAGCGCACCGTCCGGCATCTTTTGCGCGCGCCGTTGGTCAAACCGCAAATTGCTAACGCGCGCGCGCAGGTTGACGATTGTAATAAGCCCTGCTTTATGGCGCGCGGCGTGCGGCACAACCTTTGCTGCGGTACATCTAACCGGTCTCCCAGCGGCTAGAGATAAGCGAGGATAAGGTTAGATGTATGGTCGCCCGACTGCGCTGCAACGACGTGTGGCAGAACTGAAACCCAAACACGGATATGCATCCTGCGCTGGGACACCCTGGGCCCGAAAATGGTCAAGGAGCGAATCAGGGCAGGTTCTGTTACTCGCAATGTTTGCAATGGTCGTGCTCATCGGGTTTGTGGCCCTGGCGACCGATGTGGGTCTGCTGTGGAGCGAGCGGCGGCACATGCAGACGGCTGCGGATGCGGCCGCGGTCGCCGCGGCGACCGCGCTCAGGAACAGCCAGAGTACGGCGCCCGCCGCGGACAACGTGGCGGCGCTTAACGGCTTCACCAACGGCGGCAGCGGCGTAACGATCACGGTTAATAACCCGCCCTCGAGCGGCCTGTACGCCGGCAATTCGCAATACGTCGAGGTGATAATTGCGCAGCCCGAGCCCACCTACTTCCTGCGCGCGCTCGGCTACAATTCGATGAACGTCAGCACCCGGGCGGTGAGCGGCGCGATGAATGCGGCCGGCTGTATCTACGCGCTGGATCCCTCGGCGGCGAAATCACTGTCCGCCAGCAACGGGATCAATGTCAGCTCCTCGTGCGGAATAATCGTCGATTCGGCGAGTACCGACGCGTTCGATGTTTCCGGTGGCGCGATTATCAAGACGACGGAAGTGGGAATCGTCGGCGACGCCAATTTGAACAATGGCGGCGCGGTTCAGCATCTCTCAGGCGGATCGCTCGCGCCGACTCAGAATATCGCGCCGGTTCCCGATCCGCTCGCCCAAATCAACGCGCCTGCCGTCGGCAAATGTACATACAGCGGAACCCAATACTACAATTCGTACACTGCGCAACAATCGCCGCCATATAGCGGCAAGTACGTGATCAATCCAGGCACCTACTGCGGCGGGATCAGCGCGAGCAACGGTACCTCCGTCACGTTCAATTCCGGAACGTACATTATGGCGGGCGGCGGGCTGTCGCTCCAAAACGGTGGCGGCGCGGCGACCGGCAGCAACGTCACTTTCTATTTTACGACCGGCGCCAAAGCCGGCTACTCGGGGGCAAACAGCGGCTATGGCGGCGCCAATATCGCCAACGGGATCACGGTCAATTTTTCCGCTCCGGCGACCGGCGGGACCGATTCGCTGGAGGGCATTCTGTTTTTCCAAGATCGCGGCGTAGCGGTTGGATCGGCAGCGAGTTATTTCGCCGGGGGCGCCAACATGACATTGAACGGCGCACTCTACTTTTCGACTACCCAGCTCAATTACAGCAACGGGATAAACGCGGCGTACACAATCCTGGTCGCGGACACGCTGGTCTTTACTGGCGGAGCGACGATGAACAACAATTATTCTTCACTTGCGGACGGGTCGCCGATCAGATCGAGTGTGCTCTATGAGTAAGTGTGAATTATGAGCATCGGTGGCAAGGGAGCTTTCGGAGGATTCTTCCGGCGCGGCTTTCCCGCAAGGGGCCAAAGCGCAGTCGAGCTGGCGGTCGCCATACCCGTGCTGGTATTTTTGCTGCTCGCGGGGAGTGATTTTGGCCGGATTTTTTATACCAGCATCGAAGTGAACAACGCGGCGCGCGCGGGCGCCCAGTATGGCTCGCAAACCGTCATCACCGCGGCCGATTCAAAAGGGATGCAAGCAGCCGCGGCTAAGGATGCATCAAATATCAGCAATCTAAGCGCGACCGCGACGCAGTGCACCTGCGAGTCGTCAACCTCCGTGGCGGCCTGCCCGACAAGCTATTGTACGAACGACCCGCAAGCGACTTTCGTCGAGGTTGACACCCAGGCGGTCTTTAATACGCTGGTGACCTATCCCGGCATCCCATCTTCGACCACAGTGTCGGGCAAAGCGATCATGCAGGTTGCGCAGTAATGACAGCGCGCACTGTATTGCTCAGCCGAAAACGGCATGCGGCCGGCCAGGCGATGGTTGAATTCGCCATGGTGGCATCGCTCTTTCTCTTGCTGCTGTTCGGCATCATCGAGATGGCGCTGGCCGCTTACAACTATAATACGGTCTGCGCGGCGGCCCGCGAGGCGGTACGCTATGCGATTGTACATTCACCCACCGGGCCCAATCCCGCCACCACCTCGCAGATTCAGCAGGTGGTGTACAATTACGCCGTTGATCTGAATCCGAAGCAGCTAACCGTCAACGTAACCTGGCCCGCGGACGCCAATCTTCCCTCGCAGCAGGATGCGGAGGTTCAGGTCTCCTACCAATACCAGTTACAGGTACCTTTCCATTCGCCGGTCACCCTGACCCTTGCCAGCACCTCGCAAATGCTGGTTTCGCAATAATGCGGTGAGCAAGCCCGGCCAGTCGGCTAGGGAAGCTCTGCACAAGGCTTACTCGGTCATTTTGAGCGCAGCGAAGAATCCCGATCCGTGCGGAGTCTTCGTCAAGTTATTTGCGGGACGCCACACTAGCTGATCCTGATGCCGCGCGCCGCACGGCGCCTTTTGCGCGCGCCGCAGACTTGAGCGGCGCGACGCTATCGCGCCGCGCCGCCGGAAACCACCGCGTGCCGCGCGATTATTTGCCGCGCACGCCGATCGCACCCGAGCCGCGCAACTTCTCCAGGTCCGAAGCACTGAAGCCCCAATCGCGCAGCGCCTCCTCGGTATGCTCACCCGGCTTGGCGGCCGGCCGCTGAATCGCGCTCGGCGTGCGGCTGAAGCGCGGCGCCGGCCCCGGCTGCTTCACGCCGCCGACCTCGACGAAGGTCCCGCGATGCTGGTTGTGCGGATGGTTCGGGG
>Ga0307372_10005713_pt1 | contig 18530 bp, 16 predicted proteins | sample OX1MG_FD_202533 | JGI IMG/M metagenome (GOLD analysis project Ga0307372, IMG submission 202533) | Soil microbial communities from Risofladan, Vaasa, Finland - OX-1 | ecosystem: Environmental > Terrestrial > Soil > Coastal area > Acid sulfate soil | place: Finland: Risofladan, Vaasa | collected...
AGGCACTCGCCCATTCTCCAGCTTTCGTGCTGCTTGACGGCGTTCTCGAGCCTGCTCAGGTACTGATACGAAGAGGTTGATGACATTTTTTCTGGTGTTCCTTCGGTTGCGCTCACGCCTCCCTTGCATGGCGTATATAATCAATCCAGCTTTCGCGGGTCGCGACCGGCCGCCGTGGCACGCCTGACGCGTAGTCTAAACTTAGCACGCTACGGAGAGCGAGATGGCTGCAGGATCGACGTACTCCGTGCTGTTGGCGGGGGCCGGGGCTCCGTTAAGCGTGATCGCGTTTCCGGTCGCCGAGATGTAGTAGTACTGGGTCGAGGCGCCCAGGCCGATCGAGGCGGCTACCGTCTTCGGCGAGATCGTCAGGCAAGAAGCCGTGTACTGGCTGGTGGGCAGGCTAGAGCCCTCATTGCAACTGATGTAGTACTGGGATTGCGCGTAGTGCAGCAGCCCTGTGGTCTTGATCTGCTCGTTGCTGCCTTGATGGGCGATGCTGATGCAAGCGTAGCTCGTCGGGCCGCCCGCCGTGCTCAGGTAGCTCGCTCCAGTAGCGATCACCACGATCGCAATCAGCACGAGTATGACTATCGGGGCGAGCGCAGGCTTCGCATTCCGGGTCCCCTGGGGCGGGGTTGTCGATGTAGCTGACCGAATCATCAAATGGTGCCTTTCCTTCCGCATAGCTCCTGATGAGGCGTATAAAACTATGGTCAATCCAGCCAGAATTTTGTTTTATCAAAGAATCGTTTCGCTCCCTATGTAGAGGATCGAAGGGTCGACTAGCACGTCTCGCTGAGGGAGCTTCCTGTAGTACGCCTCTATAGGAGTTTCAGCCCTCTCCAGGTCGAGGGCCCCGTGCGGTCTCTCGCAGTTGTACCAGTACACGCAGTCGTCCATCGACGATATCCCTCTCCCCAACCCGGTCTCGAGCATGTCCCAGAGCTTCTCGAGCTTCCCGTTGGTCTCGGGGTGCCTCACCCCGGAGAGTATCTGCTCTACGTGGTTGCCCATCAGGAAGAGCTCGAACTCCGTCAGGCCCTTCTTCCTCGCCTGTGATTCCACAGCATAGAAGGTCGAGCCCCTGTCGTTCAGGATCGATCCCGGCCTGCCGTGTTCCGCCATCGCCCGTTTGAGGACCTCGACCGAGTGAGCCGATGTGGCGTGCGCGAACATCCCGTAGCACATTATCCTCCTGGAGGCGTCGTCCTCGTACGCTATGAGCCACATCCCCCTCCATCGAGGGTCCTTCATCTCGTGCCAGTCGACGTGCCAGAGGGTGTTGGAGTGCTCCCTCTCCCACCTGACCCACCTCCTCCTGAACCTCTTCCTCGCCCTGTGGTACAACAACCCCTCCTCCTTCAGCACCCGGTAGACGCGCATGTGGTTGGTCTCGACGCCGTAGTACCTCTTGAGCACGGGGACGAGATAGACCGCCCCGACCTTGAACCTGGTGTGCGCGTGCCTGATCGCGGCCCTCTCCTCTGCTGAGACCTCGACCCTCGGCCTCCCCGGATTTCCGAACGTCGGCGCGTGGCCGCTCTCACGATAGCTTGCATAGATCTGCTCGACCCTCCTGACGGAGACGACTCCCTGGAGGGCTGTCGCGACATCCTTGCTGCTGGTGCCGTGCTCCCTGGCCTTGACGATCCATGCGACCTGAGGATCGGACAGCTTCCTCGAACCATGCCTCAGTCGCTTCCATATGGTCCGCCAATAGCTCCCGAGTCTATCGGCCTTGACTACCCGGTATAGGTAGCGAAATGATTGTTTGATAACATACCTGGGTCGATACATTCGACACATTTATGACCTGAAGCCGTCGGAGGTTTACGGTCTTGGCTACGAAGGCCGCTCCCACAACGCTCAAGAAGGTGCCGGGCGGGGTGCAACTCGGATACTACAGAAATCCAATCGGGGTCTTGCGCAACGCCGCGAAGAGGTGGGGCGACGTGTGCTACGTGGACGGGGGAAGGTACCGGCTATACGTCGTCAGCCACCCTGACTACATTAACGAAGTGCTCGTTACCAACCACAAGAGTTTCGCAAAAGGCAGTCCGAGGACCAAGAGAGTTTTGGGGGAAGGTCTACTCACCAGCGACGGAGACTTCCATCATGGGCAGAGGCGAATGATACAGCCTGCCTTCCATCAAAACAGGATTGCGTCGTATGCCAAGATCATGACAGACTTCACTGACCACATCATCGGCGAATGGAAGGACGGCGAAGTGCTTGATATCCATCGAGAGATGTCTCGCATCACCATGGCAATAGTCGCGAAATGCCTTTTCGATGCTGACGTCGAAGCCGAATCGAGAGCGATAGGCAAAGAGCTCTCCGAGATCATGGTGTACTTCAACAGGCTCGCCGGCCCGCTGGGGCTGGTCATGGACAGGCTTCCCCTCCCAAGCAACAAGAAGTTTCGCGAGGCAGTCCAACGGCTGGACGAGACTGTCTATGGATTCATCCGCGAGAGGAGGGAAAGCGGACGAAACCCGGGCGACCTCCTCTCGATGCTCCTGAGTGCGCAGGACGCCCAGGGTGGCCTGATGAGCGACAAGCAGGTCAGGGATGAGGCGATGACGCTCTTCTTGGCTGGCCATGAGACGACTGCAAACGCCCTCACCTGGGCGTGGTACCTCATTTCCCAAAACCCGACGGTCGGAGAGAAGCTGCACGACGAGGTTGTCGACGCTCTGCCAGGTGGGCGGCTTCCTACTGTAGAGGACATTCACAGACTCCCGTTCACCAGCAAGGTCTTCACAGAGGCCATACGGCTATATCCACCCGCATGGGCCATTGGAAGGCACGCTGTGAAGGACAGCGCGATAGGAGGGTTCTTCATCCCGGCGGGGTCGACCATAGTGTTGAGTCAGTACGTGACGCAACACGATCCACGCTTCTACGACGACCCAGAGGCTTTCAAACCGGAGCGCTGGACGCCTGAGATGGAGAACAAACTGCCGGACTTCGCGTACTTCCCCTTTGGAGGAGGGCCGAGGGGATGCGTCGGTGAGTCGTTTGCCAAGATGGAAGGAATCGTGATTCTGTCCACCATCGCTCGAAAGTGGCGCATGGAGCACGCCTCGGGGCACAAGGTCAAACTTGTGCCACGCATCACTCTCCGGCCTAAGTATGGAATGCAGATGAAGGTCACTCGACGCCTCGCCGGGACCGCCTCAGCTTAGCCTTGGTCTGACGTAGGCATGGTCAGATTCTAGCCATGGTGGCCCGCAGCTGGAATCTGTCTCTTGTTCCCGGCGAGAAGTGCGAGCTGCGGTCGCGAGTCGGCTCCCACCCCAAGCACGGGATAAGGCTGAAACTGACGAAGCGAAACGAATAGGGGTCTGCTTCACTCGGGCCAGCGCGGCGCCGAGCCAACACACGACTAGTTCTGACTGGCGCGCCACATGGCTTGAGGGGCCGACCAGTCCCTACGACGAACGGGCCGCCTCTAGAAGCTGAGTTCAGGCGCGTCTTCTGAAATAGATCACTGCGCCGATGAGCACAAGAAGCACGACTACCAAGAGGATTATTGCTGCTGCGCTGAACAAGCCCTTGCCTGAGCTCGTTGTCGAGACAGAGCCGCTCTGGCTGGTATGAGAGGACGAGGAGCTCTGTGTCGCGGTGGTGCTTGATTGGATGGAAGTCGAAGACGCTAGGCTGGACGAGGTACTGACCGTGCTCATCACGTTCTCAAGGGCGGAGAATATCGGCGTCCTGTCCTGGTAGAGCGAGAGTATCTGCGCAGCACTGGTGGGAGCGTTCACGACGAGGTTGTAGGATGCGAAGTCGTCTGTGTAGAACGGGATGAGGAATGCGGCGTGCACCGATAGGGCAAACGTGAAGATGGATACGATCCACGCGGCATCCTGACTGGGGTTGCCGTCGAGGGCAGCACCATTGGGGGTGGACCAGGTCTCGGGTATCCAGACCGACTTCGAAGGGGGATTCGCCGATAGGTAGTTCTGCGTGGCGGTCTGGTCGTTCGTGCCGTAAATGTCAAAGCCGATGAAGGACATCCCCGGAATCGCCTGGACTTGGTTGAGGTACTGGGAGTAGAACGCACCGTCTTTCTGGGTGAGGCTGTTGGCGGCTATCGCCACGCCGACCACGGTGGAGGGTGAGACGGCGTGGACGGCGTTCGTGAGGTTCTGCGTCAGGCTGAGCCAGACGCTGACGCTCTGGAACTGGGGGTTCGTGGCCGCATCGCTGACCATGGGCACATACCATCCGGGTTCCTTGACCACTACGTAGTAGTCCGGATGATAGAGAGCGGCGAGCGCGGAGACCCGCGGAACCCAGGCAGCCAAGAACTGGCTCCAGGTGAGCTTGCCGACGCCGCGATAACTCTCCGAGGCGGCATCGGCGATGATAAGACATCTTCCGGCCGCCTTGATCTGCTGCACCAAGCTGGTCATCTCGTTAATTGGTGTCTGGTTGTTTTGGAGCCAGGGGGCATAGCCGATGTCGATCCTTATGCATTGCACGTGGGTCGCCAGCAGCATGCTCAGGTCCGCGTCTTCTACAGCGACGGTATTGTAACTCAGTTCTGGGCCGCCATAGCTCGCCCGGGTAAAGACCGCTGCCAAACTCACAGGCCCTCCAAGCGCCTGACCGTGCGCTTGCTGAGGGGCTGCCCCGGGTATGAAGTCAGCGGCACCTGCCGTGACGAGCACCGCGAGCACGAGCACCGCGAGCAGCGTTCGCACGCTGACTCGACGACTTTGTGGCGGCGAATTCATCAAGGTCTGCTCGTCCTAAGCAACTCTGAATAGGCCTAATATGGCCTTTGGTGTAGAAGGCGGAAGCCGCGGGGCACAGGGCGACTCTCAGCGTCAGCTCTTCATAATGAGCTAGCCTTGCAGGTAGAGCGCATCGAGCCCGCCGACCGCGAAGCTCCTCAGCGCGTCCTGGGGCGCCTCCACAAGAGGCTCGCCGGCCAAGTTGAAGCTCGTGTTGACGACCAGGGCTTCCCCCGTAAGGTCTTCGAAACGAGTCGATGAGGGTTCGCCAGACAGGGTTGTCGACATTGTCCACAGTCAGCGCCCTGGCAAATCGAATCTGTTCGAAACTCGAGGGTGGTAAGGCGCGTCTTCACCCCTTGCCTCGCGCAAGAGACATGAAAGGCAGAGGTAACCGGTGGCACCATCGATGGCCACGAAAGGCTTTCCAGGCCTGCCGCATGCGCATTGACCTGACCGAAGGGGCGCTATCGGGAGATCCTGCCTGAGACGACTCAATTCCTTCTCACCTCAAGCCCGACGAAGCTAACTATAACCCCTGTGGACCCCAAATCCGGACCTGAACTCTGTCCCTTCGCGGCGTCTCCGTGGGGTGATTCTCCCTCTGATAGAGTGCGGTTGAGGCTCGCGAGGTTGGCGGTGCGGGCCGCGGGACCTGCACTGTCAGTCGGCTGACCATTCATGGCACCCAATTCGAGGTGGAGGCTTGTTAGACTTCGGCAGAGATTTCTCCTGAATAACCTTGTGGTGATTCGCGCGGACGTCACGGGGCCGAATATCAGGTCCAGGCTGCTCTCCACCTCGCCGTCAATGTCTAATTATAGGTAATTAACTCTTAATTATATATAATTACCAAACTACTAATCGTCAAGCCATTCCGCAAGGCGTGCGTCTGGCAGCGGTCAGCCGCTCGACCTTCGGTCGACGACCAGTTCCCTATAGACCTGGAACGTGTCGCTCGTCATCCTCTCTAAGCTGAACTCTCTCTTGACGGTCTCTAGTCCCTTCTTGCCCATCGCTGCCCCTAGGTCGGGGTCTGACATGAGGGTAGCCATCGCGTCCCCCAGCTCCTGCGAGTTCGCAGGCTCCACGAGGAGGCCGGTTTCCCCATGTTTGATTATCTCGGGTATCGCCCCCACCCTCGTCGCGACGCAAGGCCTTCCCGCGGCCATCGACTCCAACAGAGATATGCCGAAACCCTCCATCAGCGAAGGCAGGGCGACGAGCGCGCTGGCAGCATACGCATGCGGAAGAAGGTCCTGAGGAATCCTGCCAGTGAAGACCACCCTGTCGGAGATTCCCGCAGACCTTGCGCCGAGTTTGAGCTCTCTCAGGTACTCGTCGCTTCCCCCGCCGACGACCGCCATCGTCGCATCGGGGACGCGGGACAAGACGCGGGCGAAGGCTGGCATGAGGTAGCGCAGTCCTTTCGACCGCTCCAACCTCCCCACGTAGAGGACCGTCTTGTCTCCAAGACCAGGGAACTTCTCGCGGAATAACGCGGGGTCGCCCCTCTCGAACTCGCCCGCGTCGATCCCGTTTCTCACGATCCGGACGGCCTCCGGAGGGACTGAGAGAAGTCTCCTGACCGTCTCCGCTGTGAAGCCGCTGACCGCTATCACGGCCATGCACTGCCGGACGAGCCTTCCCTCGAACCACGTAAGGGTCGAGGCCCTGAGCATCTGCGCGATCTTCTGTGGTGCGTTCGACTCGTGGCGGAGCATCGAGAGCGCCTCCGCCAGGTGCAGGTGGTGCACGGTCGCAACGCACGGCACGCCTCGCCTTTTCAGGCGGAAGAAGAAGGTCGGGTAATCGAATGTGACATGCACCACGTCGATTCTGCCATTGTCGGCCAAATATGAGATGATTCGCTCCGCCTGGGCGAGGAACTCCAGCTCGCGGAGCAGCGCGTTCCTTGGCCGCGTGGGAATTATCTTGAAGGGGCCGGCTGCCACCTCGCTCGCTGCCGCCTGAGGAGTGATGACCACGACCTCGTGTCCGAGCCTTCCCAGGCCGGTAGCGAGGCTAGAGACATAGGACGCCTCCCCACCCCCGCTGGGCGGAAACTCGTATGAGACGAGACAGACGCGCAAGGAGCAGGCCTCTAGCCTTCGGAGAGCCGCAGATAGGCGGTCTTCAGCTTCGCGGCCAAGCTGCGATAAGAGTACTCTTCTCGCGCCTTCTTCGCTGCGGTCAGGCCCATCTCGCGCCTCCTTGGTTCGTCTTTCAGCAGTGCGACGACACCTTCAGCCAGCAACTCGGGCCTCGCGCTATCGACGAGCCAGCCGGCTCCGCCTGTCAGGGCGTACGCGAGCTCGCCCGTCTTTGGAGCAACTATCGGCTTCCCCATTGCCATGTACTCTGGCATGACCATGGGGGAGCTTGCAGCGTGGAAGGGGTGGTCGCTTATCACATGGAGTGCAACGTCGGCCGAAGCGATCAGCACGGCGACCATTCTTCGCTCGACGAACCCCGTGGGTATCACGCGGTTCTCCAACCCCCTCTCCGCAATCAACGATGAGACGGGGAGGTTGCCTCCTCCCACCATCAAAAGTCTTGCATCAGGAATCCGGCGCGTCACCTCTTTGAACGCGGAGAGAGCAATTTCGTGAAGCCCTCTCTCGAATTTATGGAAGGTGCTCATGTAGATGACGACAGGGGAGTCCCCCAGTCCGTATTGGTCCCTTGCCTCATCGCCTGACATCGAAGGGCTGAACAGCTCCTCGTCGTAGCCATTGGGTATGAGAAGAATCTTCTTTCTGGGTACGCCCAGCTGTGCCATTCTCGAGGTCAGAAGATGGCTTACTGTCAATACAAGGTCCCCAAGCCGGGGGAACGCGTTCTCGTAGAGAGTGAGGAGGGCGCCTCGGCCGCCGTAAAGGCTTGCATAGCTGGAATACCCCCCGAAACCATCCCAGTCTTCCATGTCCACGACGAGCTTGTTGCGACCTGACTTCCCCAGCGAGGCGATGGTCGCCGTGTATGGGTTCGCCCGGTTGACATGGAGCACCAGGTTTTCGCGGGCTACTTTTTTGAAGAGCCCAAGATTCTCGCTGAACCTCCTGATCAGCGGCTCATTCCAGTAGTTGATCCTTCGAAAGCAACGCCACTCCTCCATAGTTTCCGTGTCCCTGGCGGTGGCGCGACCTCTGAGGCCCAAGAACTCCCCCTCGACCGCCAAGCGGTCAAGATACTTTGCCAGACCAGCCTGCCTGAAGGACGACGCACTGCCAAGGCGAAGATGGTTTACAAAGGCGACACCCTTCATCGAGACTCCTCACGACGCGGCGCAAATATAGGTTCACCAACGACGTGAAGCCAGCCTCGGGAACCGTTGAAGTCTGGGCGCGCCTTGAAAGAGTGGGAGCAGTTGGGCTCGTCCAGCCAACGCCTGGACGGTTCGCAGGGCAAAAAAGGCCGCATTTACGTTCCAATCGAGGCAGAACGGTCGCAAAAGGCGCCCGCTTCGTCAAAACGGCGCAATAGGCGCCGTGATGCACTGCAGAGCCGTTTTTCGGCTTTGACTCGTGGAATCTTCGCGGAGCCTGGTCGTGCGGGCGAAGGCGCTAGATTTCTGGTCCTAACCATGTATTCACAGGTCATTTAATAGCCGCGCCAGCTCTCGAACGTGTTGCCTGCGACAAGCGGAATTCTGATTTTGGCGATCATCGTCGTATCGTCTGCTGGCGCCGCTACTATCTATGCCGCGGCAAGCCCCTCCACGAACTCAATCCCAATCACCGCGCCTTCGCCTCAGTCTGGCTCAAGCGTGCCTACCCTTCAGATATCGCAGACTGCTCACGCGGCACAGGCCTCGGCCTCCTCTCACCCCCAGCTCGCGAAGATAGCTGGCGCATTGCACCAAGATGCGCATTCCGGCGCGGTAGGCAAGCGCTTGGCCTCAATAATACGCCAGCATTCTCAGAAATAGGCTTGCGGAGAGTCCACCGGCTGTTCAGGCACGATCGCCAGAATTTCGCCGAACTTGCAAAAAAAACCCAGTTAAGTTATTCATAACCTTGTAATCCATAAATAAGCAGGAATGCCGGGTGACAGAAAGTCCACCATGAAGATTCTGGAGATCTCTTCGGCGTTTCCACCGAGCAGGGGTGGGGTGGAAATGACAGTCTCGGAGCTCTCGAATCGGCTGGCCGAAATGGGGCACGAGGTAACGGTAATCACGTCGACGCGGGGCGGAAAAGCCCGGTACAGCGACGAATTCGTCGGAAAAGTCAGGGTCATCCGCTTGCCGGAGCGGCTCCACATCTTCGAGGCTCCCATCTTGCCGCAAATCGCCTACAGAGCCTTGTTCTTCGACTTCGACATCCTTCATGTCCACGGGATGAGCCCCACGATTACCGACCTAGGGATACTGGTCGGGAAGATCAAGAGAAAACCGGTCGTCCTCACCTACCACAATGACGCAGAGTCGACCATGGAGTGGAGCGTCGCAAAAGCAGCGGCGAGGGTGTACGCGAGGCTGTGCGTCCCGGTAGTCGGGATGGCCGACTCGATCATCTGCGCCACCAACTCCTACGGCACGTCGAGCCCGGTCTTGAAGCACTTCCGAGGCAGGATGGAAGTGATCCCATTGGGAGTGGATGTGACCAGGTTCTCGAGGCCTCGTCCAAGACCGAGCTCCAACGACCGGAAGGAAGTGCTGTTCGTAGGGCAGTTGAAGGAGTACAAGGGCGTCAACTTCCTGATTGAAGCGATTGCGAAGTTGAGGCGAAATGGAGCCAACGTCACCCTCAACATCGCCGGGGATGGACCGTCCTTGCCTCGATTGAAGGCGATGGTTGAGACCCTGGACATTGGGGACTCAGTTAGATTCCTGGGAAACCTAGACAACTTGGACCTCGCGGACTCGTATGATTCGTGCGACCTTGTTGTCCTCCCCAGCATCAGCAGAAGGGAGGCGTTCGGGCTCGTTCAGCTCGAGGCCTCTGCCGCGGGGAAAGCCGTTGTGGCGAGCGACATACCGGGTGTGAGCGACGTAACAAAGAGGCTGGGGGGCTATCTAGCCAAGCCGAGCGACGCCGACTCCTTAGCCATACAAATCGCGCGCGCACTGGGAGTCAAACAGGACCCCGAGAGATTTAGGGAAGCGGCGGCATCCATGAGCTGGGACAAGGTCACAATAGAGTACGAAGAACTCTTCCAGACGCTTCTAAAGAACCCGGTACCTCCCACGCTCGAGCCCTCGAGCGGCCACGGACCCCTTGCACCTCTACCCGAATTATCTGATTCCCCGGACTCTCCTAGGATCTCGCAGTCGTTTGGAGTCGGATCAAACACGACCAAAACACACTGGTGGGGCGTCGTGAGCCACAGTTTTGAGAACTTGGCTGGATGGCTGCTCGGGAATGGCTACATCATAATGGCTGCAGCCGCAGCCATCTTCGTCTCAATCTACCTTATGGGGAGCATCAACTTACCATGATCGTAGTTGAACAGCTTCAACCAATTTCTCATGGTCACAACCTCCGCCGCTCCATTCGGGACGAGACGACCACCTAGGTGCTGAAGGACCGCAAGCAAAGATCCACGCCGTGCATGTCATGGTAGTTGAGACCCCGAAAGAGTAGCTCGGCACGAAGCTAACTCAACAGGCCTGCCGCAATGAGAGTGAATAGTTTAAGAACCCGGGGGGAGTTGGTTCGTTCTCTCGGCGGTGTTCATGAAGTCAAGAGGGCAACTTGAACACGCCTCGTTATCGGAGATTGCAAGCCCGTTGAGCGAAAAGGAACCTTTGGTGACCATTGGAATGCCGACGTTCAACAGGGAATGGAGCCTGCCGAGAGTCCTAGAATCGATGATCAATCTAGATTACGACAAGACGCGAATGAGGATTTGTTTCGTCGACAACGAGTCGACCGACGCCACGATGAAGATCATCGAGGAGTTCCGGGCCGAGCATGGGCCCGAATACGAAAGCGTCGTCGTGGTAGTCGCAAAGTCGAACATATCGAAAGCAAGGAACGTCGCCTTCGAAAAGGCCACCGGGACCGACTACATATTCCTCCTGGACTCGGACATCCTGGTCAAGCCGGACACGATAAAGCGCCTCCTCGCGATCTTCGAGGCCGACTCAAAGGTCGGGATAGCGTCCCTGCCGTGGGACAACAGCAACGCAAGAAAGCGGGCAGGCCTTCTCTACAACGCTTTCACCGCGCCCGCCGGTCCACATCCCGCCTACAAGGTCGGGAACGGATGCAACATCATGTCGATGCGGGCGGTCGCCGAGGTGGGAGGCTTCAACGAGAGGCTTCGCGTCCACGAGGACGGCGAGTATTGCTACAGGCTCAGGAGGAAGGGCTTCAAGATAGTCTGCGACTTTTCCTCCGAGGGGACCCACCTCAGGGAGATCAAGGTCGACTCGCGCTTCTATCTCAATCTGATGAGGGACTCGGCAGAGACATACCGGGAGCTCATCCATAGGGGGTCTGTTCTTCAGATCGTCAAGGTCCTCAGCTCGGTCGCGATCGTCGCTTTTTTTGCCTTGACCCTCCTTTACCCAGGGCTCTACTCCGTGGTCGCCTTCGTAGCTATCCTCGCCTTCGCACTCTGGCTAAACAGCGCCTCGGTCGCGCTCGACGACGGGATACACGTCCGACTGGCATACAGGCCGCTCGTCGGGGCGCTGATGACCGGGGCGACCATGACGATAAGCGCGTTCCTGCTCTACGACCTGGCGGTCAAGAGACGACCGTAGCCGCATCTGTGGCTCGCGGTCAGAGCTTTGTCTTGTCGTCGACCGAAGTCGGGCCGGTTGCGTTCGACTGCTTCTCCACGAGCGGAGCCGTCCACGTGGTCTCCAGGGCCCGGTCAGTAGCGGTAGACCTGGGTTTGGCTCCCTTTCGGCGAGTGGTGTACCACAGGTAGACCACGACCGCGACGATCGCGACCGCTAATATGATTCCGATGGTCTTGTACGACAATATGCTTGTGGTGGTGTAGATGGTGATTTCCAGGGGAAGCGTGGAGTTGTAGGCCGCACCGTTGTCGTCAGTGTAGGTCGCGAGAATCTGCACAAGGTAGCGCCCCCCTTTCACGTCGCCTGCCACATTCACTCCGACGGTCGTCGTCCCTGAGGTGGACGGGTCGAGGGTTCCCAGTCCGAAGTAATCCGAGGTGAAAAAGCGGGAGCCGTTCAACAGCGTCAAGGTCAGGTTGTTAGCAGGGGACGCGCCGTTGTTGCGGAGATAAATCGTCATCGTTCCTTGCGACCCGGGGGCCAACACCTCCGGGCTCAACAGCGTGTTGGTGACGCTGACCAGGGGAGGCGAGAACGGCGCCACGGTCACGGTGTAGGGGGCGACTATCTGGTAGCTCCTCCCTACGGAGTCCGTGTATGATACAATGGCGTTGAACTGGTACGCGCCGACTGGCATGTTGTTGGGAATCTGCAAGTACGAGGTCGCATTCCCAGTTCCACCTGGTTGTATCGACCCCAGATAGATCGTGGCGTTGCCCAGGAAGCTAGGCGCATTTTGGAACATCACCTTCACGTTCAGGGCGGTTTCGCCTCCTGCATTGAGAAGCTGCGCGTTGAAGAACGTCTGAAGCCCGGGGGTCAGCGGATTGTTCTTGAACTGAAGAACGTTGAACACCAGGCTGGGTTGGCCTACGATGGTCGCCACCAGCACCTGCTGGCTGGTGTATATCGTACCGAAACTGTCCTGGTACGCAAGGGTCAGCACGATCGGGAAGGAGCCAAGAGCGGACGAAGGTGGGGAGGAGAACCCCAGTTTTATCGAGATAGTCCCGTTCCCGGATATCACCCCAAGCCTGTAGTCCCCGGCCGAGCCCGTGGTCACCAGCGGGCTGGAGGCGTTTACGGAGAGAACGACCTCGTTGGCCTGGACGTTAGCCACGTTCTGAATGACTATCGGGACGGTGAAGTCGTCTCCCGGGTGTATCGCAGAAGATGAGAAGGTCGCCGTCGTGATGATCAGTTTCGGTTGGACGGGGTTGCCGGAGACGGGCACGAAGAGGTTTCCGGTCGTGGTGCCCTTGTTGAGGAAGTAGTCGGTGTAGCTCAAGGAGTACGCTATCAGGTTGGCGGTGGGGGCCCCGCTGTTCGAGACGATGAGCTGCAGCGTCAAGGACTTTGAAGTCCCAGGTGCCAGCGTACCCAACGGAATCACGGATCCCATATTCAACAGCGAGACCTGGGCTGGCGGCGCTAACGTCAGTACGGAGTTGAACGCCGTCGAGTTGCCGGAGTTCACGACCAAGGCTGTAAGCGAGAAGGTCGACCCCGGCTGGATGACCGTCGGATTCAGCGTCACGCTCTCGATCACAAGATTAGGGGCCGGAGGAGCAGGGAGAGAGATGCTCCCGGGAATGGAATAGCTAACTCCGGCGTAGTCGCTATAGGTAAGGTTGTAACCTATCGCGAAACCGGCGGTCGCGGCCACGCCGGAGACGCTCAGCAACATGGTCACTCCCCGGGTTCCGCCGGGGGTAAAGGTCCCGAGCACGATGCTCGAGCCAGTGTTGAGAAGGGAAAACTGTGCGGGAGGTTTGACATTGAGTATGACGTCATACGCCGTTGAGTTGCTCGTGTTCACGACGGTCGCTGTGACAGAGAAGGGAGCTCCGGGTGTGGCGGCGCTCGCGTTCACCACGACGTTCTCCAGTGAAAGCGTCGGCGTAGGGGCGCTCGGAATCACGATGTTGACGATAGCGGCGTTGCTCGTCATCGCCACGGTTTGGTTACCCTGCCCGCCTGTGCTGGTATAGACTTGGACAAAGTAGGTCGAAACTTGCGTCAAGTTCCCAGCAAAGAAATAGCCATCGGTGGTCGTCCCATTCGCCTCAAGCGTCAAGGACATGGGAGGGGTTGAAGAGACCACGAGGAACACTTCTACGACGGCGTTTGCGTTGTACGGAACTCCGTACTGGTTGGCGACGTGAATCTCCAGGCTGATCCCGGTATTGAAGGCCGGGGCCGCGTTCGAGCCGTAGGCGTTCGGCACTGGGGCTCCCGGCCTTTGCGGCAGCGCGGCCGCAAGGGAGAGGGTCAACAAGATTGCCAGTGCTACTGCGGTGAACGACCTTAGGAGCAATCAGATTCGGGCCGTTTGACCCACTAATAATAATTTTGTCCGAAATAGGCATATGCCCAAGAATCCCAACGGGCCAGGCGAGAGGGTCTAATGGGGAGATAAACCCTGAAATTGGCTCGATAGGTGGAGGAGATTTGAATTAGGGTTCCTTTTCTTCTTAAAGACACGAACCAGAGGGCTTATCCCTATCGCCGCCGCCATGCCCGTCAGATTCTGTGGGAGGATTCCAAGCGGGGCGGTCAACCGACCGACACCTGCCTTCGTCGGTATCGGACGTGAGCGACTTTGCTCGTGATAGCGCTGCCTCGTCTCTTCTTTACTTAGAGGAGCCATTCCTTTGGCGGGCCTTCCCCGCCCGCGCAGTGCACTTCGCCTGTCACCCTGCGCAGGAATGATGGGCACAGGAAGCACACGAGGAACCCGACTTCGTCCTTTACGACGGGGCAGTCGACGCTCTCCTTCTTCATCCGTGAGATGGCCTTGGGCCCAGCGACCCCCTTGAGCTGCAAGGAGACCTCCTTCGGGATCCGCTTGGGCTTGGCCGCCTCGCGGACCTTAACCAAGAACTTGTAGTCGACAGACAATCGCCCTTAGCATCGTCTAGGGTCAGATAAAAGCGTGAGTGCTATCTGCCTATGGTGAAGGCGATCCACTTCGGAGAAAGAGGCGTCGCGGTGAGCCTGCTGACCATCATGAACCGCCCTTGCTCCGAGAACTTCATCCTGATGGTCCCGTCCGTGGCGTACTCCACAGACTTCACAGTCTTCTCGTCGTGCACCCCCTCCTCGAGGAGCACCAGGCCGGTGACCCCCCTCGTCTCCAGCTTGGTGTGGACGGTGTCGAGGAGCCGAAGCGCCCTCTCGGCGCCGCCGTAGTTGATGACGTCGGTGAACGAGTCTATCACGATCCTAGAGTCGTCCTCCGGCTTGACTCCTGCGTCATCGATGATGGAGGTTATGCCCACCGAGAGATCGGTGAGCGACGTCAAACTCGCCGAGTACTTGGACTTTGACTTGCCCGACTTCCAAGAATAGCAATCCAGGAAGTGCATGTACTTCTCGACTCCGCGATCCCAGTTGAAGAGCTGCATGGTCTCCAGGACTCTGTCCTCCCCCTCGCTCGTCGCGACAAGGAACGTGTCCTCCTTCGCCTCCACTCCAGTATAGAGGAAGCGCTTGCTGAGTATGCTCTTCCCTGCCCCCGGAGGGCCAAGCACGAGGCAGAGCGACCCCACGGGGATGCCCCCTAGCATCATCTGGTCCATGTCAGGAACCCCGATCGGTAGGCGCTTCATCTAGTCCACCGGTAGTTCTTCCTCGGTTAATAAGAAGCCTTGGTCATCCTTGCAATCTTCACACCTTCAGTGCCAATGCAGGCGGACGTCCCGGGGACAGGGGTGTGATCACGGAGGTCGGCATCGAAGGAAACAGGACCGTAACAACGACTTTGATGGGAGACCGTGCCCACGGCCAAGGGTTTGCATGCATATGGGGCCCGCGGGATGCCCTGCCGTGAGCAATCTGCACCGCTGACCAGTCATCTAGGACAGGCTCAGGTCCGTCGACGGCTCGAAACGCTAGAAGATCTGCTCGGTCGGGAACACTTCTATCCCGTGCTCCGTGATGCGATAGGGGTGCGGCTGGGTGTCGTGAGCGACTCCGCGCATCTTCTCGATGCTGAAGACTCGGCTGAATGTCGACCCGGAGAGGATCTTCGACATGACGATGACCCCCTGCGTCAGGAACTCTTCGAAGACGTGCGGGCGCTGGAGCTGGGCGTCGTTGAGCTCGTCGACGAATATCGTCGTGCACTTGGTCCTGTTGGCCGCGGCGATCAGCTCCAGGAAAGCTATTCGCCTGGTGTACTCGTCGCTGAAGTGGACGATGAGGGTGGAGATAGGGTCGACGACGAGTCGCTTCGCGCTCACCTTCTTCACCGCGTCGGTCAGTGACGATATCATCGTGGAGAGCGCGAAGTCGTGGCCGCCGACCTCCACCCCGCCCAGCTTGATCTTCGCTGGCAGCAGCCTGAGGGGGGACGCGTCGACTATGGCTATCTTGCCGTCCTTGACCGGTTTCGCAAGGTCAACGCCCATTTGCTTTGCGTTTTCAAGCAACCTCTCTGGGTCTTCGTCCATCGAGAGGTAGACTCCGCTCTCTCCCGCGGCGACCCCCGACTGCAGGAACTGAAGGCTGAAGATGGTCTTGCCGCTGCCGGGCGCACCCAGGAGAAGCACCGAGGAGCCTTTTGGCACCCCCCTGCCGTCTAGGAGGGAGTCGACGCCCTTGATCCCCATGGTCACGTATGACAAGTTCTAGCACGTGCCCGTGAACGCGAAACTTCCAGTGAGCGCAAACGAATAGCCCCTGAGCTCCCTGCTCCTGCTTTTTAGCTCGGAATATAGCTCAGGGTGCATCGAGTTACAAACGCGCGTATCCTAAACTTCTCCGCGAGTGTTTAGAAGTTTAGACCGTTGAGTCGATTCGGGTTATTCGTCTTGGATTCGATTGGGACGAGCTCGGAGGAGATCAGCTGCAGCAGCTCGACGTACTTTGTGACGAAACCAATTCCCTTCGAGGTCGCCAGGTACACGATGCTCTCCTCATCGTGCACGGAGTCCAGAAGGCCAGTCTCTGAGAGCTTCTCGATCATCCTCGTCGCGACGATGCTGTTCAGGTTCGCGTAGAGCATTATGTGGCTCTTGCTCGAGGAGGACCTACAGCAGGTGAGGACGTCCGCCATGACGTCTAGCCTGCCCCTGTTCTTAGCAGCGGGTTGTTTGGGCGAGGCCGTCGCGGTTGGCGTCAGACCGTAGTTCGCGGCGGTCTGAGCTTGCCGCGCGTGCTGAGATGATAGCATCCTGGAGTAGATGCGGAGGAGGACGCGATTAGAAGGGGTGTCGTGCAACAATTGAGGATGCGGGTCATGTGCCAGTCTGAAACATTGTGCGTTGCACCCCGTTATCAGGCGGCGGGTCCCGCTAGTCGGGCGGCTCCGCGAACCGTACCGGTCGGGGACTGGGTCAGTCAGACTCTTTCGGCGCAGATTCCAAGTACATCATGCTGAGAAGGACTGCTGCCCCGTTCGCGGGCTTAGGCCTCCGACCACCGGGAGGATGGGCTCGTTGGAGTCAACGTGGATTGATTCGACCAGCGTCCCCTTCCTCGGTGATTCCCTTGAGGTCAACCGGCTTTTCGACCTTGCGGGCGTCGGTCGTTATAAAATAACCCACGCAACTCCCGGCGAGAGGGCGACTCTCCGGATCACCACGCCCCCGTTCCTCGCCTCCACGCTGACCTCGCTCCCCTCTACGAGTCCGGTTCATCCCTGATTCCTTCGGGATGACGACCTGGCCTTTCGGCCCGACGGTGCGCGTCGCCTTTTTCATACTTCAAGTTAGAAGTATGAGTGCGATCTATCCATCGCTCGTGCGGCAACAACGCGCAAGCCTTCCCAGCTGAGCAGGCTCGAAGATTCCCTCAGCCTGGCGCGCACGTGCGTGTCAAGGGATTCATCGAGCATCGTTACTGTCCGTCGGTATCACGTCTTCATACGTCGTAATACTTATATCGAATCGCCTCCTGCAATTCAGCACCAATGCCGGTCAGCAACTCGAGCCCGTTGATACACCTGTCGAGGCTAGGCAAGCTTGGCTACATGACGCAGGCCTTTTCGTCGGTCATGATACCGCCCGCCGTTAGGGCGGAGACGATAACGAGGGGCAAATCGGAGGGCTACGGCGACGCGCTGGCCCTTGAACGGCTCGAAAGAGAGGGCTGGCTGAAGACTTCCAAGCTTTCGCCAGAGTCGAAAAGGATCGCCGCGGAACTCTCCGACGCAGTTGGTGCGGGAGAGGCGGAGGCGATCGCCCTTGCCCTAGAAAAGAAAGAGAGGTTGTTCATGGATGACCTCAAGGGCAGGAGGGCGGCGGAGCTCTACAGGATAGAGACCACGACCACGCTCGGCCTCATCCTCGAGCTATTTGCGGACCGAGCCATCACGCGAATCGATTACCAGAAGAATGTGAAGAACTACGGCTCGCAGGGCTGGATAAGCGGCGAGATAATCCAAGATTTCATCGAGAGAGGCAAAGAGTTTGAGTGAAAGGATATCGTTCGTGATTCCGAAGCACCTTAGGAAGTCCCTCAGAGAGCTGCAGGAGCTCACGGGCGACGACCAATCGACCCTGCTGCGAAAGCTGGTCGACAAAGGGCTAGCGGAGGCGAAGATGGACATCGCGGTGGAGAGATACGTCAAGGAGAGGACTTCCCTGGAGCAGTCGTCCGCGGTCGCGGGCGTATCTCTCTGGAGATTCCTCGACGAGCTGCGGCAAAGAAACGTTGGCCTGAAGTACTCGACTGCGGACGCCGAGTCCGAGATAGAGCGACTAAAGTCGAGACGCGCCTGAATGCGTCCAATCTTGTTACGAGGCGAGGATTTGGCCACACGCTCGGCCTGACTAGCCGATTCTCGCCGTGGTCTCTACGACGAGGCTGTCGTTCTGCACCACATGCCTGAATGTCTTGGACCTCGGATCTTGGACCTCGGATCTTGGACCTCGGATCTTGGACCTCGGATCTTGGACCTCGGATCTTGGACCTCGGATCTTGGACCTCGGATCTTGGACCTCGGATCTCGACAGAATTCTGTGCGGGAAACTTAGAGCACGCCTGGTCCTGAGGAATCAACCTTATAGGTAAGGAATCCT
>Ga0307372_10005714_pt1 | contig 18530 bp, 17 predicted proteins | sample OX1MG_FD_202533 | JGI IMG/M metagenome (GOLD analysis project Ga0307372, IMG submission 202533) | Soil microbial communities from Risofladan, Vaasa, Finland - OX-1 | ecosystem: Environmental > Terrestrial > Soil > Coastal area > Acid sulfate soil | place: Finland: Risofladan, Vaasa | collected...
CAGGTCACCGCCGGCCGTCGCGTTCCCCATGCCGACGGCAGCGGCCGCCGAGCCGGGCGCGAGGCCGCGCTGCGTCTCGGCAGCGGGGAGCGTGATCGCCGCTTCCTCGAGCTCGCCCTCTCCCGGCACCGGCAAGCCGATCGCGTCGGCGAGCAGGAAGAGGATCTCGCGGTCCGCGAGCGGCTCGCCGCCGTGCGGGCGGCACGAGACCGCGACGCGCTTGGTCTCGCCGTCCAGCGCCGTGACGTGGCCGGCCTTCTCGTAGGACGAGAGGACCGGCAGCACCACGTGGCTGCGCACGGCCGTGCCGGTCATGAAGATCTCCGCGGTCATCAGGAAGGGCACCCGCTCCAGCGCGGCGCGGACGAGCGCACCGTCCGGATACGAGAGGAGCGGGTTGGCCCCGAAGATCACCAGCGCCTTGAGCTCGCCGCGCGCCGCGGCCCGCAGCATCCCTTCGGTGGAGAGGCCGGCGCGCTCGGCGGGGCGATAGCCCGGCAAGAACGCGGGATGCATGCCCATCGCCTCGGCGCCGCGCGCGTTTGGCGAGTGGCCCACGACCAGCAGAGCGGCGTGCTTGTCGCCGTCGCGCAGCACGTCGATCAACCGCTCCACCGCGGCGGCCGCGACGTCACCCTTGCCGTCCCAGATCACGACGATGCGCTCACCGCCGCGCAGCAGCCGGGCCAGCGCCACCGCATCCGGCGCGCCGCTCTGCTTGGGAACGTCCTCGGCGTGACGCAGGTTGGCGGCAGCCTCGCTCAGCAGCGCGGCGGCATCGCCCGCGCCGTAGTGATGGGTCTCCAGCGGCCGGTTCGGCTTGGCGTCGCCGACGTGGATCAGCCGCGCGCCGCGCCGGCGAACGGCATAGCGCACGCGCAGCTCCAGGACCGGAGCCTGCTCCACGGTGTCGGCGCCGACTTCCAGAATGACGTCGGCGTCGTCGAGGTCGCGGACGCCCGCGGCCAGCCGCCCCGGCGTCGCGGTCAGCTCGCCGTGGGTGCGATGATCGACGTTGGGAGAGCCCAGGCCACGCATCAGGTACTGCAGCAGATAGGCTTCCTCGTTCGTCAGCCGCCCGCCGCCGATGGCGCCGATGGACTCGGGGCCGAAGTGCTCGGCGGAGTCCTTCAGCGTCTTGGCCACCAGCGCGGCGGCGTCGCTCCACGCCAGATCGACCCATTGGTCCTCGCCGGAGCGCACCATGGGCTGGGAGAGGCGCCGCTGATCGGCGAGGAAGCCGATGTTGTAGCGCCCCCGGTCGCAGAGCCAATCCCCGGCGGGATCGAGATGCGGGTTCGTCGAGACGTGATCGTAGCGGGTGCGCAGGAGCACGTCGAAGCGCGAGTCGGCAAAGGTGGAGCAGCCGACGGGGCATTGCGTGCAGGTGGTGAGCGTCGGCTTGACGTCCCACGGCCGCGCCTTGAAGCGGTACGTCTTGGACGTCAGCGCGCCGACCGGGCAGAGCTCGGTGGTGTTCCCCGAGAAGTAGGAGGCGTACGGGCGGGAGTCCTCGGTAGCGATGATCGTCTGCACGCCGCGGGCCGCCGTCACCAGGCGCCGCTCGCTCGTGATCTCGTCGTCGAAGCGCACGCAGCGCTGGCAGAGCACGCAGCGCTGCTCGTCGAGCACGATGGTCGGTCCCAGATCGACCGCCTTGGGCTTGTTCATTTTCGCCATGCCGCTGCGCGAGCTGTCCTGGCCGAAGGCGACGGTGTAGTCCTGCAGGTCGCACTCGCCGCCTTTGTCGCAGATCGGGCAGTCCAGCGGGTGGTTGAGCAGCAAGAACTCCAGCTGCGCGCGGCGCCCCGTCTCGACCGGCTCCGAGACGGTGTCGACCACCATGCCGTCCGTCACGCGCGTGTTGCAGCCGATCTGCAGCTTCGGCTGCCCCTCGATGCGCACCAGGCACATGCGGCAGAGACCCGCGGGCGCGAGCTTGGCGTGGTAGCAGAAGTTCGGCACGTGCTGCCCGATGCGCTTGGCGGTCTCGATCAAGAGCTCGCCATCGGGCGCGCTCACCTTGATGCCGTCGATCGTGACGGTCACGGTCTTTGCCATCGCTGCTCGTTACCTCGTCGCCGCCGCCAGCTTCGCGGCCGTGGTGCCCAGGAGCGAGACCTCGGGGATGCGCTCGGCACCCCTCAGAAACTCCTCGGGAAAGCGCTTGATCGCGCTCTGAAGGAAGGGCACGCTGGCGTCGCCGAGCGCGCAGAGGCTGTGGCCGGCGATCTTGTCGCCGACGGTCGTCAAGAGGTCCACGTCGATCTTACGCCCGTGCCCTTCCAAGAGCCGCTCGAGCATCGCCTCGCTCCAATGCGTGCCCTCGCGGCACGGCGTGCACTGCCCGCACGACTCGTGCGCGTAGAAGCGCTGGAGAACGAACGCCGCCTCGAGCATGTCCGTGGTGTCGTCCATCACCACCATCGCGCCCGAGCCCAGCATCGAGCCCGCCGCGGCAATCGAGTCGAAGTCGTACGCGACATCGAGGTGCTCCTCAAAGAGGCACGCCGACGATCCGCCGCCCGGCTGGACCGCCTTGACCTTGCGCCCGTCGAAAAGGCCGCCCGCGTGCTCGAAGATCAGCTCGCGGATCGTCACGCCCAGCGGAACCTCGTAGTTGCCGGGCTTGCGCACGTGGCCGGAGATGGAGACGATTTTCAGCCCCGGCGACTTCACCGGACCGATCGAGGCGAACCATTCCGCTCCGCGCGCCAAGATGTGGGGCACGAACGCCAGCGTCTCGACGTTGTTGACGACGGTGGGCATGTCGTAGAGGCCGGCATTGGCGGGAAACGGAGGCTTGAGCCGCGGCTCGCCGCGCTTGCCCTCCAGCGAGTTGAGCAGACCCGTCTCCTCGCCGCAGATGTAAGCGCCCGCGCCGCGATGGACCACCAGCTCGCACGACCACTCGCCGCCACAGATCTTCTCGCCGACCATGCCGGCGGCGCGCGCCTGCGCCAGGGCTCGGGTGAAGATCCCGTAGCCTTCCAGCATCTCCCCGCGGATGTAGATGAACGCCCTGGCCGCGCGGATGGCATAGGCGGAGGCCATGATCCCCTCGATGATCTGATGGGGCGTGAACTCCAGCAGCATGCGGTCCTTGAACGTGCCGGGCTCCGCCTCGTCGCAGTTGCAGACCAGGTAGCGCGGCCGGCCGTCCTTGGGCAGGAACGACCACTTGCGGCCGGTGGGAAAGCCCGCGCCGCCGCGGCCGCGCAGGTTCGACTTCATCACCGCGTCGACGACGCCGTCCGGCTCCATCTCGCGCACCGCGCGCCGGAGCTGCTCGTAGCCTCCCTGCTTGCGGTAGACGCCGATGTCGGTGAGATCCAGCTCGCCGATGCCCTTGGTCAGGACGGGCTCGTACGTCGGCATCAGTAATTGCCCTCCATGACCGTCTGGTCGTGCGGCGCCGGCAGCATCGCGTCCACCGTCTCGGCGTCGGCGAAGCGTCCCGGAGCTGAGACGGCGAGCACGCCCTCCTCGCGGAAGCGCTCCGCTGCCATGCGCCCCGGCTCGTCGCCCACGCCGCCGGCATTGTTGGGGTTGGGCACGCCCACCGCTCCGGCGCTCTTGCGGGCCGCCCGCGGCCAGGCGGGGCCGCGCACCTCGCGCGGAGGCTGCTCCGTCTGGGCCAGCGGCTCGACGCCGTAAGCGCCCGCGCGCATCGCCTCGATCATCTCGTCGACCATCTCCGGCGTGAGGTCGTAGACGAAGCGCAGGTTGACCTGCATGCACGGCGCGCGGTCGCACGCGGCCAGGCACTCCACCTCCTCGTACGAGAAGAGCCCGTCGTCGGTGGTCTCCAAGTGGCCGATGCCCAGGCGCTCACGGAAACGCTCCATGATCTCCTTGGCGCCGCGCAACGTGCACGAGAGGTTGCGGCAGACCTGGAGGTTGTACTTCCCGATCGGCCGCCGGTAGAAGAGCGTGTAGAACGTGATCACGCTCTCGCACTGGGCCGGGGTCACGCCGCAGGTCCGCGCGACGAAGTCCACCGCTTCCGGCGTGGCGAAGCCGATCTGCTCCTGGAAGAGATGGACCAGCGGCAGCAGCGCGCTGCGGCGCTGCGGATACTGGGCGACGATGCGGTCGATCTCCGGTTGGAGCCTCGCCCGCAGCGCCTCGAAGTCGAGAGCCATCACCGATCCACCTCGCCGAACACGGGATCCAGGGAGCCGATCATCACCACCACGTCGGCGATGAGGTTGCCGGCGGCGATCTTCTTCAGCGCCTGCAGGTTGTAGAACGACGCCGGGCGCGTGCGCACGCGCCAGGGCCGGTTCTCGCCGTTGCTGACGATGTAGTAGCCCACCTCGCCGCGAGGTCCCTCGACGGCGGCGTAGACGTCGCCCGGAGGCACGCGGAAGCCCTCGCTGACGAGTTTGAAATGGTGGATGAGCGACTCCATCGAGATGCCGATCGAGGGCTTGGGCGGCAGCGAGATCGTCGGATCGTCCACCATGACGGGGCCCGGGTCCAGCTTCTTGCGCACCTGCTGCACGATGCGCATCGCCTCTTCCATCTCGTCGAGGCGAACGAGGAAGCGCGCGTAGCTATCGCCCTCGGTGCGCGTGGGGACATCGAACTCGTATTCGTCGTACGTGGAGTACGGATAGGCCTTGCGCAGGTCGTAGGCCACGCCGCTTGCGCGCAGGGCGGGACCGGTGAGCCCCCATGCCACCGCCTCCGCCGCGGAGATGATGCCGACGCCGATCTCGCGATCGGTCCAAATCGGGTTCTTCTGCAGCAGGTCGCGCAGGTCGCGCATGCGCCCCGGGAACTTGGCGATCAGCGCGTCCAGGCGCTCGAGCCAGCCGTCGGGCAGATCGCCGTTGACGCCGCCGACGCGGAAGTACGTCATGTTCATGCGCGCGCCGGAAGCGGCCTCGATCAGGTCGAGGATGTTCTCGCGGAGGTCGACCGCGTAGAAGAACGGCGAGATCGCCCCCAGATCGATCGCATGCGTCCCCAGCCAGATGCAGTGCGACGTGATGCGCGTCAGCTCCGCGAACATCACGCGAATCTGCTGAGCCCGCCTCGGGATGCGGTCGGTGATGCGCAGCAGGCGCTCCACGCCCAGGCAGAAGGCGAAGTCGTTGGTGAGCGGCCCCAGGTAGTCCATGCGGTCGATGACCGTCAGGGCCTGGTTCCAGAAGAGGTTCTCGGCCGTCTTCTCGATGCCGGTGTGCAGGTAGCCGATCTCGGGCTCCGCGCGCACCACTTCCTCGCCGTCGATGCCCAGCACCACCTGGAGCACGCCGTGCGTGGAGGGGTGCTGGGGCCCCATCGAGAGGACCATCTCGTCGTCGCCGCGGGCCACCACCTCAGGAGGCTCGGGCGTCAAGACGGCGGTGGGATCGAGGTCCGGCCGGTTCCCGGCGCCGGCGATCCACTCGGGCAGATTGCTCACGACGTCGCCTCGCTCTCGCCGGAGCGCTCGCCCCGCATCCGCTCGAAGATCTCCTGACGCAGGCGCTCGGCCACCTCGCCCGTGGGCGGAACGCGCGAGCCCACGTTCTCCTTGTTGGCGAACGGTGGGCGCGGGGTGCGATCGCGCGCGGGACCGCGCAGCGGGTAGTCCTTGCGCAACGGATGTCCCTCCCAGTCCGCGGGCATCTGGATGCGGCGCAGATCCGGGTGGTCGCCGAAGGTGATCCCGAAGAGGTCGAAGACCTCGCGTTCCGGCCAGTCGGCGTTCGGCCAGAGACGCACCGCGCTGGGCACCGCCGCGCCGTCGTCGACGCCGCAGAGCACGCGGGCGCGCTTGGGGCGCCCCACGTCGGCCACGCCGGAGGCGCGCGTCGGCAGCGCCGTCAGGTGGTAGACCACGTCGAAGCGCGGCGAGCGCTCGAGGTAGTCGACCCCGCCGACGTCCGTGAGCTGGGCGTAGCCTTGGCTCTTCAGCCGCGCGAGCACCTCGAGCAGCTGGCCGGCCGTGGTACGCACGATCTCGTCGACGTCGTCGATCGGCTGGCGCACGGCCGTGGGATCGACCGCCGTCGAGACGGTCTGGAAGGAACGATCTGCCATGAGAATCCTACTCGTCTAAGCGCGCGCGAGGATGCCGCCTCGGCCGCCGGTGCGGATCTGCTGCTGGATCAGGTTGATCGCGTAGATCAGTCCGTCGGGCGTGGGTGGGCAACCCGGCACATAGACGTCGACGGGGATGACCTGGTCCACGCCCTGGAGGATGGCATAGTTGTCGAACACCCCTCCCGAGCTGGCGCAGGCGCCCATCGAGATCACCCACTTGGGCTCCGCCATCTGCTCGTAGAGGCGGCGGACGATCGGAGCCATCTTGTGCGAGACGCGCCCGGAGACGATCATCAGGTCCGCCTGCCGCGGCGACGACCGGAAGACCTCGGAGCCGATGCGCGAGATGTCGTACTGCGGCGCGGGAATGACCATCATCTCGATGGCGCAGCAGGCCAGGCCCATCGTCAACGGCCAGACGCTCGAGCTCTGCGCCCAGCGGGCCGCCTCGTCGAGCTTGGCCAGGAAGAGCTGGTTGGCGCTCATCTCCACGTGAAGCCACCTCGCTTCCAAACGTAGGCGTAGCCGATCGCCAGGACCACGATGAAGACGACCATCTCGCCCAGGAAGAACATGTGGAGGGCGCGCATCTGCGCCGCCCACGAGAGGTACGACGCCGCTTCGTCGAGGTGGGCGTTCCCAAGGGTCTGAGCGTGCATCTGGACCGCCCACGGATAGAACGAGGCGGCCTCGACGTCGAAGATCACGAAGAGCATCGCGATCAGGTAGAATCGAATGGGAAAACGGCTGGTGATCGAGCTCGTCTGCGGAACTCCGCACTCGTAGGCCTCGTTCTTGGCGGGGGTGGCCCGGTACCGGTTCCGCGCCATCAATCCCGGTAGGATGTTGAGGACCAAGGCGAGCAAGAGCGCGACGAGGATGAACGTCGCGACTTCTGCGTAGGGCGTCATACCTTGTGAAAAGTTGAACAAGCCCCTGGCGCATCCTCTCTTTCGCGCACCGATGCGACGAGAAACTGAATTTCGTCATGAGGGAGACTCACGTGAAGAACCTTGCCGTCGCCTCGGCGCTGGCACTCATACTCGGGCTGGCGGGCTGCACGGACTTCAACTACCCCGTGGGGATCCAGCAGTTCGGCAGCGTCACGGGCAGGCTCGTCGACTCGACCACGCAGCAGCCGGTCGGCGGCCCGAGCGTCAACGTCTTCTGCGTTGGGCAGGCGACCCACCCCGACTCGCAAGGAGCCTTCACCGTCTCGCAGATCCCCGTGGGCGTGCAGAACTGCACGGTCAATGCCATCGGCTATGCGCCGTATCCCATTTCGGGCATCGACATCACCCAAGGCAACACGACGCAACTCGGCACGATCAAGCTCACGGCGACGGTCCAGCCCGGCGGCTCGAGCGGCTAGAGCCGCTCGGCCAGGAGCGCCCGCAGGCGGTCGATGCCCTCGCCGGTGACCGCCGAGACGGCAAGGGCGCCGGGCGGCAGCGCCGTCCTGGACGCCGGGTCGAGGCGATCGACCTTGTTGGCAACGCGGATCAGAGGCGTGTGGTCGAGCTCGAGATCGGCGAGGATCTCCCGCACGCTGGCCTCTTGGCGCGGCCAGTCCGGGCTCGAAGCATCGAAGACCCCCAACAGCAGGTCGGCCTCTGAGAGCTCCTCGAGCGTGGCGCGAAACGCGGCCACCAGCTCCTTGGGGAGATCGGTGATGAAGCCGACCGTGTCGGCCAAGAGCGCCGCCTTGCCCGGCGCCAAGAAGATCTTTCGCAACGTGGTATCGAGCGTGGCGAACGGCTGATCGGCGACATAGCTCTCGGACTTGGCCAGCCGGTTGAGCAGCGAGGACTTTCCGGCGTTCGTGTACCCCACCAAGGCCACCAGCGGCAGGCCGGCCCGCCCGGAGCGCTGCGTGCGCCGGTGGCGCCGCACCTCGTCGAGCTCCCGCTCGAGCGCCGCGATGCGCGTGCGGATGCGCCGCCGGTCGACCTCGAGCTTGGTCTCTCCCGGCCCGCGCGTCCCCACGCCGCCGCCCAGACGCGAGAGCGTGGTGCCCAGCCCCGCGAGGTTGGCCGCGCGGTGGCGCAGCTGCGCCAGCTCGACCTGCAGCTTGCCTTCGCGGCTACGGGCGTGCTGGGCGAAGATGTCGAGGATCAGCATCGTGCGGTCCACGATTGGCAACGGCACGATCTTCTCCAAGTTCGCGCGCTGGCGCGGACGGATCTCGTTGAACACGAAGAGGGCGCTCGCCCGGGTCGCTTCCGCGAGCGCGGCGAGCTCGCGGGCCTTGCCGCCTCCCACCAGCGTGGCCGGGTCCACCGCCGGCCGCTGCTGGACCACCACGTCGGCCACCTGGGCGCCGGCGGCCTCGATCAGCGCCAGGAACTCCTGGAGCTCGGGCTCGAGGGGACGGTGCGGGAGATCGAGGTCGACGGCCACCACCAAAGCCCGCGTCGGCGTGGGTTCGGTGGAGTAGGGGCGTAGCTCGCGCGCGTCGGTCACAGGACGCCTTTCGGCTTCTCCTTGAGGTTGAGCGGGATCCCGGCGATCATCAGAAACACCTCGTCGGCCACTTCGGCCAACCGCCGGTTGGTCTGACCGTTCAGCTCCGCATACGCGCCCACCGCGGGCAGCGCGTTGGTGGCGCCCATCGAGAGCTCGTCGCTGACCACGATCAGCGTCTTCTCGTTCCGCGCGTACCAGTTCAGCAGGCCCGCCACTTCGGCATCCACCTTCTGCTCCACGTCGGGATCGGCGCGCTCGGCCAGCTTCTCGCGCGAGCGGGCGCGCAGGACCACGTTGGCGATGGCGCCCGAGAGCGAGTCGACCAGCACGATGGGCTCCGCGGGGGCGTCCTTGCCCAGCGCGCGACCCAGGCTGGTCCCAATCTCGAGCGTACGCCATGCGCGCGGGCGGCGCTCGCGGTTACGCTGAATGCGCAGGCGCAGGGCTTCGTCCACGGGAGAGCCCGTGGCCACGAAGACCACGCTGCCCCCCATCGAGGCCGCAAGCTTCTCGGCGAACTCGCTCTTGCCGCTGCGCGCGCCTCCGAGCACCAACACGAACTTCTTCAACCGCCCGACCTCCAGCGTCTCCGCGAACACCTTGTTCGTTACCCACGCCGGAAGCGCCCCTTTGCGCGCAAACCGTGGAGGCCGCACCTGAGTGCGGCCTCCACGCCATCTTCGCCGATGGGTTCGCTATGCCAGGGTGTTGACGATGGAACCGCCGCCCCCGGGCTCGTCGCCGTCTTTGATTCCGGCAGCCGCCTCTTGCCGAGCTTCGGCCGCGGAGGTGAGGGTGGTAGTGAGTTGCTGCGTCACGGACTGAGCCGCTTGCGAGTTGGACCCGATTCCGGATACGTTCACTAGAGATCTTCCTCCGTGAGAGTGGCCGAGGTGCGTCGAACACACCTCAGGCGGCGCCCCGCCGCCTAGACCTTCTATCGGCGGCCGAAAGCGTCGCGCGCACGCCCGCTGTTTCGCCGATCGATAGAGTGCGCCTCATTCGTCATTTTGTCATCATTTCGTCATCATTTCGTCATCTTCGCGCGCATGCGCGCGGCATGCGGCCCCTACGGGAAGCCGTCGAGATGGCGACGGTCGTTCAAGATGCTCACCCGGAGCGCATCGCCCTCGCACTCCAGCTCCGTGACAGCCGCGGGATCGAGGTGCAGCGGGACCGGTCCGCCGCCGAGGCGGAGCACGCGCCCCAAGAGCGCGTGGATCACGCCGCCGTGCACCACCAGCAACAGGTCGCCCCCGGCGGCGGCGGCGGCCCGATGACGCTCGAAACCGCCCCACACGCGGGTTTCGAAGGCGCTCCACGTCTCGCCGCGCGGTGGCGCCACGGGCTCGCGGCGGCGAAAGCGCTCCGCTTCGTCCGGCCACCGCCGCGAGATCTCCTCGAACGTCAGGCCTTCCCACGCGCCGAAGTTCATCTCCCGCAACTCCGGGTCGAGGCGCAGCTCCGGCGGCGCCTCCATCTCCGCCAAGATCGCTTCGGCCGTCGCGCACGTGCGCCGCAGATCGCTCGCCACGCACGCCGCGAAGCGGTCGCCCCGCAGCCGCCGGCCCACCGAGCGCGCCTGTTCCAAGCCGACGGGCGAGAGCTCGACGTCGGTATGCCCTTGAAAGCGCCGCTCGGCGTTCCAAGCGGTCATGCCGTGGCGCACGACCACCACCCTCATCGCTGCAGGCGCTCCACGACGCCGACCAGCCACGCGAGCCCGTCCGCGACGCGCGGTCCCGGAATCTCGAGGGCGGAATTCGGCGGCACGCGATAGACGCGGCCCTCGCGAACCGCGCGCAAGTCGCTCCATGGCGCGCGGCTCAGGAGCGGCGTCAAGTTCACCGCGCTCGCCACGATCAGCGCGTCCGGCTGCTCCGCCAACAACCGCTCCGCCGAGAAGTTGGGATAGGCCACGGAGCTCGCGACCACGTTGCGTCCACCCGCCATCGTGAGCAGCGTGTCGAGATACGAGCCGCGGCCCGCGGTGTAGATCGGGTCGACGTCGAGCACGAAGAAGATCCGTGGATGCACGCGCAAGGCCGCGGCCTTCTTCTTCAGATCCTCCACGCGCGAGCGAACCCGCGTCTCCACGCCCTGCGCGGCGTCGAGGCGTCCCGTGAGGACGCCGAGCTCGTCGAGGTTGCGAAAGATGTCGTCGTACGAGTCGTCCCGCATCAGGAAGACCGGCACCTTGGCGCGCTGCAGGCTCGTGGTTCGGGCGGCATCGGAGGGCAAGCCGATCACGAAGTCGGGGCGCAGCGCCAGGATCTTCTCGGCGTCGATCCAGCCGGCGGCATCGATCACGGGCAGCTTGCGCGCTTCCGGCGGAAAGGAGCTGTACGCCGAGGTGCCGACCACCTGCCCGCCGGCCCCAAGAGCGAAGAGGTCCTCCGTGAGCGACGGGGCGAGTGAGACGATGCGCTTGTGCTGCTCCGCCGCGTAGACGTCGGGAGCTTGCGCGTGCTTCGCACACCCCGCGAGGGCCACCAGGAGGGCCGCGACGGCCACCGTCCGTTTCATCGCCGCTGGATTTGCACGCGAGAGGAGGCGCCGCCTGCGGCGCGAACAGCAGCGTTCGGCTCGAAGCGTGGGAACTCGGTGCAAGTCCGAGACGGTCGCGCCACTGTAAGCGGGGAGTCGCCGCATCGCCACTGCGCTCGTTGAGCGCGGGAAGGCAGCGGCAGAAGACACCGATCCGCGAGTCAGGATACCACGCGGGAGCAGACACGTCACCGATTCCTCGCGCAAAGGAAGGACGAATGCATCCGCTTGTCTTGGCTGCGGCGCTCGCCGCGGCTCCCTCACCCACTCCCGCTCCGTCCGCCACGCCGCTCAAGGTCATCGAGACCATCTACACGAGCGACCGTCGCGCCGAGCCCATCGACCAAACCAGCCGACCGACGTTCGTGATCACGCGCGCGCAGATCGAGGCACGGGGAGCGCGCACGGTCGCCGGCGCGCTGCGCGGCGTTCCCGGCGTCACGGAGCTGGCCTACGGCGGCTTCGGCTCGCAGCCCTCCGTGGGCATCCGCGGCGCCTCGATGCAGCAGACGCTGGTCCTGCTCGACGGCACGCCGATCGCCACGGGCTCAAACGGCGAGATCGACTTGGGCATGCTCTCGACCGCCGGCGTCTCGCGCATCGAGGTGGTGGAAGGCGGCGCCTCCACGCTCTACGGCACCACGGCCATGGGCGGCGTCATCAACGTCATCACCGCGGTCCCGCGCGGCACCTACCTCAGCGCCTCCACGGGCTCCTACGGCGAGAGCGATCTGCGCGCGGCGCTCGGTGACGGCCGCCTGGGAGTCGCGTTCGACCGCCACGTCGCCGCGAACGACTATCCCTACCCTGCTTTCGACGGCTCTCCGGCCGGAACGCGCACCAACGCCGGAGCGCAGGCGACCTCCGCTCGCCTCTCCTACGCCTCGCCGTCTCGCGGGGCATGGCGCGTGCGCGGATCCGTCTCGGCGAGCGCGCTGACCAACGCCGTGCCGGGCTCCTTGCAGTACCCCACGCCATACGCGCGCCAGTCGACGTCGTTCGACGAGGGACACCTCGAGTTGCGCCGCACGAGCACCCGCTCGGTCTTCTCCGTCGCGCTCTCCGGCTCGCGCCAGGCGCTTCCGTACGTCGATCCGTCGTCGGGCGGCGAGAGCGACACCTACGACGGGCGATCGCAGATCTCGGTCAAAGAAGTGCTCGACGGGGAGCACACCACGCTGATCGCCGGCGTCGATCTCGCCCGCGAGAGCGATCTCGTGGACTTGGGGCCGTACGCGGTACCGGGCACGCCCGCGGCGTTCGCGGCCGGCGCGGCGCAGGCGGCGATCTACGCCCAGCAGAGCTGGAGCCTGCGCGCGGGCTCGCGCCTCTTCGTCGGAGCGCGCGCCGAGCACGACTCGCCGCACGGCGCGATCCTCGCCCCGGAAGTCGGGACGGTGGTGCCGCTTGGAAGGTTGCGCGTCGCCGCCAATCTGGGCGAAGCCTTCCGCGTTCCGACGCTGATCGACTTGTACTACCCCGGCTACTCCAACCCCAACCTTCAGCCGGAGAAGTCGCGCAACGCCGACCTCACCGTGGAGGCCCCCGCCTTTCTGGGCGGCGCTTCGATCGGATGGTTCGGACGCGAGGCGAGCAATCTGATCGCGCTCGACCAGAACTTCGTGCCGCAGAACACGCAGCGCGCCTCCATCCACGGCCTCACGGCGACCCTGGCCACAAGGCCGCTCGACGGCATGGTGGCGACGCTCGGGGTCACCGATCTCTACCGCGCCCTCGACGCATCGCCGGGTGCCGGCGACGCGCGCCTGCGGTTCGAGCCGACCGTGCAAGCCACGCTCGGCGTGGAGCGCCCGTTCGCCGGCGGCAACACCGCCTTCGGCATGCGCGCGCAGATCGTGGGGCCGCACGTGGACTACTACACGGCGGCCGACGGCTCGACACCGGCGATCGACGGGTACTCGACGGTGGACGCCTACGTGCGAATGCGCCTCGCGGGCGGCGCCGTGCTCACCCTGCGCGCGCGCAACCTGGGCAACGCGGCATACGCGCCCATCTACGGCTATCCGGCGCCGGGACGGACGTACTCGCTCGACATCGCGACGCGGTAGCCGTGAGCCTCAGCGCTCGACCATCTTGGCGAGCTCGCCCAGCAGCCGATGCGTCTGCACGGCGACGCGCTCCGTGCCCAAGAGCCGCTCCATGAACGCCTGGTAGAAGCACGCTCCCAAGAGCATGACGGCAGTCGCGTCGGGATCGATCTCTGGCGCGACCCGCCCCAGGCCCTGCTCCGTGCGCAGGTACGCCGCGATCGGCTCGCTGGCACGTTGAGGGCCGCCGGCGCGCCGCTCGAAGCCGCGGCGGAAGCTCTCGAGGGTCTCCTGCTCGGCGGCAACGGCGGCCATCAACGGGACCACGTCGCGATAGAACGCGTAGAGCGTCTCGAGCAGAGCGCGGACGTGGTCGCGAACCCTACCGCTCCCTGCCTTTGCCAACAGGCTCTGGGCCGCCTCGAGCACCGCGGGCAACGCGTGCTCGCGCACGGCGGTCTGGACCAGATCGGTCTTGTCCTCGAAGTGGCGATAGATCGAGCCCTCGGCGACGCCCGCGCGCTGCGCGATCGCCCGCGTGGTGGCGCCGCTCAACCCCTCGCTGCGCAAGATCGCGATCGTCGCCGCGAGGATCCTCTCGCGCATGCCGAGGTTCTCGTGCATCATCTGCTTCCTTCAGCGCGGACGACCCGCTTGACTCCCTGGGCCCCGCAGACCTATACTTTCCTAGTGAGTGAACGCTCACTCACTATCATTTCTCGAGGCGCGGGACGTGGGCCTTGCGGGGCTCGCGAGCTCCTACCGGACGGAAGACGCAACGATGGACGATGAGATGAGCAGAGCCGCTTCCCTCCATGCCGTCTCCGGAGCGCGCGACGCGGGCCGCCGCTTCGCGAGCGACCTCTTCGCCGTGGCCGCGTGGGCCGAGGAGTGCCGCGCGCACGCCGCTCTCTCCAGCCCCATGGCGCTGCTGAGCGAAGCCTCCGCGCTCTCGGCCGCGTGCAGCGATCTCCTCACCGAGAGCGACGCCGCCGTCCGCCAACACGAGTGGCACGCATTCTTCGGCCGCCTCCACGGCTTCGTCCGCGAGGCCTCGGCGCTCATCGACCTTGCGCAGCCGCTGAGTCCCCCGGGCGACCGCGCCGCGCTCCGTCGCTTACATGACTTGCTCGACGAGAACGCCGATCTCGTGGAGCCTTCCGGCGACGACGCGCAGCGCGCGCTCGCCGCGATGTGGCTCGTTGCGGCGCGCGAGTTGGAGCGGCGTTTCGGCGTGCGGGCCTTCACGGAGAGCGCCTAGCCGGTTCGCTTCCCGTTCTCACCAGGAAGATTGCGCGCGCGCGGGGAGATAAGCATCCATGGCCTCTTCTTCAGCGGCGCCGCCCGGCGATGCCCCGGGCCACCCCGGGATTCCGCCAACGTGGAGCAGCAGCGCGAAGGACGCGGTCGGATCGACGCTCGGCAGCTCGCGCATCTGGTTCACGCTCGGCTTCGGAATCGTGAACGAGGTCTACTATCCCCACGTCGATCGCCCGCAGATCCGCGACCTCGGTTTCATCGTCGCCGACGGCAAGGGCTTCTGGGTGGAGGTCAAGCGTCTGGCCTCGTACACCCTGGAGACGCCCGGCCCGGGCATACCCGCATACACGCTCACGCACACGCACGCGCGCTTCTCCCTGGCCTTGCGCGTCTGCCCCGACCCCAAGCGCGACGCGCTGCTCGTCGACGCGGTGCTCACGGGCGACGACGATTTGCGCCTCTACGCGCTGCTGGCTCCACACGCGGACGGCTCCGGCTACGACAACACGGCGTGGATCGCCGCGCAGACGCGCTGGCGTGCCCTCGCCGCTCGGCGCGGCACCACCACGATGACGCTGCTGGCGGTCGATCCCGAGGGGCGCGATGCCTGGCAGCGCACGAGCTGCGGCTACGTTGGCGTGAGCGACGGCTGGCAGGACTTCGCGCGCAACGGCGCCATGACGTGGACCTATCCACAGGCCGGCCCGGGGAACGTGGCGCTGATGGGCGAGCTCCCGCGACGCGCGCGTCTGGCCCTGGCGTTCAACGAGTCCGCGGAGGACGCGATGGTCCACGGCGCCGGCAGCCTCGTCGGCACGTTCGGGGAGACCTGGCAGCGGCACATCGATCAATGGCGCCGCTGGCACGAGTGGCGCCGCTCGCAGATCACGTCCGAGCAGGCGCTTCCGGAGTCGCTGCGCCGCGAGGCCGCCATCTCCGGCATGGTGCTCAAGGCCCATCAAGACGCCGTCTACGCCGGAGCCAGCGTGGCGAGCCTCTCGATTCCCTGGGGACAAGACCGCGACGACAGGGGCGGCTACCATCTGGTCTGGGCGCGCGACCTGGTCGAGACGGCGGGGGCGCTCTTGGCCATCGGCGCGCGCGAGGACGCGCGCGACATCCTGCGCTATCTGGTGGCGACGCAGCAGAGCGACGGCCACTGGTTCCAGAACCAGTGGCTCAACGGCACGCCCTACTGGCAAGGCATTCAGCTCGACGAGACCGGCTTTCCGATCTTGCTGGCGGAGGCTCTGCGCGAGCGCAACGCGCTGGGCGACGTGGCCGTGGGCGAGATGGTGCGGCGCGCGGCCTCGTTCATCGCGCGCGAAGGGCCGGTCACGGGCCAGGACCGCTGGGAGGAGGATGCGGGCCTCAATCCGTTCACGCTCGCTGTCTGCGTGGCCGCGCTGGTCTGCGCGGCGCGGTACCTGGACGATCCCGCGCACACCTACGCGCTCGAGCTGGCCGACCATTGGAACGCCCAGATCGAGCAATGGACCTACGTCACGCAGTCGCCGCTGGCGGAGCGCTTCGGCGTGGACGGTTACTACGTGCGAACGGCGCCTCCCGAGGCGCTGGACACGCGCGCGGCGCTCTGCTCCACCGTGCCGCTCAAGAACCGTCCCGACGGCGAGAACAGCGCCGAGGCCGATGAAGTCGTGGGCCTGGAGTTCCTCGAGCTGGTACGCCTGGGCTTGCGCAAGGCCGACGATCCGCGCATCGTGTCCAGCGTCACCGTCGCCGACGCGCTGCTGCGCGTCGATCTCCCGACCGGGCCGGCGTGGCGGCGCTACCCCGGGGACGGCTACGGCGAGCACGAGGACGGCTCGGCCTTCGACGGAACGGGCACCGGGCGCCCGTGGCCGCTGCTCACCGGCGAGCGCGGCCACTACGCCCTGGCCGCGGGCGAAGACCCCATCCCCTACGCGCGCGCCATGGCGGCGATGACCAGCCGCGGCGGGATGATCCCCGAGCAGGTGTGGGATCAGCCGGCGATTCCCGAGCGCTTTCTCTACCCCGGGCGACCCACCGGAAGCGCGATGCCGCTGGTGTGGGCCCACGCCGAGTTTCTCAAGCTCGGCGCGAGCTGCGCGCTGGGCCATGCCTTCGACCGCCCCACCGCGGTCTGGGAGCGTTACGGCGGCGAGGCGCCGGCGAGCGCGCGCGAGACGTGGCGCTTCAACTGCAAGACGTCGTCCGTGGAGCGCGGGAAGGTCTTGCGCATCGAGCTCCAAGCGCCGGCGACCGTGCGATACACCACGGACGCATGGGCGAGCGGGCAGGACGTCGCCACGCGCGACACGGGGCTGGGCATCCACCTCGTGGATCTCGCGACCGGCACCCTCGAGCCGGGCGACGAGATCGTCTTCACCTTCCAATGGACCGCGAGCGGGGCGTGGGAGGGCTGCGACTTCGCGGTGCGCGTCACCGATCCCGGCGGGAGCTAGGCGGGAAGGACGTACGTAGCCATGTGGCGCGTCAACAGCGTGCCGGCCGCGTTGCGGCACTCGGCGTGCGCATGCGCCAGACCCCCGGCGATGCCCGCGATCCGCGCCTCGCAGATCACGTCCTCGCGCACCGCGCCGCGCAGGAAGCTGGTGGTGAGTTCGCTCGTGACGGCCATCGCCTTCGGGCCGACGATCGTCATCAGCGCGATCCACACCGCCACGTCGGCCAGCGTCATGTAGACCGGTCCACCGACGAGTCCCCCCGGACGGAGCGTGATCTCGTGAAACGGCGCCGTCAGCGTGCAGCGGCCGTCGCCCAGCTCCCCAAGGACGAACCCCAGGAGCTTCACCAGCGGCAGCTCGTCGAGCATCTCTTGGGCGCGAGCGCGCGTGATGGCAGCCGTCATGCGGGTGACCTCATGCCTCGGGATTGGCGAAGGCGAGCACGCGTCCGTCCGCGCGCCGCTGGACGTCGATGCGCACGCCGTAGGCCCGCCGCAGGAGCCCTTCGTCCAACGCCTCCTCCGGTCCGGCGCAGCGCAGCAGACGACCGGCGCCCAAGAGGGCGATGCGGTCCGCGAAGGCCGCGGCCAGGTTGAGATCGTGAAGCACCACCACCGCGGCGCGCCCCTCGGCGGCCAAGGCGCGCAGCAGGCGCAGCGCCTCGAAGGCATGGCGCACGTCGAGATGGCTGGTGGGCTCGTCGAGCAGCAGCGTGCGCGCCCGTTGCGCCAGCGCGAGCGCCAGCCAGACGCGCTGGCGCTCGCCGCTCGAGAGGGCTTGGTACGGGCGCTCCGCCAGCTCCGCGAGCTCCGTGCGCGCCAGCGCCTCCCGCACGGCGGCGTCGTCGTCGGGCAACGCCGCCCACCGCCACCACGGGCGGTACGGCAGACGTCCAGATGCCACCACCTCGCGCACGCTCACCCCGTCGACGATCGGCGCGTCCGCCGTGACCAGCGCGATCTCCCGCGCCCGAACGCCCGGCGTCAGCTCGCCCAGCGAGCGCCCGTCGAGCGTGATCTCCCCGGCGGCGGGCGCATGGAGTCCCGCCATCGCGCGCAGCAGGGTGGTCTTGCCCACGCCGTTGGGCCCCACCAACGCCATGACCTCGCCGGCGCGCAGCGAGAACGTGATCCCGCTCACGAACACGCGGCCTCCATAGGCGAGCGCGACGTCGCGGACCTCGATCATGGCGTTCTCCGGTAGAAGGCCAGGTAGAGGAACGCCGGCACGCCCAGCAGCGAGAGCAGCACGCCCAGCGGCAACTCGAGGGGCGGAACCAGCCCGCGGGCGAGCGCATCGGCCGCGACGACCAAGATCGCCCCGGTGAGGGCGCATGCGGGGAGCATCCACCGCGCGTCGCTGCCCACCATCCTGCGGGCCACGTGCGGGACGATCAATCCCACGAAACCGACCATTCCCGAGACGCTGACGGCCGCGGCGGTGAGCAGGGCGGCCGACCCCAGGATGCCCCAGTGCGCGCGGTCGACGTCGATGCCCAGAGCGCGCGCGCGCTCGTCGCCCAAACGCAGGGCGTTCAACGACGGGGCGAGCCCGAACGCGACCGCGGCCCCCACCGCCGCATAGAGCGCCGCCCATGCGAGCTCGTGCCACCCGCGCCCCGCGACGCTCCCTCCGAGCCACGCGAGGATCCCCACCGAGGTGCTCGACGGCGGCGCCATCACCAGCACCAGGGTCACCACGCCGGCAAAGAGCGCGGAGA